>Ga0209754_1002084_pt1 | contig 17125 bp, 15 predicted proteins | sample MesohylBB_FD_187295 | JGI IMG/M metagenome (GOLD analysis project Ga0209754, IMG submission 187295) | Host-associated microbial community of the marine sponge Aplysina aerophoba from Gulf of Piran - sponge mesohyl, lysed by bead beating... | ecosystem: Host-associated > Porifera > Sponge >... | reverse complement strand
TATGAATGAAGCGAGTGGGGCAACGATTGGTGATGTGGCACTTGAGAGTCAAGCGAAAGCGACACGTTTTCTATTGGATCTAGGGGGTGCACTCTATCAAGGAAACACGACGGTTCAAGGGATGGTTTATGCGCATGGTTTGGGAGCGGATGACACGGCTTATGGTTTACGGTTAGGGCTGGAATGGTCGTTCTGATGGATGATTGTTGCGGATATAAGCCAATGCTATTGTTTACTTAGTCGTCCACTGATTGGGGAATAGAATAGTTTCTCTCAAGAGAGGGTGTCAGAGGTGTTATTGTTCTAAGGGCACATGTAGACTTGAGGGAAATGGTATTGGTGGGCGTAACGAAGCAACACTCCCACTAGAAGAAAAAATAAAAATGGTATTCTTTAATGTGTGGCATTGAATATTTAATAGCTTGAAGCAATCATGTACAAGATCGCATACTGCTTGTAAAATGACCTATGCGTTCCGACTGGATGGATATTCAAAAGAGTCATGAATTCAGACTGAACGGAATGGGATTGACATTATCCAGGTGGTAAGTGCGCGATGGAACTTCAACAAAAAACGTTAACAACTTTTGCCATCTAATGTTGGTGGATATCGGTTGGAACACAATTTCGGCCATGGTCAACACAATCCTTCACATGTCTTTGCTCATCTGGTAATCCTGACCTTGTTCATGGCCCAAATTGTTGAACATTGATGTGGTAAGGCACAACAAGTCCATGAATATCGTCCAACAATGAAGAATCTCTGATAAGAAATGTAAAGTCAGAAAAAAGCCCAAAAATTATTGTTGGACGAAAAGTGTTATAGATGGGCTAATCAAACAATTCATTATGGGTTCCTATTCGTATCAGGTTTAGTTGAGGACCATAATTGTTATCTTCCCAATCATCAGATAAGCGATAGATGGGAAGTAAGTCAGGTTTGAGATGACATTCACGATAGCCTTGCCATTGGCCGACCAATTTGTGATCTCTAAAAGACTCCGGAAGAGTTGTATTGGTGGTGAGCATGGCTAGGGTTTTGGTCAGAAGCTCATCAATTCCCTTTCTGTGTCTAGGATGGGCTTTGATGCGCTTAAAATCCTTTTTGAACCTGCTACTCCGTTTAATCCTCCGCATTCAGATCAGCCATCAAATCCTCAATCGAATCGAAAGCCGCGCCTTTACCGGATTCAAGTTCAGCCATCGCAGCCAAGGTTCCACTATTTGGCCTTTTGTTATTATCCCCTGTGGTACAACGACCATTGCCAGAATCTGGTTTGGCTCTTTGGTGCTTGTTAGCCTGATCCATGTGGATATCAAGAGAGGTATCGGATGAAGACAATGGAAACTCCAAATAAAGAGACATACAAATGTAATCAATTGAACATAAGCAATTATAATCTTACGTTGATCATTATTCAAGCGAAATGGTTAATTTCAGTCATTCCGTTAATGATTTTGTTGCTCATGAAATTGATTATAATCATATACCCAATTTCTTGAAGAAGACCTTATTACGCATAGTGGCATCTTTTAATACCTTATCCCAGCTTAAAACCTCTATATGGAGGTTGATATTACTCATTCGATGGAACCAACCTAAATTGTCTGGCATAGGTTTGAAATCTTTATCGATTTCTAGCCAATTTTGGACTTTAGGAGAGATATCACAAACTAAAAATCCGTAAAAAGGTGTATTTTTATCAACTTTTATATTTCGACCTTTCGGAGTATGAAACTTACCATCTTTGATTAATTTTACATAGCTTATAATCTGCTTTACGGGGTCATCTTTAAAAGACTGGTTAGCAAAATCACCTCTTTGAGGCCTTTTAAACTCAAAAATTGTTATCGGATTACTAGGTTCATTATCGCCTCTGAACATTACCCTTTTGTCAAAAACAAGCAAATCTGGACGTTTACCATTCTTACCTTTGAGGGATAAATCGGACGACACATAATTTGCAAAATTTAAACGCTCATCCAAAATCCAGAGGTTATGTTCATCAAAAGATGTAATCTCCGAATCCCCTTTTCTTGGGAATATAATATCATGAACCATTCCCTCGGATGGATATTTACCAGAATCATCCAATTCAAGACTTTTACCGAAGATTTCCAAGATTTTCTTCCGTAGGGCTATATAGTGGATGAGTTCATTTTTACTTACATTTGAAATCTTTTCAACAATCTTGGAAACATCTTCATTGTGCCTATCCATGCTTGTCTCTGATAAAATTCTGGAAACATCTTCTTTGATTATTGTCTCTTGTAAAAACCTCTCCCTATGCAAATGCAACTCAATATTTTCTTTTGTTGGTTTGTACGGTAATTCGCTCAAATCAAGGTTTATTAAGTTAGTTTTATGCCAAGGTGCTTCTTTATCCACATAGGATTGAACTTGATCATACTTTTTTTTCTGCCGTAGAGTAATTTCATTACCAACAGTATTTTTTGCAAACTCTGCGGTTTTTTTCTCAATGTCAGATTGTGAAATCTTCCTTATCAAACTGTTTGTTTGGTCTTTGGGAAAATCAAATTCACCTCGTTCTAATGATACATGCTTATCAAGGTATTCCCCAAAAACATATGCTTTGATAATATAATTTGAATGAGTTCCCTCCTCTCTATTACTTCCTTTTTCATAGAATTCTTCCTTGAACTCAGGAATGTAATTATGGAGTGAAGTACAAGTGACTTCGCGTTGGTTAGCTACCAAACTGACCCTGCTCTTCTTACTTCCAGGTGCGTAGCACTTAAATACTCTTACATGAAAATCTTCCCACTGCTCATCACCTTTAAGAGTAAATTTATTTGTTTCTAAGGATACTTCTTGGATTTTTGCTGACAATTTCTTATTATTGACAAAATCGTTCAAGCATATTTTGCTGCTGTTGTCATGTTCAACCAAGAGTATCTTTGGACATTTAAAATCTGGAGAGATAAAATAAGGAAGCAAACTTTCGACAAGATTTCTGGCGATTGTTGTTAACTTCTTTTCATACACGTTAATATTTTCTGAAATTAAGGATGAAAGTGTAACTGTCGTACCTGATTGGATTTCATTGCTTACTTTAACTTTCTCATTTACCTCATTTACGATTATTTCCTGCTCCTTACCCATAGAGAAACAGCGCTTTTTATAAGATTTGTCATCACGAAATAAACTCTCAACATGCAATTCCTTGAAGTATTTTAAACAAATAAATCGACCAAAACCTTTACCTCCCTGTTTAATTTTTATGTCGGTAAATAGCGTATCGAAGGCTTCCCGATGCTTGTCGTTAAAGCCAATTCCATTATCCTTGATTTCAAAACCATTGATATTCGGTAAGTTATTTTCGATCTCAAGTTGATTACTGCGGAGTAGGCGAATTTCAATTTTTCCTTCTGAATCAGTTAAATTATTTTCTTCAATGGCCTGAATCGCATTAACGATAATTTCAATAACAGGTGAGTATATTGTTGTATGGTGTATCCTGATGTTCTTGATAATCCGGCTAATATTAATATTGCTCATGAGAGTGTAACTGCTTCTTCCTTGTTTTGAATTGGCGAAAAGTTGACACGTAATTAATAAGTTTCAAATAGAGTAATACCCCTAATAAGCGACCTAAATTAAGGAGATTCTTATGGGCCAAAATAGCAAAAATTGTTTTTGAATAGCTGATTGTTTTTATTCATATCATATTTTTCTCTGCTTGTTTAATCTATTGCACAAGAATCCGGGTTAAATGCCAAACTCTGCATTTCTTCCGATGCAGGAATACCACTTGCTGTGGGACCAAACTTTCATCCGGTTCGGTTGCTGACCCGTAAGTCAGCACCGTGACCCCAATTCAACAATCGTGGTACAGCACTCCGAGAAGCCACTCCCATCTATCATTACGGTTCTATTGCTAGCGAACCCATTCCCTAATCGGGTGACTTGTCCCGGTTTCCTCTAAACCGCGTCTCTCTAACATTGAACACAACCGACGCAAGGCTTTCCCGTCAATCAACATGACATCGTTCCCGAAATAATCCTGCCACCCTCCGACCAAATGGAGGACAGCTGTTTGAAGCCCCTTGGGATCGATGCTGTTAAACAGGTCGGAAAACGCATCATGGCTGGGAATACCATAGTCCAACTTGAGAAACGACCGGAGGAAAGATTCCTTTTCACGGCCAAAGACAGCCATGTCGCTACATCCTTCACCGCCACAGATGATGGTCATCAGACCGATGAACAGCATGTCATAGAGATCATGGCTGGTACGAGGGTCTTCAACTCCCTCAAAAAGATCGGAAATATTCTGCATTGTTCTGCCTCAAAAATTGCTTTTTTTTGGTCGAATAGGAGAAAATGCAGGTGGAACAACTGAAAAATTACAAAAGCGATAGCCCTGATGTAAGAAGCAGGTTAAATCCACAGAAATCTGCCTTTTCGCCTTTAATTCATTGGAGTTTATATCAAAATATTCAAATGAAGTTTTGATTATTGATAGAAGGTACAGGGTTGCCAAGTACAGCTTGCAGGTCAGAATAAATTTGAATATTTGGATATCAATTCTTTATGACTCAAACTGTTTCTAACACCAAAAAGCGGTGAGTATCACTCAGAGACATCGTGTAGAAATTTCTTTAGTTTATCTGACAATTTTTCAAGATTACTTAATTGTTCCACTGCATCCTCGTGCTCCTTGGCTTGTAGCAATAGCCTATCAGAATCTGAAATATCAATGATGCGTTGAGCCATGGTATTGGCAAGCTGATTTAAAGACGCATTTGTCAACTTTACTTCACCTTGAGGTGTTTGGCTTTCTTGTTCAGACTGTTGGTCAAGATAATTTATTGCTTTTTCTATAGATCTTGGTCCGCCGTTTAAAAAAATTTCTTTGGCTCTCTCATTGGAAAGCACCTTTGGTAATCGTCTCACGTCAGCCAATTTATAAATTTTTCCATCTCGGATCCAATCGCCAAAATTATCAAGATCTAATCCAGCATCAAATATGGCTTCTTTGATCTTCGGTTTCTGTAATTCAACAAAACCGTTGAAACGGTCCATGTGAAATGCTATATCACGTACTTTATCACGGCAGTATTCGTTCATATCTTGGTAGGCATATATCAGACGCTCTATGCCGGCCTTGTTGCCACCCAAGTAAGCAATCATTTCGTTGTAATCCATACATTTCGTGTTTCGGAGATAATGAAGATAACTGGCTTTTTCATATGACGGCCACTCACGAAAACCAATAAGATGAGCGGAGACTCGAATTGTCTCTATATCTCGTTGACTAGCATTGTTGAATACGATTGCTTTAATCTTAGACCAATTCCCAGGAACTTTTTCTTTGATGAACTGTTTGTAGATAGCAAGTCTTGTATTACCGTCAATACAAATAAAACCACTATCTCTAGCAATTACGTTTATTGGTGATATAATACCTCCACTGGCACGAATTGAATCTTTAAGGACGGAAAATGAAGATGTGCCATTGGCAATGTCTGTAGCTGAACTTAAAGCAAATTGAATCCGATCCTCATTTAATTGTTCACCATATTTCTCTAAAGCCATTTTTATTCTTGGGTTTTCTGTATCAAAAGAAATTTTCTCAACTTCAATAGTCACATATATTTCTTCCATCAAACCTACCTCTGAAACTCTACTATTAAAATTATCTCCAGCCTATTATCTTAAAGTACCCAATTGAAAGTTCACAATAAACAAATAAAAATTCACGGTCAGAGAGCAGATTATTCATTGTGGGTTCAATCATCTCCCAACTTTTTTTGTATAAAACCATAGTTTTGCCCTGTTAGATCTTACAAATATAATCCGTTCTAAAACCTGCTGATATAGCTGGTCCCCGTCCTAAAATTTTAAATTAATAACAAGATTTAAGTGGATTTGTTGATGGGTTCAAAGCGTATGACCTTGATATCTTCTTGAGGATACTGTCAATGTTTTTTGCTGAAATAGTGTTTGCCTAGTAGGAATTAATTAGCTCAAAAACTTTGGTGTAAACTTCCCTCTTTTTCTCTGGTAGAAAAGCTAACTTATTGCTATCGTTATATTTAGCAAAAGCATCAAATTCAGCTTCAATTTTTGAAATATGGAACTTGAATATTTTTTGCTCGGTTTCTTCAAACTGTTTACTGATCGTATGCCTAACAGCTAATTATTGAGAATCTTCTACCAATATTATGTCTTTATTGCAGAATCCATGTTCTTAACTTAATCTGGATGCTATCCATGTAGGCAAGATATTGTGCTCTGTGTTGGTAAGTTTGAGTAAGTGAGAGCGCGTTCATCATCAGTTTGCAAGAAGTTGAGAGAAGCAATAAGTATAGAAAAAATTACCGATTGAATTTTTCAATTTGAAATGGTGATGATAACAATGTAATGAAACCAAGTTAAATGAATTCGTATATTGGGTAACAGCTCGCTTAGGTTTATAACACATGAAAGGAAATAATAGTTTGCGTGAGATTCACTTCCCAGAATCTCTTGACACTTCCGAAGACGATTTGGTTTGTGAACTTTATGTTCCGGCTTTAAGAAGAGCCAAGCGTTACGACAGAGGTGTGGGGTACTTTACATCAGGTTGGCTAGCACAAGTCTCCGAGGGGCTAGTGGATTTTGTAGAACACGGCGGTAAAATGCGCTTAATAACCAGTCCGCATTTATCATGGGAAGACTGGGATGCGATAAATCAAGGTCATAACGCACAATCAAACCCCACCCTGCTTCAATCCTTAAATGCAGCAATTGACGATCTAACTGCTACAACTAAATCCCATCCTGTTGATGTTCTTGCTTGGATGATAGCAGATAATATACTTGATCTTCGAATTGCCATACCAACCAATAAATTATCTGGTGATTTTCACAGTAAAATTGGAGTCTTTGAAGATGCTTATGGCGACTTTATGGCTTTTTCTGGATCTCTCAATGAAACAGCAAAAGGATTTCAAAATTTCGAAACGCTGCAAATACATCTAGGATGGACACGTGATCGAGATGCCCGACATGCACAATCAATACTAGAGCGTTTTGAACGTATTTGGGACCAAAATGATACCAATGTTCGTTGCTTCAAACTACCCGAAGCTATCAAGATACGATTAGTATGCCTTGCTCAAAAAAATAAACGCCCATATAAATTAAAGGGAAAAAGTGAAAAACCCCCACCAATTAACAAATGGCGACACCAAGATGAAGCAATCGCGGCTTTCATGGAAAAGCCAGCCGGAGTTCTGGCTATGGCCACAGGTACAGGAAAAACCCGAATTGCAATCAGAATTGACTCATGCCTTCGAAAGAAAGATCGGATCACCCATACAATTGTTGCGACATTTGGGACCGATTTATTGGATCAGTGGCGCAGGGAGATTATATCCCATAACGCTGGTGGCTCAGCATTATACTGTGCCTATGGCAACTATCATGAAGCCGAAGAATTCTGCAATGCTCAACATCCTTCATGCTTACTTATCAATCGCCGAAATCTTGCTGATATCATGCAAAGGCTGGTTGATAACAAAGAAAGGTGTAAAAAGACCTTAATTGTTTGTGATGAAGTGCATGGCTTTGGAGAGCCTTCAATCGTTGACTCACTTCATGGAAATCTGTCTAAAATAGGTTTTCGCCTTGGGCTCAGTGCTACACCAGACCGCGAGTATGACGAGGAAGGAAATTTTTTCATTGAACAAGAGATAGGCCCTGTCATCTTCAGCTTCTCAATTGAGGAAGCAATTAGTCGAGGTATTCTATGTGAGCTGGATTACGATGCACTTGAATTCCAATATTCGGATGAAGATCGTTTTAAAATAAAAAAAGCTTGGGCTCGATATAGTGCTCGTTCGAGGGAAGGAAAAACCGACAAAACCAATCTCTATATTGACCTTGCAAAAATAAAGAAGCTTTCAAAAGAGAAGATTCCACTCTTTGAAAACTATGTGAGGAACCGTCCAGAGATTTTAAATCGATGTATAATCTTTGTAGAGGAAGCAGAGTATGGCCACATTCTACAAGAACTACTGGTCAGTATGCGGGTTGAGTTTCATACTTACTATGGTGATGATGACAGGGAAAACCTCCAACGTTTCACCAATAAAAAACTTGACTGCCTTATCACCTGTAAAAGGATTTCTGAGGGAATTGATATCAAGTCAGTAAACAATGTTGTGCTCTTTGCGACTGCTAAGGCACCAATTGAAACCGTTCAGCGAGTCGGAAGATGTCTTCGGATTGATCCAAGTAACCCTAGTAAACGCGCTAAAGTCATTGATTTTATCAAAATTGATGAATCAGGAGGAATTACCCCAACAAATTCTGGACAACTTCAAACCGACGAACAAAGAAGATCTTGGTTTGAAAAACTCGCTTCAGTCAAACGAGAGGGGGATGTATCAAATGATTGAAAATATTATCCGTGAGGTTGTAAAAAAGGTTTGTCAAGAAGAAAAATTAGACAGCGGTTTTGAGAGGAGACTAGAAGCTCTCATTAAAAATGCAATGCAAGACAGCGCTAGTGAATCAGATATTATGGACCTTTTAGAAAGCATCCCTGTGGAGAATTTATAAGATGAAAATTAGAATTTTAAATTGGAGCTATGAAAACCTTCGTATAGGTTCTGGTAAAGGATCGGTAGAACTAAGAAATCCACCGAAGCAATGGTCGCTTGTCCAAATGCCAAATGGCACAGGTAAAACTTCAACCATGTCATTGATCCGTGCAATACTTGCAGAAAAGAAGATGTCAAAGGATGAAGTGCGAGGATATCGTAGTAATAACGAAGTTCAGGAGGGTTATTTTGAGCTTGGACTATTAATTGATTCTGGAAAAGAAGAATGTTTGGAGTATTATCTAAGAGCAGAATTTGATTTTCTAACAGGCAGTTGCAATTTTTCTACACTTAGATCTTCTGAGCGAGATGGTGGTCGTATTCCTGGTATAGCAATTCCACATGACCTTAAGCGGCTCTTAAGCCTTGATTTCATCAAACTCTTCGTTTTTGATGGTGAATTAGCCAGTGAAATTCGCAATACCGGAAAAGATGAAGCCGATCGAGCTATTCGCACGCTCTATCAACTTGACGACATTAATATACTTATTTCAGATACCAAAAAAAACGTTAGTGATATACAAATTGATAGAGATACTAATAGCAAAACTAAAAAAGGTGTGAATCGGGCTCGAAATAAGTTTGATGAAGCAAAGACTATATTGGAATCTTTAATCAAAGAGCATTCCGAAAAACATAATCGAAAGCTTAGTCTTGAAGAGGAAAAGAAAAATATTGAAATAAAAATTGAGGTCTATCTTAAACAGGATTCTAACCTGAAAAAAGAATTTGAGAAACTAGAAAAGCAAAAAAATGAGCTTGAAACTGAAATCCATGTATCTTCCCGGACGGCATTTGATGCGTTTCGAAACCCGATTCAGTTGTCAAGCCAATTCCATAAGCATTTAACTGAACTTGGTACACTTCTCACTGACGCAAAACTTCCTCGAAGTCCAGCCTTAGAATTTTTCCAAGAAATCGCCCAAGGTGAGAATTGCATTTGTGGAAACCCAATTGGCAAGGCTGAACGGCAGTACTTGAAAGAGAACTTCGAAAATTACTTGGCCGATGACCAAGTCAGTGCTATAGCAGTCATGAAAACAAGGCTTAAATCTATCACAAAAGCTGAGAAGAATTTTGTAGCAGCCTGTAGGCAACTCAATAACGAGAAAGAAAAACTAAAAGAAAATCAAAGATATCTTGAAAAGCTTGAAGATGATTTGATCATCAATGGAAATGAGGAAACGAGAAAACTATCGGAATTAGTTGGAGAGCTCAAACAACAAATAGAACAACTTGACAACGAAATTAATAAACTGACAACCCGTAGTAGACATAAACAGGAAGAACTCAAATGTACCGCAAGTAATAATATACCGCTAGCGGAACAGAATAAAAATAAAGCAGAACAATTTTACAAAGAGGCTTCCAATTCATACAGACTTACATCACAAAGTGAAAAACTAGTGAGAGTGCTAGAAGCAATTAAGTCTGGACTTCTAGAAAGGTTACGCGAGGAAATTCGCTTGGAAACGAATAAACGCTTAAAGGAGCTTATCTTAATGGAAAACCTTGAGGTGTCAAAGATCGAGGGTTCACTAGTACTTCAATCTGACCGAGTTGGAGTTAGAGAAAATGTAAGTGAAGGTCAGAGCCTGTCCGTTGCATATGCCTTTTTGACTTCACTTCTAGAAAATGCGCCGTTTGATCTACCTTTTGTCGTTGATAGTCCCGCAGTGTCACTTGATTTGGAAGTTCGAGCAGAAGTGGCTCGTACCCTGCCGAAGCTATTCAAACAGATGATCTTGTTCGTTATTTCCAGCGAAGGTTCTGGTTTCACGGAGACTTTTTACGACAAGAAAGAAGCACTTTTTGTAAGTTTCGAAAAAAATATCAATGGTGAAATAGCTATGAGTTATGGTTTAGACTCATTCAAGCGTATTGCCGCAAAGGAAGAATCTCAATGAGCTTTCGTCTGACAGAAGATATGGCACTATTTTTTGCTGATATTGATAAATCCAAGATCAAAGGTACGACGTTTTTGGATATCGACAAATTTTATTCCTGTCTAATGTTGGGATTTAAAGAAGGGAAGTTCTACAATAAAGCTAAGTTAAATGATCCCTTCCTTGCGGCCGGAGCACGTTGGCCTGAACCATACCGAGAATACGATAACTATATTTTAGGGCTTCTAATTGAGGCCGAAATCCGTAGACTGGAAGTTGATAGGAAGGATCGCCAAGAAATTGAAAAAACTGCAAGTCGACTTCTTGATTCCGGTCGAGGAAATTCCCTTGGGTTGAGTGAAGATGGAATAAAACATATGAATTACTATGCTGCTCAAGGATTTCAAATCATGGTAAATAAGATGAATAAACCCCGAAGCGTGGAGGATTTTTTGGTAAGCTATGCCAATTTGTTTTGGCAAAATGAAACGGAATAAACTTTAGCCAATCTGTCCTGAGCGTAATTTTGCTATCCCATCAGCAAGAACTTTAGCAGTATTATCAATGTCAGTTTCTGATGTACCACGTCCAAAACCTAGCCGAAAACCTGTGCGGGCTCGATGAGTGTCTCCAAACATTGCCTGAAGTACATAGGATGTTTCGACCTTTTCTGTAGAACAAGCGCTAGATGCAGAAAAAATGAGTTTGTCACGCAAAATCCTCGTCAGAGCTAAAGGTTCAATACCCTGAACCGATATCGAAAGCGTGTTGGGTAAGGAAAATGAAATGTCGCCATTAACTCTAAGACCTGGTATTGAAGTTAGTTTTTCTAAAAGTTTTGCTCTTAAAGCTAAGAGTTGCATGTTGTCTTTTGCCTGATGTTTACTGACTAGCTTAAATGCTTCCCCAAAGGCGATAATTGCTGGTGTGTTCAATGTACCTGACCTAAGTCCAAGTTCCTGTCCTCCACCATGCAAGATGGCAGAAAGTTTTACATGCGGTTTACGCAAGCGCCTATAGAGAACGCCTATTCCTTTTGGTCCATACATTTTGTGTCCAGAAATGCTGACGAGATGTAAACCTAGTTTGATCACATCTAACGGACGAAAAGCTGTAGCTTGGGAATAATCCGAATGGAACAATACATTTCTATTTGTACATATCTGACCCACCTCTTCTAGAGGTTGATAAATTCCGGTCTCATTGTTGGCACTCATAACGCTAATGAGTCCTGTATTTTCAGTGATTGCTTCTTCAATATCACTGGGATTAATTCGCCCTGTTTCATCAACTGGTAAGTATGTGACCCTTACACTGTGGCTTGATTGTAAGTAATTTAGTGGCTCAAGCACTGAAGGGTGCTCAATCGAAGTGGTTATGATATGATTTTTACCCTTGGACTTGAGTAAAGGAAGCGTGCCTATCAATGCAAGGTTGTTTGCCTCAGTTGAGCCACTGCAAAATAAAATTTCTGTAGTGCGTGCACCTATGGCTTTGGCAATAATAGTACGAGCTGATTCCACAGCATTAAAAGCATTTACACCTGCCGAGTGAACCGTACTTGAAGGATTAGCATAATGCATTCTCATAGAACGCTCCATCACATCAATAACTGAGGGATCCATGGGTGTGGAGGCGTTATGATCCATATAGATTGGCCTTGTACTCACGACACATAATCTCCTGCTAACAGACGAGCCACATCACTAGGTGATTTAATTCGTGCGGAGAGCGTAACAATTCCTCTATCTATGTGAGCACGAAGTCGTGACCGAAGTTCAAGATCAGAAATTTCGATATTGGTTTGATTTTTTTGGTGACTAATCTCAACCATACGAAGGAGTGTAATGTAGATTGGCTGGTCTATTCCAAAAAGAGTATAAGCGTTGAACTCTTGTCCCTCTTCTACATCAGGTACAGAACCGATTCTTCCCATTTCAAACGATAGTGTTAAAGCCATACGACAAATTAAATTTGGAGTAAGGCCTGCTCGATTGCGCAGCACTCTGAGACGCTTGGTAGATTCCTGGGAGATACGAAATTTGCTAATGTGCATAAACCAAATCCGTTATCTTTTCATCAATATCCGTCTTAAGTTTGTTTCCGGTTACACTAATTTCATATCGGCGTGCTACATGAGGAGAGATTAATTTATCAAGGTCTGGCGTCAGTTCGCTATCGGTACAAAGCATAATAACCTGACTACTTGCGACGGGGACATAATCGCGCATCAAAGCCTTGCGGTGTGTACGATCAAGGCGGGATAATGGTGTGTCAATTATTATAGGCAAATTGCGACCTGAAGTTTTGCCAAGAGCCCAAAGCATAGAAATTGCAAAAATTTGCCTTTCACCAGCCGACAGTAATGATTTGGGGATTTCATTCCCATCAACACTTAACAGGGTGAATTCAAATGATTTAGGATTAATCAAGATCCCTTTCAGAAAGCGTTTTTTGCTGATCAAATTATTAAAACACTCAGTAAAATGCCCCGATAAGGTCTCAATTCGGCGGTCAAGAATACGAAGTTCATATTCGGAGAGAGCAGCGCGAACGCGCTCGCCAAGTTCAACTTTATGTAATGCTAAGGAATTGTCAAATGTTATATCAATCGCCCGCTCTCGATCAACTTCCAACTTAGAAATTTTATTACGCAAGGATGAAATAATCTCCTCTTTATCCTTGAGCAATGTCTCCGAACGCCCACGCTGAAACTCGGCTTCTCGAAGAGCATTTAGCGATTCATTGGCAGCGTCTTCGTCCAAAGTCTTAAGTTGGTGCTTCAGTTTTTCTTTGTGCTTGAGTGCTTTATCTAATGATTTACTTAGTTCTAACGCTTGTACTTTGAGATCACTATCAATTCCCTGAAGACGTGATTCAATCCAAGTCGGATCTGCATCAAATTGTAGACCGCATGCATCTTCGTTTTCAGTTCGTAAGAAACTTCTCAATGCTTTAAAGTGACTCTGAGTCCAAGACGGAGATTTTGAAATTTGGGGTTGTTTACTTAATTCGAAATCTGTAATAAATTCATCAATAATTTTATTGCCAACACTAACTCTTTGCTTGTTTATAGCTGTTTGTAATTTTTTGAGCATCTTGGGAGCTAGTGATAGGGGCAGGGAACTCTCAGCAAGTCGTTTTAAATCGCTTCGAAGCCAAATAATTTGCTTATCTACTTCATTAAGCATTTGTTTAAGTCCTGAACGGTTGAGTGCTGCAGTTCCTCCTTCAGCTTCAAATTTACGTTGTGCTTTCTGCAAACGCCTTTCAGCCAATAGGTGATCTGCGCGAATTTGTGCTGCATCCTCCTCCAATAGCATTAGGTCGTCACGAATGCCTTTGATTTCACGCTCTATTACTTCAAGTTCGTGTGAATCATCGCATGAGTTTCTACGAGCTGTATAGAGCGTTAAGTCACTCCTAAGCTGGTTGATTAGATCTAATCCTAATAATCCTCGGATAGAATCACGAAGGGCATCAGTAGTCGAATCGTCAGCGATGTTTTGTATTTTTTCTCCATCAAAAAAGAATAACTGCGAAATGCCTGATGGTATCAGATTTTCAAGAAAATGATCCCAGCTCTCTTTTGGAATATCAGAGAAAGTCTGGCCATTTCGTATCAGATTCATAGTTTCAAAAATTGAGTTTTCTTGCTTATCCCAAATGCGTTCCACTTGATATGAGGTGTTCAATCCTTCTTCAAGGCAATTAAAGGAGAGGCAAATTGACGCTGAACTCTCTTTAGAATGTAGATTGATGCGGTTAATAAGATGGGCCTCATAATCGGAACGGGAAACCCTAACCCCGAGGGCACGCTTGCCATAAAGCGCAAGGCGGATTGCTTCTAAAAAGGTGGTTTTCCCTCCTCCATTATGCCCGCGAACTAATATGACTGGCTTTCCTGTTTCAGTATCGGGGGAAAGATTAAATCGGTTTTCGCCTGCGTACAAACCAAAATTAGTAAGAGTAAGAGAATGGAGGATCATAAAAAATTATTTATTTGTTCGCTTCTTGTGATCAGCTATGACAATGGACTCGCTACGCCACTCCCTTTCCATTACAGATGCTATGCGCTGGTGGACCGACGTACGGCGTTTGAGTCCATGCACCGAGCGTTCAACTTCAAGAAGTTGGGCTAAAAGGCTAGGAGGAACTTCATACTCTTTGCAAACTTCTTTTAAGATTGCTCCATCTTTACTGTCAAACCTGAAAACCTCATCCTCATCAATTGTCAACTCCTTACCTAACACATCTCTAACAATTTCGGATACAGTATCTTCCCAATCCCCCGCTTCGCGAAGCCAAATCCTCCTAATCTCCAACAATTCCGCTTCATGAATCAAAACATTTTTCTCTCCAGGTGGAGCGTTTTGATTTACTTCAACCTGAGCCTCAAGAAGTTTGCGTAAAAACTCCTTCCTAAAAGAAAGCTTATAAGGCCCAGGTATCGTCTGACTGGTGCCAGTTTTGAAAGACACTTGTCCATGTCGGCGACGATAATCTCGAAACTTAGGCTTCTCTTCGGGTTTTTGTGTTTTAGCAAGTTGGTCCCTTAAATCAAGGAGTGGCTCTAACCATTCACTACCATTATCAATCATGGCCTCCATGGCCTTGTCTTTTGACACAACCGTACAAATCCAACACCCAAATCGAGAATTTCCACAGCTTTCCGTGTTCTTGTCAACCACAAGCGGGCATTCGCCAGCATCAGCACTCCGATACATTGCAAGAAGTTGTCGATTGTCTGCACCCCAAGGATTTTCGGTTTGCAGAAGATAAGTCCATACATCATCGGTAGTGAAAGCTTCTATAGGTGTATAAACATAGGCTCCTAGAAGGGAAGAATGTCGAGAAAGAATAGTTCCCTTGATTCTGTACAAGGACATCACTTGAGAACGTGTAGCTGATTCAGATCGGCGAACTCCTAGTACCATTATCACCTCCCCGAACTCAGTTACCTTTTGCTTGATAAATGCATTTGCTGGGTTGATTTTTAATCGATCAGTACACCAACGGAATCGATTAGATGGTGCAGGATAACCTCGGCCTAGGAGATTTACCCAGAAACTGTCCGAAATGTCTGGGAAGACTTTATGAGCTTGAATCGGCATTTCCTGGGCTTTTGCAGCATTGTTTATGCGTTCCAAGTTACTGTTTATGTAATCTACGATGATTGGAGTTTCTACTAGAGTATCAGAACTGAGTACATAAACTGATTTTTTGCGTACGGAAATTGGAAGTTCTTTGAGAGCAGACCAAATGAGTTGAAGCGCAGTAGTAGAGTCTTTGCCACCGCTATAGCCAATTACCCATGGCCGATCATCATTTTGATAAAGGTCCTGTATTTCTACTTTGATCTCTTCAATTGATCTTTGATTTTTTTTAGCGGTGGAAACTTCACCCAAGCTTTTATATTGAGTTGTCATCTATTCTGTTCCAAATTATGGTAACTTTCTTCTGCCATCTGACCACGCTTATCTAGTTCAAACCCAACAGCATTTATGAGTACATTCGCACCTAAAAGAACGGACTTCTGTTGGCTATTGATCTGATTGCCATTCATAATTCGTCCTTCCCATAAATCTTTATTCTTGTGTGACCAGTCTACAGTAAGAAATTTAATGAGAACATTCGAGCAGTTTTTCGGATATTCTGGCCTACTCTACTTTGCGAGAGAATTCGCCTTGTACGCAACTCGGTTGGTAGTGATTCATCATTCAACCCGAAAATGCGCCCAAATTGGTTATGATGTATCATAACGGCAAAAAAATGGATAACCAGATTGTACGCACCTAACTGCTGAAAAGAGTATAAGTTATTCACAAATTTTTCTTTAAGGTGAAAGGAATTTTATGGAATTCTGAGCAGAATTCAAAATTTAATCAAAAAATTGAAATTATAAAAATGTTTAATCAAAAGCAGTAATACCTGCTAATTTCCATTTTGTGAAAAAATAAATGTTTTTCTCTCATTTAGCAGGCCTAATCTAGACTTTTTCGCATCAGCATCACAAAATTCGTTCTCAACAATACGAACACATACCTCCCCTGCCAGATTATCCAGCCAATCGTTCTTTCGTTGTTCATTGAATGGAGGGAGGTTGGTGTATAGCTGCAACCAACTTAACTGGGTGATTATACAGTAGCAGCCAACAGTCCCGAATGTCGTCTAGAAACCAAAGGGATTTCGAGATCAATTGAGTCATGTTTAGGTACATACACAAGATAGAAAGGAGTCATGCGAGTTGGAAAATCATGTCGGATTAATGAAGTTGTCGGCATAACGTATATCAAACTCAAATGGATCTCAATCTAGTGATTTTCGACAACTTCACTGATACCTCAGAGAGGTTAATAGTTTTTGGCAATATTCAAGCCTGTTTGTACAAAGAAGTTGGGGAAAAATATCTCAGATTGATGTCTAGTAGCCATTCAACGAATTATCGAAATTCAAATACTTTCATAATCTCAACTTCGGGCTAACTCTGTTTATACTGGAAATCTCATTCGGTGGTTGTGAATTCTAATACCCCCTGAACCTGTTATGTTTTCGCCACAAAGAGTTTCTGCCAATCTTCAACCTTTACTTCCAATTTTCTGGCGTAAGCCGAGCTAGAAGACATA
>Ga0209754_1002076_pt1 | contig 17183 bp, 17 predicted proteins | sample MesohylBB_FD_187295 | JGI IMG/M metagenome (GOLD analysis project Ga0209754, IMG submission 187295) | Host-associated microbial community of the marine sponge Aplysina aerophoba from Gulf of Piran - sponge mesohyl, lysed by bead beating... | ecosystem: Host-associated > Porifera > Sponge >... | reverse complement strand
TTCACCGTGCTCGGCGCCGATCTTCGCAGACACGTCGGCGTCCATAACCGCATCCGCAACCACCCTGAGCGCCTCCAGTAGAAAGTCCACGTCTCCATCAACACCCCTCTTGCGTAATAGCTCCAAAAGGTCCATGCTTTCCTTGACCATCGTCGTTCTCCTTACTTCGGATCTCTCTATTCTCGATGTTAAGGATGACGCGATGGTCTGTCTCTGTACAGCCCTCTCTTTTACACCATCTTATGGGACACCACTCCGCGGGAATACAGATCGCGGACATGGTCGCCTATGTGGTCCGTAAATATCAGGAAGAAGTGTTTGACGCTTCGCCCCCTATCGGTGACCTGTATCTGTACGCCATCCGCCGATGGTACAGGATGATCATGCAGAAGACTGTTGATCTAACGACGGATGATGGGGAGGAGCGACGGGGAGTCTACTTCATGCCGGTGGGAGGCTTCTGACAAAAACAAAGAGTCAGATGTGACTCCTGCAAGGAATCCCTCCCGACTCTTAATTCAAGCGTAAATCGAAAGCTACCTCTTGTCAACACTGAGTTACCGTAGCGCATACTAAGCTGCCGATTCCGTGTACCTTCGATGCGCAACTTTGGAATTGACGTGACGGTCACTTCTGGCGCGCGCCAATTGCGCTTGCCGGCGCGATCTCTTCCCGGGCGAAAGTCCCTGTGTGATGGTCATTTCATAGCGCCTAGAAAATACCGTCCTGAGGCCGTTTTTTGGGCCCTTCTAAATGCGATATAACGGAATATACCACCTCTAGTTCGTGTTCTGAGTCCGTCCTAATCCGATGCCGGAATGGGAAGATTAACCACTGAAGAGATTCCGACCTGGCGGATCCTCGAAGACATCAGTGCCGGCGACTGAGTGCGAGCGCTGCGGCAAGCCCGGAACTCCGCGGTAGCAGTTTACGCACATGGGCGTGACGCTCTGCTATCTGTGCGCGGACGAGCGCGTTGACGAGCTGCGGTCGGAGGGGAATTGGAGTTAGGGTCCGGATGTTCTCTGGACGTGCTCGCGCAGCGCTCCATTGATGTCAGTCTGGTATCCGCGCCCGTCACGGGTGTGAGTCTTGAACCACGCAATGATGTCCGCGTCGATCCTCAACGTAATCTGCTGCTTCACAGGCCGGTAGAATACCCCGCGCCTAGCGTCTGACCAGTCGAGTATTTCCGGTGCGTCGCTGGTGTCGATCTGGTCCTCGGGCAGCGCTTCCAGCGCACGTATCCTTGCCTGAGCTTCTGGCGGCAGTTCATTCATTTCCTTCTTCATAAGCCTCTCTCTCATGCCGTGTCGCCTTGCGAGCGGTTATGATACGTCCGATCTCTTCGCCAGTTTCGGTGTCGAATTCAGGCCAAGTGTGGACTACCATCAGGACCTGAGTGCCGACCATGCCTATGGTCCGCCATCGCTGCTCGTAAGGGTATGGGTCTTCTCTTGTAGCTGCCAGAGGGTCGCTAAACACGAAGGTCGCATCCTCGAAAATGATGCCATGTGACCGAAGGTTCGTCCTATTCTTGGCCGGGTCCCAAGTCCAACGCAAACTCTACTGCTCCTCACTACACTACATGATTGTAGTTACATCCGAGGGTTAAAGTCAATGGTAATGACATACTTGTTGCACGTGTGTGAGGACGTATGCTTACGAATGTTCTACAATAAGACAAGAACATTCACGAAGGACAGAGAATGGTCAAGGCCGTCGAGACCAGGATATACAGACTGCATCACGACTCCCAGATGAGCGAGCGCATAGGCCATCTCGTCTCGCAGCAGCGCCTCGCCTACAACATCGCGGCAGGCATCCTCAACAGAACGCCGGACATAGCACTGCGCCGGTCTCCACGGTATCCTGACGGCCTGTTCGGACAGCCAACCCGTTGGCGACATCAGGACAGCCGCGCCCAAGCGCCATACATAGTCCATCAGGCGGGAGCGCAGCAGGCCTGGATGGCGAACGACCTGATGAGGCAAGAGCGCAATTCTCGCCTCCAGCGCCTTGAGAACGGCTCGCCGCGCTCGTCAGACCACAGGCAGCACCGCAGGACGCTTGCGAGGCGCAGCCGAAAGCGCGGGACCTCCACGCTCACATCGCTGACTCCGCCCGTCAAACTGGACGACAGCACCTTCACAATAATGGGTGCGCGGGATGTAGTGCTGCGGACGAAAGAAGCCGGTGCCCGAAGATCTGGACATCCGCTCGTTCCAGATCGTTGAGGTCAGGAATGCCTGTCGGGGAGCGAACGGAGCGTTACGGAAGCGTCGATACGCGCTGCACCTTCAGGTGGCCGTGGAGTATCCGGATCCACCCGCGCCCGAAGCCATCCGGTCGGCGGAAGACATACTCGGCATAGACGACGGAGTGAAGCGACAACTAACCCTCAGCAACGGAGACGTGCTGCATCACGACGATGGCGACAACATAAATCGTCAGCGCCGGATGAGAGCAAGAGCGCAGCGCAAGAGGCGCGGCTCAAAGAGAAAGGCCCGCCTGCTCAGAAAGGTGAGAGCCGAGGCCCGCAAGACACGCGCCAACCGCAGAAGAGTCCTGCTTACCGAGGTCAAGAACATCTATGAAGTTATGAAGCCGAAGGCGATAGCAGTTGAGGACAAGAGCCACAGGCAACTGTCGACCTCCGCTCGCGGTACTCGCGAAAGTCCCGGCACGAGAGTCAGGGCGAAGTCGGGACTGAACAGGTCTCTCAGGGACGCCGCTCTCTCGGAACGCCTCTCTCTGCTGGCATCCGAAGCAAGAAAGTCAGGTATAGCAATCTACGCCGTGTGGCCGCAGGGTTCTTCTCAGACCTGCTCGGCCTGCGGCTACAGGCATCGGGACAACCGCGAAAGCCAAGCGGCGTTCCGGTGCCTCTCGTGCGGATACGCGCAGAATGCGGACATGAACGCCGCGCGTATCCTGCGAAACCGCGCCTATCACGTGGTCTGCTCGATAGTGGGCCGAGAGCGCGATGAATGTGCACCAACCGGGTGGCGGGTGAAGCCGTCCGTGTCGGAGAGACTGTCTCCGGCAAAAAGCGTGCTCAAGCCGGAAGGCGGCAGTATGCGGCACAACGCTGCAGGACGAGAGGCAGCAGCCTCGGGGTCCGCCGCCCAGGGCCGGTTCGTGACAGACTACGAACCCAGACGCCCTAAGACGACTTAACGTGCGTTAAGTATGTTATTACCTTCCCTAAAAATTCGTTGATGAGGACACCACGCATTTCGCTAAACTGCTCGTTCGATAGTCTCAGCAATCCAGGCATTGAGGCTTTTGCCTTCGGACTTGGCAGTCGCATTCGCGGCCCTGTGAATATCCGGGCTTACTCTCAGAGGGATCCGCCCCGAAAAACGTTTGTCAGGTTCGTGCCCCCTTTCAGCACAAAAGGCCAGATAATCGTCTATCGAAACCCGGAACTCCCTGTTCAGTTCCTCCACTGAACCTCCCTCGAAGAAGACCACATCACGGGTGCCAATGACCTCTCCGTGAAAGACTTCCGCCTCGTCATCATATTTGAGTACGGCCTGGTAGCCCTTGTAACTCATCATGGCTCTACACCCGCCTCTCTCAGTAATCTTCGCATCGCCTCCACTGCGCCCCTTGTAGCCTCCGGGCGAGGATGTGGGCGATGGGCATGCGCTACAACGCCATTCAGCTCGATACCTATTCTGGAACCTGCACGTTCTTCGATATATGCACCACAAGCCAGGAGCAACGATTCAATGTCATCCCACCGAATGCCTGATTGGGTAGGGTGCCGAAAAATCGCTTCCAGCGTCCTGCGATGCCTTCTTCTCATGAGTCCATCATATCATAAAGTGATATGGCTTTTGGCGCCGCCGGGCATTTACCCGGAAGGCTCGATGGCTTACAATCTCAGGCAAGCACAGAAGTCCCTATGCAGAGTCGCGATGCCGCATGCGTCGCATCGCAGTGTCAGGTGCAGCATGATCACACCCAACACCCTGGCAGGAACCCGTAAAGCCCCATCGAGCTTTCGGCTGCCCGACATACCTGAGAAGCATCCCGACGACATGACCAGCTTCAGCCACCTTGCCGCCAACGGCAACGCCCACTATCTAGCCGTGCATCTGGGCAACCGTGAGACCACCATCGTCTCGGGAGAGCGCTACATCTGCCGCGAGACAGGTGCCGAGATGCGCTACCCGGACCTGCTGGTGGCGTTCGGAGTGGATCCCGCGCTGTACGAGCTCAGCAACGGTTACATCGTATCGGAGCATGGGAAGGCTCCGGACTTCGTGCTTGAGATAGCCTCTCGGCGCACGGGGTCTGTGGACACGGGTGAGAAGCGGAGTTACTACGAGGAACTGGGTATAGGTGAGTACTGGCGATTCGACGAGACGGGAGAGTTTCACGGGGCGATGCTAGGTGGAGACTTGCTGGTGGAAGGGGAGTATGTCCCGGTAGAGATAGAGGAGTTGCCTGACGGGGAGTTGCAAGGTTACAGTCCGGCGCTGAACATTTACCTGCGTTGGGAGGACGGTGCATTGGTGTTCCACGACCCTGCCACGGGGGAGCCCATCGCCAGCCTGGAGAGCGAACTGCAGGGGCGCTTTGTAGCCGAATCCCGCGCCGAAACTGCCGAATCGCGTGTTGCGGAGCTGGAGGCGGAGCTTCGACGTCTGCGTGGCTAGTAGGACATTCCGCCGCAAATCCACTCAGAGCCGTGTAGGATTTTACTCACATCTGTTGCATCATGCCTCCCTTTCGCACGGGTGGCAATTCGGACATGAGCAGCCCCTATTGGGAACGAAACACCCGCCTTGAGACCGTTTTTTTGCTCATTCTAAATGCGGTATAACGGAATATACCACATCTAGTTCGTGTTCTGAGTCCGTCCTAATCCGATGCCGGAAATAGTCGGAGAATTGCCCTGGTTATACCGTGTTACAGGCGTGAAGAGCCACAAAGTAAAGTGTTGATTTAAGGAAATAAACCAACACTTGACTCAGAAGCTGTGAGTAGCGCAGATATTACAAGGACAATCAGGCTTGGTGAAATGCCTGATGCCGACTGATGCAGCACCAACTCTGTCAGCTCTCTGAAAGACCAAGTCAAAGAGTTCCGCTTCGTTATTCTCGAGGTAGCGCCTTATAGCATAGGCGCAGAGGTCTGCCAGCTGCACCATGTTGGTGAGCTGGCTGTCGACGAACATCGGCGTTTCAATGACATTCTCAATCTGAGTCCACAGCGTTCCACTTTGCAGGAATGACTTCATCAAGTCAGTGTGCCTTCTGGCCACTGTGTCGTTGTTGTCGTGGACGAGGAGCCCGTAACCCCCTTGAGTGTTCTGCAGGTACTGCTCGAACCGCGACACGACTTGTTCGAAGGCTTGCTCGTGGACTGTCCTATTGGCCAGAACGGGATCAAAGTGGAGTTTGTCGATGCACTCTGCGAAGAGCCTGGCCCATCCCCAAGACGATATGAGCTCGGCGAGTGCGGTTACGGCTTGGCGCCTCTCATCCAGACTCAGGTGAATGTACGCCTCTGTGTTGCGGTAATTTTTCCGAGTCTGCTTGACTCTCCGGCCGGCCACTCTCTGAAGCCTGAGAAGTTCAGCATTGCGAGCCTGCGTCACTCGGGAGCGTCGCTGCGTCCAACTCATTGACTCGAAACCCGGAATCGAAGCCTGTTCCAGGTAGGGCCTCATCATCCAAGCTGTGTGAATCTCCGCGTCTTGCAGGCCAAACCGCGTCTTGATCTGCTCCAGTTGGTCGTGATGGCTCTTCCAGTACTCGTCTGGGATCGACAAACCCACCAGTACATAATGAGAAGTATTGCCCGGGAGATCAGGTGTGCCCGATTCGTCGATGTAGCAGAGATGCATATGGGGACCTCACAAAAAAAGCGACTAGGGTCGGGGCTAGGCCCCGAGTGGAGACGCTTGGCGACTCCTCCTAGACGCTTCCCAATTATACCAGAGGGATTTTCAAGTGTCTAACGGCCACCGAGGGTTAACCAAGAGGTACTTGCGGAGCTGTCACTAACTCACTAAGATGGGAGCATTTCAGATAAATACCCCTGCGAAGTGAAGGCCTGACATGGCTATAGACCGAAATGAACAACACCGACAAATGGCGGACCGAGGCAAGTACCGGAGGCTGTACCGACACTTGTGCGCTTTAGAAGCCCTGGAGTGGAGGACCACATTTGGAGACATCGAGACGGTCATAGGCTTTCCGCTTCCACCGTCCGCACGACTGCACCGTCCCTGGTGGGGAAATCAAAAGGGCGGAAACGGGCACAGCCACGCCCTTGCTTGGGGCATCGCCGGATGGGAGACGGCGGAAGTCGATATGGACGCGGAGACGCTGCTGTTCCGGCGTGCAAACCTCAGACCCGTCAAGAGGCTTCCACTCGATGAGATTTGGCCGGTCCACGCCACGGCAAGGTGGCCTGAAGGCCTGAACCTGAGGAGAGAGGACATCTACGAGGACAGGGTATAACTTGGGATGTTCATCGACACCAACGTATTCATAAACCCACGCATCCCCGATGCACCAGCCCACGCGGTCGCAAGAGACAGACTGGAGCACGCCCTCCAAGACGATGAACCCCTGCGTATCAGCTGCCAGATTATCCGTGAGGGTAATGACATATTTATTACACGTGTATGGGGACTTGTTCTTACGGATGTTCTATAATAAGACAGGAACATTCACAGAGGACAGAGGAATGGTCAAGGCCGTCGAGACCAGGATATACAGACTGCATCACGACCCACAGATGAGCGAGCGCATAGGCTATCTCGCCTCGCAGCAGCGCCTGGCCTACAACATCGCGGCAGGCATCCTAAACAGAACGCCGGACATAGCCCTGCGCCGGTCTCCACGGCATCCTGACGGCCTGCTCGGACAGCTAACCCGCTGGCGACATCAGGACAGCCGCGCCCAAGCACCCTATGTAATCCATCAGGCAGGCGCGCAGCACGCCTGGATGGCGAACGATCTGATGAGGCAAGAGCGCAATTCTCGCCTTCAGCGCCTTGAGCACGGCTCACCCCGCTCGTCAGACCACAGACAGCACCGCAGGACGCTTGCGAGGCGCAGCCGAAAGCGCGGAACCTCCACTCTCACATCGCTGACTCCGCCCGTCAGGCTGGAAGACAGCACCTTCACGATAATGGGCGCGCGGGATGTAGTGCTGCGGACGAAGAACCCGGTGCCCGAAGATCTGGACATCCGCTCGTTCCAGCTCGTTGAGGTCAGGAATGCCTGCCGGGGGGCGTTACGGAAGCGTCGATATGCGCTGCACCTTCAGGTGGCCGTGGAGTATCCGGATCCACCCGCGCCCGAAGCCATCCGGTCGGCGGAAGACATACTCGGCATAGACGACGGAGTGAAGCGGCAACTCACCCTCAGCAACGGGGACGTGCTGCATCACGACGATGGCGACAACATAAATCGTCAGCGCCGGATGAGAGCAGGAGTGCAGCGCAAGAGACGCGGCTCAAGAAGACGCGACCGCCTGCTCAGAAAGGTGAGAGCCGATGGCCGCAAGACACGAGCCAACCGCAGAAGAGTCCTGCTTGCCGAGGTCAAGCGCGTCTACGAGGTTGTGAAGCCGAAGGCGATAGCAGTTGAAGACAAGAGCCACAGGCATCTGTCGGCCTCCGCTCGCGGCACTCGCGAAAGTCCCGGCACGAGAGTCAGGGCGAAGTCAGGGCTGAACAGGTCTCTCAGGGACGCCGCTCTCTCGGAACGCCTCTCCCTGCTGGCATCCGAAGCAAGAAAGTCAGGCATAGCAATCTACGCCGTGTGGCCGCAGGGTTCTTCCCAGACCTGCTCGGCCTGCGGCTACAGGCATCGGGACAACCGCGAAAGCCAAGCGGTGTTCCGGTGCCTCTCGTGTGGATACGCACTGAATGCGGACACAAACGCCGCACGTATCCTGCGAAACCGCGCCTATCACGTGGTCTGCTCGATAGTGGGCCGAGAGCGAGATGAATGTGCACCAACGGGCTGGCGGGTGAAGCCGTCCGTGTCGGAGAGGCTGTCTCCGGCAAAAGGCGTGTTCAAGCCGGAAGGCGGCAGTATGCGGCGACATGCCGCGGGACGAGAGGCTCACACCTCGGGGTCCGCCGCCCAGGGCCGGTTCGTGAAAGACTACGAACCCAGACGCTCTAAGACGACTTACGTGCGTTAAGTATGTTATTACCTCCGTGAGTATCTGTCTGTAGTAACTAGGCCGCAGACGTGGTCGGCCGCCATCTCACGTGAGGAGGCGTTGGATGACGCGAATAGCCTGATGAGGAACTTCGAGATACTTGAAGACGGTTCCGTGGTCACCGAATCTCTGTTGGTCTTGTGTCGTGAAGTGCTAGTAGGAGGCCGCCAGATCCACGACGCTAACATCGTCGCCACCATGCTCGCCCACGGGGAGCGAAGGTTGCTGACTTTCAATGTGACCGACTTCCGACGATTTGAAGGCCGAATCGAGCTGGTGGAGATGTAGGGGGCAATACGTGAGAGGGGGTGAGCATCCGCGTGACGTGTCACGAACCCCTGCCTTGAGGCTGTTTTTTTGCCCGTTCTAAATGCGTTATAATTGTGTGCCTAAGATTAGCGCTAAAGTGAATTGGCCTTGTCTTCCAATTCGGCGCACCTTCTCATCAGTTCGTCAAACCCTTCTTCGTCATCGAGCAGTATCCCGTCATTCACCATCCTGTCGTAGTCTGTCTGAAGCGCCGTATAGGCGTTTCCTTCAGGCACCAACCGCAAGCTGCCACTGACGGCAGCCTCGTAGTCAATCCAGTTGCCGTCGGTGTCCTTTTCTCTGAAGAACATCTGCTTATGCTTGGCGACACTCAGGGCCTCGCGGCGATTGCTGAGAGCCCTATCGGCATATCCGGCATCATCCAGCCTGACGATGTCGTTCCAGTGTCTCGATAGCCTCTGGGCCCTGCTTCTGCGCTGACGACAGAAGACGTGAATGGCGGTCGCCTTCTCCCAGAAGGTTCTATCGACTGACATTACCCATGGCCGTGCCGAAGGGAAATCTACATCGGGTATGTATCTCGCAGCATCACATTCGACAGACCGCTTGTCACGTGGCTCTCCTGTAGAACGCGCGCCGAATTCCAACAGGACTTCAGGGCGCACGAATCCGTAGTCGGGGAAGAGGGGCTCATAGGCGACGATCAGTTTGTCATCGTCAGCTCGAAGCCGAGTAGGCAGTTCTGCTTCCAGCAGTCCACGCTCGATAGCGGGCAGCATCTCGTCGGCTACCCATGTTCCAAGTCGTCGTCTGATTTGGCGTGACCAGCTCCTCTCCCGGCTGCGAGTGGGTGGTAACGCCTCCTCGCCGGCATCCGCGACCAGGTCTGGGATTATGGCGCGAATGTCGTAGGTGATGTCGATGTCTTCAGAAAACCGCCGAATCGCGTTGTATGCCTTCGAAAGAGAAGTTCCGCCTTTGAATGTCAGATTGCCGCCATAGTGGGTCGCAAATAGAGTTTCCAACAACTGGACGACCCATACGTCCTTTTCCAGCAGATGCGCCGGACGGCCGCTCAGGCCTGCCGCCACCAGCAGGGCGTCTCTCTGTTCGTCCGGCGGCAACGAGTGGAAAGGCGTCCTATTCAACAGAGATCATTTCGCTTACAGGTCCGGCAATCCACTCCGGTACGATGGCGCGAGCTTCGGCAAGCTCGTCGATGTCTTCTCGTGTCAGGCGGGAACTGACTTCACCCAAGCAATGCTCCGCCTCTTCCGGTCCCATCCAGGCGAGTGCGCGAACGACATCGCCGGCCTTTCTGTTCGGAGACACCAGTTGCCATCTTGGTGCGTGCCGGAGCTCCACGGTCATCTCTCCGAATTTCAATCTGCGGTTCGGGCCGGAGGTAAGATAGACTGGCTTGACGGGTGTCTGCGTGATAAATCCAAGCGCATTCGCCATGGAGCCGCCGGAGGGAACGATCGTCTCTCCCCACAGCCTTGACAGAGCGGCAATTGTCTTCTCCATTTCAGGCGGCCTGGTACCGAAACGTGTCTCTACGGGAGACACATATACTCCCTGGCAAACTCGCATCAGCTGCCCACTGCGCGCCAGGCGCGACAGGGATTGGTCCACGGCAGCTCTGTTCCCGAGGTGCAGGAATCCTTTCGAACTCAGGACAGCGCCCTCAGGGAGCGTAGAGATGTGTTGTAGGATTCGCGTTCTTAGGCTGTTCATCGTTTTCCCTTCTTTATGTCAGAATTATATCATGCTTTCTGACACCGGGAAGGTGCGCTGAGTGTCTGCTGATGGCCTTGAGAGTGGCGATTTCCGACCGGGTTTTAGAGCTTTCTAAATGCGTTATAATTGATTGATATTCTGCGTCTCAGAGGCAGACGATAATAGAAATGCCGATACCATTTGAGATTGTCCTGTTTGGCCCTCCTGTGTCTCAGCAGGCCCGCCGAAGAAGGATTGTCAGGGAATGGACAAGCGAGGTACGGCGAGTCGCACGGACTCACTGGGGCACGGAAGCTCCCTTTGATGGAGAGGTCATGGTGACGATTACTTACTTCTTCCAAGGAGCGTCACTTGATGTTGACAACATTCCCAAGCCGATATTGGATGCGCTAAACGGCGTGGTCTACTCTGATGATTCACAGGTGACTGATTTATTATGCCGCAAGCGGAACCTCAGCGGCGACTTGCGAATCCCTCAGCCTTCCGCACTATTGCTTGAATCTCTCAGCCGGTCTGAGCAGTTTCTTCATATTGTTGTCACGGGTGCGTCGAGGCAGGAGGTAGCACATTGATTAGGGACTTAACGGACTCTGAGTACCTACTGGCACAGAAGACGGCTGAGGAATACCGTAGCCAGGGATACGAGGTCGAGCAGGGAGCGCCACTGGAGTTTTTGCCCGGCTTTCGGGCGGACCTGCTCGTTCAGAAGAACGACGAGACGAAGGTTGTCGCGGTGAAGGCACGGCAGTCGCTGGCTGCGGATCCCAGGATTGCGGAGCTTTCACGCCTTCTTGAATCGAAGCCCGGCTGGAGTTTCGAGTTACTTCTGGTGAGTGAGCCGGAGAGAGTGGATTCTCCCGAGGGCATAAGTTCCCTTGATGGCGAACACATCGCCAGGAAGCTGGAGGAAGCTGAGCGGTCTCTTCAAGTTGGACTGCCGGAAGCCGCATTCTTGCTTGGCTGGTCAGCTCTTGAGGCAGCTATGAGATCTCTGATCGAGGATCAGGGAATCACGGTCACGCACATTACATCACCGCGATTTCTTCTGGACCAGGCGACCTTTCATGGCTTGATCTCACGAGGCGAGTATAACGATCTCAGCCGGATGCTGAAGTACCGCAATGCCATAGTGCATGGCTTTGGCGCAGATGACTTCGATGACGAGCTGGTAACCGCCCTGATCGATACCGTAAGGCGGATAGCACCGACCGAGGAATCCTCCTAGGATCTGCTCAGCTGCATAATCGGGATGAGCTTTCAGGTCTTCTTACCCCGTCTGTCAGACCCGTTCCTGGCTTGCCCGCAGGAGTATTATCGCAGCATTATAATTTCAGGTAATGACATATTTATTACACGTGTATGGGGACTTGTTCTTACGGATGTTCTATAATGAGACAGGAACATTCACAGAGGACAGAGGAATGGTCAAGGCCGTCGAGACCAGGATATACAGACTGCATCACGATCCGCAGACGAGCGAGCGCATAGGCTATCTTGCCTCGCAGCAGCGCCTCGCCTACAACATCGCGGCAGGCATCCTCAACAGAACGCCGACCATAGCCCTGCGCCGGTCTCCACGGCACCCTGACGGCCTGCTTGGACAGCTAACCCTGTGGCGACATCAGGATAGCCGCGCCCAAGCGCCCTACATCATCCACCAGGCGGGAGCGCAGCACGCCTGGATGGCGAACGACCTGATGAAACGAGAGCGCAATTCTCGCCTTCAGCGCCTTGAGAACGGCTTGACGCGCTCGTCAGACCACAGGCAGCACCGCAGGACATTGGCAAGGCGCAGCCGAAAGCGCGGGACCTCCACGCTCACATCGCTGACTCCGCCCGTCAGGCTGGAAGACAGCACCTTCACGATAATGGGCGCAAGAGACATAGTGTTACGGACGAAGAAGCCAGTGCCCAAAGATCTGGACATCCGCTCGTTCCAACTCGTTGAGGTCAGGAATGCCTGCCGGGGGGCGAACGGAGCGTTGCGCAAGCGTCGATATGCGCTGCACCTCCAGATAGCCGTGGAATATCCTGATCCACCCGCGCCCGAAGCCATCCGGTCGGCGGAAGACATACTCGGCATAGACGACGGCGTGAAGCGGCAACTAACCCTCAGCAACGGAGACGTGCTGCATCACGACGATGGCGACAACATAAATCGTCAGCGCCGGATGAGGTCAGAGGCGCAGCGGAAGAGGCGCGGCTCAAAGAGAAAGGCCCGCCTGCTCAGAAAGGCGAGAGCCGATGGCCGCAAGACACGCGCCAACCGCAGAAGAGTCCTGCTTGCCGAGGTCAAGAACATCTACGAATCTGGGAAGCCAAAGGCGATAGCAGTTGAGGATAAGAGCCACAGGCATCTGTCGGCCTCCGCTCGCGGCACTCGCGAAAGTCCCGGCACGAGAGTCAGGGTGAAGTCGGGACTGAACAGGTCTCTCAGGGACGCCGCTCTCTCGGAACGGCTCTCCCTACTGGCATCCGAAGCAAGAAAGTCAGGCATAGCAATATACGCCGTGTGGCCGCAGGGTTCTTCTCAGACCTGTTCGGCCTGCGGCTACAGGCATCGGGACAACCGTGAAAGCCAAGCGGTGTTCCGGTGCCTCTCGTGCGGATACGCGCATAATGCGGACATGAACGCCGCGCGTATCCTGCGAAACCGCGCCTATCACTTGGTCTGCTCAATAGTGAGCCGGGAGCGTGACGAAGGCGCGCCAACGGGCTGGCGGGTGAAGCCGTCCGTGTCGGAGAGACTGTCTCCAGCAAAAGGCGTGTTCAAGCCGGAAGGCGGCAGTATGCGGCACAACGCCGCAGGACGAGAGGCTCACACCTCGGGGTCCGCCGCCCAGGGCCGGTTCGTGAAAGACTACGAACCCAGACGCTCTAAGACGACTTACGTGCGTTAAGTATGTTATTACCTAATTTCATTAGTCGCTGGTTCCTTCTGCCGAGGCGGTTGCTTGAAGTCGTAGTCCCAAGGCGCGTACCACCTTCAGCACAGTGGAGAACTCAGGGTTTCCTTCTGCCGACAGAGATTTGTACAGGCCTTCCCGCCCTAGACCAGCCTCCTGGGCCACCACCGCCATTCTCCGAGCGCGGGCGATGTCTCCCAAGGTCGCCATGATCAACCCCAAGTCGTTCTCTTCTAAGGCGACATTCAAGTAGGCAGCCATGTCTTCCTCAGTCTCAAGGTGCTCTGCCGGGTCCCACGGCCTTGTTCGAGTCTTTCCCATAGCATTGCCTCCTACAGTCCTCGGGCCAGTTCCAGCGCTCTTCGTATTCCCGTTCCTGACTATCCTTGTCACCTCCGGCCAGAAGGACGATCAGAACATCACTTTGTCGTGCGAAGTAGACACGATATCCCGGTCCATAGTTGATGCGAATCTCGGACACTCCTTCACCCACCGGCCTCACGTCCCCCGGATTGCCGAGAATAAGCCGCCGGAGTCGGCTGTCGATTCGTACCCTCGCCTGCCTGTCCCGAAGCCGCCTGAACCACCGGGCGTAGACTTCAGTCTGGCGAATCTCGATCATTACGTTATTGTAGCCTACAGGATACTAAGGCGCAAAGCCTGCCGCAACGTGTGGTTGGAGATGCGACTGCACTCTTGGACCCTTCCGACTGTGCCTTATCGAGCACGAATTGTCGTGGTACGGACCCTTTCCTAAATGCGTTATAATCACCCTTATACCGCATTTAGGACGTGCCCAAAAATGACCCTTCAGACACAGCAACCACAGCCTGAAAATGCACCGGCTGTCCTCACCGACGAACAACGCCGGCGAGTGGCGGACGCTCTCGAGAGCGCCCAGTCAGAGAACACTCGCAGGAACTATGCCAGCCAGTTCGGTAAATTCAGGAGTTGGTGTGAGCAGGAAGATTTTTCTTACCTACCGACCCAGCCGGAGGTCCTGGCGGCCTATGCCGCGGAACTTGCCGATGACGGAAAGAGCATGTCCACGATCCGGCTTGTGGTCGCGGCTATCGTCGACGCACACAGGCGAGTGGGCCTGGAGTCTCCACAAACTGCCGGCGTCACTGAAACGCTTCGGGGGCTGTCACGGCAGCTGGGTGTTAGCCAGAAGCAAGCGCGGCCGCTGGATGCTGATGCCCTGGCCGCCATCCGGGCAACTGCGTTCACTCCGCGAACAACGCGTGGGGGCTCACTTGAGATGGAGGACACCGCTCTCAGGCGTGGCCGGCTGGACATTGCCCTGGCGTCGGTGATGTCCGATGCGGGCCTACGGATCTCCGAGGCCGCAGCTCTCAGGTGGCGCGACGTGCTCGATGCCGAGGACGGGGCCGGACTGATATACATCGAGCGGTCGAAGACGGACCAGGTCGGCGAGGGCGCATACGTCGTGGTCACTCCCGAGACGCTGACAGCGCTGAAGCAGCTGCGGGAGGACGCCGGAGGCTGCTCTGATGATGACATTGTGTTCGGGCTGTCGATGTCTCAGATAAGTCGCCGCGTCGACAGTATGGCAAAAGCCGCGGGCCTGGGTGAGGGATATTCCGGCCACTCTGGGCGCGTGGGCCTCGCTATCAGGATGACGCGTCGAGGAGCTCCGCTGCAGGCGGTGCAGACGCACGGCCGCTGGAAGTCTCCTTCAATGCCGGCGAGGTACACCAGGAGCGAGAAGGCTCTTGAGGCCCTTGAGTGGCTGTGATGCGTGAGGGGTGCCTGATTGTGACAGGTCGTCTGGTTGCCCTTTCCACATCAGTCAGTTTCGACCTACGTGTCCGAACCAATGAACCGCTGAAGTTCATCGCAGGGTGGCAGGCCTGCTAGTAGGTGTAGACGTACGGTCACGACCGCGCCAAACGAGTGCTGTCGATGCCTTCGTCACGCGCTTGGCGCAAGCTCCGCCAAGAATCCAGAAGGACTGTGCGGGGCCCGAATTGGCAAGTCGACCTTGATTCTGGTGCTGAATCACTGCCATATCGCGTCAAACTTCGAGATGTCAGCAGAACCTGGCCATCAGTAGGCATCGGCAAATAAAAGATTGTGGGCGCAGGATTCTTACATCCTGCGCCCGCGATTCATTTCATCGTACCGCCGAAATCCAATCTATTGGTGATCTGGTGGTACGATTTCTAAGTGTTTTCTCTGATTGCTACTCTCCGAACGAGAAGAATCCCCAGCAGACCAGCTTGCCGTCATCGCGCCCTATGGCGCAGCTACCGTGGTCGCCGCTGCTGACCGACTCAAACTTGCCCTTGGGCGGAATTGTCTTGCCACCTTCAGGGTCACCGAGGCAATATATGGACCCGCTGGAATGCAACGCACACGCGTGATTCGCGCCATAACTTACTTCTATATAACCATCTGCCGGCGTTCCTATATCGACCGGCGGTCCGGACGATCCATAACCATCGGCGACCTTCATCGTCACCGTAATCATGAACTCACCGGTTGTCTCAGGACTGTATGTAGTCGCTTCGATGGTGTACCGGCCGGCATCCAGGCTTTCAAACACTATCTGCGAATGTCTGTCGCCACCTTCGTAGTCGTCATTAAAGTCCACTACATCTCCGTCCGTTCCCCAGTCCTCCAGTACATACAAGAATGTATCGTTCACATCTGAGGATGTGAGAGTGATGGTAACCGGCCTGTCAGCGGTAATCTCGAAAGTGAAGTAGTGCGAGTAGAAATCGCCCTGCGTTCGAGGAGCCTCTGCGTCCTGTTCAGAAATGCAGCTTCCGTCCCAGCTTCCTGTGTACTCGACCTCTCCCGACGAGTCGTTCTCAAACGGGTCTAGTTCGCTGTGGCATTCCGCGCTGATCACCCCTTCAGGAGCGGACGCATCTGCCGCAGGCAGCACCGCTAGCCCGTGCCCCCAAGTGTAGTCCGGTCCCGGCTCTCCTCGCTCCAACGCATTCCCTTTGAGGTACTCCGCCACCTCAACAGGCCCCATACTCGGGAGATTCTGCTTGATCAGCGCCGCCATACCCGCCACATGCGGCGAAGCCTGGCTCGTTCCAGGCAATCCCACGTCATAGGCAGCCGAGTATACCCTGTCAACCCCGACTATGTCCGGCTTGAGCCTTCCGTCGATCGTCGGTCCCAGGCTGCTGAACGGCTCGATGGTTGAAGTATCAAACCATGGCGCAGCTCCTACCGCGAGCACGCCCGGATTTGCGCTGGCGGCAGGATCTGTAATGCTATACGCGCCGTCCTTGTTGTATTCTATTACCTGCGTCGAAAATGCCTGCAACTGTATCCAGCCCGGATCCTGACCATAGAACTTTCTCACCTCCAGGCAGTAGATTCCCTTGACCTCTGTCTCGAACACAAGCAGTTCATAAGGGAACGGGTAATACCTCTGAAAGTTGTCGGCCCTGGCAACGATTTCCGAAGTCTCCGGATCCACAAGGAAAATATCTAAGTCGATATTCCTTCTGTCAAGCCACATGCCTTCCCACCGAAGCTGTACGATAAACTCCTCCTCGTTGTCCAGAAGTACCGCATTGCATTCATCGCCGTCCTCGAATTCATGAATGTCATTGCCATCAGAATCGTTGAAGGGTCCGAACCACGTACTACCTTCTCCATTCCCCGCCGCGTTCACCCACAATATGCCGTTCTCCGCTGCATAATCTACGGTATTCAAAGGGCTTGTTGGAACGTGAGACGTGCTGTCGCCGGGGCCACTCCAGGTCCACCCAACCGAATGGTTGATCACATCCACTCCCTCGGAAACCATCCACTCAACCGTGGCTCTCAAGTCTGCCCACGAGTATGGATTTGCCACGTAATACGTAGCATTAGGTGCAATGTCGTACGCTGCCTCGGTAACTCCTGTGCCGTGACGGCTTTCGCTCGCGCAATGACTCAGTTCATTTGTTGGACTGCCGATTTCACTGAAGCAGAATGCATGCACCCTCCCCTCGGACGGCAAGCCGTTTCCAATGAGTTCCTCAAATTCCAGGAACCCTACATCGATCACGCCAATTTTCAATCCATCGCCTAATA
>Ga0209754_1002075_pt1 | contig 17194 bp, 12 predicted proteins | sample MesohylBB_FD_187295 | JGI IMG/M metagenome (GOLD analysis project Ga0209754, IMG submission 187295) | Host-associated microbial community of the marine sponge Aplysina aerophoba from Gulf of Piran - sponge mesohyl, lysed by bead beating... | ecosystem: Host-associated > Porifera > Sponge >... | reverse complement strand
CACCCTCGCCGCAGCCATATGCACCAATCATAGAGCGCCGCCGCCGCCGCGCCAGCGCTGCAATTGGGCGATTATACAGCACGGTTCGACTCGGCGTCCCAGCAGGCGCCGATCCCGCGTTCACGCAATTCGTGGCGTGCGATTTCATTCTTGGTCATCGTGCGGGGAAAGTCATCGACGAACTCGATATAGCGGGGCGCCTTGAAATAGGCGATCCGTTCGCGGCACCACTCGACCAACGCATGCGGCTCCACCGGCGCCGAGGCCTGCACATAGGCTTTGATGTCCTCTTCTCCCAGGTCGGAAGGCACACCGACACAGGCGCAGTCCACAATCGCGTCATGGGCAGTGATCGCTTTCTCCACCTCGAAAGCCGAGACATTCTCGCCGCGCCGGCGGATCCAGTGCGCTTCGCGGCCGACGAAATGGACATAGCCGTCCTCGTCGAGCCAGCCGAGGTCGCCCGAGTGGTACCAGAGGTTGCGCCAGGCCGCGAGGGTCGCTTTCGGCTTGTTGATGTATTCGATCATGTAGGTGTTCGGTACCTTGGGCCGCAGCAGCAACTGGCCCGTTGTGCCTGCCGGGAGCGGATTGTCATCGGCATCGGCGACCATGATTTCGGCCCATCCGTGCGGCTTGCCGCAGGTTCCGAGCTTGCGGTCGTGCAGGCGCTCGGAGCAGAGCAACACGCCCATCTCGGTCATCGCATAGACCTCAAGCATGGGGATGCCGAATCGAGCCTCAAACTCGTCGCGAAGCTCCCGCCGGACCTGGCCCGAGGCAATGCCCACGCCGACCTTGACCCGGTGTGAGCGGTCGAGTTCGCTTTCCGGACGCAACAGCAGCACGGACATCATCGTGCCCAGCGGGTCGATGATCGTCGCGCCGTAGCGATGCACCGTCTCCCAGTAGCGCGAGGCGCTGAACCATTTGTGCATCACGCCGGTCATGCCGGTGTAGAGCGGCCCGGTGACGCCGAATTGCTGGCCTCCGATATGGAAGAAGTGCGAGTTGGCGAAATGCACGTCGTCGGGGCCGGCTTCGGCGATCTCCGCATAGCGAATGGCAGCGCCGATGTAATAGAGGTGGGAGACGAGCACGCCTTTCGGCATGGATGTGCTGCCGCCGGTATAGACGATGGCCGCCAGGTCGGTCGGCCCGACCTCAGCCTCGGGAAGCGCCTCCGAACCCGTCAGGAGTTCCTCCCACGCGCCATATCCAGCGCGCGGCGCGCCGTGGACCAGCACCGGCGGGGGCGCCGAAAAACTGCCTGCCGCCGCTTCGCAAACATCCACCAGCTCGTCGTCTGCAACGAGCAATTTCGCGCCGGTGTCGTTCAGGCTGTAAGCAAGGTCGTCGCGGGCAAGGGAAACATTGAGCGCTGCATAGACCGCGCCGATCTTGGCGCAGGCGAACCAGATGATCGCCTGCGCCAGTGAGTTGTACATGAAGGTCGCCACGACATCGCCCTTGGCCAGGCCGCGTTCCAGCAAGGCATTGGCCACACGGTTCGAGAGTCGGTCCGCATCCGCATAGGTAAGCGTTTCGTCCCGGCAGATGAGGAGCGGCTTGTCGCCGAGCGCAGCCCGCATCGTCACCAGGTCGCGCAGGGTGGTCGCATGCGGCGTCTTGCCCATGATGCGGATCATCTCTCGGCTCCTCGGTCGAGCATCGGTGCGGGTTTGCGGAATGGCGGGCGCCTGCCGTCCACCCGCCAGGGAGCGGCCACCAGGCGTTCCGACCCGGTAGCGGGATGACAAGCCTCGATCCAGCCGGAGCAGTCCGCGAAGGCCGGCGAGGCATCGCTGTCGTCGAGCTCCACCACCGGCACCGTCATCGGCCGCGACGGGCCGACGGCCGGCGTTGCTGCGAGCGCGGCGGCCGCCTCGATCTGCGAGAGGTCGAGCGTTCGGCCCTGCCCGTCCCGGTCCCGGGCGACCAGCGCGGCAAGCGCCGCCAGCGCTCCGAAGCAGGCCGCGTTCGGGTCGCTGATCGAAAAGGTAGGCGAACCGATGAAGGCTCCTGCATTGTCGCGAATAAGTATCTCGGCGCCGCCGAGCGCACTTAGCACCAGCCCGTAGGAACGCAGCCGCTCCACCGCCGAGCCCTTGCCCGGCCCACTCATTGAGAGAGAGACCAAGCCTGGATTGGCGCCCGCCAGCACTTCCCGGCCGAGGCCCATGCGGTCCATCGTCCCGACGGTGAAGTTCTCGATCAGCAGGTCGGCCCGCGCGACGATTTCAAGCAGCCGCGCCCTGCCCTCCTCCGACTTGAGATTGAGCGAGAGCCCTGTCTTGTTGCGGTTCAGGCTGTGGAAATAGAGGGAGCTTTCGAGCCGTAGCTGCTCGTCCATCTCGCCCCTCAGATGTTCCAGACCCCGCGTGCGGTAGAGGTCGAAGCGGTCGGGCGACTCGACCTTGATGACCTCCGCGCCGAGATCGGCAAGCAGCTGCCCGACCATCGGCCCCGACCAGATCCAGCAGAGTTCGATGCAGACGAGTCCTTCCAGCGGTCCGGAGGGGCCGCCCCGCTTCTGCCCGCCAACAGCCGCCCTATCGCCCGGCGGCTCCGCCAGAAACGGCATGGCCGGCTCCTCGAAGCCCGGCCGGAACACGCCGCGGGCCTGCGCCTCGTCGTAGCTGTAAACCGGGGCGATGACCGCGCCTTCCTCCAGGCCCCGCGCCAGAAGGTCGTCCCGTGTCTTGTCCGCGAGCGTTTCCTCCAGCAGCGCGTCTGCCTCTGCACTGTCCTTTGCTAGCGTAAACGGATTGTCGTAGCCCGGCCGCTGTGTCCATTCAGGGTCGCCCAACGCCGCCGCGATTCGCCGCCAATCGCGCCGGGAGCGCCCGAGCAGCGCCACATGGCCGTCCCGGCAAGCGAAGAATCCCATCGGAAAGATGAGGCCATGCTCGACGCAAATGCGCCCGTTGCGCTTCCAAAGGCGCCGCCGCTCCTCCGGCGTGCCGGAGTTCTGGAGCGCGAAGGCGCGCATGATGTCCGCCGCCGACACATCGTATTCGGGCGAGCGTCCTTCTATTCCCCGCCAGGCTTCGGCGAGTGCAAGGATCGCACCGACGAGGCCGCACCACTTCTCCGGCATGTCCGCCGGCAGAGACACGCCCGGACCGTCCGCATGGCCGATGGCGGCAGCCGGCCCGGAAACGGCCGAGGCGTCCGCGCCGCTTCCTTCCATGCCGACCTGGAAATCCCAAAGTCGGATCGGCGGACCGCCCGGCGCAATTTCTGCGCCGGCCATGGCGAGCCACTCTTCGGCATAGGCGCCGGCGCGCCCCTCGCCCTCGAAGGAAGCCGGGACGCTTCCTATCGGCAGCCGGCGCATTTCCTTCACGATAGCGGCAGGGGCACCGGCCCCTTCTGCCGGGAAGGCAGTGCAACGATCGCTGTCCCGAAGGCCGAGACGGCGTCCATCTGGTTCCGTGCCTCGACATCGAGATCGACCAGCATGGCGCCGCCGGCCTCCCGCTTGTCCGTCACCCTGCCCCGCCACCAGATCGTGTCGCCCACGAGGTTGGGGCGGCGCACGGAGACGCTCAGCCGGTGCAGGAAGCCGTGGTCGCCGATCCAGTCGGTCAGCATGTGCTGTGCCCAGGCGATACGCTGCGGCCCGACATCGTAAGCCCCGCCCATGCCGACATCGCGGCCGGTGGCGGCTTCGAGATGACCGCGGCCGGCAGCGTCCTTGGCGCCGGTCTCCGGATTGATGTGGTAGTCGTCATGGCGTCGGCGGTAGCGCACCGCATCGCCATGCGCCCCGCCATACGGCATCGCGCCCTGCGTCGCCGAATACCACGCCACGATATCGGTGATGGTGAGCGGCCCCTTGACGGCCGGAGGCACCGAGTCGCCGACCGAAACATCCTCCCAGAACAGCGGCTCGGCCCCCCGGCGGTTTTCAGCGAGGACTTCGCGTTCGATCTCGTCGAGTTCCTCCGGCGTGTAGCGGTGGGCGGCTGCGCTCGTCACCTCGCTGCCCCGCTCTGCCTTCAGCTGCTCGCCGCGCGGTGTGCGGGCGACCTGCCCGACCGCCTTTGCGACAACCAGGCCATTGCTGCTGTCGCGATACTCCACCTCGCCGGTCTGCAGCACCCACCTGGCGAAGCGCCGGCCCGACTTTGTCTCCTGCCGCACAAGGCGCGCCTCGACTTCGAAGCGGGTGTCGAGGCGGATGCGGTCGAACCAGGTGAATTCGGTCCCCGCATAGATCCACTGCACGCCGGAGAGCTTGGGCGCAACGATGGTCATGTCCACGGCATAGAGGATGCAGGGCGGCGCGACGATGCCGCCGGCGGGCGACCTTGCGGCGTAATCCTCGTCCAGCCAGAGAGGATTGTTGTCGCCCACACCCCAGGCGAAATGGCGGATCGCGTCGCGCGTCGCCGTCTCGATCCACTGCAGCCGGGAGCGGCGCAAGGGCTGGCCGATCAGCGCGGCCGCTTCCGCCAGCCGCTCTTCGGTGATCTCCCCCCAGGCCACCGGCGGTCTACTCGGCGGCGCGCAGCGGCGCGGTCCCCGTTTCTATCCGCTTCAGTTCCGGCAACACCTCGGCGGCAAACAGCCGCAACATATCGAGCGTCTGCTCCACGCCGTAATAGGGCGGATAGTGGATCATCAGCGAGGTCGTGCCGACATCGCGGAACGCCTCGATCTTGCGCAGCACGGTGTCCGGCGAGCCGTGCAGGATCGTGTCCTTCACCAGATGCTCATAGGCGAACTGGCTCTCGTCGGCCTTTTCGGTGACGTCGCCGAGATACCGCCCGACCGCGCCGCTGAGGAAGGTCTTCATGTGGTGGGTGATGCCGGCCTCGCTCTGCTCGCGCGCCTTTGCGTCGGTCGGCGCGACATAGGTCATGCGCACCACGTCCACCTCGCCGAATGCCGGGTTGGCATTGAGCGGGGCCGGCGCTTCCGCCATGTGCTCGCGATAGACCGCGATATGCTCGCCGATCGTGGCAGCCGAGGGCAGCGAGGACTGCATGAGGCCGAAGCCGTTCCGCGCCGCCATGCGGATCGAGCCTTCCGTGCCGGCCCCCATGTAGAAGGGCGGGTGCGGCTGCTGCACCGGCTGCGGAAAGATCTCGTAGCTGTCGTCCATCTCGAACCTGAAATACTTGCCGTCGGCGTTCACCCGCTTCTTGTGGAAGCCGTCGAGGATCAGCGGGATCGCCTCGGCCTGGATTTCGCGCCGCTCCTCGTAGCTGATGCCGAGGCCCTCGAACTCGTAGGGGCGGTAGCCGGAGCCGAGGCCGAGCTGGAAGCGGCCGTTGCTCAGGATATCGACGAAGGCCGCATTCTCGACGATGCGCATGGGATGGTGCAGCGGAACGACCATGACGGCTGCGCCCAAGTGGATTCTCGTAGTCTTCGCAGCCAGATAGGAGAGATAGCTGAACGGGTCCGGCAGGATGCCGTACTTGTTCGAGAAATGGTGCTCGGCGATCCACACGCTGTCGAAGCCCAGTTCCTCGGCTTCGAGAATCTCGCGCGTGGTCCGCTCGTGAATGGCCTGATGCGGATAGGGCTCGGACTTCGGGTCCGGGTGCGAGGTGAAGAGAATGCCGACCTTCATGGAAGACGCGCCTTTCGTGATCCGACTTGTTCCGAGGCCGGCACCCTAGCAGGATGGCGCGGCTGCTGCACGGGGCCGGCGCGCGCCCGGCCCGGCCTGCCGGATGGGTGGCAGAGCGGTTGAATGCACCGGTCTTGAAAACCGGCGTGGGTGCAAACCCACCGTGGGTTCGAATCCCACCCCATCCGCCAGAGCCGATCCGTTTTTTGTGGGATCTCAACAGCCTCTAACTGATTGTATTGTAGGAATTCATGATTTGCCAAATCCGGTTTAGGCGACCCACTCATGTTCTTGAGGCGGGCCTATGCACCCTAACGAGTGAATCTTCCCGGAACATAGAGGTTCTCAGGTGTTGACGGCTGTCCACGGCGTCGACTCGCCTCGCCGCGCGGAGCCCGTAGCGTCGCCTGAGGCCCGTCCAGTGTAGGGACGGAGCGCCGCAAGCCATGTTATTCACGAGCAGTGCTTCTGCCAGGAGCGGCCACATTGACCAACATTCTGCTCGAAGCGGGCGTCTTCATCCTGCGTGGGATGCGATCACGCAAGGGGCCGTACCGCGGCCTTTTCACGACTGAGGACACGGCCGTAAGGCGCGAAGCGTGGAAAGTGCTCGAAGCGGCGGATGCCTCTACGCCCGAGGGACGAATACTGCCGGGGCACTGGCTGCTCGCGGAGGCCAGCGACGAACATGTCGGACTTCTGTGTGGCCTCGCCGCGAGGCCCGGTCCCGCAAGGATGCGAATCAAGAGAGCGGTTCACGAGCGCGTCGAGAAGGCGGAGGCCCGCCTCCAGGAGACCCTATGCAGTAGCTTGAGGGACCGTCCGCGCCGCATGGCGGTAGAAAGGGGCAAAGACAAGAAGATTGTGCTTCTCGACAGGCTCCGGTCTAAGCGCTTCGCGGAATACAGAAGCCCGGACGAACCCGATTTCACTGGTTACTACGCCGACAAGGCGGAGAAACTTCTCACGGATCTCGATACTGACGGCCTTTGGGAAACAGCTTACGAGGCTTCCGTAACCGCGAAAAATTCGCCCTGGGACGGGGATACCGCTGCAATCATCCAGGTGGTTGCTCTCGACATGAAGACGATGAAGGGCGTTCGAGAGAGCTTCGAGGACGTCCACCCCATGCTCGTCGGCAATAAACCGCCGCCGCACTTTGACACCAGAGAGAGACCGGTCGAGGTGTCTGTCGCCGAGGCGGAACTTGCGTACGGCGTCATGGTGGACGAGATGTGGCGTCTGGCTCGCAGGAAATCGCCTCGTCTCGATGAGCTTCTCAGGCGTATGACGAGACTTCGCAACGCCATTCTTGGTGCATTCCCCGCATACGCGGATGCCCTGGAGACAGCCGCGACAGAGTCCGGCGCCCACAACGCCGAGGTCGTCGGACGATGGCTTCACAAGCTCCCCGGCGGCCTCGTGAAGGCCATGGCGGAAGGCATGACGGAAATGGAGAGAAACTTCGCCGCCGCCGGCGTCTTCGCCTGCATCGAGGCGCGCTGCGACTCTTCTCATGACATCGCTCCCGCTCCGGCGTATGCGCGGACTCTCGGCCGGCGCAGTTTCCAGAGGAAAATGAAGATTGTCCTGGGAGAGGACATCGCAAGGGGTGTTATCTCTGCATACGATGACCTGATTTCCGCCCTGCGGCTGCGGGAACGTGTTGCTGCGGCCTGCCGCGAGCATGGGGCGTCTCTTCCGGAAACCGCGGAAGATATGAAGCCGGTAGTCGAGACCAGCCTGGCTTTTTCCCTCGAACGCCACTCCAGACCCAAATTTCGGAAGATGGACAGGCAGGAAGCATTCCGACAGGCGGTCAACGATGCCGTCGCGAGCGTTCTGTGTCAGGAGGTCAACAAATAGAACTCAAGTCGACGCTCAGGCGATGGACTCTGCGTATGATCGATGCAGAAAGTTGACGCTCTGGACGGGTCAGAAACATCAAGATTTCATTAAGCGGTTATATAGCGGCCACACCTCATCCGTGATAAGCTGCAACGGGACTTGGTCGTAACCGAACAGGGAATACAGGCCCTCGATAAACCAACCAACGGAGTCTGGAAACTGAATGTCCCATTCAAGATCCCGATCCTGGACAGAAATCTCGAGAGAAACGCTTGTTTTGGTGGCGCGATACTGGTTCACCGGCACCAGCTTATCTCGCTTAGTAAAATAGTGATCCAGACGCCTTCCTGACAAACCAGAATAGTTGCCGACGAGATTGATATTCGTCGAGCCATTGAATAAGAGATCGGATACTGACCGAGCGTGGAGTAACAGCGCGCCGACGCGCCTGATCGGTGCAACCATATCGAAAGCCGTTTCCGACTCCATGGCACGGCCCCATGCGTCACTTTCGCCGCTGTCCTCCCGGAAGTGTTCGAGAAGGAACGCCTCTCCCGCCTCGTTGAAGCGCCAGAAAAAAGAATTGGAGTGCCAATCGCGAACCCCATCCCGCCAAGGCAACTTGGTGCCACCTGGGGCTGGCAACAGAGAACGGGCTGGCAGAGGATAGCGGACGGAAACCGCATCCAGAGAATTGCGCACTTTACGATGGTCGTGGATAGGCTTGTGATCGCCAATAATGTTATAGGCAAAATAGCAGTGGCCGAGACGACGGTTTGGCCTTTCACTTTCCGGCAATTGCTCCAATCGACTGAAAGACCGTGCGATCCAGCAGTCAAGGTCACTTGGCGGTTTGGCACCTGGCTGTGTGGTCATGATGCACTCAGGGGGTGAAGGGCGTGAGCGTTCGTGAACAACGACAATAGTCGCCACATGTTGTCCTTCTAACACAACATCTGCCTTACGCGCAGGGCTTCGGGGTCATCTATCGGGAGGTTGCCGATAACGATGTACCAAGGAAGGGGCGCTGATTGCAGTATCCCATGAGACTCGTCGCTTGACAAAGAGATGCCCTCCCGATGCTATTTCGGGACGGACGGCTGCAAGCCGTCCCGGGGGGATGCGATGGCGACGCACCCGCAACATAGCCTGCCCCCGCGAAGGCGGGGGCCAGCACTTCGCGCGGGCCCGGTCCGTGCCGGCGACGCCCGGGCATGAAGGACATCGACCTGGAGGCGTTCCGGCCGGTCCCGTTCCCGGAAATCGGACCGGACGAGACATTCAACGCCAACTTCTGCCGCAACCCGATGTGCCCCAATTTCGGGCCGGCGCCGGACCTGGACGACTATGCAAATCGCTACTCCGTCGTTCGCGATGACGCCATCAAGACCGACCGGCGCTATTTTCGTCACGCAGGCACCGGGCCGTCCTCTTCGAGCAGCCAGTCGTCCACCTGGCGCTCGACGATCAGCGCGTCGATAAGGTTGAGCTGCCGATCCGTCGGCGGCAACAGGATCCGGGTCGCCGGAAAGTCTGGCGGCGTCTTTCCCTCGTGGTGTTGGTCCCGGACGGCGCACACGATGGCGGCGCCCGCGGCCAGGCCGAGAAAGAGCAGAACCGAAAGTCCGGCCGTCATGGTCTGTCTTCCTTGAGGGAAGCGGTTCCTGTCGCTCGCCTCTCGCGCGGCGGCGGGCAAGTTCTGCCTCATCCCGGTGTTAAAGTGGCACAAAATCTCAAGCGACAGCCTATAGATTCAGCAATATAATTCAACGGGTTGAGGATCGAGTTCGTCTGGTGTTCCCACAAACAACGGATCGGCTATCCACCATCCGCCAGGGCCGATCCGCTTTTTGTGGCGCGTTTCTTCGATCCTGGACCTACGATAATTCGTCGGGCTGCTACGATTCCGGATTGGGTGACCGGGTCATTACGGACAGCCTTTCAGTCCTGCATGCGGGACAAAATCGCCAAAGGAGCTGCCTTGCCGGGGCTCCGCATTCACGATGTCATGTCAATACGCCAGACTCGAATCTCGCAAATGAACAGGAGTGCCGACATGACGCCCACCCTGCCCGGTCTGTCGCACCATCGGGCCCACGTTAACGGCACCGAGCTTCATTACGTCGAGATGGGCACCGGCCCCCTCGTTCTGCTCCTGCACGGTTTTCCCGAGTTCTGGTGGTCCTGGCGCCATGTCATCCCCTCTCTCGCCTCGTCGTTCCGGGTGGTTGCCCCCGATATGCGGGGCTACCACCTCTCCGCCAAGCCCGCCTCAGGATACGATCTGGCCACGCTCGCGGGCGATGTGGCCGCTCTCGTCCAACACCTCGGGACTCCGGCCATGATCGCGGCGCACGATTGGGGCGGCGTCGTCGCCTACCAGACCGCCATGGACCATCCCGGCGCAGTCGAGCGGCTCGCGATCCTGAATGCGCCGCACCCCGATGCCTGGATCGCGGGGTGGCTCAACCACCCCGAGCAGCAGCGCAAGAGCTGGTATGTCTTCCTCGATCTGCTTCCGGATTTTCCGGAGGAACTGTATCTGGAGCAGTTTCGCGCAGGGACCGTTCGCCTTGCCAGGGTGATGCCACCCGAGGATGTGGCGACCTACCGTCGCGCCTTCGAGATTCCGGGCTCCGCCACGGCTGCGATCAACTACTATCGGGAACTCGTGCGCGACATGCCGCGCCGCCGGCATGTCGCGCCCAGGCGAATCACCTGCCCGGTCAGCGTGTTGTGGGGCGTTCTGGATGTTGCGCTGGATCCGGTCGTGAACGATATCGCGCGGGCCTGGATCGACGACTTCGCGGTCACGTACTTTCCGGCGAACTGGCACTGGCTGGCCGAGGAACGGCCTCAGGCAGTGACCGATCATCTGAGGGAATTCTTCGCACCCGCGGCCGAGGGTTGTTGAGAGCGACTCCTTCTGCCCGATCGATCCTCCGCAACCGGATTCACGCCCTTCAGGCATTCGACACGGAATGCCCGCCGTCCACGGCGAGGAGTTGGCCGGTGATGTAGGCCGAGGCGTCGGAGAGGAGGAAGAGCAGCGGGGCTGCAAGGTCTTCCGGATTGCCGAGGCGGCCCATCGGCACGCGGCGCATCAGCGCCTGCCCCGGCGGCGAGGCGAAGAACTCCTCGTTGAGGTCGGTCAGCACATAGCCGGGCGAGAGCGTGTTCACCCGCACATGGTCGCGGGCAAGCTCTGCGGCCATGACCCGCGTCAGATGGTGCAGCCCGGCCTTGGAAGCCGCATATCCGATTGCGCCGCGTCCGGTTCGCAGGCCGAGCAGCGAGCCGATATTGACGATGCTGCCACCTTCGCCGCGCGCGACCATGCGTTTCGCCGCCTCCTGGGCCACGAACCACGCCCCGGTGAGGTTGGTGTCGATGACCCGGCGCCAGTCTTCCTCTTCCGTCTCCAGCAGGCGCCGGGTCACGGCGACGCCGGAATTATTGACGACGGCGTGGACGGGCCCGAGCGCCTCCTGGGCAACCTCGAAGCCGGCCCTGACCTGCTCGCGGTCGGTCACGTCCATGGACACGACCGCGGAGTTACCGATGCCTGCAGCCACTTCGGCAAGCGCCTCCATGTCCCGCGCCGCCAGTGCCACGCGCGCGCCCGCCGCCGCCGCGACTTCCGCGAATCCGCGCCCGAGACCACGTGACGCGCCCGTGACCAGCACCGTCCTGCCGTCGAGCCGCAGCATTCCGTCAATCGACACGCTTCCCTCCCCCTGGGGCCGCACCTATATTGCCGCTCCATGCTGATCGAGATTTTCTCCGACGTCATCTGCCCCTGGTGCTTCATCGGGCGCCGGCGTCTTGCCCGCGCGCTGGACACGCGGCCCGAACTGGAGCCGGTGATCCGCTGGCGGGCCTTCCAGTTGAACCCGGATATGCCGGCGGAAGGCATGGCGCGGCAGGACTATCTTGCGCTCAAGTTCGGAGCGAAGGGCGGTGGACCGGTCTATGACCGCATCCGCGAAACCGGCCGGTCGGAAGGCATCGACTTCCGCTTCGACGCCATCGAGCGCACGCCGAGCACGCTCGCCGCGCACAGGCTGATCCGGGAGTCCGGCGAACGGCAGACGGGCGTGGTCGATGCGCTGTTCGACGCCTACTTCCTGAATGGCGAGGACATCGGCGACACGGGGCAGTTGGCGGAGATCGCGACGCGCGCCGGGTGGGACCGCAGCGAGGCGGAGGCTTTCCTGGCTTCCGACGCCGCCAGCCGGGAAGTCCGGCAGGAAGACTCGCGTGCGCGCTCAATGGGCATCCAGGGCGTGCCCTGCTTCGTGGTGGACCACCGCTACGCGATCTCGGGCGCCCAGGAACCGGAATATTTCGCACCGCTTTTCGACCTCGTCCAGAACGGCGAAGCCGCGGCGGAATAGGCCATCAGCCGGCCGCGATTGCGGCGAGGTCGCGCAACAGGCGTTCCGTGCCGGCGATCCGGGCCGGCTCCTTCTCCCAGCTTCTTCCGATGACGAGCTTGTGGTCGGGCCGCAGGCGCACGGTGCCGGCCTGCTTGCCGATAAACTCGATGAGCCCGGCCGGGTTCGCGAAGTCGCCCCGGAAGGAAACCACTGCGCCTTTCGGCCCGGCATCCACCTTCTCCACGCCGGCCTCCCGGCAGAGCCGCTTGATTGCGACGATCCGCAACAGGTTCTCCAGTTCGTCCGGCACCGGCCCGAAGCGGTCGATCAACTCGGCAGCGAAGGCGTCCGTCTGCTCCCGGTCCTCCAGCGCTGCGATTCTCCGGTAGAGCGACAGCCGGACATTCAGCTCCGCAACATAGCTCTCCGGGATCAGCACCGGCGCGCCGACGCCGATCTGCGGTGTCCAGGCCGTGTCCTCTTCCGCCTCGTCCGCGCCGGACCTCGCCGCGGCGACGGCTTCCTCGAGCATATGCTGGTAGAGCTCGATCCCGACCTCGCGGATGTGGCCGGACTGCTCGTCGCCCAGCAGGTTGCCGGCGCCGCGGATGTCGAGGTCGTAGCTGGCGAGCTGGAACCCGGCGCCGAGCGTGTCCAGCGTCTGCATGACCGCGAGGCGCTTCTCCGCCGCCTTGGTCAGCTTGCGGCGCTCCGGCAGCGTCAGATAGGCATAGGCCCGCTGCTTGGCGCGGCCGATGCGGCCCCGCAACTGGTAGAGCTGCGCTAGGCCGAACATGTCCGCCCGGTGGACGATCAGTGTGTTGGCCTCGGGGATGTCGAGGCCAGACTCGACGATATTCGTCGAGACCAGCACATCGATCCGCCCGTCGTAAAAGGCGCCGACCGCCTCCTCCAGTTCTGCCGCCGCCATGCCTCCATGGGCGACGCCGATGCGTGCATCCGGCGCCATGGCGCGCAGCCGCTCGGTCACTTCCGGCAGGTCGCGGACCCTGGGGCAGACATAGAAACAGCGCCCGCCGCGCAGGAGCTCGCGGCGCACCGCCTCCCGCACCGTCAGGGCGTCGAAGGGGCCAACGAAAGTGCGCACCGCCAGCCGGTCCACAGGCGGCGTCGCGATCAGGCTCATCTCGCGCACGCCCGACAGCGCCAGTTGGAGCGTGCGCGGGATCGGCGTCGCCGTCAGCGTCAGCACATGGACATTGCTGCGGTATTGCTTCAGCCGTTCCTTGTGCGCCACGCCGAAATGCTGCTCCTCATCCACGACCAGCAGGCCGAGCCGCTTCATGCGCACCGATTTCGCCAGCAGCGCGTGGGTGCCGATGACGATGTCGAGCCTGCCGTCTGCGAGACGCTCCCTCACCTCGCGCGCCTCCTTGCCGGCAACGAGGCGGGAAAGCTGGCCGATCTCCACCGGCAGGCCCCGGAAGCGCTCCCTGAAGGTCTTGAAATGCTGGCGCACCAGCAGCGTCGTCGGCGCCACGACCGCGACCTGGAACCCGCTCATCGTCGTCACAAAAGCCGCCCGGAGCGCCACCTCGGTCTTGCCGAAGCCAACATCGCCGCAGATCAGCCGGTCCATCGGCCTGCCGGCGGACAGGTCCTCGAGCACATCCTCGATGGCCTTCAGCTGGTCGTTCGTTTCGGGGAAGGGAAAGCGCGCCGCAAACTCGTCATAGAGCCCGGCGGGAGGCTGCAGCGTTTCGCCCGGCCGAAGGGTTCGTTCCGCCGCGACCCGGATCAACTGCTCGGCAAGTTCGCGGATGCGTTCCTTCATGCGCGCCTTGCGCGCCTGCCACTGGACGCTGCCCAGCCGGTCTAGTGTCACGACGCTGTCGGAAGCGCCGAAACGCGATAGCGTCTCGATGTTCTCCACGGGCACGAACAGGCGCCCGTCGCCGGCATACTGGACGCGCAGGCAATCGTGCGGCGCGCCGGCGGCGGTCACCGTTTCCAGCCCTTCATACCGTCCGATGCCGTGCTCCACATGGACGACGATGTCGCCCTCGGCGATTTCGGAGAGTTCCTGCAGGAAGTCCTGCGCCCGGCGCCTGCCCCGCGCCCGGCTCGACAGGCGTTCGCCCAGAATGTCCTGTTCGGTAACGACCGCCAGGTCCGCCGTCTCGAAGCCGCCTTCGAGCGGAAGCACGGCCGTTGTCAGTCGGTCCGGCGGTAGCCCGTCCAATTCCGAAGCGGTTTCGACCGTTTGGGTTGCAACGCCCTGCTCCTCCAGCAAGCCGGCCAACCGGTCCCGGGAGCCTTCGCTGTAGGCCGCGAGCACCACCCGCCTGCCCGCCGCCGCGTGAGCCGCCAGCCTGTCGGCAACGGCGCCGTAGAGGTCGATATCGGGGCGCGCCCGCGCCTCCGAGAAATCGACCGCCGGCCGGCCGCCGGCGTCGGGTCCTTCGGGCGCCGCCGCCGGCAGCAGCACCGCCACCGGACGGTCCTGGAGGCAGGCGTCCCATCCGGAGGCATCGAGATAGAGGCTGTCCGGGGGCAGCGGCCGGTACGGCGTTTCGCCGGAAGGGGGGTCGAGCCGCGCGTCGTAATGGTCGGCAATGGCTTCGAAGCGGATGTCCCGGGCAGCGCCGGCCTGCTCGTCCTCGACAACCGCAGCGTCGGGCAGGTAGTCGGCAAGTGTTTCCAGCCCGGCATAGAAGAGCGGCAACCAGTGCTCGATCCCGGCGGCTCGCCGCCCCGCCGACACCGCTTCGTAAAGCGGGTCGTCGGCCGTCACGGCGCCGAAGGCCGCGCGGTATCCTTCCCGGAAGCGGGCGATGCTTTCCTCGGTCAGCACGACCTCGCTGGCCGGCACCAGGTCGAATCGTTCCAACCGGTCCGTGCTGCGCTGGTTAATCGGGTCGAACCGGCGGATTTCGTCGATCTCGTCGCCGAACAGGTCGATTCGAAGCGGGCTGCCTTCGCCCGCCGGAAAGAGGTCGATCAGCCCGCCGCGCACCGCGTATTCGCCGGGCTCCATCACGGTTTCGGCGCGCTGGTAGCCATGCCGCTCCAGAAAGGCGAGCAGCGCCTCTGTATCCATGGCGCCGCCCGCCTTACCGGAGAAGCGGCTCCCGGCAAGTCCTGCCCGTGGCGGCACACGCTGAAGGAAGGCATTGGCCGTGGTCAGCAGTATGTCCGGCCGCGCCCCGTCCGCGAGCGCCGCCAGAGTCGCGAGGCGCTCGGACACCAGGTCGTTGCGCGGCGAGGCGCGGTCGTAGGGCAGGCAATCCCAGCTCGGGAACCGCGACAGTGCGAGATGCGGGGCGAAGAAGCCGAGGCAATCTGCCATCCGCGCCATTTGCGCATCGTCGCGGGATATGTGGATGATCGGCCCTCCGTCCCCGGCCAGCGACGCAAGCACGCGCGCATCGTGGCCCGGCGGCGCACCGCCCAGGCGAACCCGGCCCGCATGGCGGAGCGGCGAAATCATCCGGCCTTGGGCACCGAGGCTACAAGACGCGCGACGACCGGATCGTCAGGCGGCTCGGCCGTCCCGGTCATCCAGGCCATGATCTCCGGGTCGGAACGGGCCAGAAGCGCCTCGAAGCGCTCGAGGCCGTCCTCGTCGAGGCTGTCCAGACTGGCGTCGGCGAAGGGGCCCAGCAGCAGGTCAGCCTCTTTCGTGCCCCGATGCCAGGCCCGGAACCGCAGCCGCTTGCGCCGGTATTCCAGATCGTCCCTCAACGCTTCGCCCCCTGGATATGCCGGGTGGTATAAATTGCCGGCCGAGCTATGTCAGCCACTGAGGCGGGGCGTTGCGACCCGAAATCCTGTTTCCCCTGTTCGAGCCTGTCACGACGATCGCAGGCGTCGGGCCACGAATCGCAGGCCTGATCGGCAGGGTCGCGGGGCCGAGGAAGATCGATCTGTGCCTCAAGCTCCCGACCGGGCTCGTGGACCGGCGTTTCGCGCCTCCCGTGTCCGAGGCGCCGGACGGCCGCATCGCCACGTTCACCCTTCTCGTCGAGGCGCACAACCCGCCCCCGCCCCGTACCCGCCTGCCCTACAAGGTGCGTTGCCGGGACGATACCGGCACGCTCGAACTCGTGTTCTTCAATGCGCGCGCCGACTACCTGTCGTCCGCACTCCCGGTCGGCGAGACCAGGGTGGTGAGCGGGCTCGTCGAATGGTACCGCTCGACCCCGCAAATCGCCCATCCGGACGTGATCGAACGGCCGGAGAGATGGACGCCGGCAATGGCCGTGGAACCGGTCTATCCATCGACCCAGGGGCTCGGTCCGCGGATATACCGCCGCGCCGTCGACTCGGCGCTCGATGCGGCCCCGGAGCCGCCGGAGTGGCAATCGCCGTCCGTGCTGGCCCGCGAGGCCTGGCCTGCCTTTCGCGAGGCGCTTTACAGCGCCCACCGCCCCGAAGACGCGGCCGGCGTGCTGGCCGGCCATCCGGCGCGCCGCCGCCTCGCCTACGACGAATTGCTGGCGAGCCAGCTTGCGATGGCGCTGGTGCGCCACCATCAGCGCCGCAGCGCCGCCCGGCCCTACCCGCTCGGCGGAACCGCATTCGGGGCCGTCGAGACGCATCTGCCCTTCGCGCTGACGGGCGCGCAGCGCCGGTCGCTGGCGGAGATCGGCGGCGACCTTGCCTCCGGCCAGCGCATGATGCGCCTGCTCCAGGGCGATGTCGGCAGCGGCAAGACGGTCGTGGCCGCACTGGCCGCAGCAGCCGCACACGACGCCGGCGGGCAGGCTGCGATCATGGCGCCCACGGAAATCCTGGCCCAGCAGCATTTCGAAACGCTGTCCGCCCTTCTGGCCCCCGCGGGCATGGAGGTCGGCCTGTTGACGGGCCGCGGCCGCGCCGGCCCGCGTCGCACGACCCTGGCGGCGCTGGCTTCCGGCGCGCTGCCGGTCGCCGTCGGAACCCACGCCCTGTTCCAGGAGGCGGTCTCCTTTGCCGACTTGCGCCTTGCCGTCATCGACGAACAGCACCGGTTCGGCGTAGAGCAGCGGCTGGCGCTGACCGACAAGGGTCGGGACGTCCACACGCTTGCGATGACGGCAACACCGATTCCGCGCACCCTGTTGATGACGGCTTACGGAGACCTCGACACATCCCGCCTCGACGAGAAGCCGCCCGGGCGCAAGCCGGTCGAGACGCGCGTCCTGCGCATGGCGCAGATCGAGCGGGTGGTCGAGCGAATCCGGGTGGCGATGGATGACGGCCGGCGCGCCTATTGGGTTTGCCCGCTGGTGGAAGAAAGCGACAAGACCGATGCCGCAGCCGCGGAAGCGCGCTTCGAGGCGCTGCAGCCGGCGTTCGGCGACCGCGTGGCGCTCATACACGGCCGCATGGGGACGGACCGCAAAACGCTTGCCATGAAGGCGTTTACGGAGGGAAC
>Ga0209754_1002044_pt1 | contig 17377 bp, 14 predicted proteins | sample MesohylBB_FD_187295 | JGI IMG/M metagenome (GOLD analysis project Ga0209754, IMG submission 187295) | Host-associated microbial community of the marine sponge Aplysina aerophoba from Gulf of Piran - sponge mesohyl, lysed by bead beating... | ecosystem: Host-associated > Porifera > Sponge >... | reverse complement strand
AAACGCCCTCCAAAAGAGGGCGCCAACATGTAAGAAAAGAACGAAAAAATAGCCCTTTTTGAACTCCCCTGAAAAATAGGGGACAGCAAAGATCCGCGAAAAAATCCACTACAATTGCAAACTTGCGTCAGGGAAATCTGATCTCCCTATGTATTCTGATCGAAGCGGACCACATCGTCGGAATACGCACACTTCAACATAATTCGAGTTAGTATTGGGGACTTAAGACCCTCCTCGACATCGTGTCCACGTTGGATTTTCCTAAAGAAATCTTACTACTCCCGATTCATCAGCAAAGTTATTAGCCCCGCTTTACAGGTCATGGATAGTTCATACGCTTGGGGGAAATTCAATGATGAAACTTTTGATTTTCATCGTCTTGAGTATCATTGCGCGGATGTAGCCGCTTGTTTTTTGGAACTATTAGCTGATCCAGTTTTGCAGAAACGCGTTGCTGTCGCTTGTAGGATGGAACGATTAGATCCCGTAACTCGCACACGCTTTGCCTACATTGCGTATCTGCACGACTTCGGGAAGGTTAATGCTGGGTTTCAATTCAAGGTCAATCGTCAGCCCCCAATTCAGGTACGGAAACCGAGGAAAGCCGGTCATATTGCTGAGGCTCTCTACTGCATCCATCATCGCCAGATGTGCGAGGCACTAAATTTGAGTGTTTTGGAAGGTTGGGGACCAGGAGTAATCCCGCTTTTTTTCGCCACATTGGCACATCACGGTAGACCGGCAAATCCGCCCAATCTAGCAGGTTCTGGTCCTCCAGAGTTATGGAAGCCCGCAGACAACTATGATCCAGTTTCGGCTGCAAGGACTTTGGTAGAACGAGGCCAGCAGTGGTTTGCAGAAGCTTTTGAAAATGATGGACCTCCGCTACCCGAGAATGCTGAATTTGCTCACTTATTTTGTGGACTGGTTACACTTGCAGATCAGATTGGGTCTGATCCGGCTTGTTTTCCATTAAAATCTTCCATTGATCCAGATTACTGGGCTACTGCACGTAGCAGAGCCGCAGATGCTGTGAGAAAAAAAGGCTTTGCTCGGCGATTTTGGAGAACCGCTGAATCATCTGTAGATGTGAGCGTTCAAAGTCTTTTTGGGTATGACTCTCCTAGATCTGCCCAGCAGGTTGTCCAAGATGCTCCACTTGATTCCAAGTTGCTAATCCTTGAAAGTGAAACGGGATCTGGCAAAACCGAAGCTGCAATCCTGAGATTTGCCGCCCTATGGGAAGCTGGAATTGTTGATGGATTATACTTTGCTCTTCCTACCCGTGCAGCGGCGAAGCAGTTGCATAGGCGTGTATCTGAGGCACTGGAACGCCTTCTTCCCGACCACGCCAATGTTGAGAACGTCTTGGCGATTCCTGGCTACTTGAAAGCTGGTGAGCATAGTGGGCAATACGCTGCTGTCGACAAATTCACTGTCTACTGGGAAGACCATCCCGATGATGAGAACCGTCTTGCCCGCTGGGCCGCCGAGAGCCCGAGAAAATTCCTCAGCGCACCAGCTGCAGTTGGAACTATTGATCAGGTATTGCTTGCCGGACTGAAGGTCAAATGGTCGCACTTGCGATCTGCATCTGTCGCCCGAAGCTTACTTGTAATCGATGAAGTTCATGCCAGTAGCTCCTACATGGCAACCCTATTACGTAACGTATTGCATGCACATTTGGATATTGGTGGACATGCGTTGATCATGTCCGCTACACTTGGCGCAACTGCACGGAATAAATTTCTACATAAGTCTACACGGGTTGCTTCCTTTGATTTCAATGAGGCTAACTCCTATCCATATCCAGTACTTACCCTATCTAGGGATACAGCAAAACCCCCAGAATGTCTAGCTATCAATTCCTGTACGGCATCCAAAAGCGTTGCGGTAGATACCATTGAACATTTAGAAAATCCATCTGCAATTGCTGAAATTGCTGCTGAGGCTGCTCAAGCAGGTGCACGAGTTCTGGTCATTCGTAACACCGTTAGTGGTGCGCAATCCGTTTTTGATGCCCTATTATCCAACGGGTATCAAGACTTAATACTGAGGGAATCTGGCCAGCCTACGCTACATCACAGTAGATTCTCGGTTGAAGATCGTAAACTGCTCGACCATGCCGTAGAAAGGGAGCTCGGAAAAAACTCCTCACGGGCTGGGGGCAAGATCATAATTGGAACACAAACCCTAGAGCAATCCCTAGACATTGATGCCGATATCTTAATCAGCGATCTCTGCCCTGCAGATGTTTTGCTCCAGCGCATTGGACGTCTTCACCGGCACCCCCGCAATGATCGACCATCTCTCTATTGTGATCCAGAGTGCTTAGTCCTTGTGCCGGAATCTGGACTTGAAATAGGACTTAAAGGGGGGCTGCTCAAATATGGCATGGGAACATCGCCATCCGGTGGGGTCTACGAAAATGTTGTTGGACTTGAGTCTACACGCCGTGCAATCGAAGAATTTAGTCCTTGGATCGTGCCATCCATGTGCAGAAATCTGGTCGAAAGGGCCACTCATCAAGAATTTCTGCGCCAACTCGCAAGGGATCTCGGTCCAAAATGGACAGATCATCTCAATGATGTTACGGGAAGATCATCTGCAGGAAGTCAAATTGCCCGACTTCATGCACTAACCAGAACTGAAACTTTTGATGAGAATTTTACTTTCGGGGGGTGGGAGAGCGAGACTTATTTGAGGACTCGACTTGGAGACGATGGGTTTCGTGTAAAATTGATATCCCGAAGCCCCGGTCCCTTCAAGAAAAACGTGACAACGTTCAATCTACCCGCACACCTGTTTCGCTCGTCTGATCGCATAGAATTGAGTAAGGATACCTTGGAATCAGCGACACTGGAGAGTATCACTGATAGTGACTTCCTCTTAACGGTTGGTGATTTTCAGTTCAACTATGGCTGCCGTGGTATCGGACGGCAAAATTCCTGAAAATGATTTCGTGTTGACTCGGCCAGGTGTATCAATATCGCCCGCGCTTGTTAATCCATTAATTTCGTGAACAGATAACATAGATATCTGATCATACTATGATTACTGGTATGATCAATCCATGCCAATGGAGCAAGGTTGGAGGGATTGAACCTACACGACCCGGATATACTCGGCGGCCCGCTTGTTAGTGTAACCGCTTGGGGTGTTTCGTTTGCAATATCCCAATAAAACACTTGGAGAAGCGTGGCTGCCGTCTTTACCAGCCACTATCACTTCAAAACCCCCTGAGGTCGAAATAAGCCTCCTGTTATTGAGTTACTCGGACAGCGTAGAGCCTCCCCCTGCCAGTTTGCTGCACATGAGGAGGGCCGTAACGTGGCAGAATCTGACACCAGAAAGTGCTCAACGAGCACAAATAGCCAGACTCATTCTGCGGGAGCAGCAATAAGCTCAAACGTTACTGTAAGCTCATCTCCCGTCCGATACGCGCCAAACATAAGGGAGGGAGGTTTGAGGTTATAGTCGCTCATCAATAGCGCATGGCTCCCACTGAAATGGACGCGTCCATCCTCGCGTGTAGTCCCCTCGATCGGAACCATGATCTCTTTGGTCACGTCCGCGATGGTAAGGTTACCTGTGGAATTGAGCGTGAACGTGCTATCTCCCGTCATCGTGAAGTCAGATATGGACGCGAGTTCATAGACGATCTCGGCATGCTCATTGGCCTTGAGTGCTCCATGCATGCCACGGTCCATGATGGGACTTTTTCTGCTTTTCATCATCTTGGAAGGTACCACCAAACGCACGGACTCAACATTCCCCTCCTCATTCATGCTCAACGTACCATCAATCTGTGTGGCGTAGACACGCCATTCCGGTGTCTGATTTGATGTGCCATCCACATGCATCTCACTTTCCGGGGCAATCGTGTACTCAGCAGTCTGCGCATATACCGGTGCAACAAGTACAAGAATCAGAACGAATACGCGCAGGATGAGCTTGAAATTTAGTGAAGGCATAAGTGTGACCTAGTTTGGTGTGATGGATTTTAGGCCAAACTAGGTGAAAATGTTTCACTGGATTAACACAGAACAAAAACATAACGCCCTAATCAAGCCTGTGAGCAGATACTGGATATATAAACAGTACCAAATAACTGGGGCTTCGACCTCAAATCACTGCTCAATAACACGCTCCTGCCCCCATGCATGCCCTGAACCTTATGCTACACATGCGGCATGCTTGACGTCTGGACTGTGTTTGGTATATAACGTTGGTTTCCTTATATTATGGACCGCTTGTCTCCAAGAAAGCGCTTTCAGTGCTTTAGGAAACGACCCTGCACTTGTTGTTCACAACCCATCATTCAGATTAATGCTAAATAAGCAAAACTCTCGTCGCGACTTTCTAAAAAAATCTGCTGCCGGTACCGCCGCAATCATGGCCGGGGTACATGGTGCAAAAACTGCGCACGCTAAAGCGCCGGCAACTGGCTCGGTATTAGGAGCCAACGACACGGTCGTATGCGGGTTTATCGGTGTAGGTGGCCAGGGCTTTAATGCTCATCTCCTAAACGTTACCAACCCAACCAATAACGGCAGGCCCCGACATAACGTACAGCTGAATGCCATTGGTGCGGCGGCCTGTGACCTCTTCTCTAAACGTCGTGATCAGGCGCACGCAGCACTGGACGCTGCCCGTCAGGAGGCTGGCCGTGACGCAGCAGTGGAAGTTCATGAGGACTATCGGGCCGTCTTGGACAACCCCGACATTGATGCCGTCTTCATTGGTACAGTTGACCACTGGCATACACAGATCGCTGTGGATGCACTAGACGCTGGAAAGCATGTCTACTGCGAAAAGCCAATGACTCGCTATTTCCATGAAGGGTTCCAGATTTACGACAAGGTCAAGGAAACTGGAAAAAAATTCCAGATCGGCTCACAATTCTGTACACAAGGCAAGTGGCACGCAGCTGCCGAGTTGATTCGTGCAGGCCGGATCGGCCCATTGGTGCTTGCACAGGACTCCTATTGCCGCAATACACCCATCGGCGAATGGAACTACTATAGACTGGAGCCGGAGCTCGAGCCCGGAAAAACGATTGACTGGGAAAAATGGCTCGGACCAGTATCTGCCCGTGACTTCAATGCACAACACTATCATCGCTGGCGTAAGTACTACCCGTACTGTGCAGGTATTCTAGGAGACCTTTTGGCACACCGGATTCACCCGCTCCTAATTGCAACAGGTGCTCCCGAGTTTCCGAAGCGTGTGTGTTCCGTTGGTAACAAGACAATTGGCGACTCAATTCTCGGAGAAGAAGACCGCGATGTAACGGACAACTGCCAGCTCCTGACAGAATTCCCTAGCGGACTATGTATGATCATTACCGGCAGCAGCGTTAATGAACAGGGATTGGGACAGGTTATCCGAGGCAACGAAGGCACGCTATACTTCAGTGGTGAGAGTTTGGAACTTCGCCCGGAGCGTCCTTTCGCTGATTTGGTGGATGGAGAACAAATGGAAAATCTCCTTCCAGGCGCAGATGTCCCCGCTCACATACATAACTTCTTCACGGCGATTCGTGAGGATGGTCAGACGAATGGTAACATTGACGTTGCCATCCGGGCACAGACCATCATATCCATGGCGGAAATGAGTGAGCGCATGGGAGAGATGCTTTACTTCAATGAAGAAGAGCGCTCCCTGCATACCGGTAGCGGCCAGAAGATAGAGCCGATCACGTACGCCACCGAAACCCATTGATACATACTGGTAAGCGAAGAGCTTGGGGAGGATAGTCGATCTATCCTCCCCCTCCGCTTCTTTTAAGGCCAATAGATTGCCATGCAAACCGTTCGACTGGCGCTACACGCCATGGCGACGCGGTTTGAACTCCTGATCCACGGGGAGGATATGATCCAGTTGCGAGGGGCAGGGGAGGAAGCTTTGGCAGAAATAAAGCGGTTGGAGCAACAGCTGAGTTTTTATGACCCAACCAGTGAAATCAGTCAGGTAAACTGTAACGCATCAGAGGGACCCGTACGGGTGACTCCCAGGCTATACTCGCTACTCAGGACGGCTGCGGATGTCCATTACAAGACACATGGTGCCTTCGATGTAACGGTGGGCCCACTCATGCGCTGTTGGGGATTCGTTCGTGGCGCAGGCTCCTGGCCCGATGCACATGCGAGAAAAGAAGCCCTGAGCAGGACGGGGATGGATAAAGTAGTGTTAGACGATGCAAAACGGACAGTCGCCTTTAAGCTGCCAGGCATGGCGTTGGATCTTGGTGCGATTGGAAAGGGATATGCCATAGAAGAGGCTGGGATGTTTTTGCGGGACTGTGGCGTAACTTCCGCGCTGTTGCACGGAGGAACAAGTACTATGGTGGCCATCGGAACACCTCCGCAGGATGGAAATGGTTGGCCTATAGGCGTATCTGATCCGCTGGAAGACTCGCAGATGCTAACCTCAACATCTATCCGTGATGAAGCCTTCTCGGTTTCTGCCCCCAAGGGTAAAGCGTTCCAAAAGGACGGTAAGGTGTGGGGGCATGTAATTGACCCCCGACGAGGTTACCCCGTGCAAGGTGCAGCCTTATCCGCAGTAGCACATCCGTCTGCAACGATCTGTGATGCGATTTCAACCGCGTTACTTGCTATGGGTCGGACAGAAGGAAAACAGGTTCAACAAAAATTTCGTGGTATGCGTACACTATGTGCATACCACAGTACAGGTGCAATGGATATTATTTCCTTGGGATTTAACTCAACAGACTCAACCACTCAGCAATGACTAAGCACACAGTCAGCAGACGAGCTTTCCTGATGGGCAGCGCAGCGCTCAGCGGAGCAGGCTTGGTTCGCGCAGCCAACATCAAAACAAGATCCTGGCCCGGCAACCACAATGACGTTCGCTGCGGAATAATCGGGTACGGTCCCCAGGGACGTGAAATTACGGCCACGCTTGCTCGCGTACCCGGTGCCCAGGTTGCAGCTATTTGTGATACGTATGCTCCGATGCTTCGCCGTGCACAGCGGGATGCACCTGAGGCAACCCGACATGAAGATTACCGTGAAATCCTGGACAACCCGGATATTCAGGCCGTGATTGTCGCAACGCCCACGCACCTGCATCGCGATATGGCGATTAATGCACTGCAAGCGGGCAAAAATGTGTATTGCGAAGCCCCTATGGCCTCTTCGATTGAGGATGCCAAAGCAATCGCACGCGCTGCACAGAATGCAACCGGACAAATTTTCCAGGTTGGTCAGACTTACCGCTCTAACCCTCAGCACCGCTCGGTATTTCAGTTTATGCGCAGCGGTGCTATTGGTAGACCAGCTATGGCACGAGGGCAGTGGCACGCCAAGGAAAGCTGGCGACGGGCGTCTCCCAATGCTGACCGTGTGCGTGAGCTCAACTGGCGTCTGGATCCAGCCGTGACTACGGGGCTGATTGGTGAGTCTGCATTACTCCAGATGGACGTAGCTTACTGGGTACTTGGAGAGCTACCCACCTCCGTTCACGGTTTCGGTCAGATCATGGCCTGGAATGATGGTCGAGAGGTCCCGGACACGGTGCAGGCCATTTTCGAATTCCCAAGCGGATTGCATATGGTATTTGATGCTACACTGGCCAGTTCTTTTGATGACGCCTATGAAGCCTACTACGGTTCCGACAGCACTATTGTATTCCGCGATCGGGGCAAGGCTTGGATGTTCAAGGAGGTAGATGCTTTAATGCTTGGTTGGGAAGTGTACGCGCGAACGGATCGATTCTATAAGGAAACAGGAATTGCTCTCTTGGCTAACGCAACCCAATTAGACGCCCAGAATGTAGATCCCACCGAGGACGATCCCAACGTGGAAACACCACTCTGGTATGCACTGCAGGAATTTATGGACAATCACGCCTTCGGTCCATACCCGCCGGCGGCCAATTGGGAACGTGGACTGGAAGCAGCTGCCATTGCAATTACTGCTAATCAGGCCATTATGGAGCGGACCCAAAAGGACATTGATCCAGCATCCTACACACTGGATTAGCCCGGGTCCATGTTGACCCTGACGGAAAAAGTACTTTTTGCTCTTGCGGTGATCTTCACTGCATACGGCACGGGCTTGGGCTTTTCCGCCATGTTCCGAACCATACGTCATGGCCGAGCGCCATCTCTTACGACAGACTGGCAACGCACAGTTCGTGCGCTCTGGACATGGATTACAATGCGCCCCATCTGGGGAACACGCCGCATTACCGGCGCCGTACATGCGGCACTCGCATGGGGATTCGTGCTATACCTTTTGGTCAACGTCGTCGATGTAATCCGTGGTTATGTTGCCGAACCTGTGCTATTTCCAGACTGGATAGGCCAAAGCTACCGCCTTGCGGTTGACCTTGCCAGTGGCACAGTATTGTTGGCTATGGTATTGCTCCTCCTGAGACGTTTTGTGTCTCCCAGACGTCAGATTCTCTCACAACGAGCAAATGTTCTCCGTATCAAGAAGGCTCGACTCCCCTTCCTTAACCAAACGATATCGCGTGATTCTCTGATAGTCGGCATATTTATCTTGTGTCATGTGGGATTCCGATTACTTGGCGAATCCGTCGCTATTCAATTGCACGATCCTGATCCCTGGCAACCACTTGCTTCTGCAATTACTCCGATCTGGGCAGGATTGGATTCAGACACACTAACAATCTGGCATCATGTATGCTGGTGGGGTGCACTGGGGTTGATCTTGGCCTTCGCCCCCTATTTCCCGTACACGAAGCATGTGCATTTTATTATGTCGGGATTCAACTTTGCCACACAGGTAGAACGAAATTCGCCCGGTGCACTTGACCCGATTGATTTTGAGAATGAGAATATTGAAGTCTTTGGGGCATTAAAACTTGAACAACTTCCTCAACCGGGTATCGCCGACGCATTCGCTTGCATTATGTGTAATCGCTGTCAAGATGTCTGTCCGGCATACGAAACAGGCAAGGAGTTGTCACCTGCGGCTCTCGAGATCAACAAACGCTACTTCATCAACGAAAACCTGCATGACCTTGCTTCGGGAAAACCACCCGACGCTGTTCTTACCGAATACGCCATCACTGAGTCCGCTGTGTGGGCGTGTACTGCCTGCGGAGCCTGTACAGCAATATGTCCTGTGGCGAATGCTCCAATGCTTGATATCCTGGAGATTCGACGTGGATTGGTTCTGATGGAAGATCAGTACCCGGAGGCGCTGGAGACAGTCTACCAAGGCATGGAGCGTAACGGCAATCCATGGAACATGGGGGCTAGAGATCGACTGAAATGGGCTGATGGTCTGACCGTTCCAACCGTTGAACAACAACCTGACGCCGAAATTTTGTGGTGGTTAGGATGTGCCCCTTCATATGACCAACGCGCCCAGGAAACAGCCCGTGCGCTGGTGCGCGTACTTGAAGCTGCCGAGGTTCGCTTCTCTGTCCTGGGAAGCAAGGAACGCTGCACGGGAGACTCAGCGCGAAGGAGTGGCAATGAGTATCTGTTCTCAGAGCTCGCCTCAACCAATATTGCAACGCTGAATGCGGTGAATCCACCCCGCATAATGACCACCTGTCCTCATTGCCTGCACACTCTGGGCAACGAGTACCCTGCCTTGGGCGGACACTATACGGTGATCCATCACACAGAGCTTCTGTCAGAACTCGCAGAAGACGGACGCCTGCCAACTGATATTCTTGAAGAAAATGTCACCTTGCACGACCCATGTTACCTAGGACGGCAGAACGATATCACCGAGGCTCCCCGATCGGTTCTCAAAGAGTCTGGGGCAGTCATAACAGAAATGCCACGTAACAGAAAAGAATCATTTTGCTGCGGCGCCGGAGGGGCGCAAATGTGGATGGATGAACCAGTGCCAAGAATCAATGATACGCGGTATGCTGAGGCAACAGCTACGGGTGCCAACACCGTAGCTACTGCGTGTCCATTCTGCCTGACGATGCTGCGCGACGCTGCAACAAAAACAGTAGACGGCCCGGAAGTGAAAGATATTGCAGAAATTGTCGCCGAGCGGCTCCCCACGACGGTTAACGTTCCTGCATGATGCAGGCCAAGTTCTGCAAAACAAAGCTCCTCATAAACTCTTCCTGATCACGGAGAGTCCTACTATACCAGCAAGGGTATGGCAATGCTAAGGATGAATACAAGTGCGATGAATTGTTTTTCTGAGAGATTGGTCATAGGAGTCCGAGTTTGTTTGATGGATGTCGGGTTATGCATCCATCACTCGGAAGGGCTCGGCGCTCTAAAAGCGTAAAGCAAGTGTCCTCCTTATTCGCCGGTCGGATGATCAGTCCGAACCTTGTATATGGCTGTTGTATTCGGCAGGTAACCCGACGTGTCGGAGCCCTTGCCTAATGACGGTTGCACCGGCAGGATACAACAAAAATTTACTTTTGCGTAGTTTTAGGAAACACAAAACCGGAGTTTATGAATTTCCTTGATTGGAGCACCGTTATTGGTCTTGTGGTCATAGCGGGATTTCTATGGCGATTAACCCGAGATATACGCGAGTTGGAAATACGCGTGACTAGTGAAATGCGAGAAATACGCACTGAAATGCACACGTTGGGCGAGAGGGTAGCAAAAATTGAGGGGAGCTTATTTCATCCCCCACCAGGCAGAGAGCGGCAAGGATGATTCAAATGTATGCCAACGTGAAAGATGCTGTCTGGAACAAAGCTCGCTCGATACCGGGATTTAGTCCCTTGGTCTGGCGCTGGGATGACTTCGGGCGTGTGATCCGGTATGCGGATTATGGAAACCGTAGATCCCGATGGGGATGGGAGATAGATCATTGTGTGCCACTATCTCAGGGGGGAGCCGACGACTTATCTAATCTCCGTCCGCTCAACTGGGTGTCAAATCTCAAACGCTAATCTGTGTGGTACTTTCGTATATAATTCCCTGAAGAAAGCTAAACTCGGTCGCGGGCCGGTTGGCAAGGCGGCTGTGGTAGGCATGAAAATCGCGCTACAGGCCAGATCAAAGCACAGGTAGTTGAACGTACTGACAGGGCCATGCTGGACCACTTTGTGGACGATAACGCGGCGAAGGGTACGTAGCTTTACACGGATTCGGCGATTCTTCCAACGCTAAGTGCTTGAATCGCTCAGGTAATTCAACGACGTGACGGATCAGCGCCGACTCCGAAGTCGAAAACGCCTTGGTAGAGATCACACGCCCTACAGAACCATTGTCGCCGGAGTACAGGGGCACGTTTAGGTGTCCAGCCCCAAATAAAGAGGGTTGTACATGAGAACGAAGATCTAGTGAATGAGTATAGCGACGGGCGCAAGATAGCGCCCGGTTTTTTTAGTTAGACCTCGCTGCGGACAGCAATATCAACTCAAGTGTACTGTTCACCAGCTTAACCCATCCATCAACCAATGTCTAGAGCTCGACTTTATCCACGGATTGCACGAACTCGTCTGGCCACGATTGACAGAATTGGCCACAGGAGCCTACATGGCTTGAGCAGTTTGATTCTGTTATGCGCCGCAGTGGCCAGTTCCTGCTCCAATGATCAGCCCCAGATGCGAAGTGGTACGTCTGGAAGCAGTCCACCGGCTACGTTATCCATTGAGGAAGTTGTTCGCATTGGCGACGAAGCGGCCGGGGATACTGTATTCTTCACGTTTATCGAGAACATTGCTGTCAATAGTCGCGGGCAAATCTTCACCGAAGAGATCAGTCCGGCCACCATTCGCGCGTTCGATTCTGATGGTTCATACTTGGCTGACATCGGCGCAGTAGGCGGAGGCCCCGGAGAGTACTCGGATCCATTAATCGGCGGTGTGCTTACTGGCCCAGCAGACTCCGTGTACGTGTATGATAACCGGGGGAGGCGTCTGTCTATATATGAGCCGGACAAATTCGAGTTTATGCGAAGTGTTACGATGGCCCCGTATCCCGTTGAGGAGGAGAATCGTGTAGAGAATTTTGGCATTCTGGGCGTGGTTAAGGACGGATATGTTCTTAAATTGAGGTTGGTGCCCTCAAGAATGTTGGTAACCGCGCATCGCGAAACGAATGACGTTATACGAGTGGTGAATCTGGATGGCAGCTACGGGCCAGTTGTAGCTACGGGTCCAGGTCGTGAGGGCGTTGTAGCATTAAGAGAGTTACCGCTGTTGGGGCGAAAAATTCCATTTCCGGAAGGCATTCCTTATGGGCGTGGCATGAACTGGGGTATGGGATCAAGTGGTATGCTGTTCTCCGGCTGGAATGACTCCATAAACATTGCCGTGATGTCAATCTACGGCCCCGAGGAACAACACATTTCGCTGACGCATGATCCGATTCCCGTCTCAGATGCCGATATGGAAAACTGGCTGTCGAACAATGGCCCCGAAATGAGGGCAAAGTTCAGTGAGCGAGGGCTACATACAACGAAGCCCGCTTACGAAAAGCTACTGGTGGATGACAATGATCGCGTATGGCTCGAGCTTAGCGCAACTCGGGATTCCACAGACGTGGAGTGGATCGTACTGGATATGGATTCCCGCGTGGTTGGTAAAGTGACACTCCCGTTTGGCGCGAGACTCAAGGCTATACGCTACGGACGTATCTATGCTACCGAACCAAAAGGTGGCATGCCCACGGTTGCTGTGTACGAGCTCATCTTATGACGTGCTCGTAAGCGCCAGACCTCTGGTTGCGTAAGTCAGTGGCCAACACCGTGTCAACCGGAGGGGTACCACCGGAAACGTCGCACAGCGTACGTAGGCCGATAGGTGCAGAGCCAACTGACCGCCCTAACTTGAGGGTCATGTTTTGGTGCTCGGTGCCTTTGCAGGGCTCTACTGAGACATCTGATTAACATCTCGGCAGTGTGTGAATTGCACTGCCAGAAATCCTTTCTACTCAACTCTGGCTGAGTAACGCATAACGCCGCCATCGCGTCTGAGCCGTCGCAGCCCAACTCAAGTCGGTTTCTTGGATGTTGTCCGATTGCCTGAGGTTGTACCCGGAAGATATATTGGTTCTACCGCGAATGTTGCGGGTAGAGGTCTTGCTCTCCGCAGAAGAAAAGAATCGCATTCAAAGATGGCCTTGAATTTTTCGCGCTATCGCCAGGCGACGCTGACCTGCAAGTTGGATTCCTGATTGACTTTGACGATTTCGTCTTGCTTTTGCGTTTGATGCTGTTCGTTTTTCAAGAGCGCATAACGACTATGTTTGAGTTCCTCATGCTGGTTCACCTCCCTGCGGCGAACCTGATCAATCCCTTTGTTGAGGTACTGGATCAAATGAAAACGATCATGGATCAGATGGGCCTTGGGGAATAACCCCTGGACCGTAGTGATGTAGGCCTTCCACATATCCGTCGTAATGGTCCTAACCTGTCCCTTTTTCTCGGCCAATAGACGATTTAACAGGGTTTCTATACTGGTTTTGTCCCGACCTTCCCCAATATCAATGACCACACCATGCTCCGAATAGCTGACAATCGTTGCGTAGGAATGCCCCCGCTGAAAGGCCTTCTCATCTACGCTCACATGCGCAATCTCGTCCAGCGATCTCCGCTTCATCCCACGCGTTACGCTCAGGTGCATGATACGATTGACGGTGTCAAACTTACTACGAAGTAGCTTCGCCGTCTTCGTCTGGTTCTTGGTCGCTTTCAGCAAATTAATCGTCCACCGCTCAAACGCATCCGTAAACCGATTCGAGGCACTCGCCCAAGGCGTCTTATTCGTCCGCACACCCAAGGAAGATTTGATCCGGGGAATCCGACAATGGACAAAATATTCGAATTCATGGCAATCCAAGTGGCGCCATGTCCGCGCTTTCCGATGATCATAGAGCGTCCTGGTCTCTCCCGTCTCGGGACAAACCAAAACGCCCCCCAAATGCGAAATGTAGAGGTCTACCCGCTGATTCTGCTCATCCAGTAGCACCTAGTCTATCTTCCAGTCGTCTCTTAATCCCAAGGTGAGTCGCGTCAAATCCAGATAAGATTCCATTGACTGCGCTATATTTTGGTGAAGCCCAAATTCAATCATTCCACACGAATTGCGGTAGAACCGAGATATTTAGTGACATCCGGCAGATCATGCGGCAATCCCCGCTCATCCAAAATCACGCCTCTACGCGCATAGTAGACACACAACGCAATGGTCCTTTTATGCACATCCATACCGACAGAGATCGTGGATGTAGAAGTGGAAGAGTTGATGTGAGGTAGCATTGGACTGTTTCTAGTTGATCGACTAAGTTAATGCATGCTCATAGAGCTCAACCAGTGAGGAGTCCTGCTATAAGATCTCCGAAGTCGAAAACGCCGTGGTAGACACCATGTGGCCGACGGATCCATGGTCGCCAGAACACAGTTGCGGGTATGGGCGTCTAACCCCAGATAAAGACGTAGTGCATGTAAACTAAGGTCTGGTGAGAAGAGCGGACGATACGAAACATGCGCCCGTTTTTCATTAGACCTCCGTTAATTTTCCGGACAACACCCGGCTCTTTCGAAAATCCGAAGAACCCTACAAAACCATTAAACTATCCAGTTTTTCCGTGGTACTACGCCGTGCTATCCCTGTTGGTGTTGCATAGGAGGTTTCCAAGGCAACAATGAGTTTGTTCGGCGTTTTAGAGATAAACGTTATGAAAATAATCATAGAAAACTTAGGGGTTCTGAAAAAGGTAGCATTTGAACTTGGCGACCTGACCTTGATTTGCGGACACAACAACACGGGCAAGACATATGCGACTTACGCCCTGTTTGGTTTTCTACTTAACGGGCAGAGATTCATGAGAGCCGAAGTTTCCAATCAGGAAATAGATGAACTCGTTAATGACGGTGCAACGCGGATTAATCTTACAAGACATGCCAAAAAGGCGAAGAATATTCTTTCACGAGGCTGCCGGAGATACACTCGGCAGTTGCCCAGAATCTTCGCATCCAACTCAAAATACTTCAAGGAAACCCAGTTTCAAGTGGAATTGGAACTGGATTTAGAATCAATCCTGTCTCCGGCTTTCGAACGAAGAATCCGGTCTAGAAAAAGCGAACTTCTCTCATTGAGCAAAGCTGAGGGGAGCAGTAGCCTGGTAGTTTCCCTGTCGGCGGACGCCGAAAAAATCGAATTCCCCACAGGGATAATCAAGGAGGCAATCTCGGGTATCATTAACGAAATAATCTTCGGCCGATATTTTCCTAATCCCTTTATTGTTAGCGCGGAGCGTACCGGCGTCGCAATCTTCAGCAAGGAACTTGATTTTGCCAGAAATCGGTTGCTTGAGGAAATGGCTCGAACGGACAAGGATATTGATCCGATGGAGTTGCTTTTAAAATCCTACAATGATTACGCTTTGCCAGTAAAGGTGAACGTGGAGTTTACCCGCAGAGTTGCAGATATTATCAAGGAAGACAGCTTCATTGTCGAAGAACACGCTCAGATTCTGGATGAATTCACTGATATCATTGGCGGTGAATACATTCCAGGGAACAACAACTTAATTTATTTCAAGCCTTCGGGCAAACTCCTCAGGCTGACTATGGGAGAAAGTTCCGGTGTCGTGCGCTCTATGCTGGATATTGGTTCTTACTTGCGTCACATCGCAAAACCAGGCGACCTGCTGATGGTGGATGAACCGGAATTGGGCCTGCATCCTGAAAATCAGCGCCGAGTCGCGCGGCTTTTCGCCCGACTGATAAATCTTGGAATTCGTGTTTTTATTACTACTCACAGCGATTATATCATCAAGGAACTGAATACATTGATCATGCTTAATCAGGATAAGCCCTATCTAAAACGAATTGCCGAGAGGGAGGGCTACCGAAGCGAAGAATTTGTTGACGCCAAGAGAGTAAAGGTTTATGTGGCAGAAAAAGCTTTGATGAAAACAAGGAGCAGCAATAAAAGGAGAAGTCGGCACCAGACATTTAAGGAAGCCAAAGTAAGCCAAGAGCAGGGAATTGATGCCCGCAGCTTTGACGAGACAATAAACAAGATGAACGAGATTCAGGAAGCCATCGTATGGGGGAGTGGGGAATGAATTCAGACCTCGATATCTTGCAGAACCTGATCAAAGACGAGGCAGTGGTGACTGTCAAGAAGAATCAGTATGACAAAAATTATCTCGAACTAGAAGAACCTGGAGGAAAAGGATCGTCTGGGTACAAAATAAAAGTACGAAACACTCCGGATGATATAATCGCAATTAAATCTGACATATTTCCCCCTCCGAAAAAAATTTTTACAAATACCAAAGGCGAATGCAAAAGGGCAGATTTTGTCATTATCGCCAAGGGCGATAGGAAGAATTGGATAATTTACATCGAAATGAAACGCGGCAAGCATGGTAAAGAGAAAGAGATAATACAACAGCTTCTGGGATCCAGATGTTTTATTGATTACTGCCGCACGGTCGGTCGAACGTTTTGGGGAGAACCTGAATTTCTTGAAGAGAACAACTATCAACAGCGATATGTTAGCGTAAAAAACATTTCTGTGAACAAAAAACCATCAAGAATCACAAAATCGCCTTTGCATGACTGCCCTGAAAAGATGCTTAAAATCAGTGCGCCATCCTCGAAGGGTATTTGGTTTAAGGAGTTGTCAGGACGGCGAATTAGATGAATGTGCAGGCTATGATGCGCATAGACTCTGGTCGTATAACGACATTTGAGTTCTATCCCCATTTGTATGGAGTTATAGTTCTACCCACAATATTCACGGTAGTACCGCATTGTTAAATCAAAGGTTGCTTCCACTATATTTAGTGAAGAGCCCAGCAAATTAATCGTCCACCTCTCAAACGCATCCGTAAACTGATTCAGGCACTCCCCAGGGCGTCTTAATCGTCCTCACACCCACTGAAGACTTGATCCCGGGAACCCGACAATGAACAAAATACTTGATTCATAGAAATCCAAGTGGCGCCATGTCCACGCTTTCCGATGATCATAGAGAATCCCTGCCTCCCCCGTCTCGGGCAAACCAACGCACTCCTCGAGTGCGAAATGTGGATGTCAGTCTGCTGAATCTGCTCATCCAGTAGCGCCTTGTCTATCTCCCAGTCGCTCCCCAATCCCAAGGTGAGTCGCGTCAAATCCAGATAAGAGCCATTCATTGGCTATATTTTGGTGAAGCCCAAATTTAACCATTCCACACTAATTGCAGTAGAACCGATATATTTCTTCGAATCCACCAAATCATGAAAGTCAGTTTAGCCCAAGTTCGCCATTTCATAGTGCTCTGGAAGTACGGAATTTCCCCATTCCCGTTTTCGGTCGATTTTTTTCGGGGATATGGACTACTGAGATTTACTGAATCAGTCTGGGGTAATTTAGGGCGATTTTGATTCCGGTTTTGCCTCTTCTTCGGGGCAGCGGTCCCCGTAATTTGGCCCGTCCAGTTGCAA
>Ga0209754_1002039_pt1 | contig 17398 bp, 10 predicted proteins | sample MesohylBB_FD_187295 | JGI IMG/M metagenome (GOLD analysis project Ga0209754, IMG submission 187295) | Host-associated microbial community of the marine sponge Aplysina aerophoba from Gulf of Piran - sponge mesohyl, lysed by bead beating... | ecosystem: Host-associated > Porifera > Sponge >... | reverse complement strand
TTCAATGCTCAAGGTAGCAAGAAACTCAGAAGAAGATGCCTGAGTATAAAAAGCAGCCGTCTCCTTTCTATCATCACTCAACTGAGGAAATAATTCCGCACCAATATCTATGCCCGAACCCAATCGTGTAGAGCTGATTTGATTTACCCCCTCTATAAGAAATTTCAAGGCTTCAACAGATGCAAGAGGAGACAATTCAGCCGCCTTAGATAAAGTAACATAGGCCGACTTGAAAACGCTTCTCCAATTGATATCCATGATATCCTTCCATTGGTCAAGCTGTTTAAAGGCATGATAAAATCCACCGCCAACACTTGAAAGAGGCGATTCTACCCCCTTGGCACCACTTGAAACAAGAAGCTGTTGCAAAAGCAAGGCATTGAGCCAGGTAACCATCGCTGTTCGCATACCAGAAAGAGGAGACTTTTGAAAAACCTCCGCAGCAATCTGGTTTTGATGGTCCAGACTAAGACTCCTAGAAAGACACCTGGCAGCCTCCTTTACCCGCATGGCCACATAATTGGAAACCCGTAGCAAATTTTCCCTCGGGGTTGCCGCAGAAGGAATAAAAAGAGATAAATCGAATACACTACCCCGGATAAAACCCTCCCCAGGCCATCTGAAGATGCCCTTCGTATCCCTTTCTTTGGCACTGATTCGCTGATAAAGGGCATAGCGAATGGATTTCCCTCCTATTAATTGATTCTTGATAAGAGTCATGTCCTTAACCGAGCGGAACTCCTGATCTATAAATACCGAAAAGGCAGTGTTTATCGGTGTGCCAGCTACATTAGGATGTTTAGATCCTAATCTATTTTGAGCATCCCGGTTGGCATCATTAGCGTTGTATGAACATTCAATGACCACATTGGGGGTTTCTCTGTCATCAATGAAAATGTCCGGCCTAACCGCTCTATCATCCTTGTTTAGTATGCCACGACCTTCTGCTATGACAGAATCTTTTTGATTCCTTAATCGGTAGTTTACTTCTTCAAGTGCCTCACCTAAGGCGTAATTGAACAACTGCTCGTGCGACTCCGAAGGACTCATGAGTATAAGAATACTTGTCTGCTAAGGTAATGAAATACTGACCCGATGAAATACATGAAAAAATGCGATCCCAATGATGACAATTAAAAAACCGGCTCTAATTGATTGAGTTAGTTCAACGAGTTCTGCTTCAGAATAAATCGTTTACAATATTCAACAATCTGACAACAATATTCAACAAGGAAAATTATATTTAAAAATTTTATATACACATTCACTAACAATCTCTTTTGGGTTATTATTGCTACGTTTCCGAGCTAAGTAATTTGACATTGTTTAGATTGAACATATGCAGGGACTCAAAATCCTCCTTGCTATCTGTATTTGTTATGGAGAATGGGGCATCCTATAGAAGAATAAGGTAGATTTCTGGGGCATAGTCTCTAATTGTAAAATTCACCGCATTATTTTATTTATATCAACATTGAATTAGGTGATTTTGGTTGATTGCATAAACAAAACAGATTTTATTACATTTGCCTCGGTTTTAAAAAACAATAACATTATCTATTCTTGAATACACTTTATAGACAGGAGGGAAAAGTTTTCTATTCTTCAGAGAAAGACTTGACCCGTTTTTTTGGTGAAATTACCCCCCCCCATTTATTATGGGGCACACCGAATGGATAGTTCATCCCAAATTTCAAATAATCTGCTTTTATCAAGAACAAGCTCCGATGAGTTTGTTCTATATACGCTTTCTCCATTCCTTTTGGAAGGACATAAGCCCCCTATTCCACAAATTTTCAAAACTCCAAAAAAATATTTGGATAGGGGTAAATATAGCTTATGATTATTTCCCTATACCTCTTGATCAGGTTGCAGCAAGTGCAACCGATCGCCCACAAATTACAAACATTAACAAATAAATTAAATACAAAATCCAATGAATTTCAGAATTTTTCAGTGCCCTTTATTCATTTCCGCTGCAACACTCATCTTTTTATTTTCATGTAATGATGATAAGGTAGTCCCTAATCCACCAACTCAACCACTTCTAGCTAAGTTTACCATAGCCACATCATCATCAGTCGGAGGTACAATAACAGATAGTCAAAATGTGGATTCCGGGCTGCCCGTCAAAATTACTGCCACCGTCCAAGAACACTATCAATTAAAAGAGTGGACAGGAAACTGCGGTACTTTTAACAAGAATAACTCAGAAATAGCCTTCAACGCTACAAAAAATTGTCAAATTGGAGCTGAATTTGAAAAAATCAACTACAACATCACAGCCACATCCTCTGATGGAGGAAGTGTGAGTGAAACAAAGTTATCAAGAAAACAAGGAGAAATAGCCTCTTTTACCGCAGAACCTGAGGAAGGCTATCAATTCAACAAATGGACAACAACCAACTGCTCAGACCTTCAAAAGGTACAAAACAAGGTGACCCTCACAGTCAATGGTCATTGTAGCTTGCAAGCAGTCTTTACCAAAGCACCGCATACCATTAACATAGAAAAAAATGAAAACGGAGAAATAACCATTACACCCTCACAAACCGTAAACCATGGAGATGAAGTGGAAATTACTGCCACAGCTAACCAACATTATGTGTTCAAAGGATGGAATGGAACTTGTGGCGATTTCAGTGACGATGAATCGACCATTGCGATTACCGTCCAAACTGATTGTACAATAGAAGCCGTCTTTGAAAAGACAAACTATAACATCTCAGCCAGCTCAACTGATGGAGGTAACGTCAGCAATGAAACATTATCCATAGAATATGGACAAAAGGCTACTTTGAAAGCAATACCTAATAAAGGTTATCAATTCAGCCGATGGACAATAACCAAAGATGCCGATTGCCCAATCCTGACAGATGAGGACACATCACATCCCGAATTGACATTTAATGTGCAAGGTGATTGTCATGTGGAAGCAGTGTTTAACAATGAACCGCTTACCATTACCATAAAGGAAAATGAAAACGGAAAAATAACCATTACGCCTTCTCAGAACGTTAATCATGGCGATGAAGTCGAAATTAAGGCCACTGCTAACCAACATTTTGTGTTCAAGGGGTGGAATGGAACCTGCGGAAATTTCAGCACCGATGAACCGACCATAGCCATTACTGCCCTCGCCGATTGTACAATAGAAGCCATCTTTGAAAAGATAAACTATACCATCACAGCCACATCTTCTGATGGAGGAAGTGTGAACAAGGATACCCTATCCATAGAATACGGACAAACAGCTGCTTTGACAGCAATACCAGATGAAGGATATCGATTTAGTAGATGGACATCTGAAGATTGTAATACAATAGAAAATGATGCAGAGATCGAAACTGAGTTCGTCGTCGAAGGCAATTGTAGTATCAAAGCAGTATTTGAAAAAGAACTATTCAACATAACTGCTTCCCCTTCTAAGGGTGGGAATGTAAACAACGAAACATTATCCATAGAATATGGACAAAAAGCAACTTTGAAAGCAACACCTGATGAGGGTTATGTATTTGATAGGTGGGAAACTAAAGGAAAAAATAATTGCCCCACCTTAACAGATGATGCCTCCAATCCCGAATTGGACTTCACCGTTCTAGGCGATTGTCAATTACAAGCAGTGTTTGTTAAGACTCCAATCCGTATCAGCACCTCATCAAGTCAAGGTGGAAACATCACCGAAACCTTGAAAGTGAATGAAGGTAAAAAGATAACTATCAAAGCATCTGCCAATGACCATTTTGAATTTAAAGACTGGGAAGGAAACTGCGGTGAATTTAATGCAGAAAATGAAACCATTTCTTTCATAGCCACTAAAGATTGTGACATTAAGGCCGTATTTACTAAAGTTTTATACAGCCTGACAGTTGATGCCGGCTCCGGGGGTAGTGTGGAAACCAGTAAAAAGAAAATAGAATTCGGTGAAAAAGTCGAAATAACTGCTGAAGTAAACGATGGGTATGAATTCAAAAAATGGAGCGTATCAGGCTCCGGGTGTCCTGATAATTTAGATTCTACCTACTCAATTGCAAGTTTCAAGGTCAAAGGAGATTGTACATTGAAAGCAGAATTTAGTCCCATTATTGTTGAAACTAAACATAATCTACCAACAGAAGAACAAAAGCCCACAACAGATCATAATCTACCGGCAGAAGAACAAAGGTCTATAGCAGATGTGCTTGCTATAGAAATACCCTCTGCAACAGCAAGTACTCATTGCCCCACTCCATTGTATATAGATACTACTAATATGGTTACGGTTAAAGCCAACGAATGTGCTCGGTCATTAATCGGTCAACGTGTTCAATTTAATAATAGTGAATATATCATCGCCGATGACAAATCTCTAAGAACAATCTTGAACGATGGTAGCTTTAATCTTCCAAGTGTAAATATAAATACCACATTTGTTACTAACATGACAAATTTGTTTAGAGACAATACTAACATCCGTCTAAGCATCAGTTCCTGGGATGTCAGTAATGTGACCAATATGGATCAGACATTTAGAGGAGCAACCTCCTTTAATCAAGACATCAGTAAATGGGATGTAGGTAATGTTACGAGCATGTATGGGATGTTTTATCGTGCTTCTTCCTTTAACCAAGACATCGGTTCTTGGGATGTAAGAAAAGTAAATATGATGGCTTGGATGTTTTTTGATGCTTCCTCCTTTAATCAAAATATCGGTTCTTGGAATGTAAGTAGTGTAACCAATATGTCAAATATGTTTCTTTATGCTTCCTCCTTTAATCAAAATATCGGTTCTTGGAATGTGAGTAATGTAACCTATATGCAAGGTATGTTTGGTCATGCACGCTCATTCAATCAAAATATCGGTTCTTGGAATGTAAGTAATGTGACAGATATGTCGAAGATGTTTCTTATGACTATATCAGAAATCTCCTTTAATCAAGATCTCACGGGTTGGAGTGTCAGTGGTGTGACCAATTGTAGATATTTTGTTATTAATCCTCAACAAACTCAGGGTGCTAAGAATACGAATTGGAAACCGGTTTTTACTAATTGTGAGATAAATTAGGAAAAGAAACATCTGTATGTGGGTGGTAAGAAAACCTACTTTTACTAGTTCTTACCCTCTTTGAAACATCAAAGTGCATACTTGTAGGAGTAGAAATAACCCTTGTTTTAATTCTGCATGCTATGTTTAATCTGAGAGCTTTGAATAAATGTGATCCGTTTACAATGCTAAAAAAAATACAAAAAAATCAGGTGAGTCTTATTGACCCACCTGATTTCTATTTATACAAGTTTTGGGACACTCCCTGTCATGAAAATTAATTCTGTTTTTACAGATACAAATCATCAAATGAATTGTAAAACAAGTATTATATTTGCAACCCTCGTAAAATAATTTGATTTATCTTCATTTGTTATGGAATCCATTGTACGTGAGGTTGAAAGCCTACTGATACCCAATAAAGATTTTCCTGAATTTTCTGCGGGAGACACCATTACAGTTTACTATGAAATTCGTGAAGGCGAAAAGGTGCGTACCCAGTTTTTTAGAGGGGTTGTCATTCAAATCAAAGGACATGGGCTGACCAAAACCTTCACTATTAGAAAAATATCCAATACCGTCGGAGTTGAACGAATCTTTCCAATTAATATGCCCACTCTCCAGAAAATTGAAATTAATAAGAGAGGTAAAGTTCGTCAATCTAGGATATTCTATTTTAGAAAACTTCGAGGCAAAAAAGCCCGAATTAAGGAGCTAAGAACACAATCCCAAAAATAGATTGAACTCATTCCATAACGAGTTTGAAAAATTTCGACGAATAAGCTATTATATTGATTTGTATCTGACTCCTCGTATGTGATTATGAATCTATAATTTTTGATAATTGTATATTTGAATCTGTAAACACTTTAATTAAAATGCCCACAATAAAAGTCGAAAATCCAATTGTTGAATTAGACGGAGACGAAATGACAAGGATTATTTGGAAATTTATTAAAGATCAACTTATCCTCCCCTATATTGACATAGAAATCAAATACTTTGATTTGTCAATCCAGAGCCGCGACAAAACAAATGATCAAATCACAGTTCAAGCAGCTCATGCCATCAAAAATTATAATGTGGGAATAAAATGTGCTACTATCACCCCTGATGAATCTCGAGTTTTAGAATTTGGGTTAACTAAAATGTGGAGATCCCCTAACGGAACCATAAGAAATATTATTGGAGGGACAGTTTTTAGAGAGCCAGTAATCATAAATAATGTTCCTAGAATAGTCCCAGGGTGGACTTCCCCAATATGCATTGGAAGGCATGCATTTGGCGATCAATATCGTGCTGTCGATACCCAAATACAAGGTAAAGGAAAACTGACGATGACCTTTACCCCTGAAAATGGTGATGAACCCCAATCTTGGGAAGTTTTTGATTTTCCTGGACAAGGAGTGGCAATGTGTATGTATAATCTAGATGAGTCCATCTATGGATTTGCCAGATCCTGCATGAACCAAGCAATCAATAAAAAATGGCCTCTATATCTTTCAACAAAAAATACTATCCTCAAGACCTATGATGGTCGATTTAAAGACATTTTTCAACAGGTCTATGAAGATGAATTTAAAAATCAATTTGAAGATATAGGCATATCATATGAACATAGATTGATTGATGATATGGTTGCTGCAGCCCTCAAGTGGTCTGGTGGTTTTGTATGGGCTTGTAAGAATTATGACGGTGATGTTCAATCCGACACTGTGGCCCAGGGTTTTGGCTCTTTAGGACTAATGACATCTACCCTAGTTACCCCTGATGGGAAAACATTGGAAGCAGAGGCAGCACACGGAACAGTCACAAGACACTATAGGGAATACCAAAAAGGAAACCCGACTTCTACCAACCCCATAGCATCCATTTTCGCATGGACAAGAGGACTAGGACACAGAGCAAAACTAGATAATAATCAAGCATTATCAAAATTTTGCCAAACCCTCGAAAAGGTTTGTATCCAAACTGTTGAAAGCGGAAAGATGACCAAAGATCTGGCCTTGTTAATACACGGCCAAAATACTAATGCAGATCACTACTTGAACACATCTGAGTTTCTGGCTGCCATAAGACGGAATCTAGAAAAAGAGTTAACTTAAAAATACTTCATCAATATCTTCATCCCCATTTGCGACCGAATCGAATGAGTGAATTTGTTAAAATAACTGAGCAGGACTCGAATCATACTGATTTAGAACACAAATCTGTCGATCAGTTAGTTAAGGGTATCCACCAGGAAGATCTCTTTGCCGTCAGTGCTGTAGGTCAAGTATTGAAACATATCGTTCGTCTTATTGAGGTAGTTGTTTTAAGACTTAAAAATGGGGGGCGATTATTTTATGTAGGCGCCGGCACTTCTGGAAGACTAGGGGTATTGGACGCCTCGGAATGCCCACCAACTTATGGGGTATCATCAGACTTGGTTGTTGGGATAATTGCCGGAGGAGATTTCGCCCTGAGAAATTCCATCGAACATTCTGAGGATGATACAACTCAGTGTTGGAAAGATTTGTCTGAACATGGTATTTCAGCACAAGATATCGTCATTGGGATTGCAGCATCAGGAACAACTCCCTATGTGGTAGGAGGACTAAGGGACTGTCAAGAAAATGGAATAACCACGGGGTGTATCACTTGCAATCCTGGAGCTCCCATCACTCAGTTTAGTGACTATCCTATTGAAATAGTCGTGGGGCCAGAATTCGTTACCGGATCTTCACGCATGAAAGCAGGAACAGTTCAAAAACTGATTCTCAATATGATTTCAACTTCAACAATGATTCAACTTGGCCATATAAAAGGAAACAAAATGGTTGATATGAAGCTTGCCAACCAAAAACTAAAAGAAAGAGCTATTGGTATTATTGTCAATGAATTGAATATATCATCAGAAAAAGCACGAAATTTACTTACCGAATATGGTGGGATCCGTCAGGTGCTTCAAGCCATAAAATCAAGTTGATTGTGACCAATTCTCAAATTCTACTGACCCTTATTTATGTTGCTTTATTTACTATTTGTGGGTTTGTATCAATGGTACTGATTGTCAATGCTTTTCAAAATCAAGGTCATAGGCTTTACTACCCCATTTTAATTTTTGGAATTTGTGTTTTTATTGTTTCTATCTTTTATGGATATATGGGCCTGAATACACTTAAGACCAGCCTGCTTGGTAAAAAGCCAAAACGCAGAAAAAGAAGTTAATTTTTTTAACCCTCTTGAACTAAATGATATCCATCACCTTTCCTTCAGGGGAGCATAGGAAGTATGAAAATGGAATCACTGCCCATGAAGTAGCTTATTCTCTGGGGCATAGACTGGGTCAAAGTGTCCTTTCGGCCCGATTTAATGACCGGATTATCGAATTAAGTAACTCCTTAGAAGAAGATGGTAAAATTGAATTTTTTACTTGGGAAGATTCTTTAGGTAAAAAAGCATTTTGGCATTCTTCGGCTCATATTTTAGCCCAAGTAATCAAGGAATTTTATCCTGATTGTAAATTAACAATTGGTCCCCCAATTGAACAGGGATTTTATTACGATGTCGCTTTTCCAGATAAAGTACCTTCAGAAAAAGATTTTAAAAAACTTGAAGTTAGGTTTATAGAACAGGCACGACAAAAACACTCTTTTCGGATGCGTGAAGTATCCAAGGACTATGCCATAAAATACTACGAGAATGAAAACAATCCATACAAGGTAGAGTTGATTGAGAATTTACCTGATGGAGAGATAACTTTCTGTGATCATGCTGATTTTACTGATTTATGTCGGGGAGGCCACATACCAAATACAGGATATGTCAAAGCAGTAAAACTCTTGAATATTTCTGGAGCATTCTGGCGAGCCGACCAATCTAATGATCAGCTGACTAGAATTTACGGCATTGCTTTTCCAAAGCAAAAAGATTTAAATGCATATCTGCAGATGGTCCAAGAAGCTAAAAAAAGAGATCACCGTGTTTTGGGAAAACAACTTTCTCTTTTTACTTTTTCCAATAGTGTAGGAGCAGGTCTTCCCCTATGGCTTCCTAAAGGTGCCGCCTTGCGAGAGCGTTTAGAAAATTTCATGAGAGAAGCTCAAAAAAGAGCAGGCTATCAATTTGTTATTACCCCTCATATTGGAGGAAAAGAACTCTATATGACTTCTGGTCATTTTCAGAAATACGGTTCGGATAATTTTGGTTCGATTAAAACCCCGGATCAGAAAGAAGAGTTTTTGCTCAAGCCCATGAATTGTCCGCATCACTGTGAAATTTATAAATCTAGACCATGGAGCTACAAGGACTTACCTATCCGATATGCTGAATTTGGAACGGTCTATCGTTATGAACAAAGCGGAGAGTTGCATGGTTTGACTCGAGTGCGTGGTTTTACCCAAGATGATGCACATATCTTCTGCACACCCGAGCAGCTCAATGAAGAATTTAAAAAAGTTATTGATCTTGTGCTTTATGTATTCAAGTCTTTAAATTTTAAAGATTTTACAGCTCAGGTATCGGTTAATGACCCCAAAAACCCTGAAAAATATCTTGGAAGTGAAGATCAATGGCAAAAAGCACAAGAAGCTATTATTGATGCCACTAAAGAAAAAGGTCTTGATTTTACGATAGAAGTTGGTGAAGCAGCTTTTTATGGTCCCAAACTTGATTTTATGGTTAGAGATACTCTTCAAAGAAAGTGGCAACTAGGTACTATTCAAGTAGATTATAATTTACCCCAACGATTTGATTTGAATTACAAAGGTAAAGATGACAAGCTCCACAGACCGATAATGATTCACCGTGCGCCTTTTGGAAGTTTAGAACGATTTATTGGTATTTTAATTGAACATACCGCTGGAGAATTTCCCTTATGGCTAGCACCTTACCAAGTACAAGTAATCAATATTGGAGAAAAACATAAAAAATATGCACAAAGGGTATTAAATTCCCTTGAAAATTCCGATATTCGCGCCCAAATAGACATGAGAAACGAAACAGTAGGTAAGAAGATTAGAGATGCCGAACTTGACAAAGTTCCTTATATGCTCATCGTTGGAGACAAAGAAGTTGATTCACAAACAGTTTCAGTTAGAAAGCATAAACAAGGAGATTTGGGAAATAAAACCCTTGAGGTGTTCATTTCAGAACTTTCAAGTGAAGTGAACAAGGAGATTATCTCCTGTTAGATATAAGCCATATAAAATGATTAGCCATAGCAATACGTAGAAGGAGAAGTTACAGACCTGCTCGAATAATTCGAGAGGATCCACACAAGATTAACGAAAAGATAATAGCAGATGAGATCAGACTGGTTGGGAACAACGTAGAAGTCGGAATTTATTCTATCGGCCGGGCTCTTGAATTGGCAAGAGAAAGGGAATTGGACCTGGTTGAGATTTCGCCACGAGCCAAGCCTCCAGTTTGTAAATTATTAGACTACAAGAAATTTTTATTTGAACAAAGAAGAAGAGAAAAGGAGATAAAGTCTAAATCCTCAAAGGTTGTTATCAAAGAGATTCGGTTCGGACCAAATACGGATGAGCATGATTATGAATTTAAAAAAAAGCACGCGATAAAATTTTTAAGTGAAGGAGCAAAAATCAAAGCTTTTGTTTTTTTTAAAGGTCGTTCGGTAGTGTTTAAAGATAAAGGACATATACTTTTATTGCGATTGGCTCAGGAATTAGAATATCTCGGTAAAGTGGAGAAAATGCCCGAATTAGAAGGAAGACGTATGACCATGATCATCACACCAAAAAAATAATCAAGCATTACTAATCATGCCAAAACAGAAAACAAATTCGAGTGCCAAAAAGAGATTTAGTCTTACAGGCAGTGGTAAACTTAAGCGTAGGCATTCATTTAAACGTCATTTGTTGACTAAGAAATCAAAAAAACGAAAACTACGACTTACTCATTCAACCCTGGTACATAAAAGTGATTCGGATAACATCAAAAGACAGTTGGGTTTGAAATAGTCTTTTCAAAATCATTTAATCATCTAACTAATGCCAAAATCAAAAAATGCTGTAGCTTCTCGAAAGAGGCGAAAAAAAATTCTCAAATATGCTAAGGGATACTATGGCCGAAGGAAAAATGTGTGGACTGTTGCCAAAAATGCCGTTGAAAAAGGGTGGACTTATGCCTACAGAGATCGCAGAACAAAAAAACGAAATTTTCGTGCTCTGTGGATAACAAGGATAAATGCCGCCGCCAGACTCCATGGATTGACATACAGCGATTTTATGCGAAAAGTTGAGGCTTCAAAAATTGAACTTAATCGAAAAGTTCTCGCAGATTTAGCGATGAACCATCCTGAGGCTTTTGCTGAAATTGTAAAGAAGGTTAACGCCTAATCCTTTGATTCAGAATTTTCTACCCATAATTCTAAATTAAGTTAATTCATCCTTTTAACCTAATATTTATTTGCTATCATGATGCCTTGTAGCACAGTGAAAACTAAATTTTACTATGTCTTTTTTATATGCTTTGCTTCTGCTATTGTAGGTTGGAGTCAAGCGAATTCTGGAAAGAGACCCCAACCAAATGGTGAAAATGCTCCGAAAATCACAATAAGCGGACAAATTCTTTCCCAAGAATCTAAAGAACCCCTTCCTTATGCAACCGTCTTGTTTCGTAACAGCTTATCCCCCAATCGACCCGAAGGAGGTATAACAGATGAAGAAGGATTATTCCAAGTCGAAATTATACCCGGAAGCTACCTCATAGAAATAGAGTACATTGGTTTTGAAAACTTTGTAATAGAAGAAAAGCAGTATACCGAAACAGCTGATTTAGGAATTATCGAATTATCACTTAATTCAAGCGAATTAGACCAGGTAGAATTGGTTGGTGAGCGAACAACTGTGGAAATTAAGCTGGATCGGAAAATATATAATGTTGGGAAAGACATAACAGTACGTGGTGGTAGTGTTTCGGATGTTTTGGATAATGTCCCTTCAGTAAGTGTTGATGTAGAGGGAAATGTATCTTTAAGGGGAAATGATAATGTACGTATATTAATCAATGGAAAGCCTTCGGGACTTGTTGGCATTTCAGGCCCTCAGGGACTTCGTTCTCTTCCGGCGGAATCTATTGAGCAAGTTGAGGTAATCACTTCGCCTTCTGCTCGATATACTGCTGAAGGTACAGCAGGGATATTGAATATCATTCTAAGAAAAGAAAAACTGTATGGAATCAACGGTACTGCAATTGGGAGTGTTGGATTACCAAGTGTTCAAAGCGGGTCAATTACTTTGAACTGGCGATCGGAAAAGTTCAACATTTTCACTACTAACTCTTACAACAATAGTGAAAATAGTGGTTATTTTTCAAATAACAACACTTATTATAATGGTGATGCACCAGATACATATCTCTCTGAGTTAAGACGAGCAAATAGGACGGGCCAAAGCTTCTTCACCACCCTCGGTGTAGAATATTTCTTTGATGAAAAAACCTCATTGACCTTAAGTGGTTTTTATCGAGACGCAAATGATGAAGACGAAACGCCAAATGATATTAGAGAGTTTGACAATGACAGAACCTTAGTCAGTGAAACAGAAAGATTAGAAATCGAGAGAGAAGATGACATCTCCAAACAAATCAATCTCAATTTCTTCAAAGACTATGATCAAAGAGACCATAGACTTACTGCTAGTATTCAATATGAAGAAAGTGTAGAAAATGAATATGCTGATATCACCAACAAAACCATATTCCCATCCGCTAGTTCTCAGTTGAGAGAGGATACTGTAACAGAAGAAAGCGAACGCGAGTTATTGATTCAAACTGATTATGTAAGGCCATACGAAAATGGAAATCAATTTGAAATTGGTTTTCAGGGTGACTATCAAAATCAATTGATTGACTATGTCGTGAACATTGAAGAGGTAAAAAATACAGACCTATCCAACTTACTTGAATATAAAGAGAATATCACTGCCGCCTACTCTCAATATGGTATTCAATTGAATAAATTCGGCATATTGATGGGGCTTCGCATGGAACATTCGGATATTACCATCAATCAACGCACGACCAATGATATTAATTACAAAAAGTACACAGATTTTTTTCCAACCCTTAATTTTTCTTTGGAAGTGAGTGAACAGAGTTCCTATCAATTGGGTTATAGTCGTAGAATACGTCGTCCACGTTCTCGTTATATTAACCCTTTTCCTTCAAGATCGAGTGTCACAAACATTTTTCAAGGTAATCCAGATTTAGACCCTACTTATTCAAATTCTTTTGATTTGGGTTATTTGAAAAGGTGGGATAAGATTACTTTTAATACCTCTGTATATTACTCAAAAGCCACCAATAATTTTACTTTCATCAACGAGGATACGGGTACTCGAGTTGTTGTTAGTGGAGATCCTAATGACCCAATTAGTACAGTAACTGAGGTTCCTGTACTTAGGCGTACTCCTGTTAATTTAACCTCAAATACTCGATGGGGGACAGAATTTACCATTTCTTGGTTTCCAAAAAGTGATTATCGTTTCAACGGGAATTTCAATTTATTTAGTTCTTCCACTAGTGGTTCATACAATGATATCACCTATGATGCGTCGAATCTCAGTTGGTTTGCTCGATTGAACGCTAATATTAAACTACCTCTTGATATTGATTTACAGCTTCGTGGGTTTTATTTTGGACCGTCGGAGGATGCCCTCAATAAGAGGAGAGGATCCTTTTTCTCTTCTGGTGCTTTAAATAAGAGAATCTTTAATAACAAGGGGACGATTTCTTTTAGGATTTCTGATATTTTTAATACTTCAAAGAGATATATCGAAACTTTTGCACCAACATTTTATAGTGAAACTGAGATTCAATGGAGAGAGCCCACTTATGTATTGTCTCTAAGTTATGTATTTAATGAGCGTAGGGATGACCGTAGAAGGCGTCAGGAAGGAAACGGAGATGATGGAGGCTTCCAGGATGGCGGATTTGATTTTTAATATCCTAACTAATTTACTCATAAACTTAATCCCGGTGGCTTAACACTTTAAGGCTGCAGAATAAATAGTTCCAATAATTATCCCGTAAGCAAAGCGGTTTTTGTGAAAATAGAAATTAAGTGGGCCTAAGAGCATTTGATTTTATGTTACGGCTCTTCCGTTCATATGCATAATCAACTTTTTGAAGTCATTTTTTGTATGTAGATTCACACCTCTGTACACTTTTTTCTTACTTCTTATTCATCCTAGAATCAACATATAATCCTAATAGGCTTATTTTTCAGTGCAGCTTTATATACCGGTAATTTACTCTGAGTTACACCTATACCGGAGATTATTTCAAATTATATGCTAAGTAAAATTTGCCGATGATAAGCATTTAAGAACCATTTTTATCTAGTGATTTATCATTAAAACACTATACAATACATTGAAGGTCAGTTCTATTTTTAAATGCTTCTTGTTAGTTTATAAATTCTTTTTTTCAACATAGTTGAGGGTTGCTCACAGACATTAATTATGAAAGCATTGAATCTCTTGAAGTAAGCTTGATGGGTCTAAATCATAGGTTTCAAAGCCGCATTTCAGGTTGTTCTGTCCTTTACCAGAGAAGAGGTCGCTTACTGCTCTGAACCAATCCCTATTGCTATCAAGGGATTTGTAATACCAAAATATGCCATTATTGCTTGAATCAGTTCTGGAACCATACATTATATGGGAATCACTCGGAACATGATCTAAGCCCAATATAGCGTGTCCAAACTCATGCCAAATAACATCTATATCAGGTCTAATTTGAGGGTGTGATTTATTACGTGCTAGGTCTTTCCAAAATGTTGAGGATAATCTTACAATTGGAGGATCTACTGTACAAAGGAATGCAGAAGCTGCTGATTTTCTACCAGTATTATCACCAAACTTATAACCATCTGTTTTTATATTTAGATCTCCTTCGTACCCGTGTCTTCTTGCGTCTCTTATAAATGCTATTAAATAGGATTCAGCGTCTCCATAAGTAATCTGTTTATAAATGGGATCATTATTATAATTCGTGCCATATGTTGTGATCACACTTTCAGATAAGACAGTATTTATATTTAATGGTGTAAAGATTGCATGAGCTTTACAATCTTTTATCCCCCTGATGGTTAACAGTTTTTTAGATAACTCCTCATCACTATAATCACCACAGTCTGTTTCCCATTTGCTAAATGTATATCGATTAGAATGGGGAGTGGCAACTAAATAACGTTTTTGATTTTGCGGTAATTTGAAAGAGTCGCCAAAAACATTGTTTACTTTTCCGCCTACAGTAGTTGAAAAATCTACATTATATTTTACTGAATTCAGATTAACAATTGTATTTGTAGGTTGATTAGTGGTAGGTTGTTGAATCACTGTAGGTTGATTAGTGGTAGGTTGTTGAATCACTGTAGGTTGATTAGTGGTAGGTTGTTGAATCACTGTAGGTTCCACTCCACTTGTCTGGTCATCTTCGGAAGATTCCTCAGATTCAACTATAAACCTGAAATCAGCTTTTAAATGACAATCTCCTTCTACTTTGAAAGTAGCAATGGAATAAGTGAAGTCTAAGTTATCTGGGCATCCATCTCCGCTTTTTGTCCACCGCTCAAAGATATAATCATTATCTGGTTTAGCTTCTACCTCAAAATACTCTCCATAAGGAACTTCATCTTGTTCTTTATTGACACTACCTCCAGCTTCAGCCTCAATGGTCATGGTGTACAAAATTTTTGTAAATACCGCCTTTATTTCACAATCTTTAGTGACTGTAAAAGAAATGGTTGTCTGATCTGCATCGAATTTACCACAGTTTCCTTCCCAATTCTTTAACTCATTATGGCTATCAGCGGTGGCTGTGATGGTCACCTTTTCACCTTCATTCACTGTCAAGGCATCTGTTATTTTTCCTCCATCACTTGATGTGGTGAGGATTCTGAGGGGTGCCTTAATAAATACCGCTCGCAAATTGCAATCCCCTTTAACATTGAATTTCAATTCAGGATTTGTGGCATCAGATATGGTAGGACAATCAATGTTCTCTGCTAACTCCCACCTATCAAACACATAACCATCATCGGGTTTTGCCGTCAGAGAAACCTCCTGACCATATTCCTTACCTAACTCCCTTTGGCTTACTTTGCCACCCTCGGATGATGAAGCGGTAATCGTAAATACTATCCTTTTAAAGGATGCATCCAGCTGACAATCACCCTCAACAATAAATGCAACATTGGGGCTGGTCGAATCCAAAAGGGTTGGACAATCGTCTCCTGTTGTGACCCATTGAGCAAAAGAATACCCTTGGCCTGGTTCAGCAGTCAACTTTACCTCTTGACCATAAGTCTTATTCAACACAGTATCACTCACATTTCCACCCTCTGATGGTTTAGCAGTTATGGTATACTGCACTTTTTCAAATACCGCTTTGATTTCACAATTTTTAGTTACATCGAAAGATATGGTTGTACTTCGGGAATTAAACTCTCCACATGTTCCTTCCCAACTTTTAAATACAAAATGGTCATTGGCTGTGGCACTAATCTGAACCTTCTCACCATGTTCTACAGTTGGAGATGGTGGAGTGATGGTTATTCGCCCATTCTCGTTTTCTTCTATGGTAATGGTCATAAGTGCTTTGGTAAATACCGCTACCAAACTACAATTACCCTCAACTGAAAACTCAGCTTCTACATCTAAAGAACCCGCAAGTGTAGGACAATCTTCACTCGTCCATCGACTAAATTGATAACCCTCTTCAGGTATTGCTGTCAAAGCAGCCGCTTCACCATATACTATAGATAATTCCTCATCGCTCACACTTCCCCCATCAGAGGATGTAGCGGTGATGGTATAGCTTATCTTTTCAAAAACTGCTGAAATCGTGCAATCAGATACTAAAATAATTGTAATGGTAGATTCATCTGTACCATACTCTCCACAACTTCCACTCCACCCCTTAAAGGCATAATGTTCATCTGCGATGGCAGTAATCTTTACCTCATCCCCATGTTCAACAGTTTCAGATGGAGTAATGCTTATTTCCCCGTTCTGATGCTCTTCTATCGTAATAGTACGAGGGGCCTTTGTAAATACCGCTTCTAGACTACAATTACCTTCAACAGTGAAAGTCACTTTGTTTTTGACGAATATAAGGTCAGGACATTCACTACCCTCGGCTAATGTCCATTCACTTAACTGATACCCTTCATCAGGATCAGCAATAAAAGAGGCTATCTGTCCTTGTTCTCTTCGTAACTCACCTTCGCTTATACTACCCCCCCCCTTTGAGTTGGCTGTAATAGTGTAGATTATCTTTTCAAACTCAGCTCGAATCTGACAATTCTTGGAAGCGGAAATGGTGATTTCTGAATTATCTGGGCTAAAACTACCACAGTCGCCT
>Ga0209754_1002037_pt1 | contig 17400 bp, 16 predicted proteins | sample MesohylBB_FD_187295 | JGI IMG/M metagenome (GOLD analysis project Ga0209754, IMG submission 187295) | Host-associated microbial community of the marine sponge Aplysina aerophoba from Gulf of Piran - sponge mesohyl, lysed by bead beating... | ecosystem: Host-associated > Porifera > Sponge >... | reverse complement strand
AGGTCGGTTACTGGAGGTCGGTCCTAGCCAGCTGTGCAGGAGGTACCAGGACCGGTTTCCTCCCTTCGGGGGGTAGGGATGATCTCGGGTTACGACCGGACACCAAGAGGGGAATGAGATGGCTTCTAGTAAACCCATCATGCCACCTGAGCAGCTATTGCAGCGCATGATTAGACCCTAAACTCAGTGCAGGATCAACATTTCGATCAACGCCGGCCCGGCACGGTAAATCTCCTCCGCGGCAATGACGCCGATGGTTACAGGACCGGTGAGCCTGAGCAATTGATTCGAGAAGCTCTCCTCAGATTGGGTAAGTTGGGGAAGATCGGGCATAAACAGGCCAGCGGTGGTGAGGCGAACGCGGGTTTCAGCAACCAACTGGGCAAGTGCATTGCGGATCTCCGCTTGGCTGGCCTGCAACTCGTCGCTACCAAGATGTATCTGGCGGCTACTGATCAACTGACCCCGGTCAAACAGCTTGCTGTTCGGCAGGGCTTCCACCGACACTACAATGTCCTCTGAACGGAACTGGTTACGCGGGGACACGAGCAGGATCAGATCCACTCCAGGGGTCTGCGTAATCCCAGTGACTAAGCCCTCGAACTGGTCCGCGCGAAGCCGCACCTCACCCGCACCCTTAAGGAGGGTCTCCTCACTGGCTGAGCGAATGAATTGCGAGAGTTCCTCTCGAGCGGAGGCAATGTCGGTCGCATAAAGCAGTCCGCTGTAAACGAGGGCGTCTCTAGTGTAGACCACCTGACCACCGGTCACCTGTTCAAACTGTTCTCGCGCACGAGCCAACTCAGCCGCCTGCCCTTCAAGAACCACTTGGAAACCATCGACTCTGGCCCTAAGCTCCCCCACTTGATCGTTGGCCTCAACAATCTCCGTGCGGAGTTGATCGTTGAGCATCTCAAGGTTGGTGTTCTGTCTGCTTAGGGCTTGGCTGGCCTCGCTCAGTTGATCGTTGCGAACCTGCAGGGCTGCGTTCTCCAAACGCAGGATCTCGGCCTGACTGTTCAACTCGTCAAGGGCGGTCTCCGTCCCACTGAGCTGCGACTCAAGCTCGCCGAGTTGACCCATAGCCCCCTCTAGCTCCCACCGGACGGAATCAACTTCGGCCTGAAGCCAATCAACCTCGGCGCGGGTACGATCAACCTGCTCACGGGCCTCGTCGCGGTCGGTCCGAACTCTGGCGAGGTCCGCCTGAGCTGCGTCGAGGGCAACCTGGGCCCCACCCAACTGGCTGCTCATCTGCGCGAGTTGATCCTCCAAACCCTGGATTTGCTTTTCGAAGTTCTGAATGTCGGCCTCCAGGGTTCTCCGCTCAGCGCGCAGGCGGTTGAGCTCCTCCCCCACCTGCTGCGCGTTGATGATGATCTGCGTGGCCCCGCGGAAGGCCAGCGCGAGGACTCCAAAGGTGGTAAGCATGATCAGGATCCCAGCAACGACACCTACGATCTGACCGGTGTGCCTAGGCCGGACGCCGAAGAGGCTGAGGCGGTGTCGCGCCACCAGCATGCCTAGACGGTCGCCAGCATAAGCGATGACCCCGGCCAGCAGGATCAACAGAGCCACCAAGCTAAGTATATTAGTCGTCATATGTTCCCGCTCCCAAATCCAGAATTAGATTTGGAAGTCGCTTCCCAGGTAGAAGGTGCGTACGTCATGATCTTCAGCGAACGCTTCGGGGGTGCCTTCAAAACGCACCTTGCCATCGAACATCAGGTAGACCCGATCGGCAATGGCCAGCGTCTCGCGAACGCTGTGATCGGTCAGCAACACACCGAGTCCACGGCGCTCACGGAGGCCAGCGATGAGCAGTTGGATCTCTTGAATCGATTTGGGATCTACCCCGGTAAAGGGCTCGTCAAGCAGGATGAATATGGGATCGGTGGTGAGGCTGCGGGCAATCTCAAGCCTCCGGCGCTCTCCTCCTGAGAGAGTATCCGCCTTCTGCAGCGCTAGGTGCTCCAAGTGGAACTCCTCAAGCAAGATAGCGGCCTGCCGCTCCCGCTCGGACCGACTGAGCTCCCGAAACTCCAGGATGGCCAGCAGGTTGTCGCGAACGCTCATCTTGCGAAAGGCGCTCGGCTCCTGTGCCAGGTACCCGAGCCCGGCCCGAGCACGCTGGTGCATAGGCCAGTTGGTGATATCCTGATCGCCGAGAAGGATGCGCCCATCATTGGGCCTTACGAACCCGACCATCATGTAGAAGCTAGTGGTCTTGCCAGCACCGTTGGATCCCAGGAGGGCAACAATCTCCCCAGCACTCAACTCGAGGTCCACCCCATCGACGACCTTGCGACCCTCATAGCGCTTGAGAAGACCACTCGCCCGCAGAGTCAATGCCTGCTCCGTCGCAAGTCTCCCCTCAGGCACCAAGCTAGCCGACATACTGCGTCATGCTATCATGGGGGCCAACGAACACGGAGTGCAGCACCACCACAGTAGGACCAAGTATCAGAGGCCAGTACTCAACCTTCCAGCACCATCAGGAACGGCTCCTCAATAGCCTGGCAGATCCAGCGAAGGAAACGGGCAGCACCGGCGCCATCGATAAGCCGATGGTCGTAGCTGAGCGACAGGGGCATCACCAAGCGCGGGGTGAACTCCTCCGCCTCCTGATCGTAGACCGGTTCGAACTCACCCCGGGACACGCCAAGGATAGCGACGTCGGGGGGCGTGACAATGGGCGTAAACCCGGTCCCACCGATCCCACCAAGATTCGACACGCTGAAGTTGCCTCCCTGCATCTCATCGGGGGTGAGTTTGCGAGTTCGGGCCCTCTCCGCAAGCCCCCCTAATTCTAAGGCTAACTCGATCACGTTCTTCTTATCGGCCTGTTTGATCACCGGGACTAACAGGCCGTGTTCAGTATCCACAGCCACCCCGATATTTACGTAGCGCTTGTACACAACCTCGTCCGCAGCAACATCGATACTGGCGTTGAACTCAGGAAAGCGCTTGAGAGCGGTGGCAACGATCTTGATAATCATGGCGGTCGGGGTCAACTTCGTCCCGACCGCCTCAGCCCTCGATCTATGGCGCTTCCGGAACACCTCGAACGAGGTGATATCAGCCTTGTCAAAGTGGGTGACCATAGGCACGTTCGACCAAGCGGTGGTCATTGTTTGGAGCATAGCCTTGCGGATACCCGACATCGGAACCCGCTCGGTCTCTCCCCAACGACTGAAATCAGGAAGCCTAAGCGCTGACGCAGGGAGGTGCGCGGGTACAGGTCCGATCGGGGCAACACCCCCATGATCGGCATAGCGAACCACGTCCTGGGCAGAGATGCGATCCAGGATACTGGAGCCTGCGACCTCATGGATGTCGACGCCCATCTCTCGCGCTAGCCGCCGGACCGATGGAGCAGCGGGGATCAGCTTCTGGCGACCAGACACCTCTGCCGCTAGCGACCCGTTCCGGGTCTGAGTTGCCACCGGAGAGGGGTCCGCTCCCTCTTTGCGTAAAGCGACCTCAATGGTGGTCTCGCCCGGCACCACTTCGTCGGCTTGGGCAGCAGGCACCTCTCCCAAATCGTCGGCGAGGGTCAGGATAACCTGACCGACCCGAGCCTCTTGGTTGACCTCCACGTGCACATCCTCGACCAAGCCGGCCACCGAAGACGGAACCTCAATGACAGCCTTGTCGGTCTCAAGCTCCAGCACCGGTTGGTCGACCTCGACGCGGTCACCGACGGCGACCAGTAGGGCGACGACCGTTCCACCATCGATACCCTCGCCCACCTCAGGGAGTCTGATCTCAGTTGCCACGTGCTCTTCCTTTCAGTATGGGCCAGCATGAGGGCCCATCCTCTCCGGCCCCGGTCATGCCTCGTAAGGACTCACTTTATCAGGATCGACCCCGAGGTCCACTATCGCTTTCGAGACTACTCCGACCCCAATCTCCCCAGCATCCGCGAGTGCCTTGAGCGTGGCCAACACAATGTGCCGAGCATCCACTTCGAAGAAGCTCCTCAATTCCTCGCGCCCCTCGCTACGGCCAAACCCGTCCGTACCAAGTGATACGAGAGGCCTCGGGATGTGCCGCGCGAGGGCGTCTGGAAGGATCTTCATGTAATCTGAGGCAGCTACCAGAACCCCTGGGGCATTGGCAAGCGCATCAGCAACAAACGACGTCCGCGGAGTGGTGGTGGGGTGCAACCGATTCCAGCGCTCGACCTCGAGTGCATCGCGGTGGAGCTCTTTATAACTGGTTACGCTCCACACGTCAGCAGCGACCCTGTAGCCCTCGAGCAGTTCCTGTGCCTTTAACACCTCGTTCATGATGGCGCCCGAACCGAGCAACTGCACCTGTGTCCGAAATCGGCGGCCGGAGGTGCGGAAGCGGTAGATGCCCCGGAGGATCCCCTCCTTGAGCGCCCTCCGGCCTAACCCTTCGGGTGCAGCAGGCTGTGCGTAGTTCGCGTTCTCAATAGTGAGGTAGTAGAGCAGGTCCTCCTGCTGCTCATACATCTTCCGCAGCCCCTCACGGATGATGATGGCCATCTCATACGCAAAGCTCGGGTCGTAGGCCTTTACGTTGGGGTAGGGATAGGCGAGCACATGGCTGTGCCCGTCCTGGTGCTGTAAACCCTCGCCATTTAGGGTGGTCCGACCAGCAGTCGCCCCTAGCATGAAACCTCTGGCACGCATGTCACCGGCGAGCCAGATCAGATCACCGATACGCTGGAAGCCAAACATGGAATAGTAGATGAAAAAGGGGACCGTGTTCACGCCGTGCGTGGCGTAGGCCGTGCCGGCAGCTATGAACGAGGCCATAGAGCCTGCTTCGGTGATACCCTCCTCGAGGATTTGTCCATCTTTCGATTCCCGGTAATAGAGCAGGTTATCCCGATCAACCGGCTCGTAAAGCTGCCCCACCGAGGAGTAGATACCGATCTGACGGAAGAGTGCCTCCATACCGAAGGTGCGGGCCTCATCAGGAATAATGGGGACCGTGAGCTTGCCCCACACGGGGTCTCGCAGCAGCTTCCGGAGGATGGAAACAAACACCATCGTGGTCGACACCTCGCGGCTGCCGGTGCCCGCCATGAATTCCTCGAACAACCCCTCGACCGGCGCCTCGATCGGTTCGGCTTGGACGATCCGCTGAGGTAGAAAGCCGCCAAGGGACTCACGACGGGCGAGGAGGTAGCGGTACTCTTCACTGTCCACATCAGGCCGGAAGAAGGGGTAGTACCCAATCTCATCGTCGCTGATGGGGATGTTGAAGCGATCACGGAAGGCCCGCATCTCTTCCTCGTTCAGCTTCTTCTGCTGGTGAGTAATATTCTTGCCCTCGGCTGACTCACCTAGACCATACCCCTTGATAGTCCGGGTAAGAACCACCGTGGGGGAACCTAGGTGCTCCACTGCTCGCCGGTAAGCCGCATAGACCTTGATCGGATCGTGCCCGCCGCGATTCAACCGCCCAATATCCTCGTTACTCCAACCCTCAATGAGTCTCTTTAACTCGGGGGTGTTAAAGAACCTCTCTCGCAGTTCGGGGGCACCGAAGGCTGCGTAGCGCTGCGACTCCCCGTCGACGAGTTTCTCAAAACGCCGTACCAGGGCGCCGTCCTGATCCTTTGCAAGCAGTTCGTCCCACTTACTACCCCATGGGACCTTAATGACGTTCCAGCCCGCGCCCCGAAAGATACCCTCGAACTCCTGAATGATCTGGCCGTTGCCGTGGACCGGACCATCAAGGCGTTGGAGGTTACAGTTGATGACCCAGATGAGGTTGTCGAGGCGCTCACGGGCTGCAAATCTGATGGCACCGGTCGCCTCGGGCTCGTCGATCTCACCGTCGCCCAGGAAGGCCCACACCTTCCCCGACCCCGGCCCTTTCAGGCCACGGTCCTCAAGGTAGCGGTTGAATCGCGCCTGGTAGATCGACAGGATCGGCGCCAAGCCCATAGAGACAGAGGGAAACTGCCAGTAGTCAGGCATGAGCCAGGGGTGGGGATAACTCGACAGCCCCGGATCGCTTTGCAACTCCCGCCGAAAGTTGCGCAGGTGCTCCTTATCAAGGCGGCGCTCCAGGTAGCTGCGAGCGTAGATCCCAGGGCTCGCGTGGCCCTGGAAGTAGACCTGATCGGCGTCCAACCCCGCGCCTGGCCCGCGGAAGAAGTGATGGAAGCCAACCTCGTATAAGGTGGCGGCCGACGCGAAGGTGGAGATATGCCCGCCGATACCATCGGAATACTTATTGGCGCGCACAACCATTGCCATAGCGTTCCAGCGGATGAGGCGTGAGATCCGCTTTTCCACCTCGATATCACCAGGGTATTCGGGTTCCTCAGACGGCGGAATGGTGTTGATATATGGGGTGGTAGCGGAGAAGGGGATCTTGATCCCTCGCTCACGGGCGTGCCCCTCGAGCCGCACGAGGATCTCCACAATCCGTTTCGGGCCTCCAGAGGCAAACACATAGTCCAACGACTCGAGCCACTCGCGCATCTCAATGTCGTTAAGCTGCTTCAGCTCAGCCGACTCGAGCTGAGACCGGTCAAGGTTCAGGATTTCGTCGAGGACATCAGCCATGTGGCACCTTCCTGAAGCGGGTCTCTAGTGGGCGTCGCGGATCTACAGTCTTCACTCAGCGCCCGTCGTAATTCTTGCCATGAGGGTGCAAACGATGATTTCCTAGTGTACTGTACTACTTCGGTCCCACAGTTCCTGACGCCTACAGTGCACGGAGACTGGGGCGTGTCGGGCCCGCTAGCAAAGGAACAGGCCAAGCCAGCCTTTATGTCAACTTGTGTGCCGAGGTTGGTCGTAGGTAAGGTCGCTGCTTCGTTCGAGCATCACTGCCCACCCATTCGGTTCACCACACAGACAGACCCTAGACTTATCACCCCGTTTGCTTTCCTGCGAAAGTCCAGCTCTCAAACAGTCCCTCTAGGTCGGTCAAGGTGTACGGTTTGAAGCCGAATACCATCTCCATGGTGCCAAACCCCTTCGTGGCCTCTGGAAACTTCGACCAGAAGAAGCGTTTCCCCTTTGCTACCGGCAGTGGTTTGCTGTTGATCAGCTGGGTCCGGTTAGCTGGTAGTACCGATAGAGCGAGCTTGGACAGTAGCCGCTCGGCATTCCGTAAGATCCGGTGATAGCGGGTGTAGTGAGGTAGCTTGGGGACCCGAAGCGAAAAGGCCCAAAACGGACTCTACGGGTCTACGGGCCCAACGAAGCCATCTTTGTCTGATTCTGATAGGGCTTGAGCCAGTCGCCTAGGTAGACATGTGACCCGAAGAGTCCATCCGGAACGGCTCTGCTGCCTTATACCGGTGACGGGGATGGGCGGTCATGGAGATTACCATCCCCTTTTGCCTACAGATCCAGTGGCATACTCCTATCGAAGCTCTCAAACGTCCGTGGCCGCGCCCTTCACGATCGATCCCACAGAGTCCCTCTCTATTCGGGCGAGTCGTCGGACACCGTCAGTCTGTCGCACTCCACAGGCGACTCCCTTGACCCACAGATATCGTTGAGCACCCCTTTCACACTGGAGAAATCGGGATTGGCCCGAACCTCCATCGGGGTAGGAAAGCTCTCGGTGTCCACCGCGAGCGATACGAACCGCGGATCCCCTCCTCTCTCCTTCCACACCCTCGGCCGAGCCGGAATCCCGAAGCCGAGGACGTGGGGTTCGAGACTGCGCGTCGCAAGGGCCATGGCACCCAACATGCTGTCGTCTGACAGGATGGTCCCAGCGAGCACGGTGGCGTGATAGGCTACCCGAACCCCTCTACCGATGACTGTGCGCTTCAGCGTGACATCTGGGGCCTCTAGGATGTCGTGGGCGTGGGAGTAGATGTTGACGTAATCGGAAAGGCTCGCGCCGTCGTGGAGCTCCACCCCGCCTATATCATCAATGAGGACATGCCGGTGGATAACCACATCGTCGCCAGCCTCAATGTTATATCCCACCGAGACCTCGACGTGCGGAAAGATCTTCAGGTTCCGTCCTGCTCTGCCAAACACTCGCCTCGCCAACATCCTCCTCAGGGGAATACCCGTTGAGAGGGACTGTCCCAGAGGTGTCAAGTCGACACACCTCCACAACCACAGGAGCGGCTTAATCTGAGCAAAGCGGGCCTGATCGGTCGCGACGTAGTGCTCGGCTTCGAAGGTCGCGTTCTTGGGGTCGAGCGCAAACGCCGCCAGCGGCTCCTGTGCCTCGAGCTCCTGGTAAGGGCGGGCGTACATGAGACGGGAGAGTATATTGCGGACGAGATCGTCTCGATCGGTCGCTAGATCGTCTAGTTGCTCAGCGAGTTCACCGAGAAACCTCTGCAGCCACAGGTCCGATCCAGGATCTAGAGGACGATCGATGAGCCACGGCACAGCGAGCTTTACTCCCCGGCCTGGTCGGTCGACGGCCCACTAGTTTCAGAGACTATAGGATAGACAATGCCCATCGGATCGACCGCAGGACTCGAGAAGAGAGCGAGAACCTTGGGCAGGGACGGCACCGCACCTGCGATCTCGATCATAGTTCTGCATTCTAGCAGACGCAATGTAAGGGGCACCCGATTTCGCGAACCTTCAGTCGTCCGTGATAGACTTCCTGCGTGAATCCCGCCGTGGATCCAGGAGCCCGGCGACGCGGTCTCACGAAGCTGGCGCTGGTGGCGGTCCTCCTGCTCACTATAGTAGTTTTGGCTCTGCTCTCCATACATGAGTATTTCGAAGTCGAGGAGGTCGACCTACCCGACGTTGTCGGCCTCGACCTAGCGAACGCGATGCGCACCCTCCGGCTTGCTCGATTCGAGGTAAGCACCTACCCCGAATCGGTGGTGGGGGCCGGCCCGAACGAGGTGACCTCCCAAAGTCCTCTCCCAGGAACTGTGACCCGGCGCGGCAAACACATCAGCCTTGGGGTCAACACGCCTCCCGAAGTGGCACCCATCCCCCAACTGGTGGGGTTGGGCGAGGCCGAGGCCACCCAGACAGCGGCAACGCTCAATCTCTCCCTCATAGAGGTGGGCTACGCCTACAGTGATCAACTGATCGACCGCATTATCACTCAAGAGCCAGAGGCCGGGGCAGCTATAGAGGGGGTCCAGGGACTCACCCTAGTCGTGAGTCGCGGGCCTGAGCCGCCGCTGGCGTCGGTACCGGACCTCATCGGTATCGAACTTGAGGAGGCGTTGAACCGCCTCCGGGTGCTGGGTTTCAGGCAGATAGACGCGTTCCCATCAAGCCTCAGTTCCGACCGTCCAGGGGTAGTAACACAGCAGCTACCGGAGTCGGGAGTGGCGGTGCCGGTGAGTACCCTGATCACACTCTCCTACACCCTCCCCAGTCACCTTGTTGTACCGATCCCAGACCTAAAAGGGGCCAGCCTCCAGAGGGCTCAGAGCCTCCTCCGGATGGCGGGGCTCAAGCTCGGTCGGGTGTCCTTCACCCAGACCGATGAATCCCCTACTGGGGTGATCGCCTTCGAGCCGGTCGGTTACACTCTCTCGGGTTCTCCGGTCACACTTGTGGTGAATAGCTCCGAGGCCGGGGCATTCCTCCTCACTCCCATAGACACCACCATGAGGCAGCCAGCGACGACAGAGAGCCCGTCCCCCTCCCGAACCAATGGGCGAGTCGTCCCCTTCACCTTCGACCCACACCAAGTCGGCATCACCCGAGAGTTCAACCTTCGCCTCGTCATCGTGGATAACGGTGGTGAACGCACAGTCCTAGACCGCAGGGTTGAGCCTGGACAAACCGTTTCGACTGCAATCACCATCTTCGGAGACGCTCAACTCCAGACCTTCATCGACAATCAACTCTACCAGGCATGGAGCCCTTGAGGTGCCGGTACGTACGCCAGGCAAGGAGGCCACCGACCACATTATAGATCTCGCGGAAACCAGCCGCCTCAAGGTAGAGGCCTACTAGTTCGCTGTAGAGTCCCCGGTCGCAGATCAGGTATACGGGCTCATCCTTAGGGAGGTCGGGGAGGCAGCCTGCCTGTACAGCCTCCGGCGGGAGGGGGGGTAAGTCCGGGATCGGATCTCGTTCCGACGTACTTGCCGGCCGGGCGTCAAATGCCGTAGCCCCTCTTGATCGGACGCTCTCGAAGATCTTGGCACTCACCCGTTTCATAACTCCCAACCTAACCTAGCCGGTGGTGTGAGATTATCCCGCGCCCCTCCAGATCCAGCGAATCCGTCCTCGGAGATGCGTACCAGACCTTGGCGGAGCCCGTGGTTTTGGAATCGGTGCCGGTAGGGGAAGTGTGAAGGGGCGGTTTTCCAATAGGTTTCACCAGGTTTTGCCCAGGTCAGGGGTGGAACGAATGATCGAGCAATCGCTTTCCAGACGGGGATGACTTGATTGGAGAGAATGAATTGAAGGGGGTATGAGATAATCTCACACTACGACCTCCCTTCCCGCTTCGAGGACATAGGAATGAGGTAGAACAGGTCTCGTAAGCAGCACAGCGACGGTAAAGGTCGCCCCGCCCTGACCGCGCTAGCTGATGACGAAAGCTGCGACACTCGCCCCCCTTCGACCGCCCACCCGAGGATTACCAGGCGGCGGGCGCTCCGCTAAGCGTAGCCCAGGCCCCCGGTCCGCTCCAGATCAACAGAACTCACGAGTCAGGTCCAGGGGCAAGCCTAGGTATCCTCGGGATCGCTGATGTGTCCCGAAGGGCCATATGGACACGGGCCTCAAGTTCCCTAATATCGATCCCAAAATATCGATTCGGAACTAGGGCTAGGTGCCGAAGCGCTTTGGCATAGTTACGGCGGCCACCCCGTTGGCTACCCATCCCCCTCGCCTTGTGCAGCGCGGCCGCCAAGAGGATCATGCCGCCGAAGAAGTGCCGCTGGGTCCCCTTGGACTGAATCCACAGAGGTTCCCAGGACTCATGACTTTCCCAGTAAGAACCGGCCTCGAATTCAGACACGCCCTGTTCCCAGGCCTTCTGACGATCCATCCCCGAAAGTATACGGCCTCGGCAACGGGACCTGAGGTATGGTGAAAGCGTGACCGGCAGCCCAACTCCACCCTCCCGGCTCGTAGTTGGGATCTCCGGTGGCAGTGGAATGGTCTACGCCCTCGACCTCCTCAAGACCTTAGTGCCGCTCCCGGTGGAGGTCCACCTAGTGGTCACAGCCGGGGCCAAACAGGTGATCCCTACTGAGCTCGATGAGACGATCCATGAACTCGAAGAGAGGGCTGACAGGGTCTACAAGAACACCGACCTAGGTGCCGCCATAGCCTCTGGCTCGTATCTCTTTCAGGGCATGGCGGTGATCCCGTGCAGCGCTGGAACGCTGGCGAAGATCGCCCAAGGGCTCACCGACAACCTTCTAACCCGCGCGGCCCATGTCACACTCAAGGAGCGGCGACCCCTGATCCTTGTGATCCGAGAGGCACCATTTCCCCGGCCGATGTTGGTCAACATGCTCGCAGCGTACGACTCCGGTGCCACGATCCTTCCCGCCTCACCCAGCTTCTACCACCGACCCGAAGGAGTTGAGGAACTCATAGGGACCGTGACAGCCCGGACGCTTGACCGCCTCAGTATTGAGCACGACAGATCCCCACGGTGGAGGGGTACCGAAGATTAGATGGATCCCGGGACCGGCTTTTCCGCACTGATTCCGGCGGCCGGGAAGGGGCAGCGCCTAGGTCGGGGGCCGAAGGCATTTGTTAGGCTCGGTGCTCGAACGTTGATCCAGCATGTCGTCGATGCCTTCCGGCCCCACGCAGCGGAGATCCTGGTCGCAGTGCCTGAAGAGCAGTTGGAGGAAGCCGCCGCCCTCCTGCCCGGCGTGCAAGTCCTCGCAGGGGAGAATACGCGTCAGGGGACGGTAGCAACCCTACTCTCCCAAGCACATAGCGACATTGTTCTTATACACGACGCTGCCAGACCCTTTCTTAGCGGTGACATGATCCAGAGAACGACTGAGGCGGCAATCGAGAGGGGGGCCGCCACAGCTGTGGTGGCTATCTTTGACACCGTGATCGATATCGAGCGAAACCAGACCATAAATCGTTCACGGTTCAGGGCTGTCCAGACCCCACAAGGTTTCCATCGAGACCTGCTCCTGCGAGCCCACCGTCAGGCATCCGATCATGGGTACCGAGCCACTGATGACGCCGATCTGGTCCGTGCCCTCGGGTTGCCGGTAGCTCTCGTGGAAGGCAACCCTCTGCTATTCAAGGTGACCACGCCAGAGGATCTCCTGTTGGCCCGTGCACTGGCGCAGAGCGGGACTAGTGAGCAGACCTAGCCTGCACCTGAAGGCACCTGCGAAAATCAACCTCGGACTCGGGGTCCTGGCCAAGCGGGGAGATGGGTTTCACGAGATCGACACTCTCATGGTTAGGCTTGCCCTGCACGATGTCGTCACTCTCGAACCTACACTGGGGGATATCTCACTCATCACCAACGATTCCGGCCTCCCTGTGGACGATGGCAACCTTGCAGTCCGAGCAGCCCGCTTCTACCTGGAGGCCGCAGGCGCAAAGGCCGGTGTGAAGATTACCCTGGAGAAGCGGGTCCCCGTAGCGGCAGGCCTTGGGGGGGGCGCGAGCGACGCTGCAGCCGTCCTACTGGGTCTCGCCGAACTACACCCTGGTAGGGTCAACCTGTTCAACCTTGCCCGGAATCTTGGAAGCGACGTACCTTTCTTCCTCCTGAAGAAGACCGCTGCTAGAGCACGTGGTCGTGGTGAGAAGTTGGAGCCGGTCGATCTCCCCTCTAGAGCACTGGTCCTCGTGAATCCTGGGATCAAGATTCGCGCCTCCGACGCTTACGCTGCCCTCCAGAGCTTCACCCCTCGCCTTCGTGTTAAGAGGATCGTATCAGGGCTCGAGGGCCTCGAGCCCTTACGGTATTTCAACGGCCTCCAAGCGGGCGTGACCCTTGCCCATCGCAGCGTTCGCGAGGTGCTGGTGGCCCTCCGCAATGCGGGGTTGCAAGGTGTGCTAATGAGCGGGTCGGGAACAACTTGCTTCGGCCTAGCAGCGGATCGGGATCACGCCCAGGAGGTGGCCTCCTCACTCCATAACACCTTTCCCTCGTGGTGGGTGAACGCGACCACATTCGCCTGAACTGCCAAGGCACGAACGGCTCGGAACAGCGCTCGTACCGCCGATCGACCTTGCACCGCGTGGGGTCTCCTTCTCCCTCCTATTGCCACTGGTAGTCTCCAGTAGAGAAGGCCTGGCCACTCCCTCGAACTTACTGAGTGACCCGATACTCTTTTCGATTCGATGTCTTCGGAGACCTGCCCTGGTCAGTCCTAACTCAACAATAGCCACTAGCTACCGCGTCGTGATCGTATCGTGAGCTCATCTCTACTCCCCGAAGGAAGGAAAGGTCCTGGTAGCACCAGCTGGCTAGACCGACCTCAACCGGTCTGGCCCCCAGCGCTCAACTGCAGGCAGGCAGGCCCAACCTCGAGGCCCGCAAGTTCTGCGGAGACCGGCTCTGTTACCAGGAGCGGATTCGCCCAAGCGAGTCCAAGAGCCCTTCCCAAGGGCGGACCAGACCCGTAGAGTCCCTACCCCCAACGGGGGACCCCGGCTTTGGCCCTCTTCGGGGCTTCGAGTTGCGGGTCTGGAACAGCTGAGGTCAGAACAGCGGTAGCGCCCGGACCAGATCGGGAGCGGCTATCGGGGTTCTGGGGACATCGGACCATAGCTGGAGCTAGATTCACTCAAGCCTTTACCCAACCACAGGGTGGAAGCGGATCTGTCCTGCCGAATCTAGGGATGTTCGGGAATGGCCAAGACGGATTCGCTCACCTACCTATCCGGGTGGGGGGCAGAGGTGATCTCACGTTACGATCCAGAGCCGCGTGCGGAGCAGTTATGAGATGGCTTCCTGCCCCGCGCTCCGCAGTGACGGGGAATCTGGGAAGGGCTTCACGGAGCACGGTCAGGGGGGGCTCCCACTACAGCCCTGCCGAGATGCACTCCCTAGTCCTCCAGTCGACACCGAGCCGGCGAAGACAGTCCCGGCACCGGCCGACCCGAACCGGGAGGAGTGTTTCTTCCGGTGGCCGGGGCCGCTCCGAGTTTGACAACTACTTCCCGACACGGTACCGTTATGAGAATCACCAGGGGTGCCCGCTTGCGAGTTCTGCATTGGGCAGAGCGCGCACTTGGGCTGAGAGCACACCCTCGAACCTGAACCCGCTAGTACGGGCGTAGGCAGTGTGACCGCCGGTCAGAACCCGAGCTTCCTTCCCTGGTGATGTGGAAGGGAGTCTTTTTGTGCGCACCACCCTCATTCTCCTCACCTTGCTACTCCTCGCCGAGAGCGCCACAGCCCAGAGGCTGAAAGTGCTCACTCACGACTCGTTTGCCGTCCCTGAAGCGGTCGTGGAGGCCTTTACCGCCCAAACCGGGATCGAGGTCGAGTTCCTCTCCGGGGGCGACGCTGGCGAGGCCGTGAACCGCGCCATCCTCACCCGAGCACGCCCTCTCGCCGACGTCCTCTTCGGGGTTGACAACAGCCTCATAGCCCGGGCGATCCGGGAAGGGGTCTTTGAACCCTACCTGAGCCCGGCACTCGGTGGGGTGCCCGAGGCGTTGCGCTTCGACCCCAGCGGATCCGTAACCCCTGTCGACGTGGGATACGTGAACTTCAATCTGGACAGAGCCTTCTTCGAAACCAGCAGTCTTGAGCCCCCTACCGATCTTACCGACCTCACCAAGCCAGCCTTCCGGGGTCTAACGGCAGTCGAGAACCCCGCCACCAGCAGCCCCGGCCTCGCCTTCCTGCTGGCCACTGTCGTCCGTTTCGGTGAGGGGGGTAGTTACGACTGGCTCGACTTCTGGGCCGACCTGCGCGCCAACGATGTACACGTCTCAGCGGGCTGGACTGAGGCCTACTACGGCGCCTTTAGCCGCTACGGCGGCGACCGTCCGGTAGTCCTCTCCTACGCCACCAGCCCGGCAGCGGAGGTCATCTTCTCCGAAGCGCCGCTCAACAGGGCCCCCACGATCAACCTGTTCTGCCAGGCCTGCGCCTACCGCCAGATCGAGGCGGTAGGTATCCTTGCCGGCACCGAGCGCCGAGCAGAGGCCGAGGCCTTTATCGACTTCATGCTCAGTCCCACTTTCCAGGCCAGCATCCCCCTGAACATGTTCGTCTACCCCGCAGTGGCGAACATAGAACTCCCCGAAGCCTTCGACCTCTTCGCACCGATTCCCCAGGGCTCCGAGGTGGCCGAACTGCCGCCGGAGACCGTCGAGGCTCACCAGCAGCGCTGGCTCGAGCAGTGGACGAAGGTCGTCATGCAGGGAAGGGATCCGAGCGAGGTTCGCTGAGCTCCCGGCAGACGGGCCGTGGCAGGACGCTGCCGGAAGTCCTCAGAGACTTGCTCGACGGAATCGGCGCTAGCCCGCCCTCCGGCAGCGGTCAGAGGAGCGCAGTCCGGATGGCTGCGAACATCGTCTCGGTCGGCGCCGCGCGACCGAGCCAGATCTCGAACGCCTCCGCTCCCTGATATACCAGCATCGGCAGACCGTTCTGGACAACGAGCCCTGCCAACTCCGACTCTCGCAGCAGTCGGGTCCGCTCAGGTCGGTAGATCAGGTCGACCACGACCCCCTGCCGGGGCACCAGCCCGCCTGGAAGGGGCGACGCCTCGGTATCGACGCCGTGCTCCATTCCGACGGTGGTGGCGTTCACCAGGAGCTGTGCCCAGCCTAGGCTGCCTTCCAGTCCGCCAGCGACCACCGGCTCGACCGGCCCGAGGTGGCTGAAGGTCTCCGCCAATTCCACCGCCCGAGCCGTCGTCCGGTTGTACACCGCAAGCCGTGACACCCCGGCTCGAAGCAGGGCGGCCGCCACTCCCTTGGCGGCCCCCCCGGCACCGAGCAGGAGCACCCTTGAGCCCTCAGGGTCGAAGCCGATATCGGCCAGCCCCCGGAGAAAGCCTGAACCATCGGTGTTGTGACCTGTGAGGTGACCGCCACAGTTGACCACGGTGTTGACCGCACCGACGGTGTCTGCCGACCCGCTGAGCTCATCCACAAGCTGTGCTACCACAACCTTGTGGGGTACGGAGACATTGGCACCGAGGAACTCCGGTCCCCTCAACTCCTCTACTGCCCCGGGCAGCCCCTCCGGGGGAACGTCGAGCGCCTCATACCGTGCTGGGATGTCGAGGTGGAGGAGGGCGGCATTGTGCATGGTGGGACTGAGGCTGTGCCCCGCCGGGTGGGCCAACAGGACGATCCGCTTCACACCGTGGTGGTCCTCCCCTCCAGCACCCGAGTGACCGCGTCCGCCGCCATCTCGATCTCGCCGTCGCTGATCTGGTGGTGGGTGACGAAGCGGATCCGATCGGGGGCCATCGAGCCGGCCCGAACCCCCTCTCGCTCGAGGGCAGCGACGAGGCCGGGGGCGTCCGCCACAGTGGCGAAGACCATGTTGGTCTGCAGCTCAGCGAGGTTCACCTCAAAGCCTGGGAGTCCCATCAGCCGCTCACCGAGCCGGCGGGCTCGCCTGTGGTCGTCGACAAGGCGCTCTACCCCCTCGGTAACGGCCACGATCCCGGCAGCGGCGATCACGCCCGCCTGGCGCATGCCACCCCCAAGGATCTTCCGGTTCCGGTGCGCTCGCTCGATGAACTCACGGCTTCCGAGCAGGACCGTCCCAACCGGTGCGCCGAGGCCCTTGCTGAGGCAGAGTGAGGCCGAGTCGAAGGGGGCACACACCTCCGCGATGTCGACCCTCAGCGCCACCGCAGCGTTGAAGGCGCGGGCGCCGTCGAGATGGATCGGTAACCCCTCGAAGCGGGCGAAATCCCCCAGCTGACGCTGCACCTCCAGCGGCACCACAGTGCCTCCGGCGCTATTGTGGGTGTTCTCCAGCACGATCGCCCCAGGCGGGGCGTAGTGAACACTGCGCCGCACCGCTCTCCTGACTACAGCAAGCTCCGGCACCCCTAACGGGGCCCTCACAGGTCGGGGCACTAGCCCGGCATAGACCGCCATCCCCCCCAACTCGCTATCGTAGGTGTGAGCCCCCTCCGGAACGATGACCTCGAGGCCGCGGCCAGCGTGGGTTGACAGGGCCGTCAGGTTGCTCATGGTGCCCGAAGGCATGAGCAGGCCCGCTTCGAAACCGGTCCGTTCAGCCATCAGGTCCTGCAGCCGGTTGACGGTGGGGTCCTCTCCGTAGACGTCGTCGCCCACTTCGGCCGCAGCCATCGCGCGACGCATTGAGGGTGTGGGCCGGGTAATGGTGTCGGATCGCAGGTCGATCATGTCCTAGAGAATAGCGAACGACAGCCCGGCTGGTGGGCGATTGGGAGGCGCCGGACTAGAGACCGAACCACTCCCGGTAGCTGCACAGATCGGCCAGCGAGACGTTGCCTCCACAGACCAGCAGGACGAGGTGATCGTCGGGGCCGAAGCG
>Ga0209754_1002030_pt1 | contig 17442 bp, 16 predicted proteins | sample MesohylBB_FD_187295 | JGI IMG/M metagenome (GOLD analysis project Ga0209754, IMG submission 187295) | Host-associated microbial community of the marine sponge Aplysina aerophoba from Gulf of Piran - sponge mesohyl, lysed by bead beating... | ecosystem: Host-associated > Porifera > Sponge >... | reverse complement strand
GTTGCCCCGCTGTTTAGGGAACGCGTCTGCTATAAGTTCGTATTGTTCTGATGTCAGTTCCATACGTTAACGATACCGACCGGACACCCCAACCCCTGGCATTTAGAGTCAACACGCCCTAGTAGGTAAGCCGACCGCCACGGACCAGGATCAGCAGATCTGCAGTCCTGCCCCCGGGCTCTTGGCCCTCACGACACTGCCGAGAGCAGATATCAGGGTGAACATGCCGCTCACCCCTTTCATGGGGCTGACCCGCCTGATCGTCAGATCGGCCGCCTCGCCGCGGGCGGTGATCTCGATATCGGACTTGTCCGAATCGGTCACCGCTATGAGCACCGACCGGGTGCGGTCGAACCCGATTCCCCCCAAGGCCAGGGCGGCGTGGGAGTTGACGTTGCGGGGAAACAGCGGGCAGATGCCCCTGGTGGGACCGTCGTAGATCACCGTGTCCCCCGTGATTCCCTCACCGGTGAGGGTCGGATGCTCGCTGAAGTCGATGCTGGACGGACTCTTGCGCATCACCATGGTGACCTCGTCCCACTGGTCCCGGCCCTCCCCGATCGCCTCCAATCCCACCACCGCCCCGTGGGGAACGTAGAGCCGGGTACCGGCGGCCTCGGCAGTGTCCAACAGTTCCCGCTCCAGCTCCGCATCGGCCAGGGCTGTGAGCGACAGGGGCATGTAGTCGGTGTAGCGGAGGAACGCGGCGCCGTGGGCTGCCGTGACGGACGCATGGGCTAGTTCGACCACCAGATCCGGCCGGCACCGGACGAAGTCCCCGAGATCGTTTAGGACCAGCTCCGAGGGCAGGTGCACCACCTTCTCCGGACTGCGGTTGTGCACGAACGCCACGTCGATCCCCAGTTCGGGTCGGGTGCTGATCTGGCGGTACACATAGGAGCCGATCAGGCCGAACCCGACGATCCCGATGCGGGGTCGTGGCCCGCTCAATTCCTACGTCCCGCCATCCAATTCAGCTTCCGGCGGCCCCGGCCAGGATCATGTCGAGGACCGAGGGCTGGATGTTGCCGCCGGACGCGATGGCCACGGTCACCCGGTCGTTGTCGACCTTGCCGTCGAGGAAGGCCGCCGCCGCGGTCGCCCCACCGGGCTCGGCCAACGTCTTGGTGCGGAACAGGATCGTCCTCACCGACTCGGCGATGGCCTCCTCGCTGACCAGGAGGATGTCGTCGAGGTACCTCTGGAGGTAACGGAAGGGGAGTTCTCCCGGCCGACGGCCCGAAAGGGCATCCGCCATCGAGTCCCAGTTCTCGATGGTTCGCACTTCCCCGGCCTGCCATGACAGGTAGGCGGCGTTGCCGCCCTCCGGCTGGACACCGAGCACCTCCACGTCCGGGCGGTTCTCCTTGATCGCCATCGCGATCCCGGCGGCCAGCCCGCCACTGGAGATGGGTATGAGGACGGTCTCGACATCGGGAACCTGTTCGAGGATCTCCAAGCCGATGCCGGAATGGCCGATCGGCACCTCCGGATGCTCGAACGATTGGAGAGCAATCATCCCCTGCTCCTCCGCCACGCGCTCCACGGTGGGGTCCCGGTCGGCGAAGGTCGGGCAGATGACAACCTGGGCTCCGTAGTCCCTGGTTGACTGCACCTTCACGTCCGCCGTGTAGTCGGGCATGACGATTGCCACCGGCGATCCGACCACCGGGCCGGCATAGGCGAAGGCCTGGGCGAAGTTCCCTGATGAGGACATGACGATGCCCTTGCGGCGGCCTTCTTCATCGAGGGAACGGAGGATGTGGAATGCGGCCCGGGCTTTGTAGGACCCGGTGACCTGCAGGTGCTCGGCCTTCAGGAACAGGCGCTCCCTGCCCACCTCGGCCGAGGAGCGGGCTACGGGGAGGATCGGCGTGACCCGGACGGGCGGCGCCATCCGCTCGTAAGCGTCCACAATCTTGGCGAGGGTGATCTCACCACCGGCCATGCTGATCCTCCAGCACCTCGCGCAGTACTCGCACCCCGTGCTCCAGGTCCGTTTCGCCCATGGTCAACGCCGGGAAGAAGACCGTGCAGTCCCCCACCAGGGCGCTTTGCGAGCCGAGGGTGTTCAGCACCACCCCGCGCTCGTACATGGCAGCAGTCAGGGATGCGGCCACGTCCGACTCGGGGGGGAGTTTCTCACGGCCGTCGCGCGACCGCACGTACTCGACCATCTGCATGAGGCCGATGCCGCGAATCTCGCCGACAAAGGGCAGATGGCCCAATTCGTCCTCCAGCAGGGAACGGAGGAAGACCCCCCGTTTGGCGGCTTGTTCGACCAGGCCTTCCCGGACGATGACCTCCAGCACCGCCACGCCCACCGCACACGAGATCGGGGCGCCGCTGAAGGTGTGGACCTCGGCCAGCCGGCGGCTCTGGACCGCTATCTCATCGACGATCCCGGTCCGCACGAGGGTCGCTCCGAGGGGCACGTAGCCACCGCTCAGTCCCTTAGCCAGGTTGCAGAGGTCGGCCACCACCCCGAAGTGCTCCATGGCCAGGAACTCACCGCTGCGCCCGGCCCCGGTCACGATCTCGTCGGTGATCAGCAGGATCCCGTAACGATCGCAGATGTCGCGCACCTTCTGCCAGTACGAGGCGGGAGGCACCGCCATACCGGCCGAGGGGGAGATCGGCTCGACCATGACAGCCGAAACCGTATGGGGTCCGGTCGCCTCGATGGCGGCGTCCACGGCCGCTGCGGCGCGGTCCGCGAGCGCCTCTCCATCGAGTCCGGCGAACGGTCCCCGGAAGTTGACCGGCGCCGGCACCTTGACGGTATGCATGAGGTGCGGGTCGTAGGCCCGGTTGATATCCCAGCGGCCGGTCATCGACAGCGCCCCCACCGTGGCGCCGTGATAGCTCGGCGAGAGGGTCACGATCCTGGTCCGCTCCCATTCACCCCGGGCCAGGTGGTACTGGCGAGCTATGCGGATGGACAGCTCGTTGGCCTCGGATCCGCCGGAGGTGAACATCACCTTGCCCACCCCTTCCGGGGCCAGCCCGGCGAGCCGGGCCGCCAGCAACTCCTGCTGGTCGTTGGTGACCCGGGAGTTGTGGACGAAGGTCAGGGTACGCGCCTGGGCAGCCATCGCCTCGGCTATCTCGGGCCGGCCCTGCCCTATTCCCGCGGTGGCCGAGATGCCGCTGGACAGGTCGAGGTACTGCTTGCCGGAGGAGTCCCACAGGCGGTACCCGGAGGCGCGGACCATCGTCGGGTACTCGTCATCTGGAACGCGGTAGAAGACCGCCGACTCGCGGGGATGTGATGCCACCACCTGACGACTATACCTGTTGTGCAGTTCGCCGGCCATGGCTTGAGGGTGGGATCTGTGACCGGCGGATGCTCGAATACTTATAATCGGCGGCGCACGACCAAAGGCCTCCGCCATTCCTTGAGCGAAGGCCGGCCGAGGAGGTTCCGAAGGTGTCCGGGTTCGACCAAATCTTCGAAGACTGGGAGTCACAGGGAATCAAACGGGTGCGGTTCGAACTACCGGACCTGCACGGGACTTCCCGCGCCAAGGTCGTCCCGCTCAAGGCCGCCCGCAGCTTCGCGCTCAAAGGCCTCAACATGTACGGGGGCGCCGCGGTACTCGACACCCGCTCCGATGTCGTGCCCGGAAGCCTGTACAACGAGGAGGTGGGCTACGGGGACCAACTCCTGTTCCCCGACCCTGCCACAGCTGCGATCGTGCCCTGGGCCCCCGATACGGCCCGGCTGATCTGCGATGCGCGATGGTACGACGACCAGACCCTGGAGGCCACTCCACGGGCCGTGTACAGGCGGGTACTCGAGAAGGCCGCCGGCATGGGATTCGAACCGATGACCGGATGCGAGTTCGAGTTCTACCTCCTCGACGGTGAGACCCACGAGCGCCTGTTCGAGGGCTACCACATCTTCAACGTGGTCCGCAACGAGTGGGTGCCGACCATCAACAGGATCGTGGATCTGATGCCCGGCGTGGGTATCGACATCATCACCTCCAACTGCGAGTACGCCGGGTCGCAATGGGAGATCAACTTCACCCCCGGCCGCGGCATGGACGGTCCCGATAAGGCGTTCACGTTCAAGAACGGCGTCAAGCAGATCGGCCACCAGGACGGCTATCTGGCCACCTTCATGACCAAGCCGTGGGCCGGACACGCCGGGAACGGATGCCATATCCACATGTCACTGGTCGACAAGGACACCGGCCAGAACGTCATGGCCGACGAGTCCCATCCCCAGGGTCTTAGCGAGGTGGGCCTCCGGTTCGTGGCCGGACTGATCATCCACGCCAACGCCATCGACGCCCTCCTGGCCCCCACGATCAACTGCCGCCGCCGCCGCCGCACTCACACCTTCAGCCCCACCAACATCTCCTGGGGATTGGAGGATCGGTCGGCTCTGCTGCGCGTGAAGGCGGCCGGTCCCGACGCGACCCGGGTCGAGACCCGCTCCCCCAGCGCCTTGATGAACCCCTACCTGGCCAGCGCCGCCATCCTGGCCGCCGGCCTGGACGGGATCGAGAACGGGTTGAAGCCCCCGGCGCCCTCCCGCAAAGGGATACCGGCGGAAGAGGACGAGTCGCTCGAGAAATTGCCCGCCACCCTCGCCGAGGCGCTGGATCACTTCGAGGCCAGCGCTGCCACCACCGAGTTCTTCGGCCAGGAGTTCAAGGATGCTTTCCTGGCTGTGCGCCGCTACGAGTTGGGCCGGTACGCCGTGGAGGAGAACGAGGACCCGAACTCGCAACGTACGGACAAGATCAGCGCCTGGGAGACCAACGAGTACCTGGAGCTCTACTAGAGGTCGCTGGGGACGGGCGGGCGCAGTACGTCCGCTCGTTGACCGGGACCACGTGATCGACCGGGAAGCCCCATGACCATCCGTTCGGCACGCATCGAGGCAAAGCTGCTGATCCCGGGACGGGGCGATCCCGTCTCCGGCGGGTGTGTGGTGATTGATGGCGGGACGATCACCTATGCCGGCACCACCGGGAACGCCCCCGAAACTCCCGGCGCTGAGATCCATCAGGTCCCGGTGGTGATGTCGGGGATGTGGGACTGCCATTCCCATTTCTTCGGAACGGAGTCGGCCGATCTCACGCAACTGGCCACTACCCCGCTGCCGATGCTGGCGGTCCGGGCCGCCCGAGATGCCCACACCCTCCTGATGGCAGGTTTCACCAGCACCCGGGAGATGGGGGGCATCGGTGTCCACCTGGGCCGGCTGGTCGACGAGGGAACGCTGGTTGGGCCGACCATCTACGGGGCGGGATCGGCCCTCGGTCCCACCGCAGGACATAGCGACATCCACTGGATGCCGGAGTCCTGGCGGGACGACCTGGCCGCATCGGGAGTGGGTTGGGTGGCCGTGTGCGATGGGGTCGAGGAATGCATCAAGGCCGTCCGCCGCCAGATCCGGGTGGGCGCCAAGGTCATCAAGATCAACGCCACCGGCGGAACGATGAGCCACTTCGACCACCCCGACCACCGGCAGTTCAACGACAAGGAACTGCGGGCCATTGTCGAGGAGGCGACCATGGCGGGCCTGGCGGTGGGCGCTCACTGCCACGGGCTCGCGGGCGTGGCGGCCGCAACCCGGGCGGGCGTCACCACTATCGAGCACTGCAGCACCCTCGACCAGGAGACCGCCGAGTTGATGCTGGAGATGGGGACGATGGCGGTGCCGACCCGACATGCCGTCGAATATCTGGTGTCTCTCAAGGGTCAGATCCCTGACTGGGCCTGGCAGGCTCAGGCCAAGGTGGAACGGACCCACGCCGCCGCGATGCGACTCGCCATCTCCTCGGGGATTCCAATCGCCACGGGCGCCGACATCATGGTCAGCGGCGCATTGTGGGGCACCAACGGGATGGAACTCGCCGCGCTGGTCAAGGCCGGCATGTCACCTCTCCAGGCGATCGAGGCGGCCACCGCCAACGGCCCTGCCACCCTCGGTCCCAGGGCACCCCGGTCGGGTTTGCTGGCCGAGGGCTACGACGCCGACCTCATCGCCGTTGCCTCCAACCCGCTCGACGACATCACCGTCCTCGGCGACTCATCCCAGGTGACCATGGTCTGGAAGGGAGGCCGGCTCGTGAAGTCGCCCGGCGCTTCCCCACCCCCCTACGGGCGCTGACCCGCAAGGTTCCGGACCCGACGGCTCCGGCGGTACCCCAGACCACGGCACGCGTGGGCAGACAGATTGACGGTTGGCCCGAGGTCCAAGTCGAAGCCGGAAGGCGAAGACCAACGGGAAAGGTCGGTAGCAAGTAAATTGCTACCGAGGTAGCATGGCGGTATGAAGATCAGTGTCAGCCTTGGCGACGAAGACCTCCGGTTCCTGGACGATTACGCGCAAGCAAACGGCATGCGATCCAGATCGGCAACGGTGCGAAGAGCAGTGAGACTTCTCCGAGCTTCCCATCTTGAGGATGACTACGCAGAGGCCTTTCAGGAGTGGACTGATAGTGGTGAGGCGGAGGTCTGGGAGACTGTGGCAGGCGACGGCCTCGTATCCGAATGAGGCGGGGCCAGGTTCGCATCGCCGACCTTGGTCCTCCTACCGGTACGGAAGCGGCGCATAGGCGGCCCGTCGTAGTTGTCAGCAACGACGGCGCCAACACGAGCGCAGCCCGGCTCGGGCGTGGTGTCGTGACGGTCGTTCCCCTAACCACGAACACGGCGCACATTCGCCCGTTCCAGGTGTTCTTCGCTGCCGCCGACACAGGACTCAGACATGACTCCAAGGCGCACGGCGAACAGGTCAGATCGATCGCGGTCCAACGGATCGGTGGGATCGTAGGGACCGTCCCTCTTGATCTGATGACTCGGCTGGATGACGCTCTCCGTCTCCATCTGGATCTTTGACCCCACCGCAACCGCGCCCGAACCGGAAGGACGCCCCGCCGTGGTCCACACGCGGACCCCGGTCACGTTCCGTCAAGACAAGAGTTCCTCGGCGGTGCCGCTCAGGACGCGGCGTAGCTCGTCCTCCGTGAGACCGGCCTGGTCGGCGGCCTCACGGGCATGGTCAGTGGGGCGGTCGAGGATCATGGGGAACGGGTAGTCGGTACCCGACACGATCCGGGACGGATCGACCGCACCCAGAAGCAAGGCCAGGGCCCGGTGGTCGTGGAGGATGGTGTCGTAGTAGAAACACTTCAGGATCGAGTCGGGATGGTCCACCGTCCTCTCGATTCCGGGCGCGTGCCGGGAGGCGTGGACCGCCCGGCCTGCCAGCGTCGGCAGGACGCCTCCCCCGTGGGCGAGCAGGATCCGCAGGTCGGGCCACCGGTCAAAGGTTCCGTCGAAGTAGAGGCGGAGGGCGGCCAGGGTGGTCTCGAAGGGGTTGCCGCACACGTTGTTCAGGAAGTGTGCCCTCATGCGGCTGGCGCCCAGTACCCGGAACGGATGCATGAAGAGCACCGCCGCCAACTCAGAGGCTGCCTCCCACAGGGGTTCGAGACCTGCCTCGTCGAGATCGGTTCCGGCCACCTGGGTGGGGATGGCGCCTCCCACGAAATCCAGTTCGCGCACGCAGCGCCCCAGCTCGGTTGCCGCCGCTCGCCCGTCAACCACAGGCAGGGCGGCCAGCGCCCCGAACCGACCGGCGTGTCCGGCCATGTCCGCCGCGGTGCCGTCGTTCATCGCCCGGCACCACCGCGCGCATGCCTCCGGGTCGAGATCATCACCCGTGATGTCCATCCACGGAGACAGGATCTGGCGGTCGATGGAGCGCTCATCCATCCACGGGAGGCGGTCGGTCAAGTCGCAAAGGGTTGGGGGGACCGGGCGGGACGGGCCGGACGGGAACCGGAGTGACCGGCCATCCGGCGCCATACCGACCGGCAAGCTCCCCGCCGACGCCTGGTGGAGCACCGACGGCGACAGGTAGTGGGCATGCATGTCGATCATGGACATGGTCGACACCTACGCAGCCGGACCGGTCAGCTGAGCGACTCGCTGCGCCAGGCCACATCACCACCGACGATGGTCATCACCGGGGCGGTTTCCGCCATCTCGTCGGGCGGGAGCCGGCGCGGATCACGAGGAAGGACGGTGAAGTCCGCCAGGAAGCCGGTGGCGATCCTGCCCCGGTCGCCGGACTGCCCGTCCGCCTCGGCCGGCCATGCGGTCATGGTGGCCAGGGCCTCGCCGAAGCCCACACCCTCCCCGGCGCCCCAGACCCGGCCGCTCGCATCGACCCGAGCCGTGGCCGTGGCCATGGCCGCCATGGGTGCGGCATCCGGGATGACGGGCGTATCCGAGCTATGGACCGGCTTCAGGCCGGCATCGATCCAGGTGCGGAGCGGGTACATCGCCGCCACCCGCTCCTCGCCCAGCGCAGCCAGGAAGTCGGGGGCCCGGAAGCGCAGGAACGACAGTTGCGGCACGGGGATGATCCCACCCTCCTGCATGGAACGGACGGCGGTGCCGGAGGTGAGGCAGCAGTGCTCGATCCGGTGCGAACGACTCCCGCCTGCCGGAGGATGGGCGGCGAGCAAACCGGCCACCGTCTCCACCGCCGCGTCGCCGATGGCGTGGATGCTCATCTGCCATCCGATCCGGGCGCCCTTGCGGATCACCTTCTCCAACTCCCCGAGGTCGATCTGCATGGTGCCGGACGTGGCGGAATCCGAGTACGGAGCCAGCATCGCAGCGCTACGGGGGCCGAACGCCCCGTCGGAGAAGACCTTCGCTCCGCCGATGCGGAAGTTGTGGCCTCCCACGCCCGGGCTCAGGCCCAGATCTGCGACCGCATCCAGCAGCTCGGCCCTGATCATCGACGTGAAGCGCAGCCGGAGAGCCCGCCGCTCGCCCATCCGGAGAAAGGCCGCCACCTCCTCACCCCGGTGGGACATGGTGAGCGGAGCGGCGTTGGTCACGTAGGCGAAACCGTGGGACAGGAAGTAGTCGGTGGCGATCTCGATCGCCTGCTCGTCCTCCTCGTGTGACCAGGGCGGTACCACCGGATCCATCAGGGCGCGAGCGCCGTCGAGCAGCTCGCCGGTCGGCACGCCATGCTCATCCCGGACTATCTCCCCGTCGGGGGGATCGGAAGTGCCCGCACCGATGCCGGCCGCGGCGAGGGCGGCGTGGTTGACCACCCGGCGATGGAAGTCGAAGCTGTCCAGCACCACGCAGCGACCGCCCGGCAGGTCCAACTCGGAAGCCGTGGGGGCCCGCCACTCTGCCAAGCGGGCCGGGTCGTAGCCGCGGCCCTTGATCCACCGGCCGGCCGGGAATCTCCGGTCGGCGTCCGCCACCCTTCCGATGATGTCGCTCACCGAAGAAACGTCCGACGGCCAGCACGGAACCCCCATCCGGGAGCGCCCGTAGTTGACCGCGTGGACATGGCTGTCGGCGAATCCGGGGAAGGCGACTCCTCCGCCGAGATCGACGACCTCGGTGTTGCCGGCCACCGTGTCCTTTACTTCGTCGAGATCACCCAACCAACGGATCCTCTGACCGCTGACGGCGACCGCCCGGATAGGACGGTCGCCGCCTGCGACAAAAGATGCGTTTGTAAGGATCCGATCAGCGGTCAATCAGCAGTCGGTGTCCAGCCCGTTGGCCTCGTCGATGATCTCCTGCTGGTCGAAATCGTTGATGTCGTCGAGCAGGTCGTCGATCACGTACTCGCTCATGTCGATCTGCTCGGAGAGCACACCACCCTGGATGAAGATGTTCACGTAGGTGTTCCATCCGGCCGCATCCAGGAATCCGAACACGTAGTCACCGCCCACCTGAGGGGCAGTCGTGATCTCGATGACCGCAGCCAGGCCGGCCCGGCCCTCGGCATCATCGGTGAACTCTTCGGGAATCAGCTTCTTGAGCTCGCACACCGCACCATCAAGGTTGGTGTAAGCCACCAGCTGGCCCTTGGCTGTAGCCCGGCCCAAGCCGATCAGCAGCTCGTCATCGTCCTTGTAGTCCTCGGCGGCCAGAAGCCCCTCGGCAGGAAGGGTGTTGAGCGAGGCGGGCGCGATCGACACGGTGCCGAGCCCGGCAGCGTTCATCGAGGCGATGTCAGACTTGGCGGACGAGTAGGCGTCGATCCGCCCCTCATCCATGGACGCCTTGACGCTCGGGGCGTTGGTCCCCACCTCGATGATCTCCACATCGTTATCGGGATCCAGTCCTGCCTCGACCAGCAAGGCCCTCACCAAGGGAACTTCCCCGCCGGCCAACTCCGAGATGCCGATCCTCTTGCCTGCCAGCCCGGCGATGTTGTTGATCGCCGATCCGGTGGGTACCACAACGTCGAACACCTCGCCGTAGGCGTAGGTGAAGAACGGGTAGAGGCCCGCACCGGCCTCGATGGCGGGCAGCATCGCCCCAGGTACGCCCATCCCGGCTTCGGCATTGTTGGCGGCAAGGATCTGGGCAACGTCGGACGACCCGCCCGTACCCTGGAGGCTCACGTTGAGGCCCTCGTCCTCGTAGTATCCGAGACCTACCGCGAGCCAGTAGCCGTATCCGAACGAGCTAGTGGTGGACAGTGCCAGGTTCACGTCGCGGAGCTCCTCGTCCTCCGCGCACGCAGCCCCGATCATGGCCAGCGCGATCGTAAGCGCCAGCAGGCCCGTCCAGGGTCGTGCCCTGCGGGTAGTTAGCTTCATATCCCTTCCTCCTTGTCCGGGTGAGCATGTGCCCACGACGATTCTATATGGTGGCTCGCTAAGCGGCCTATTCAATATCCGCATGCCAGAAGAGCAGCCTCCGCTCCAATACGTTGGCCAGCAGGAACAGAGCCAGACCTATCAGGGACAGCATCAGCAGGTAGGCGAATAGGTCATCGCTGCGGAACTGGAAGGCCGCCGTCTCGATCAGGTGGCCCACTCCTTCGTTGGCTTGGATAAACTCACCCACAATGGCGCCTATCAAGGCGAAGGTAACGGCCGTCTTCAACCCTGCGAACACAGTCGGTGCGGAACTGGGAAGCCGGAGGTGGCGGAAGGTCTGCCATCGCGTCGCCCTGAGCGACTTCATGAGCAGTCCGGCGTTCTCCTCGATCACCGTCAGACCGACGATGGTGTTGATCATGACCGGGAAGAAGCAGATCGTGGCCGCCAGCGCGATCTTGGAGGTCATCCCGAATGCGAACCAGGCGATGAACACCGGTCCCAGGGCCACTCGGGGGGTGCACTGGAACAGGATGATCACCGGATAGCACGCCTTTCTGAAGGTCGGTACCAGCGCTACGTATATTCCGAGCAGGAACCCCCCTCCCGCGCCCACGACAAACCCGATCGCCGTCTCCTGGAAGGTCACCCAGAAATGCCTTAGCACGAACGGCGTGGTTATGGCCTGGAAGAAGGCCGGGATTATCTCCGAGGGTTTCGAGAGCACGATGTACGGCCAGAAGGGCAGACGGCTCTCGCCGATAGACTCAAACCTGCTGAGAATCTCCCAGCTGCGGATAATTTCCCAGCTGCTGAGAACCTCCCAGATGAGGCCGAAGGTGACCACCACCGAGCCGGTCAGCAGGATCTGGGATCCGATCCTGCGAAGCCGGGAGTCCGAGTCGGAACCCGGGAGGGAATCTATTCCGAGCGTACCGGCGTCGGACATGCTGTCATCCAATTCAAGAACTCCTTCCCTCTCTAGAAGAGACCGAGCACTTCGCGTATGTGGTTGACGGTCTCGGTGAACTCCGCCAACCGTCGAGAGCCGGGAACTCTCGGTCTGGGGAGGTCGACGTCCACGACATCGAGTATCCGGCCGGGCTTGGTCCCCATCACCGCCACCCGGTCGGAGAGGAACACTGCCTCCCGGATGTTGTGGGTCACGAAAACCATGGTCTTGTGCTCATGCTCGGCGATGCGCGCCAACTCGGTATTGAGGTGCTCTCTGGTGAACTCGTCCAGAGAACCGAACGGCTCGTCGAGCAGCATCAGATCCGGATCCGAGACCAGCAGCCGGCACAGAGCCACCCGCTGCTGCATACCACCCGAGAGCTCCCGCGGGTAGTGCTGCTCGAATCCTTGCAACCGGACCAGCTCGACCACGTCAGCGATACGCCGTTCCCCGTCCGGCTCCATGGCGCCCATGATCTCGAGGGGAAGGGAGATGTTCCGGATCACGTTACGCCACGCGAAGAGGGTGGAGGTCTGGAACATCAGACCGATCTCCTCGCGGGGCTCCGTGACCTCGCTCCCGCCGAGGTAGACGCTGCCTCCCGTCGGGTTCAGGAGACCGGCAATGATCTTGAGGAGGGTGGACTTCCCGCATCCCGACGGCCCGACCAGGGTGAGGAACTCCCCCTGCCGGACGTCCAGCGACACGTCCTTCAGAGCCACCAGCGGCTCGCCGTCCTTCTCGAACACCTGCGTGACGCCATCCACGGCCAGCACCGGGCTACGGCCCCTGATATAGCTGCGGGACGAGCCGGTAGTCGGCTCAGATACCACGCGTCATTCCCTTCACATCGTTGCGGATAGCGTGTGATGCTAGTAGCTCGGCCGGCCGGCTTCCCAAGCCAAGCCATGTACGCTTGCGCCTTGTGGCGGTATCCGTTCCTGCGGTGATGAAAGCGGCCGAGCTCGCCGAGGGTGGCGTGCTCCGGTTGGCGGAGCGCCCGGTGCCCGGAGTGCCGGACGGCTGGGTGCTGGTCCGGGCTAGGGCGGCCGGAGTGTGCGGGACCGAGCTGCATTTCCTGGAGGGGCTTCTCGACCCGATGGGCATCCCGCGGGTGCTCGGACACGAGATCGCCGGGGAGGTCACCGGCGATCGGGCGGGATCACCAGGCTCGCGGGTGGCGGTCTACAACGTGATGAACTGCGGATCGTGCCGCTACTGCAACACCAACCGGGACCGGCTGTGCACGCGTTCCCGGGGGATGATCGGGTTCACCGCCGACGGCGGCTTCGCCGATTACGTGATCGTCCCGGAGAGGAACCTCGTTCCCCTACCGGACGCCGTCACGTTCGAGGCGGGCGCGGTGCTGGCGTGTAGCGGGATGACCGCCGTCCATGCGGTACGGCTGTCGGGAATCGGGATCGGAGACCGGGTCTTGGTCAACGGCATCGGAGGGGTCGGCCTGATGCTCACCCAGGTTGCGGCGCTGGCCGGCGCCACCGTACTGGCGGTGGCGGACGGCGCGGCCAAGCTGGATCTCGCACAGAACCTCGGTGCCCGGGCAGGCCTGGTGATCGACGATCCGGCAGGTTACGAGTCCCTTCCGGAGGAGGCGATCCGGATGCTGGGCCGGGCACCTGACGTGTTCTTCGAAACTGTCGGAACCAGGGAAACGATGAGGGCCGGGTTCAGTTGCCTCGCTCCGGGCGGTTCCTTCGTCCAGATCGGATACACGAGCCAGCCCCTGGACATCCATCCGGGCGCTCTCATCAAGAACGAACTCCGCATCCTCACCTCCGCCGCCGGCTCCAAGAACGACCTGGAAACAGCCATCGCGCTGGCCGCGCAAGGCTTACTGAAGACCGTTATCGCCAACCGAGCCGACCTTGACGGGCTCGAGGCCGCCATCCTCAACCTGAGAGACCGCCGCGTCCTGGGCAGGAACGTGGTGACGTTCGCATGATCGGTCCTCGAATCCACCGCCCTCTCTGAACCGTCGGGACCCCCGAATAGCGGGGACGATGGTCAGGCCGGGGTCTGGCCCATGGATTCGAGCATGGCGGTGGCCGTCTGTTCATTGATCATTTGAGGCACCGGCTGGGGCCCCGGCCGGAAGTCGCCACCGGAAGTGGCAAGGGCGGCTAGTGACCTCGCCTGCAGGGTAAGCCCGAGATCCATGGCCTCGATGGGGTTGCCGGTGCCCCCGGCGGCAGCCAGATTGACGATCCGGCCCTTGGCCAGCAAGAACACGGTACGACCACCCGGCAACTCGTGAGCGTATAGAGACGGGGCTACCAGCTCGCCAGGGGCCTCTCGCTCCAGGCGGATCACGTCGATCTCGGCGTCGGTGTGGCCGGCGTTGGCCAGGAGCGCGCCGTCGGGCATCGTCTCGATCAGCTCGTAACCCACCACCCGCTCGCGCCCGGTAGCAGTGATGACTACATCGGCGGTCCGGACCGCCCCGTCCGGTCCGGCCACGTCGAAACCGTCCATGGCTGCCTCCAGCGCCTTGACCGGATCGGGCTCGACCGCGGTTACATCGGCCCCCCGGTGGCGGGCATAGAGGGCGACGCCCCGACCACACCATCCGTAGCCGAACACCACCACCCGCTTCTTGTGCAGTGACATGTTGGTGGCCCGCACGATGGCGTCCACCACGGACTCCCCCACCCCGTGCTTGTTCTCCACGATCGCCTTCAAGGGGCTGTCGTTGATCACGATGACGGGGAACCCCACCGCCCCGGCCAAGCCCTCCCGCAGCCGGAAGGCCCCCGAAGTGGTCTCCTCGGTGGCCCCCTCCGGCGACCGGCCGGCGCGTACGCACGCCTCGATCAACTCGGCGCCGTTGTCCAGCACCAGATCGGGGCCGGCCTCGGCAATCCTGCTGAGATGAGCCAGGACCGCCCCCTTACCGTCGCCGGGGCGGTCGAGCACCTCACAACCCCATTCGGCCAGCGCCTCGGCAGTGCCGAACTGGGTAGTGCCCTCGTTGCCCATGGCCACCACCCGGGCGCCGCCGGCCAGCAGCCCCTCGACCAGCACCGCCGTCTTGGGCTCCAGATGGAGACGGAAACCGATAGTCAGCCCGTCGAACACCCGCTGCTGCCCCAACTCGGCCAGAGCCGCCCCCAGCACCGGCATGCGCCTCCTGGCCCATGCGATCCGGCCTTCGGCGACCGCCCGCTCACTCACCACCTACACCACCGTCCCGTCGGCATCCCCAACTCCGATGGATCTGTTGTCGGAGCCACCGGATCTCCTTTCCTCGCCACGGGTGGACACTCTTCGGCCTTCTACCGTCATAAGTGAGCGTACGGGGAGGCCGTGGGAGTCATGGTCCTAGGCATGCCAAAGGAAGGGGTCTTATGTAGTTAGCTTGACGGGGTGGTGCGCTACCACGGCACGGCATAATTTGTGTATCGGGTGTTCATCTTTTTCAGGGAGTGGTGGTGGCTGATAGGTGGAGGTTAGTAGCCAGCACATTTCCCGGACGTATGTGTCCCGTCATGGTTGGTGCCTGGGTGGGTGTGTTCTGGGTGTCCGGCATGCCAGTGCGTGCAGGTACCAGAACGTGTCGGACTAGTCGTTGTGGTTGTTGGTCCGGTCGTGGTCGTAGTGGGTGCCACCGTTGTGGTGGTCGAAGATGGTTCCACGGTGGCTATGCTGTGGAGTAGCGCCATCATGTCGGCTCGGGTGAAGTCAGGGTTAGAGAACTGGTCGTCTCCTTCTGCGCCGAGTATCTGATCGTAGAACCGTTCTTCGTGCATGGTCCCTTCGGTCGGTTGCGGTCACGGTGTTGCGAACACGATGCCAGACCCCACCCGAAGGGACCGCCAAATGCGCCGCCGTACCACCGTCGCAGCCCTCCTAGCCTCGGCCCTGTTCCTGTCGGCCAGTCCAGCATTCGCACAGTCCGGGCCGATGCCCGACGACTGGTATGACACCACCGATCCGCATGATCTGATCGGTCGCTACGAGTATATGACTGCCCGCACCAACGACTTCGACACATGGGAAGTGTGGGTTTGCGATCCGATAGGACCATCCTCATTCTCGTCTATGAACAGATTCGTGGCATTCACACCTAGAATGGTTGTTGACTGGATTGAGGAACGATCCCAAATCGAACAGTATTTTGCATGGTTGTCAGACGGTGTGTATAAGCCTCGTTTCCGTGTCGGTGGCACTGCCACACCGGACATGTCGGACCTTTCCTTCAATGAGTACACAAGCATTGGAAAACGGAGAGTGGCTTGCCAAGAAGAAATCATAAAGGATTCTGACAGTGACCATGATGGTCTTTTGATAGTGGACACCACACGGGCGTTCTACTCTAGCATTGGTCAGGCTTGGCTTGGAAACGAGTTCTGCGCTCGGGGAGAATGCGACCCGTTCCCTATCAGCGAACGCTATGCGTATGTTGATGGCGGCGTGTGGGCCGATTCTTGGCTCATCGGATATCAGTGGGGAGTGACCGTCGCTAACAGGTCCCAGTTGGGTTTGCCGGCGTAGAGGAGTGCTCTGATTCGGTAGTTCGCGAAGTTGCGGAACCCGAAGGCTGTTCGTTTGATTCTCTTGATGAGGTTGTTGAGAGCTTCGGTGGGTCCGTTGGTCACCTTGGAGATGTGCCAGTTCGCGATCTGGGGGGTCCAGCGGGCGATGGTACGTCCGAGCCGGTTGATCTCGGGTGGGCAGGATTCGTCTTGGAGGTCGTCGGCTAACTGGAGGGTGTAGGAGAGGGCGTCTGTGGTGCTGTCGATCCCGTAGATGCCTCGGACGGTTTCCTTCGCGTGCCAGGCGGTGCGGACTTCTCCGTGGGGGTCGCCGGCGTCCAAGAGGCCGCGGAGGCGGGTGCGGCCACCGTCGCTGATCCGTTCCGAAGCAGCGGTGAGGAGACGCCGCACCCCGTATAGGGGGTCGCCTTTGCGGCCTCTGTGTCCGAGGGTTTCGTTCTGGACCCGGCGTCGTACTTCGTCGAGTCGCTGGTTGGCCAAGCGGATGACGTGGAAGGGGTCCGCTACCTGCGCAGCGTTCGGCAACACCCGGTCATAGGCGCTCCGATAGGGGCCGGAGAGGTCCAACACCGCCCACAGTATCCCCTCCAACCATCCACCGGGCTGGGACGAGAACCAGTCCTCGACGCCTTTAGCCGTTCTACCAGGGACCATGTCCAATAGTTGGCGGCCTCCCACATCAACCACAGAGGTGGCCCACTGCTTCGTCCGCCAGCGGCCCCGCTTCACGAACAGGGTCTCGTCCACTCCCACAGCCTCTACTGCGCCTACCCGATCTCCGTCGGCTTCCAACAGTGCTTCGCCCCAGCGGACCACCTCCTGGTTCACCGTATGCCAATCACAACCCAACTCGGCGGCCACTTCCTGAACAGGTCGACCCAGTTTCCCGACCTGCACGGTCGCCCACCGAGCCGCCCGGGAGGTCAGCAACGCCCGAGCCGGACCAATCGTCGGGTCCTGTTCCACGAACGAGCTGACCTCACAATCGGTGTTCGGGCACATCCAACGGCGTTTACGCCACCGCAACCGAACCGGACGCCCAAACGCCGGCAGGTCCACCAACACCACCGTCCGATAGCCCTTGGACCACACCCACCCCCCACATGCGTCACAGGTCGGACGCGGTCGGCGGGAACGTATCACCACCACCAACGGTGTGCCCTCGCCCCCATCGTCGATCCCAACCAGATCAACCTCGCCCAGGCCTACCAACAACTCGCACATGCGCGTAGGATCAGTCTCCACAGGGGTCCTCCCATCTCGGAATTGGCTTGAACCATCCGATTATGGAGGACCCCTCCCCACATCCTCGGGATTACCAACCACCCCCCGGAAGATCCCTCACTCCCCACTC
>Ga0209754_1002004_pt1 | contig 17561 bp, 22 predicted proteins | sample MesohylBB_FD_187295 | JGI IMG/M metagenome (GOLD analysis project Ga0209754, IMG submission 187295) | Host-associated microbial community of the marine sponge Aplysina aerophoba from Gulf of Piran - sponge mesohyl, lysed by bead beating... | ecosystem: Host-associated > Porifera > Sponge >... | reverse complement strand
CGTCCGCCACCTCGCCCAATCCCTCCTCGATTCCCACCCGCTGTTCTGAGCCCGGGACAGCCGCGCGATGCCTTTGCATCCGAGAAGGGAAGTTTGAGCGTCAAGGGGGTCCGTGCTGTTCCGTACAAGTCCTTCCTACGTGATCTCCCATCTTCTCACACGTGCTCTCTGCGCCAACCCCTAAAGGGGTCCTACTCTTCGCTTCGCTCCGTTCCGGCCGGGCTACGCCCGGTGGCTACGTTGCGCGCGCGTGAAAAGAAGGGACATCACTTCGGGCGGACTCCCGCCCCAGTCACGGACCTCGGTCGGTCCTTAACAGGAGAAGGAGAAGATCATGAACAGCATCATAGAGAACATCGCGGACCAGGGTCAGTCCATCATGCAGGCGTTCTGCGAAAACGCTCAGCTCTTCGGCGCTGCCCCGGGCACCGACGAATTCGATTCCAGGGACGTCTGGGACGAGGACGACGCTCTCGACGCCGTACACGCGGCCTTCAGCATCCTCGCTGACGGTATCGGTCCCGACGGCACTCAGCTCGCTGACGAGCGCGAGAGCCTGCTGTGGGGCTTCGTCAACTTGCTGGATGCTCAGACACAGCGCCTCGACCGCTCCGCCGACCGTCTCATGCCCGACCTCCGCGACCTCCAGCATGAGCAGGATGGCTCCGAGATCAAGTCCCGCGAACTCGAGCTCATCACCGACCGCGCGCAGAACCTCTCCGCACGCCGCGACGCCTTCGAGCGCATGCGCGACGCAGCGGCCGAGGACTACCTGACCACGACCGGCCAAACCTGGCGGCCCCGGAGCGGGTCGCACACCAGCCACACCGGCAAGCTCACCTCCGCGGCCATCGACGCCCGCGACTTCGTCCGCGCTCGCAAGGACCGCAAGACCCAGGCCCACCTGCCCGAGGGAACCCTGGTCGCGGTAACCGGAGGCAAGGACGTCACTGACCCCGCCGCGGTCTTCAACAGGCTCGACAAGGTCCGCGCCAAGTACACCGACATGGTGCTGGTGCACGGCGGAGGCCCGGGCGTCGAGCGCATCGCGGCAAGCTGGGCCGACCAGCGCGGCGTCCACCAAGTCGTCTGCAAGCCCGACTGGGACCGCCACGGACGGGCTGCTCCCTTCCGCCGCAACGACGATCTCCTCAACCTCCTGCCCAAGGGTGTCATCGCGTTCCCCGGCAGCGGCATCACCGACAACCTCGTCGACAAGGCAAGGCAGCTCGGCATCCCGGTCCAGAAGGTCCAGATGGCGGCGTGAGCCGCACACCTCAAGGGTCGCGTCGCTTGCGGCGCGGCCCTTCCTTCCATCACACTCCACGAAACGTCATGCCCGGCTGCATCATCCCGACATCCCCTCGGTTCGCCGCCTCCAACCACATCGCTGCGTTCACTCTGGCCACTCCGTTGCGACCGACCTCGGCAAGGACTCCCCCGCCACGGCCCACGTCGCCGAGTACCCGCTTCGCGCCTACCCTGCGCCACTCGGCGACGTGGGCCTCCCCACTCCCCTTCGGTCCGGTCCGTCCTTCAACTCCTTGCCTCGTGCCAACCTCGCAACGTCCACACACCCACACGGCTCGCCGCCTCTGGCGGCATCGCCCCGCTCATGCCGTACGCCTCGCTACGCTCACCGTCGTCGCCGCCGCCTTTGTCCGTGTCGCCAGTGCGGGCTTCGCCCGTCACAGGCTTCCGCTTCCCGCCGCGCCCCGTGTCCGTGCCACTGCGGACGCCTCTGCCAGAACCTCCGACACCGTGCTTCGCATGTCCGCCGCCAACTCCGTCAGCACTCTCTGCACTCCGCGCTTCACTTCCTCCGGCCACGGTGCTGCCAGTGACGACGCCGATCGTCGACGCGTCCACCTCGTCCGTGCATCCGTCTTCAACCCCTTGCTCGCGTCAACCTACCGACAACTGCTCGGCTCGTCGCCTCTGGCGACATCGCCCCGCTCACGCCGTCCGCCTCGCTGCGCTCGTCGCCGGCGCTGGCTTCGCATCACCATCGTTGCCGGTGACGCCGTTCATGTTCACGACCCTGCCGACCACCGCGGCTATGTCCTGCCCCGTGCCGGTGACGACGACGCCAGTCAACATCTCCGTGATGACGATCATGGCGCGGCAGCTTCACCGCGACGCCCTCTGCACATCGAGGCGATCCACCGCGCCGCTTCGCGACCACGCTGCTTGTACAGCCCGCCGTGCGCTCCCGCTCGGCTCGCCGCCTTCGGCGACACCGCCCTCGCTCATCCCCTCCGCATCGGTGACACCCGTCGCCGACACGACCGGTCCCTTGTTGACTTGGCCGGTGCGGCTCCGCCCATCACCGGCTTCCGCACTTCTCCATCTTGTACTGTCCATTCCACTGTCGGCGCCCTCTGCACTTCTGCACGAGCTGCCGCCAGCGTGCTCCGCACCACTGCCTTCACCACCTCCCCCACTGTCCGCCACTCAATCGCCGTGGCGGCTCCCGTCCGCCGGGTTCCCCGGCCCCGATTCCCCTTCGCTCATACCCAAGGTTTGTCCTTCCTGACCGCGTGCCGCGGCTTTGGTTCTCACACCCGACGCAGCACGCTGCAGTTTGCTGAAAGGGCGGTGAAAACGTGCGATTGACTGCGCTCCTGCACGACCGATCATGCGCCAGCGCGTTTCCGTCGAGCCGGGAACAGTGCGTCGCAATTTGCGTCGCATCTTGTTGCCATGGCAATGTCCGCAATATCAACGGCTTACGTAGCCACGGTGACCCTCACAGGCGCCGGGAAACTCGTTCTCCAACGGCTGCGTCCCATGTTGCGTCGCACTCGGGAACGGTGCATCCTTCCCAGTGTTGGGGCGCTTTCCGAGTCCAATCCGACCCGGAAAGCGCCGTCCTGCTTCGAAGCGCCAGTTTGAAGCGGTACGTGGCAACCCTGGATCCGAAAGAAATCGCCCGGGTCTCAGAAGGCGATTTGGCCTGAGTGCTTGGAAATTCGGGCGACAACACCGCGACGGCGCAAAGAATGGCGCTTGGACCACTCGACCTGTTGCCGACAACTTTCCGATTTGGTCGGTCATTGCCGACCCCTACTGGTTGCGAAAGGCCGTCTGTAAGGCAGCTGAGATGCGAATCGAACCGGCCAGGTCTGGGAGCGAACCCCGCCAAGAGACTCAGCCATTTGACAAGGGAGGCGAAAAGGCATGGCCGTCACCATTAACAAGCACATTCGAATCGACGAAGAACTCTGGGAGCGCCTTGAGAAAGCGGCCGGCGAACTTGACACGACCGCCAACCGACTCCTTACCAAGCTAGCGGCGCAATGGCTCGAGAAGCGCGCATGGCCCAGGACCGAAGCAGAGATCCAGGTAGCACGTGCATCTCTCTTCACGGCACAAGCCATTGCCAACGACATGATCACGGCCGGCCGCAGGCGGGAGATCGACGAAATCCGTCGTTACATTGCAACCATCGTCCCGGACACGGGCCACCCCTCCGCGACACAGCCTGATGCGCCCAATCGTGACGGCAAAGAAGACGCCCCCTCCTAAGTGCTCAGAATCGGCAGTGTCCGCGCATTGGCATTGGGCTGAATGCGGACCGATGACCGATGTCAAATATTGATGGAGGTCCGCGTTCAGCATTGCTCCGCAACAGGCGCCACGCAACCGGCCTGGAGAGTGATATATACGCCGAAATCCTCCATTCTCCATTCTCCGAACACCACCTCCAGAAACCCCATGAACCCGCCCGCCATGCCCACATCCTCGGGCGGGATGCGCCCGGCGCCGTCGGCGGAGGCAGGATTCCGCCCCTGCCTCGCCGTCCCGGACCTTCTCGACGACCACGTCGTGCATCCAGTCATCCCCAAAACCGTGGCGATGCCAGTCGGGCCATCCCAGGGAAATCTGGATCACATCGTACACGCTTGCCACGGTGGCCGAGACCCACACCTCCACGCGCCGGCCAATGCGCGGCTCAAGGTCCCGCAACACGATCCTGATGCGCGCGGCACGCTCGATCATGGCCATCTTCCGTTCCGGAAGCACTCTGCCGGCTGCAACGGAGCCAGAGACGGGCCCCGCCCCGGTGCCGAACAAGGTTGACCTTTCGCCGTCCGTCCGCCTTCATTTCCCGGCGGCGCGTAGCACCTCGTCCTGCAATTCCCGGGGTCCCGACATCAGCGCCTCCAATCCTCGTCCTGTCTCGCGCCGCGCATGTGGTCGCGTATCTTCGTCGCGATCATGCAGGTATGGCGGAAGGTCCGCTCGATCAGCCTCACAGCCGAACCATGAGGGCGAAGACAACGAAGACAAAGTGGTTCTTGGCTTGTTAACCGGTTAATTCCCCTGCGAATCGTGGGAGCACAGGCGCACAAGCGCCTGACACCTCGCAGGTTGCTCGCGGTCGACCCGGTGAACATGGTAGCTTTGGCGGCCGCCTTCCGCCCCCGATGCCCCGAAATCAACCCCCTCGCCTCACAAGGTGGCGTTGTGCTACTCTTGAGCTCCATGTTGCGCCCGCACCTGCTTTTTTGTCCCTACCTTTCTCTGAATAGTCCAGTTCCATTCGCTGATTGGGAAGTGGGACCGCTAGAGTCCTTCAAGGACCGGTGGCGAAACCCTCGGTTCAAGGACCAAGCCACAGCCTTCCTGAACAAGTTCGTCGGACCAGATAACGAGCCGATCGAAAAACCCTCCCTCCTCTGCAAGGCAGGGGAACAACTGCATGGTCAAAGGCCGCTGGATGAAGAAGTAAGGGCACTTGGACTTTCGCTGATTTTCGCAGCCGTCGACAGAAACCCAAGGCAACGCCCAGAGGGAATTCATGATGGATCGGGGATTGTGACAGCCGACAACGCAGAGTTGTACGTGTGGCCCATTGATTTGGAGCATGGGCACGTCACCCTGAGCCATGGCATCCTGGTAGAGGTGAAAACCGGCGGCTATAAGATCAGCGATCCTGAACTAGTTTTGAGGCCACCCCGCGACCTCCACATGCCGATACTCGCACCTCCCCCTGATCCTCTGGTGTTGACTGGCATCTATGAGACGGTTCTCCGTTCGCTTCGCTCTCCAGGTGAATGCCCCACCGCTGATCAGGTTCGAGTTGCTAGTGAATGGTTCGCGAAAGCTTGGTCCAACACCCAATCCGTCCAATGGCAAGAGCGGCTGGTATACCTGAAGACCGCTTTCGAAGCGTTAACAGGCACGAGCACTAACTGGAAGAGTGCCGGCAGACTCCGAAAGATCTTCGAAGCGTTGCCAGACACAATAGATGAGGAGGACTCCGAGATCTTGGTGTGGTCTCGAGAGGAAGCACCCATTCACACTCGAACCTGGTCCGATAAGAATTGTCGGTTGCGGTCCACACTCATCACGGACCTGGAGCATTGGTTCATGGAGTTCGGCGACGCACGGAACGCTATAATCCATAAGGGGGAGAGCCCAGAGCTCACATATTCTGGTTCGAATCCCGCTTACAACGGCGATTTTTTCTGGACCGCCGAGTTCCTGCTTCGTGGTGTTATCAAGGTACTGCTGTCGAGACTCGGCTACGATAATGCTTGGCGTAGTGAGCTTTGGAAAAGCATCAATGCAGTTTGGCCTGAAGTGGATTAGAGTTCTAGTAGTTATCGGATCTTCAGGATTTCGTGTGGACGGGATTGCCGGCAACAAGAAATACTGTCAGGCCCTTCAATGAAGGCTCCTATTTCGGCCCGCGGCACGTCATCGAACACCCCATCCACGCCTAGCCAGTAACCGAACCCGATGTAGTCCGTGGCATCGTTGGGATTCCAGTCAAGGCCCAAGACCGCCAGTTTCACGGAATCGCCCTGCCGACTACCAGCAACGGCTTGTTGATGTTCATACCCACTGCGTACAGGACTGGGATGACGGGATGAGCCTGAAGAACCGTCAGTTGATGGGTTCCGATCTCGGTTTCTGCGGTAGAATCATCAAAGGTGACGCGGGTGCGGTCCGTGGTGACCCTCGTTCCGTCAACATTACTGGATTGGGTAACGCTGCCGAAGGCAGGCTGGGCTTGGCTGGCCACTTCCGCAGCATCAAGAAGCGGCTGGCGCGCTGTACTAGAGAAGATCTGAACAAGTGACCTTTCTCATGTGATAATGGACAAGATGGCGAGACATGGAGGGGAAACGATGAGACAAGCGAGCTTCGCGGAGATGGAACACGATGGGAAGAAGCGGCGGACGCGGCGGGAGGAGTTTCTTGCGAAGATGGATGGGCTGATGCCGTGGAGGCGTCTGGAGAAGCGGATAGAGCCATAGTACCCGAAGGCGGGGCGAGGACGGCGGCCGTACCCGCTGGGGGTGATGCTGCGGGTGCACTGCGTGCAGTTGTTCTACAACCTGAGCGACCCCGGGATGGAAGACCTTTTGTACGAGGTGGAGTCGGTGCGGCGGTCTGTGGGGCTGCGTCTGACGGGACCATTGCCGGACGAGACGACGATCCTGAACTTCCGACACCTATTGGAGGAGCACGGACTGGGGGAGAAGCTGTTCGAGGAGATCAACGCGCATCTGGCCACGTTGGGGCAGCGGCTGAAGACGGGGACGATCGTGGACGCGAGCATCATAGCGGCGCCGTCGTCGACGAAGAACCTCAAGCGGGAGCGGGACCCTGAGATGCACCAGTCGAAGAAGGGGAAGCAGTGGTATTTCGGGATGAAGGCGCACATCGGAGTGGACGCGGAGTCGGGGTTGACGCACAGCCTGGAGACGACGCCGGCCAACGTGGCGGACGTGGCGACGGCGCACACGTTGCGGCACGGAGACGAGGAGCAGGTGTGGGGGGACGCGGGCTACCAGGGGGTGGGCAAGCGTGAGGTGAACCGGGACGCTTCGGTGGACTGGCAGGTGGCGATGAAGCTGGGCAAGCACCAGAGGCTGGAGAAGACCGGACCGGAAGAGGCGGCGGAGAAGCGCAAGGCGTCAGGAACTTGGGGCGCAAGGCCGTTGAAACACACCGGGGGGCCAAAGGCCGACCGTGGTTCGAACGGGCCTGTCGTCCACGTCTCCCGTGGTAGCTTGGCGTTGAAGCCCAACGCCTTCGCAATGACGGCGGCCGCCTTTTCGGCGGGGGCCCGCAAGGCATTGTCGTCGAGATGGGAATAAATGGCGGTGGTAGCGAGCCGCTTCACGACGTGAGGTCTTCGGAGAACACCCGATCCCTTTCCTCGACGCGGGAAGCGAAGAAACATGGATCGTGCGGCGGCGTTGCAACGGCTCCGCCATAAGGCGGACGCTCGGAACGCTGGACGAGCTGACGGTCGAGGACGCGCGGCAGCCGGCACGGGTGGTGATCGCAGACGCGGCGGCGGCAAACGGCGCAGCGCTGACGGCCCCCAACCGCGAAAAGCTTCGCGGCGATGTTCCTCGCCGACCGCGCCGAACGCTGGAAGCCCGCCACGCAAAAGGCGTATGCGTTCAACGTGCGGCGGTGGATCGCGTCCGCGGTCCGCATCCCGGCTCGGCGATCTGGACGCTGGCGGCGATGTCCTCGTTGATGACGCACCCAGAGACGTTTGCGCTACAGCTGAGAACTCCAACCCCTGCCGGGGCCTGCGACGGCGCAAGACCGGGTTCGAGGCGCAGTACCTGACGGAGGACGAGTTCGCCGGCTCGGTCGCGCGCATCGCTGTCACGAGAAAACTGCGCACCATGTTCGTCTACGCCATCGCTTGGAGCCGCCGCGCCAAAGCTGCCGGAACCCGTGCGTCGGCATTGTTCGTACCGTCGTTTGCGGTGCGGGCGACTCCTCGGCCCGGACGATCAGGCAGCGCTGGGCGCGACTCTGCGCCACATGGAGGGCAAATGGCCGCTCTCTAGGTCGCGGCGGTGCGGCTGATCCTCTTGACCGGATGCAGGCCGGGGACATACGCCGCCTACCGTAGTGCCGAGATCAAATTGGGCCGCGTCGCGCTGAATTGACGGCAAGAACGCATCGAGGTAAATTCTGCTGCGCGAGGCGGGGCGCCGGCATGGGAGGGTTTGGCAGTTCGGGGTTCAAATCTCGTTGTAAGGTATTTGACCACCGCCTCTTGACCTTCCATCGGCTCTTACAACGCCGGCGTAGGTCCTTTTCAATGGACTTCGCCGACAACCCCTTGGTCGCAGACACGTCAACGTATTCTTAGAAACGCCACGCTAAAATTTTCGCGGGGTTTTGGTAAAGGGCCAACATGGGACTTGCACCTATCGTTATCGTTATTCTTCTCGCGGGCCTTCTTGGGGCCTCGCCGCTGGCCTGGAGCGAGTCGGCGAAGGATGTGTTCCAGACGGTGGCTCCCTCGGTGGTGGTCGTGCTGGGCTTGCGCGAAGACGGCGCGACCGTGACGCAGGGCAGCGGCGTGGTGGTGGGTAGGAATGACGTCATAACAAACTGCCATGTGGTCGAAAAGGCTGCCGGCATCGCTGTGCGCCAAGCCTCGCGGCATGCCGGTGGACCCACATGGCGGATGACAGCTTCGTTGTTTGCGAAGCAAACCAAGCGGGACCTGTGCCTGCTTTACGTGGACGACTTGTCAAAACCGCCAGCCGCGCCCGCCGTTCGCCTCGGTTTCGCCAAGACACTGTCGGTGGGCGAGGAAGTATACGCGGTCGGAGCACCTAAGGGACTGGAGTTGTCCCTTTCCCGTGGTATCGTCTCCCAACTACGCGGGGTCTTCGGCAAACGGCGCGCACCTCTGGTGCAGACGGACGCCGCGATATCTCCGGGCTCTTCGGGTGGCGGCCTCTTCAACAGCAACGGTGAGCTCGTCGGAATCACGACATTCAAGTGGAAAGGAGAAAACCTCAACTTCGCCTTGCCGGTCGAATGGGTGCGTGAACTGAGACAATTGGGCCGACAGAAACTCACCGCGGGGCAGCGGCGTTCGGCATGTTTGGAAGTTCCGGACTTTGATTGTGTCATCGAGCTCGCTCGGAATATCGACAATAGCGTTTCTGCATGGCTCGAGGTCGTTGCCGTGCAGCTAGAAGTAGGAGACAAACAAGCGGCAAGGCAATACCTGGATACATTGTTCGCGACCGCGAATTCTATGGACAAGGGTGGTGACCGTGATCAGTTGTTGCGTAGCATCGCCGAGCTGCAGGTGCAGGCGGGCGCGTTCATGGACGCACTCGCGACAACGCGAAACATTGACTCGATCCGTCATAGAATATGGACATGGGCTTGGGTGGTGCCGGAGATCGCCAAGGCCCAGTTGGAGTCAGACGACAGGCAGGCGGCAAGAAGGACGAGACGGATCCTCAGAAATGTGTTGGCAAGATTAGTCAAGGAAGTGCAGAGCCAAGGGATTGAGTCCCGTATATCGCCCAGTTTCTTGGTCGTCATCGCCATGGGGCAAGTGGAAATCGGAGACAAGCAAGCGGCGAGACAGACGCTTACTCTTGCCTTCAAGACGTTCAAGACCACGAAATCCAGGTGGCCGTGGAGCACCGTGGTCAATCGGGCTCACGATATGGGAAGGCCGTCATGGAGCCTGGAAAGAAGGGAAAGGCTCAACAGGGCGTTGAAGGAGGTCGTTACAGTCTTGGTAGAAGCGGGAGACATCGTCGTTGCGTACCACACTGCGCAGGTCGCCTACGACACGCAGTCTGGAGAATTCGGAAGTGTATTGAAGTCCATGGCGAGAGCGGCGATCGAAGCGGATATCACCGACCTGTTCGAGGCACTGGGGACAGACCAGTTCCACGGGTTCGTGTTGTTTGTATACGAGGCGGCTGTGGCTCAACTGGAAGCGGGGAATATTGGTGCCCTACTCAAAACAGCAAGAACGGCCAAGGATGCGGGTTATGGACGTTGGTTTTTCGGTCTTGCGGGTTTTGCGTGGGGTGATATTGCCAGATCACGCATCGCCGCAGCTGAAATTGTGGCTTCATTCAGAAACGCGAAGGAGATGTCGCGGGGCTGGACCGGTGATCTGGACCATGCCTTGCGAGAGGTTGTCGCGACGCAAGTCAAGCTGGGGAATATTGCTGCTGCACTCATCACGGTCGAAGGCATCGATGCCCCCGGCGACCGCGCAGTTGCGTATACACAAATCGCCAAGGCACAGGCGACATCCGGCGACCGGGACGGGGCGAGGAAGACCTTTGGAGCTGCGTTCGAGGCAACTTATGGCATGGAGAACAGGTTCAACCGCGTCAAGACGTTGAGGGACATCCTCGATGCACATGTGGAAGTTGGAGATGTGGCTGGCGCGCGTAAAGTGACGGAGGACATTGTGGCGGAGAATATCGACCCGCTCGATTCAGACTTCATTCCCGTATGGGCGTCGGCGCGCGTTGCTACCGCGCAAGCAAACTCAGGTGACAGGGCATTGGCGAGGGAGACATTTGCGGCTGCACTCAAAACGGCGCAGGGCGTGAAGGATGTGCCCAAACGTGATCTGGCGTTGATGGTCATTGTCCAGTCACAGTTGGAAGTTGGGGACCTGGCTGGTGCGCGCAACGCATCGACGAGCTTGCGGTCGGATTCGCTGCTTGTAGGGGCATTGACGTCAATCGCGAAGGCGCAAGCGAAGTTAGGCGACAGGGACTTGGCGAGGGAGACACTTGCGGCTGCACTCAAGAGGGCACAGGGCACGAAGGACGCGCCCGAACGTGATGCAGCATTGATGGCCATCGTCCGTTCACAGTTGGAAGTTGGAGACGTAGCCGATGCTCGCGGTGCATCGGCGAGCTTCCGGTCGGATTCTCTGTTTGTAGAGGCACTGACGTCGATTGCCTTGGCGGAAGTGAAGTCAGGGAACAAGCAAGCGGCTAGGCAAGACTTTGCCGTTGCGTTGGAGAAAGTACGGAGCATGGAGGACGTCTCCGAGCGTGACTCGATACTGTGGGTGATCGCCGAGGCACAGGGGCGTGTGGGAGATGTCGTAGGTGCACTGAAGAGCCTATTCCTTATCGAGAACGTTGAACGCTATCACGTCACAACGATCGCCACTCAGGCCAAGGCCCGGGAAATTGTTGTTGCGCTAGAGATCGTGGAGAGGCTGGACAAAGGCCCCAAGCGCGACGGGGCGTTGAGCACGATCGTCCGGGCACTGTTGGGCGTTGGGCACATCGGTGGCGCCCTCAGGGCTGCGGAATACATGGACGACGGTCAACTGCGTTACAGCGCGTTGAACGAGATCATCCAGGAGCAAAGCTCAATGAGGGTTTTGGAGAACGGGGATTTCGCCGATGCGCTCGACACGGTGCACCGCCTTCTCGAAACTGTGGAATACGTAGACGATGGCCAATTGCGTCACGATGCGCGGGTGGAGATCATCCTGGCGAAAGTGGGGATGGGGCATTTCACCGGTGCACTCGAAACGGCGCAGCGGATTTCCGATGAGCCCGTCGGTTTTTTCGATAGGGACCGTAGTGGTTGGGTGTCTTTTGTATTGCAACGTCTCGCTACCCGGCAGGCGAAAGTTGGGGAATTCGCGGATGCGATGAAGACGGCGATGAGCATCAAGGAAGCATACTCGCGTTTTTCTGCACTACTTCGTATCGCAGCATACTTGAAAAGACCTCCGGAGCGTCTCCTGACTAAGGAGAAGGGGGACGTGGAGGCGTCATTGGAGTTGGAGCGCCCGGATCGGATTCTCATTCAGCGCGGCCTTGCCGCGTTCAACATCAATGTAGGTCCGGTAGATGGGATTTTCGGACCGCGCACTCGCAAGGCGATACGTTCCTGGCAAGCGAAAGACGGCTTGGAGGAGACGGGTTACCTTACGCGGAAACAAGCGGTCACGCTGATCAATGCGGCACAGCGGCAGCAACGCGCTGGGGACGAATACCTGTTGCCGTTGCCGGAGTTGTTCAAGGAATTCTGCGCCGAGAAACCATGCTTCAGGATCTGCGCTCCGATAGGCAACTGCCTCCCCTAACCCGAAAGCCCGCCTTGCCCCAGACATGGAGGGCCATCGTTCGGCACGGCCAACCGGCCGACGAACCCGTCTTCATCGCACACCGCCATGACTCACCTTGAGGCTGGACAAGCCTCCGGCGCGGGCGCGTCAGATTTCATCAACGCTTCGATGCGGTCGGCCACTCGCTGAGCGGGCTCGCGGAGCTGCTCGACGGTCCAGTCCGCGGCGTAACCCTCGGTGATGTCGTCGTCGCGGGCGTGATTCACCAGCCGCTTGGTGAGGGGCCGGGGCAGCATGAGGTCGCGCTCGGCCACGGTGATGAAGGCGTTGCGGAGCCCGATCGCGGTAGGGATTCCCATTGCTGGGAACCCCCCGCACAGATCCCCGCATGCCCGCTAGCAGTCCGTGGTGAAAGTCGTTGATAGTGGTGATCGACACGATGTGGTGATCGACACGAAATGGTTGGGATACTAGACTGTAGAGCATGGCGATGGGAAGACGTAGCCGCGGTGGGCGGCAAGGGACGATGTGGGTGTCGACGGCGGATCTGCCAAGGAGCGCAGGGCACCCGTTTTACGAGCGGCTGAATCGGGTGCTGGACGACGCGGGGTTCGATGGGTTTGTGGAAGGGCAGTGCGCGTCGTTCTACGCGGACGGGATCGGGCGGCCGAGTCTGGCGCCGGGGCGGTATTTTCGACTGCTGCTGCTGGGCTATTTTGAAGGGCTGGACTCGGAACGGGCGATTGCGTGGCGTGCGGCGGACTCGCTGAGCATCCGGACGTTTCTGGACTTGGCACTGGACGAGGCGCCGCCGGACCACTCGACGCTGTCGCGCACCCGTCGTCTGATAGACGTGGAGACGCACCGGGCGGTGTTCACGTGGGTATTGCAGCGGCTGGCGGATGCCAAGCTGGTGTTGGGGCGGACGGTGGGGATCGATGCCACAACGCTGGAAGCCAATGCGGCGATGCGGAGTATCGTGCGGCGGGACACGGGGGAGAGCTACGAGGCGTTTCTGACCCGGTTGGCCGAGGCGTCCGGTCTGTTGACACCGACCCGCGCCGAGTTGGGGCGGTTCGACCGGACCCGGAAGAAGAAGGGCTCGAACGCGGACTGGACCCACCCGCACGATCCGGACGCGAAGATCGCGAAGATGAAGGACGGCCGCACGCATCTGGCGCACACAGCCGAGCATGCGGTGGATCTGCGGACGGGCGCCATCGTGGGGGTGACGGTGCAGGACGCGAGTGCGGGCGACACCACGACCCTGGCCGAGACGCTCACCACGGCCGCCGAGCAGGTTGAGGCGGTGGGCGCACGGGAGATCGTGGAGGTGGTGGCCGACAAGGGGTATCACAGCAACGAGACGATGGTCGGGTTTGCCCTCAGCCGCGTACGCAGCTACGTCTCGGAGCCGGACCGCGGCCGACGTCGGTGGAAGGGCAAGACCGCGGCACGGGACGCGGTGTATGCCAATCGGCGGCGGATCCGAGGCGCGCGCGGGAAACGGCTGCTGCGGCAGCGGGGCGAACGGCTGGAACGGCCCAACGCCCATCTCTATGAGACCGGCGGCATGCGCCGCGTGCATCTGCGCGGGCATTCCAACATCTTGAAGCGGCTGCTGGTGCACGTCTGCGGCTTCAATCTGGGGTTGCTCCTGCGGAAACGGACGGGCGTCGGTACGCCACGGAGCCTCCAGGGCCGCACGGCGGCGCTTCTCGGCGTGCTGATCGCCCTCCTGTGCCTATGTTGGGGGCGTGTGCTGCCATCCGGGACCCCAAACGCCATGATCGGCCCGTTCCGTCGGGGGAAGACCCCCCACACATCACTATGAACACGCAATCCGCGACTGACCCTTAGAGCCCCTTCTGCCACGGACTGCTAGGGCACGGGGCTCCTCCCTTGGGTAGTGACGGCGAATCGTTGCCATGGCCACGGGTGTCGGATTTTCAGCTTGGGCCAGTACTTCGTTCGCAACCCTTGGATACGACTCCACTGGTAGCGGTCCTTCTGCGACCGGCGGCGGAGTGTCCTCAACCACAGCCGCTCCAGACGAAAGGCAAATCTGCTCAGGTATTGGAAACTGTTCGGAACAGCATAGTAGTTCAGCCATCCGTTGAGCACCCTCCCCAGCCACTTTGCCGTATGCGCAACTTTGACGTGCATTCGTCTGCGTAACTCCTCCTTGATCCGCTTCAGTGTGCGTCTCATCTGCTTCGCCACCGGCTTGCGTCCCAACACGAAGGACCCCCTTTCTGGTCTTGTTGCAGTAATGCGTGAAGCCCAGAAAATCGAAGGTCTCCGGTCTACCCTGCCCGCGTTCGTGGCGACGCTCATGGGCGTACTTTCCGAACTCAATGAGCCGGGTCTTGTCAGGGTGCAGTTCCAGTTCGAAGCTTCCGAACCGCTCCTTCACGGCACTCAGGAAGCGCTCCGCGTCCCGCTTGTGCTGAAAACCCACCACCAGTCGAGTAGCCGAGGGGAGTTTCACCCCTCGGCCCTCACAGAACCGGACGTGAGACTCTCGCCTCATCCGGCTCCTACCCTCCAGCCTCCGGTCGAATGCCGAGTTGCCACAGGACAAAAAGGTTGGGGTCCCGTCGCGCGACACGTCCCAGCCAATGCAGGGACGCACGCTCCCGGCGTCTGAACCGTTTGTACTTCCGTCGCGCCCAGCGGGCGAGGGCCACGTTCACAGAACGCAGCACCTGGACGCACTTCGAGCGATAGAACCGCCCGTAGTAGTTCATCCAGCCCCGCACCGCCGGATTGATCAGGCAGGCAAGGTCCTCCAGGGTTTGGTTGTTCCTGGTGGATGCCATCCGCCATTGGCGGATGGCCCTGCGCACTGCCTTTGCAGCCTGGTTGCTGATCGCCGGAAGAAAGCTGACGAAGCATCGCCCCCACCGGTTCTTGGCCCGCCGAGGCTGAAAAGAATAGCCGAGAAAGTCGAACGTGATCCGCTCGTACTTTCCCTTCCGGTCGTCGTCCTTGCAGTAGACGATTTTGGTCTTCGTCGGGTGCAGTTCGACACCACAGTCGGCCAGCCGTCCCCGGATGGCTTCCAACACCGCCTCCGCCTCCTCCTTGCTCCTGCAATGAACGACCGCATCGTCCGCATAACGCTCGAAGCGCACGCGTGGGTGGTTGCGTTGCATCCACAGGTCGAACGCGTAGTGCAGGAACAGGTTGGCGAGCAACGGACTGACCACCGAGCCTTGAGGCGTTCCCCGCAGATCGTCCCGCCACTCTCCAGCTTCCATGACGCCGGCGGTCAACCACTTGATGATGAGCCTGATGACCCGCTTGTCCCCGATGCGGTGTTCCAGAAACCGGACGAGCCAGCTTCTTGACACGTTGTCGAAGAACCCGCGGATGTCACAGTCCACCACCCAGTTGATCTTGCGCCTTGTTAGACCGACCGCGAGTGCGTCGAGTGCATTATGCGCCCCACGCCCTGGCCGGAACCCGTAGCTGAACCCCAGGAACTCCGCCTCGTATATAGGCGTCAGGATTGTCTCCGTCACCGCCTTCTGGACTATCTTGTCCTCGATGGCTGCGACGCCGAGCGGTCGTGTGCCGCCATCAGGCTTCGGTATGTTCACCCGCCGTGATGGCGTCGCCCGGTACGCTCCCGAGTGTACGCGGTCGTGAAGGTCGGCCAAACGGCCTTCCAGCCCTTCCTCATACTCCCGCCACGTCACGCCGTCCGCACCTGCCGCAGCGTCTTTCTTCAGTTCGAAGAATGCCCAGCGCAGCGCATCAACCGTGACATGGTGGAGGAGCGCCGTCAGACGCTCCCGTGGTTCCCGTTGAACGAATTGCCGTATCCGGTCGGCCGCCTGTGTCACGCTTTCCCAGTCCTGCGCCCGGCGCGTGCTTTGACCTTCCGGATTCCCCTTGGGCTCGGTCCTTCGCTCCATCGACTCCGCCGGGACCGAGGCCCCTTTGTTCGCCGACTTCTCAGCTATTATGACCGAGTCTGACTTCTCCATGCCGTGCATCATCGGTTACGGATTCTTTCCTTCCTTCAGCGACCCCGCCACGACAGCGGGGTGGCATGGAGACCTCCCAGGTCCCGGTGCAGTGCGTACGTACGTGCCTTGGGTTCTTCGACACCGCGGGATTCCTGCCCCCCTCGCCATATCGGTGGACCGGATGCTGCCTTCGGCTGTTCCAACGGCCTCGGCATCCCGAACCTGTTTCATTTCGGTGCTCAATAGCCTGCCCGTACGCGCCCCTGTCAACGCTTAACCCCCATCCTCACGAATGGCGGCCCATGACTCGGGGTGGAAGTGGTGGCTTACCTTTCTTTCCCGCCGGACTTTCACCGGCTGCACTCGCACCAGTTTGCCTGGCGCACTGGAACCAGAAACGCGTGCCTGCGGCCTTACTGATGCCGGCATGGTAGCGGTGAAGGTTCTTGAGATGGCCGGTGACGCTCACGGATGAGGGGAACACCCAGCCTTCGTCCCTATCCCCGGCCTCGGTGCGGCGGCGCTCGAACACGGCGGCGAGTTGGCGGGTCAACGGAAGCTCCAGGGGCTCGCCGGTCTTGGTCTCCTCGACGCGCAGGATGCCACGGTCCAAGTCGATGCGTTCCCAACGGAACGACACCACCTCGCCAAGCGCATGCCGGTATAGGCTCCGATCAGGAAGATGTCGCGGTGCGCGGACGGTAGCCCGTTCGCCTCCATCCCTGCGCGCCAGCGGGGCAGCACCTCGACCGGGGAGGAGATGCGCCGGCGGCGCTTGCGGTTGAGCCGCCCGCCGCCGGAGTACGCTTGCAAACACTGGGTCTTGATTGAATGGGGTTACATATCGATTACGGCTCAAATCAGAATACTCCTAACCTATTGATAAACAAATCAAAAATAAACACTCAACGCAGAAAGAGGCCGCAAGGAGGCGCGGTTCCGGCGGAAACCGGACCGACACGCGCCGTCCGCACTCGATCCGCTTCTCGGATTCCGAGTGGAAACTGATCGCGAAGGCCGCCACGCGGCATGGCGTTCCGGTCGGAGAACTGGTCCGCGCGCGGGCGCTGGCCATCGCCGAGGATCGACTCGGCGAGGCTCCTCCGGCCACGCTGTCGCCCGGACACCTGGCGCTGATCGAGGGCACCTGGCGCATGGCCTACGTGCTCGCCACCGTTGCACGGGAGCGGATGCTCGACGCAGGGCGCGAGAAGGAGCTCAATGACATCGTCGCGGCGGCGCGCACGGTGATGAAGGAGACGATGATTGAGGGCCCGGCATGAGCAGATTCATTGCCGGATTGCGGAGGGATCGTTTCCGGGAAGAGGAAGGGAAGGCGCGGACGAGCCCTGCTACAGGCTCAAATCCATGTCGATACGCTTCTCGCGCGCGGGCGGTTCGGGCTCCGGCGCCTTGCCCTGCGGCGACTCCCGATCGAGTTCCCTCTCCGGCGGGGACGGAGCGGTCGCCCCGGGGTCCGGCCGCTCAGAACGCGACGTTCACGCCGATCATGAATACATCGGAGCGGGCGGAACTGTCGCTATGGGTCTGGCCGGGCACGACCTCGCCTCGATCATCCCTGACACTTCCGCCGCTCAGAAAGTTCAAGGGCATAAAGCCCTCAACATGAATGTACTCGGCGAACAGCTTCGCGTTGGGCCGGGCGAACCATGCGGCGCCCAGGACGAACTGGTCCTGCCGTTCCCATGGCGCGCCGTCCGGTC
>Ga0209754_1001993_pt1 | contig 17618 bp, 13 predicted proteins | sample MesohylBB_FD_187295 | JGI IMG/M metagenome (GOLD analysis project Ga0209754, IMG submission 187295) | Host-associated microbial community of the marine sponge Aplysina aerophoba from Gulf of Piran - sponge mesohyl, lysed by bead beating... | ecosystem: Host-associated > Porifera > Sponge >... | reverse complement strand
ACGCGGTCCCGTAGTTTGAGCAGGCTGCGGGCGGCTTCGTCGATCGCTGCGTCGCCGCCGAGCTTCACTTCGACCGCCAGCCATTCGCCCGTCTGCAATAATCCCGACCGGCATTCTGCAATATTCTGGATTCCGCCCGCGCCGCGTTCGAAGCGGAGCCGGAGGTGGCTCTCAGGCCAGGACCACCTCGAAGCTCACAGCATGCTCGACGCCGAGCCGCGCCCCGTCGGCTTCGGCGTTCGGGCGCAGGAACGCCTCCGGATCGGCCATCGGGCCGCTGAGCGAGGCCAGGTAGGCGGCGTGCGCCGCCAGTGAGGCGAAGCCGGCCTCGAGGTGGCCGGTGACGTCGACCGCGTGGGTGGCCTCCGGCGAGCCGCCGAATGCGACGAACCGCACGCCACCCCAGGCCTCCAGGCCGTCGCCGGCCAGGTCGGGGAACATCCACGGATTGGCGGCGTCGCGCACCGCGTCGATGAGGGCCCGGCCCACGTTCCGGTGGTCTACGTGGTTCCACGAACCGCCCCCGAAGCTGTCCCGGTAGTTGATGGACAGCACTGCCTCGGGCCGGTTGCGGCGGATGCAGGCGGCCAGGGCCCGGCGCAAGTCCAGGTCGGCCATCACGTAGCCGTCGGCGAACCCCAGGAACTCCACGTGTGACACGCCCACGACGGCCGCAGACGCCCGCTGCTCGGCCTCGCGCAGCGGCCCCGTCTCCTCCGGCGCCATGGTGGCGATCCCCGCCTCACCGCTGGTCACCAGGGCGTAGCGGACGTCCTTGCCCGCTCCGGTCCAGCGGGCGACGGCCGCCGCCACGCCGTACTCCAGATCGTCGGGATGCGCCACCACGGCCAGCGCCCGCTCCCAGTCCTCGTCCAGGTGCAGCAGATCGGCGACCATCCGCCGACCATACCTGCCGGGCGCCCGCCGTTGCCGCCCGGGCCGCCACTCGGGTGGGCCCCCTGATCGTGGTTCCGCGCGGGATGGCGTAAGGGTGCGGGCCGTTCCCGCCTGCGCAGCCGCGGGGGTCGCCGGGGAGACGGCCGTTACCTTTACCCCGATGAGCGCCGCCGGTGATCGGTTCGCCGAATTCTGGGACACGAAGGGCTACGTGGTCGCCGACGGCGCCATGGGGACGCAGCTCTTCGCCATGGGGTTGACCTCCGGCGACGCGCCGGAGCGCTCCAACCTGCTGGCCCCCGGGCGGATCCGCGACGTGCACCGCGGCCACCTCCGGGCAGGAGCCGATCTCGTGCTGACCAACAGCTTCGGTGGGAACGGCCTGCGGCTGCGCTTGCACAACCTCGACGGGCGCGTCCTGGAGTTGAACGAGGCAGCCGCCCGTATCGCCCGGGAGGCCACCGAGGCCGAACAGCGCCGCGACGCCCGGACGATGCTGGTGGCCGGTTCGATGGGGCCGACCGGGGAGCTGTTGGAGCCGCTGGGATCGCTGACCGTCGCCGACTGCGAGCAGGCCTTCGCCACCCAGGCCGAGGGCCTGGCACAAGGCGGCGCCGATCTGCTCTGGCTCGAGACCCTGAGCGACCTGGGGGAGGTGGAGGCCGCCGTGCGGGGCGCCCGCAGGGCCTGTGACCTGCCGGTGGCGGTGACGCTGAGCTTCGACACCGCCGGACGCACGATGATGGGCGCCGGCGGAGCCGAGGCGGCCGAGCGGCTCGGTCATCTGGAGCTGGCGGCCCTCGGCGCAAACTGCGGCAACAACCTCGCCGACACCGAGGCCGCCGCGCTCGAGATCGCCGCCGCGCTGCCCGGCGTCCCGGTGATCTCCAAACCCAACGCCGGCATCCCCTACTGGGGCGGCAACACCTTCCACTACACCGGCACGCCCGAGATCCTGGCTGCCCACGCCCACCGGGCGCGGCAGGGCGGCGTACAGATCATCGGCGGCTGCTGCGGCAGCACCCCGGCCCACATCGCCAAGATCGCGGCAGTGCTGGCGGGCGACCAACCAGTGCCCGAGATCATGTATCCGACCGGCGACGAGGGATCAGCCGCTCTGACCGACGCAGCCCCCGACCGCGACCGGTCCCGCCGACGGCAGCGCTGACTGCCGGTACACAAACGCTCCGGCTCCCCCGTACCCGCCGCCGACGCCGAACCTGATCGGGGTGCCGCGCCGCGCACGCGGCTCGCTGCCGACCACCGCTGCCGAGAAGCGTCAGCAGGCCGAGCCGCCGCCCAACGCGCCGGGGCCGCGGCGGCTGCCGCCAACCACCTCCCGGACCGCCCCGCGACCGGACCCCCAGCCACCCGGCCCCGGAGGTGAGCCCCATACACTTCGCCGGGCATGCGCGAGCACCCCGCGGGGCCCTCCACCGAACCGTACCCGCGGCGCTGGCTGATCCTCGTCGTCCTGTGTTCGTCGATGGTGATGGTCTTCAGCAACCTCGGCTCGATGAACATCGCCCTGCCGACCATGCAGACGGCGCTGGGGGCCAGCGGCTCGGATCTGCAATGGATCACCGACGCCCACATCCTCACCTTCGCCTGCCTGCTGCTGCCCCTCGGTGCCCTCGGTGACCGCAGGGGTCGAAAAGGGGTACTGCTCGCCGGGATCGTGATCTTCGGGGTGGCCAGCGGGCTGGCGGCCTTCTCCACAACCGCCGGGCAGGTAATCATCTACCGGACGATTATGGGTGTCGGCGCCGCCCTGGTCATGCCGGCGACGCTGTCGATCGCCGCGGTCATCTTTCCGGCGTCCGAGCGAGCCAAGGCGGTCGCCGCCTGGTCGGCCGCCGCGGGGCTCAGCGGGATGCTCGGTCCCGTCATCGGCGGTGTCCTGCTCCGGTACTTCTGGTGGGGCTCGGTCTTCCTGTTCACCGTCCCGGTGGCCGGGGTGGTCCTGGCGCTGGTCACCTGGATCGTGCCGACGTCCCGGGACGAGGCGCAACGGCCGCTGGACGCGGTCGGCTCCGCGCTGTCGATCGTGGCGCTCGGCTGCCTGCTCTACGGGATCATCGAAGGCCCCGAACTGGGATGGCTGGGCCCACCGGTGATCGGAGGCTTCGGCGTGGCGGCCGTGGGATTCTGGGCCTACGTCCGCTGGGAACGCCGGACCCGGTTCCCCATGCTCGACCCGGCCTACTTCGGCAACCGGGTCTTCAGCCTCGGGGCGGTCTCCGCCGTCGGGACCTTCTTCGCCCTGTACGGCATCGTCTTCATCCTCACCCAGTACTTCCAGTTCGCGCAGGGCCACTCGCCGCTCGCAGCGGGTCTCCGGATGCTGCCCGTCTCCGCGATCGTGTTCCTGATCGCACCCCGCATCCCCGCCGTGATCGCCCGATCCGGCGCGCGGGCCACGATCACCGCCGGGCTGGTGATCACCGCCGCCGGGATGGCGACCATGGGGACGCTCAGCGCGGCGTCGTCCTACGGGCCCGCCGCGGTGGCCCTCGTGGTGCTGGGCATCGGGCTCGCCGTGACCATGCCGACCGCGACGCACGCCATCGTCAGTTCGCTCCCGTCGCACAAGTCCGGCGTCGGCTCGGCCCTCAACGACATGACACGCGAGACGGGCGGGGCGATCGGCATCGCGCTGCTGGGCTCACTCCTGTCGGTCGGCTACCGGCAGGGGATCTCCGGGAGGCTGGGCGACCTGCCGGCCGCAGCGGCCGAGGCTGCGTCCGACTCGATCGGCGGCGCCCTCGGCGCCGGTGCAGAGCTACCTACCGAGGTAGCCGCGCGACTGCACGGTCTGGCCACCGACGCATTCGACCGGGGAATGACCCTGGCCTCCTGGGTTGCGGCGGGTGCGCTGGTCCTCGTCGCAGTCATCGTCCACCGGCTGTACCCGAAGCACCGGACCGACACCCGCCCGGCCGTGCCTTCGGAGACAGGCGCCGCCGAAGGCACGGCCTGAGCGACCCGGCCGCGGGCCCCGGCAACCCGGCCCCAGACCCACGGCAACCCGGCCGCGGACCCACGGCAACCCGGCCCCAGACCCACGGCGACCCGGCCGCGGACCCACGGCAACCCGGCCCCAGACCCACGGCGACCCGGCGCGGGCCGTCGGCGACCCGGGCCCGGAGGCACGCCCTTTACACTTCGCCGGGCATGCGCGAACACCCCGCGGGGCCCTCCACCGAACCACACCCGCAGCGCTGGCTGATCCTCATCGTGCTGTGTTCGTCAATCGTGATGGTCTTCAGCAACCTCGGTGCGATGAACGTCGCGCTGCCGACCATCCAGACGGCGCTGGGTGCCAGCGGCTCGAGTCTGCAATGGATCACCGACGCCTACATGCTGACTTTTGCGGGTCTGCTGCTGCCCTTCGGGGCCCTCGGCGACCGCTGGGGCCGCAAGGGGGTTCTGCTCACCGGGATCGTCATCTTCGGGGTGGCCTGCGCGCTGGCAGCCTTCTCGACAACCGCCGGGCAGGTGATCGGTTACCGGGCCATCATGGGTGTCGGCGCCGCCCTCGTGATGCCGGCGACGCTGTCGATCGCCGCGGTGATCTTCCCGGCGTCGGAGCGACCCAAGGCGGTCGCAGTCTGGTCGGCGGCCGCGGGCCTGAGCGGCCTGCTCGGCCCCCTCACAGGCGGTCTCATGCTCCGCTTCTTCTGGTGGGGCTCGGTCTTCGGTGTCCTCGTCCCCGTGGCCGCGGTGGTCCTGGCGTTGGTGGCCTGGATCGTGCCGACGTCCCGGGACGAGGAGCAACGGCCGCTGGACGCGGTCGGCTCCGCGCTGTCGATCGTGGCGCTCGGCTGCCTGCTCTTCGGGATCATCGAAGGCCCCGAATTGGGATGGCGAGACCCACCGGTGGTCAGCGTTTTCGGTGGGGCGCTGGTGGGATTCTGGGCCTACGTTCGCTGGGAGCGCCGGGCGCGGTTCCCCATGCTCGACCCGGCCTACTTCGGTAACCGGGTCTTCACGCTCGGGGCGGTCGCGGCCGTCGCGACCTTCTTCGCGCTGTACGGCAATTTCTTCGTCCAAACCCAGTACTTCCAATTCGCGCAGGGGCACTCACCACTGCCGGCCGGCGTCCGGATGTTGCCCCCGGCGGCGGTGGTGTTCCTGGTCGCGCCCCGCGTCCCGGCGCTGCTCGCCCGATTCGGACCGAGGGCCACGATCACCGCGGGGCTGGTGATCACCGCCATCGGGATGACAATCATGGGGACGCTCAGCCCGGCGTCGCCCTACTGGTTCGCGGTGGTGCCCCTGGTGCTCCTGGGCACCGGGCTCGCCGTGACCATGCCGAGCGCGACACACGCCATCGTCGGTTCGCTCCCGTCGCACAAGGCGGGAGTCGGCTCGGCCCTCAATGACATGACACGCGAGACGGGCGGGGCAATCGGCATCGCGATGCTGGGCTCACTCCTGTCGGTCGGCTACCGGCAGGGGGTCTCGGGGAGGCTCGGCGATTTTTCACCGGCAGCGGCCGAGGCGGCATCCGACTCGATCGGCAGCGCCCTCGGAGCCGCCCGCGAGTTGCCCGCCGAAGCGGCCGAACAGCTCCGTGTTCTTGCGATCGACGCGTTCGATCGGGGGATGAACCTGTCCTCGTGGGTCACGGCCGCCGCGCTGCTGGTTGTCGCAGCGATCGTCTACCGGCTGTACCCCACGCAGCGGACCGACATCGGTCAGGCCGTGCCCGCGGAGGCGGGCGCGGCCGCCTCGGACCGGCTGGGAGACTCCTGAGTGATGCTGCACACCGTCTTGCGCGTCATTCCGGCGGAGACCGGAATCCACTCGCCGGCGGCGCCGCTCGCGCGCGCTGTGGATCACCTGGCACTCACGTAGATCGCCGATGCCCCCCTCCGACGGGACCGTCGATGGCCATGCCCTCCTCGCCGACCTCACCGCTGCGCTGGGAACCCGCCACACCCGGACCGACGAGGACATCATGGCCCCCTTCCTCGTCGACGAGCGCCGGCGCGATGCGCAGTTCTCTGTCAGGAGTCTTCTGATCCCCTCGCCGACTTGAACAGCTCATCGAGAAGATCGAGTTTCTCACCGACTTCGGCGGGAACCACGGCGACATCGACGAAAGCCACAAGTCGATGTAAATCCGCCTTGCGCATCAACATTGGTCTTCCCAGATTCGTGGCGAGACGACGGAAGAACTCCTCCGCGAAGTCGCTCAGCTTGACACCCTTCGTCGACGTCTCCCAGAGGAACTGTCTTGTCGTCTGATCGGCGTTCTGCCAAACGCCGAGTCCGGTAGCGTCAGAGAAAATGCGCTCAGCGATTAGGTCTTCAAGTACCTCATCAGCCACCAAAATGTCAAATGATCCATCATCATACTCATCTGCGGCGGCGAGACGCAGCGTTAACGGTGTAACGATGTAGTTCTCAATTTCATACCGATGCCAATAGCTGACTCTGAACCCCTCTCGCTCGTACGGGTCATGTCGACCCTTGTCTGCATCTAAGATCGCGAGACCACGAATACCCGGGACCATCTCTCGCATCGTGTAGAAGTGTCTCTCCGGCGGGAGTCCGTAGGCTCCTTCAACTCGCGCCAACTCCGCATCAAGACTACGCTCAGGATAGTTGTCCTGTACATAGTAAATGTTCGCGCGTTCATCCCAAGAACCCGCAACGGGATGATCCAGTCTCTTTGCAAGTGACTTGAGTATCTGCAGATCCGTGTTCCCTTCCAAGTATAGGACGTACCCACGCTGACGCGCGCGAAGATAGTGCTCCGTCCCATATTGCTTCAGGGCGTCACGACTAACCGAGCTACCAGGCACAGGAATTGACCGCCCGCCTAGTAGAAGCGTCAGACTGTGATCTACAGCCTCGTCAAGGATCTGCTCAGAGTGGGTAACGATTAGGACTTGCGAATCATTCTCTGCAGCAATTTCACGCAAGAGAACATACACCTGCTTCTGTCGGAGAATTTCCAAATGGGCGTCCGGCTCATCGATGAGAAGAACACCAGAACGGTGTGAGTACAAGTAGGACAGAATCAGCAGAATTTGTTGAAGACCGCGCCCCGCACTGGCGATCTCCAATGGCACAGCTAGCCCTTGCTGACGATAATGAAGATCGATACTCCCGCGCGAATTCTCAAGTGGATCGGTCAACTCAATATCAAACAGATGCCCCATGAGCAAGGTGATGGCTTCCCAGTCATCTGAAGAACTCTGGCGAACCATAAGGCACAGATTCCGTAACACTTGAGCGGTCTGGCCCTGACCCAAGAGGACATTCACCCTACCTGGCTGAACAGTGGGCTCTTCAAGCTCAAGGCCAGACATCGAATAGAGGAGATGCACATCTACCGCGGCAGCCGTCGCAATGGCGTCTAGGTTCTCGAGAGTCGCCTCGTCCGGAGCACAATAGACGATATCTTCCCCCTGGTTACGACATGTAATGGTTACTGGACAGATCGTGTTGGCGTGTAGTACGCCTACTGTAATGTCAATTGGTATTGGAATATTACCTGTGCGTACCGCCGCATCGTGCCAGAAATACCGGGTACGGCGGACGGGAACTGAGACGATATTCAGACGATTGAGAGCAGTAGCAGTCCGCTTCTTGGGCGGCGCTTGACCCTTGCTGGCGTACCACACCTTGACTGCGTGGGACCAGAAGGCAATCGCCTGAATTATCGTTGTCTTTCCGCAGTTGTTCGGACCAACCAATACTGTGGGATGATCGAGATCGATTCGCTGAGGTTCGTGCCCGAAGAGCTTGAAGTTCGTAATCTCGATGTAGTGGAGTGGCCGCATCTGAGAAGTAATCCTAGCATTTCGAGACTAGTGCGCTCTCAACGATCGCCGCTCCCTACAAGAACTGGACAGTCATGCCAGAACAGGAACCTTGCCAGCCAAATGACGCCATAGTCGACCGGCTCGACGCTGCGCTGGGAACCCGCCACATCCAGACCGACGAGGACATCATGGCCCCCTTCCTCGTCGACGAGCGCCGGCACTACCACGGCGATGCCCTGGCGGTGGTCTCCCCGGCCGACACCGGAGACGTGGCGACGGTCGTGCGGCTCTGCGCCGCCGCCGGCGTGGCCGTCGTACCCCAAGGTGGCAACACGGGGCTCTGCGGGGGCGCCACCCCGCTGCGCGACGGGCCGTCGGTGCTGCTCAGCCTGCGACGCATGCGCGAGGTGCGCCGCATCGACCGTCTGGGGCGCAGCATCACGGTTGGCGCCGGAGCCACGGTGGCCGAGGTGGCAGACGCCGCGGCCGCCGCCGGGCTGCTGTTCCCGCTCAGCTTCGGCGCCGAAGCCAGCGCGCAGATCGGCGGCGCCCTGTCCACCAACGCCGGCGGGACGGCGGTGCTGCGCTACGGCAGCGCCCGCGCCCTCACCCTGGGCCTGGAGGTCGTGCTGGCCGACGGCACGGTGGCGCGCCTCGGCGGCGGCCTGCGCAAGGACAACACCGGCTACGACCTGAAGAACCTCTTCGTGGGCAGCGAGGGCACCCTCGGCGTGATCTGCGAGGCCACCCTGGCGCTGTTCGCGCCTGCCCGGCAGCGGGCAACCGCCATGGCCACCCTCTCCGGCGGCCGGGCACCCGCTCGGGCAACCGGCTCTCCGGAAGGCCCGCCGGAGAGCGACGGGGCGGCCTGGGCGGCCGGCGCGCGCGCCGGCCTGGAGGTTCTCGGCCGGTTGCTGGACGCGAGCGATGGGCGCGTCAGCGCGTGCGAGTGGCTGAGTCCCACCACGCGCCGCCTGGCCTGCGTGCAACCGGGCGGTGCCCGCGATCCGTTCGGTCCCGGCGCGGAGTCCCTGCTGCTCGTCGAGTTGACGTCGGGCCGGGCAGGCGAGGATCTGCGACGGCTGCTGGAGGAGGTGCTCGCCGACGCCCTCGCCGACGGTCTCATCGGCGACGCCACGGTGGCCGACGGCAGCGCCGCCGCCGAGCGGCTGTGGCAGGTGCGCGAGGCGCCGCCCGAGGCCGAGAAGCGCTCCGGCGGCTCGGTCAAGCACGACATCGCCGTGGTGCCGGCCCGCGTGCCCGACTTCCTGGAGCAGGCCACGGCCGCGGTCGAGGCGGTACTGCCCGGCGTGCAGGTCAACGCCTTCGGCCACCTCGGCGACGGCAACATCCACTTCAACCTGCTGGCACCGCCAGGAGCGGACCCGCACGTGCTCGGTGACAGCGAGGACCGCCTGACCGAGGCTGTCTTCGACGTGACCGAATCCCTCGGGGGCAGCTTCAGCGCCGAGCACGGCATCGGCTGGCGCTGGCGGGACGAACTCGCCCGCCGCAAGCCCCCGGTCGCGCTCGACCTGATGCGACGGATCAAGGCCACCCTCGACCCCGCCGGCGTCCTCAACCCCGGCAAGGTCGTCTGAGTCACCGCCGCCCGAACGCGCCTTGTTGATCGCACAGATATGTGCGATAATGGACTCGTGAACGGGCGGGAGTTCTGCCGACGAGCCCGGCGATACGCCCGCCGAAACCGGCTGGACTTCGATTTCGTTCCCAGCCGCGGGAAGGGAAGTCATGGAGAGTTGCGGCTGGGTCCCTATCGGACCACCGTCCCGCATGGCGAGATTCCGGCGGGCACCCTGGCCTCGATGCTGAAGGGCCTCCACATCGACAAGAGGGAGTTCTAGATCATGCGCTATGCCTACCCCTGCAGCATCGTCCGCGATGAGGAAGAAGAGCGAGCGAGCGGCAGGGAAGCCTGGGTCGTGACCTTTCCGGACGTGTACGGAGCCAATACAGGCGGCTGGTCCCGGGACGAGGCCCTGGAGTTGGCCGGCGATTGCCTGGCCGTCGCGCTGGGCATGTACGTCAAGGCACGCGAGGACATCCCGGTTCCCAGCCCCCTCGCCGAGGGCCAGGTGCTGATCGCCGTGTCTCCCATCGTCGCGGCGAAGCTGGCCCTACACACGGCGATGCGGGAGCAGGGCGTGACCAACGTTGCCCTCGCCCGCCGCCTGGGCGTGGGGGAGAACACGGTCCGCCGCCTGCTGGACCCCGGACACCGGTCCCACATCACGTCGGTGGACACGGCGCTGAATGCGCTCGGCCGCTGCCTGGTGGTTGAAGACGAGGCGGCTCTCCGAAAGCCCGAACCGTCCACCGCGCCGGCACCGGCCTGACGAACCGCGGTGTCCGCCGGAGAGGTGGCCGATGCCATCGGCCCTCGCACGTGGGACCGCGGTGATCCTCTCGAGCATCAGTCGGTCGCAGCCAACCGGATCGCGTCGTAGAGCGCCTCCCGGATGCGGTGACCGCGGCGCCCGTAGCCCAAGAGATCGAACATCTCCTCGAAGATCTGCTCGTCGGTGCGCAGGAGGCCGTCGGACATTATCCAGCGGGCCAGCCGCACCAGCTTCTCCGGGTCGTGCTCGGCAATCGGCGCGCCGCGGGGAACGTACGGAGGTGAACCTCGCCGGGCCGGGCCGGACGTCGAAGCAGCCCTGCCCTCATCGGCGGCCGCCGTGCCGGCGCCCCGCCCAACCGCCTGCCCCGCGCTTCGATCACCCGCACCATCACCGCTGCCGGCACCGTCGCCGCTGCGGTCCCCGCCAGGGCCGGCGCCGGCACCACCGCCAGCATGGGCGCGCTCCGGGTCGCCGCTGCCGGCACCACCCCCCGGGTCGCTCTCGGCGACCGCGGCGCGGTACGCCTGCAACACCCTCTCGACCTCGCCGGCGTGGTCGTTGAACCAGTCGGTGGACCAGATGCGGCAGAACCGCCAGCCGAGGCGCTCCAGGTGGTCCTGGCGCAGCCGGTCGCGGTCCCGGGCGGTCTGCGAGGAGTGGTAGGAGGCGCCGTCGGCCTCCACGGCGAGGACGAAACGCCCCGGATCGCTCCGATGGCGCACCGCGAAGTCGATCCGGTAACCCGAGCAGCCGTACTGCGCGACGACACTCAGTCCCGCAGCGGTGAGCTTGTCCATCACGTCGATCTCGAAAGAGTTCAGTGGCTCGGTCTCGTCGGCGCCGTCGAGGTCGGTTCCGGCGGTCTCGACGTACTTCAGGTAGCCGCGCAGCTGCGCGACGCCCTCCGCCGAGGTGCGGTCCCGATCCATCTCGGCGTGGGAGAACGACGACACCAGCGTCATCCGCCGCCGGGCTCGCGTCACGGCCACATTGAGGCGCCGCTCGCCTCCCTGCTGGTTCAGCGGACCGAACCGGTACAGGAGGCGCCCGGAAGGGTTCTTGCCGTAGCCGATGCTGAGCACGATGGCGTCCCGCTCGTCGCCCTGCACCCGCTCGAGGTTCTTGACGAAGGCCCGCTCGGGCGCAGCCTCGTCGAAGAACGCCTCGATTTCGGGGCTGCTCTCGGTGGCCAGCCGGCGCCGCAGCACCTCCTCGATCCGGTCGGCGTGATACCGGCCCATGGCGATGACGCCGAGCGACTCGTTCGGCCTCCGGCGGGCGTGGTCGATCATGAGGTCCACGACTCGCCGCACCTCGTCGGGGTTGCTGCGCGTGTCGGTCGCCTCGCCGGGACGGTGCTCGACCGGCTCGAAGTGCAGGCATTCGCCCCCGCCGGCACCGGGGAACGTGGTGAGCGAGCCGCCGTAGACGTTGTGGTTGGAGAAGGCGATGAGGCGCTCGTCGGTGGACCTGTAGTGCCAGGTGAGCGGCCGGCGCGACAGCAGCGCGTCCATCACGTCGAGGATCGACTCGAAGTCCGACAGCGAGCCGGCGTCGTCGCTCTCGTCGCTCTCGCCGTCGGCGGCGCCGTCGAAGAACACCGTGGGCGGGAGCTGGCGGGAGTCGCCCGCCACCATCGCCCGCGGCGCCCGCAGCAGCGCAGGGATGGCGTCGGAGGGCAGCACCTGGCTGGCCTCGTCGAAGATGACCAGATCGAAGAGCTTCCGCGCCGGCAGCGTCTGGGCCACGTCCAGCGGCGACATCGCCCAGCAGGGCCGCACCGCCGTGAGCACGTCGGGAGCCTGCTCGAAAAGGCCCCGCAGCGGCAGGTGGCGCGTCTTCTTGGCCGCCTCCCTGCGGATCAGCGCGTCCTGGTCGCGGTGGGCGTTGCAGACGGCGGTGGCGCTCTCGGCGACCCTGCGGCGGATCCGTTCCGGCGCCAGGCCGAGATGGGCGGTATCGGCCTCGCGGAACTCGCGCACGTGGCGGGCCTGCCGGCCGCCGTCGAAAGCCGCCAGGCCGGGGTCGCCCAGCAGTACCTCCCGGTGTATCGAACCCAGCCAGGCCCGCTCGAACTCGTCACGGAGCCCGCCGGGCGCCACGCCGCCGGAGCGCACCTCCTCGAGGAGTCCGTCGACGCCGGCCGCGGCGATGCGCCCGGTCAGTTCGGCCAGCCGCGGCAGGCGGTTCAGCGTGATCCGATCCGCGGCGAGGGCGCGAACGGCCTCGGCCAGGCCGGTATGGGTCATCCCGCCGAGCTCGTGCTCGGGCAGCATGGCGGAAAGCTCCTCCAGCGCCGGCTGCAACCTGCCGCACGCCTCGGCGGCGGGGGCCAGCCCGGCGGGCGGCCGCGGTGGCCCCTCGCCGCCGGAGCCCGCCCAGCGGCGGACGATTTGGCGAGCCCGCTCCACCAGGTCCAGCGCCTGGCGGCCGCGCAGCCCGGCGCCACCGCGGGACAACCCGGCCACCTCGCGCGCCGCGGCGCGGTAGCGGCCGCCGAGAAGCCTCGCCGGTGCGGAGCGCAGACCGCCGGCGGCGGGCGCCAAGGTGTCCGCCAGCCCGTCGAGGTCTCGCTCGAAGATCTCCCCGGCGGCCTCGGCCCCGAATCGGTCGATGTCGCCGAGCAGATCGATCAGGTCGCCCCACGCCACCACCGACGTCGGTTCGGCCAGACCCAACTCGCCGGGGATCCCCGCACACCGCCGCTCGGCGTCGCGGGTCGCCGCGGCGACCTCGCCGAGCAGTTCCTGCGCCCGCCTCACCTCGCCGGCCGTGGCGACCCGGGCGCCCGCCCACGGCGACCGGCCCGCCAGGAGCGGCTCGGACAGATCGGCCCAGTCGGCGAGGTCGCGGCGTACCTCGCCCACGGACTCGCCGTCGATCCCCGCCACCACCTCCGCCGGGAACAGGCCGACGGGCGAACTGCGCACACGGTCCGGCTCGCCGCCCTCGCCGGCGCCGCCGGCCGGACCGTCCGGGTCGCTGCGAAGCGCCAGCAGACGCTGCTGCACCTCGAAGAACGACAGGCCCCACGGCTCGCGCGGGCGGTGCAATGCCTCGACGTAGCCGGACAACTCGGCCCGGACGTCCGCGAGCCGCTCGTGCAGGCCGCCGTCGTCGGTCGGCGGTGTGGCGCCGATCGCCTCCAGCGACTCGTCGAGGCGCCGCGCCAACTCGCGCCGCTTGACGGTGCCGCCGTGGAGATCCATCACGAACCCGTCGAGTCCCACGTTCGTGAGCCGCTTGGTGACCGCCTCGATGGCGGCCCGCTTCTCGGCCACGAACAGCACGCTGCGCCCCCGGGCCATCATGGCGGCGACGAGGTTGGCGATCGTCTGGCTCTTGCCGGTACCCGGCGGTCCCTGCAGCACGAACGACTCGCCGGCCAGCGCCGCGTTGATGGCCCTGTTCTGCGACGAGTCGGCGTCGAGGACGAGGTACTCGTCGGCCGGCGGCGTGGTGTCGGGAAGCGCCGGGTCGACCTTGTGGGTGTGCTCGGCCCGCAGCGCGCCGAGGGCGTCCCCGTCGCCGGCGATGGCGGCGATCAGATCGTGTTCGGCCGCCGCCTCGAGGTTGTCCTCGATGTCGCTTACCATCGGCATCTTCCGGTACATGAAGTTGCCGACCACCAACCGCCCGCGCTCGATCTCGAAACCGGGGATGCGGCGGGCCCGCGCCGTGAGGTCGTCGAAGATCTCCGCCACCTCGTCGTCGTCCAGCCGGGCGTCGGAGAGCTTCGCGCCGAGCAACTCCTCGCCCGAGGCGGTTACGTTGAACTCCCTGGCCAGATGGCGCAGCAGGGCGTCGTTGAGAGTCCACTCGCCGTCGAGCGCCAGGTCGAAGTCGGCCTCGGAGGCGCCGCGGCGGTGCAGCCCGACGGCACACATCAACACCGGCGCGGCCGGTCGGGCGCTCGACCCGCCGGCCGGAGGCTCCCACGTGGCCATGCCCTGCGCCAGGAACAGGGTGTTGACGCCGCGCTCCTCGAAGTTCTCCGTCGCCTTGCGGCTGACGGCCCGCGCCCGCGCCACGGCGTCGCCGACCGAACCCTCGCCCTCCGTGGGTCCACCCCCGAATAGGCGGCTGAGCGGCACCGTGGTACCGGGTTTCGCCCCCAGCAACTTCCGCAGCGACGCTGGATCGGCGCCGCCGAGATCCAGTGTTCCCAACTTCAGAGGCCTGTAGAACAGGAGGCGGTTGCGCCCCGACGGGTCGGTCAGTGCCTTCGCCCACTGCTCCGCGGCACGACGAACGGTCTCGCTTCGGCTCATCGCGCAATCATCGCGCAGCCCTGCGACACTCCAACTCGGGCCGGCCCGACGCCGCTAGCCGAGTTCGATCCGCCGGATGCGATCGTTGGGGACCCTGATGCGGCCGAGGCTGCGGTCGCAGAAGCGGTCAGGCAGCCCGGCGGGATGTGACACGGACGACGTCTTCGAACTCGCCAACCGGAACGCCGAACTCCTCTGCTGCATCCTCGAGCGTTTCGCCCGACCAGAACCGTTCGAGTACGTCGTCGATGCGGGCCCCGCTCTGCTCGAAGATCGGAGCGCCGAATGACCGGCTCGGGTCCGCGACCACTTCGGCGAGTTCGTACGCCGGAACCGAGATGACTGAGGCGTAACCGTCGTCGCCGTAGGTGATCCGATGGAGATACGAACGAATGACCTCAACGAACACCCGCTGGCCGCTGCGGACGACGACGAGGTCCAACGCTCGGTCACCCTCGTCGGTTCCTCGGCGGCTCTCGCCGTAGTCGTAGGGAGAAGGGGAGGGGTCAGGTGAGCGTCACGGTGCCGTTGTCGATCACGGGGCGGTCGCCGACGAAGGTGCGATACCAGGCGCGGTCGCCGTCGATCCAGACGTGCACATCGAGGCGGTCGCCGGGGAACACGGGTGCCGAGAAGCGGCCGTACATGCCGCCGAAGCGCTCCGGGTCGCCGTCGCACACCGCGTGCAGCAGCGCCCGCCCGGTGAACCCGTAGGTGCACAGACCGTGCAGGATGGGCCTGTCGAAACCGGCCAGGGCGGCGAAGGCGGGGTCGCTGTGCAGCGGGTTGCGGTCGCCGTTCAGCCGGTACAGCAGGGCCTGGTCGGTGCGGGTGGTGTAGCTCACCACCTTGTCGGGGTCACGGTCGGGCCGGTCGGTACCGGCAGCCGACGGCCCGCGGTCGCCGCCCCAACCGCCCTCGCCCCGCATCACCAGCGTGGACACGTTGGTGTACATCGGCCGGCCGTCGGCGGTGTCGCCGGCGCTGGAGGTGATCTCCACCACGGCCGCCTTGCCCTTGTCGTACACGCCGGTGATCTTCGCAACGGTGCTGATGGTGGCCTCCACCGGCAGCGGGCGGTGCAGCGTGATCGTCTGCTCGCCGTGCAGCAGCAGCGCGGGGTTGAACGGCCCGAGGTGCCGCATGGGGTTGTCGGGGTTGCCGCCCATCCCGTCGCCGAGCACCACGCACATCGTGGGCAGCGCCTTCTGGGTGACCTCGTGGCTGTTCTCGGTCGTGAACTCCAGTTCCGAGCCAACCGGGTCGTCCATGCCGGCGCCCACGCCGAGCGCGTACAGCAGGCAGTCCTTGGAGTTCCAACTGCTCTCGACCGGTGAGCCCTCGGCTCCCAGGGCGTCGGGATTGATGGGCATGGCACGCCTCCTGGGCTGATCGGCGACGGTGCTGCAACACTACCGAGCGGCCGCGACGCACCTCACCCGCCTCCTGTAGGACTGCTGAGTAATGCGGCGCATCGACTTCGTCGAACAGTACGGGTGTCATCCCGCAGAGGCCGAATCCACCGTTCAGAGTGCCGATCCGCGTCCCCGGTCGAAGACTCGGCGCGCTCCTAGGATGACTCCCCCATGAAGGCCGTTCGCTGCATCGACGGGCGCATGCAGCTGTGCGACGTGCCCCGACCGGTTCCCGGCGACGGGCAGGTGCTGGTGTCGGTCGCCTCGGCGGGCATCTGCTCCTCCGATCTGCACATGGCCCGGCTGGGCCTGTTGGACCCGGGGATCACCGTCGGCCACGAGATCGCCGGCCGGCTGGTCGACGGCACCCCGGTCGTGGTCGAGCCGGTGACGCCGTGCGGGCAGCTGTGCGCCTTCTGCGACGGCGGCGATTACAACCTCTGCGGTACGTCGGTGCGGCAGGTGCTGGGCATCGGCGCCGACGGGGGCATGGCCGAGTACGTGGCGGCCGACGCCGCCGGGATCGTGCCGTTGGGTGGCATCGGCGACGGCATCCGCGACGCCTCCCTGGTGGAGCCGCTGGCGGTTGGGGTGCACGGCCTGCGCCTGGCGAAGCGCGGCGCCGGCGGGCGGATTCTGGTGATCGGTGGTGGCGCCCTGGGGTTGTGCGCCGCCGCCGCGGCCCGCCACGACGGCGCCGAGGTGGCGGTGCTGGCCCGCCACGACGCCCAGCGCGCCGCAGCCGACCGCATCGGTGCCGGCGAACCCGACGACGGCCGCTACGACCTCGTGGTGGACGCGGCCGGCACACCCGAGGCGCTGGCCGAAGCCGCCCGCAGGGCCCGGCGGGGCGGCACGCTGCTGCTGCTCGCCAACTACTGGGGGACCGACATCGTGCTGCCCGGTGGGAGCGTCATGATGAAGGAACTGCGCATCCTCACCGGAATCATGTACGGGCGGGGACCCAACGGTCGCGACATCGACGCCGCCGCGGCCGTGCTGGGGGAGAACCCCGAGGTGGCTCGAGCGCTCGTCACCCACCGCTTCCCCCTCGACGCCGTCGAGGTGGCCTTCGCCACCGCCGCCCGGCGCGACGAGGGCGCCATCAAGGTCGTTCTCGACCCGACCGCGAGCTGAGCCGGCCCCATGGTGAGACGGTGCGCGCCCGCCGGCGCGGCAGTTGCGGGCCGCTTGGCCCTGGTACTAGCTGTGGCGGTGCTGGTGGCGGCCTCCTGCAGCGGTGAAGCAGCGACACCGGCCGAGCCCGCGGAGGGCACGACGACGCCGGCTGCGGGAACCGACCCGGCCGCACCGCCCGAACCCCGGCCCGCCACCGCAACCGGCACTGCGGGGGATCCCGAACCGGACACGGGCAGCGACGACCCGGCAGCCACCGCGGAGGAACCGGCCGGTGAGTCGCCCGACGCCGATCCCGCAGACGGGGACGACTCCGACGCACCGCCGCCACCGGCAGGCCTGAGCCCCGAGGTGGCGGACCGCCTGAGCTTGCTGCTCGACGAACTCGCCGGGCTTGCCCGCGAGTGGGATCCGGCGGCCCGGGCGTCCCTCGCCGTCGTCGCCCCCGACGGCACCCTGTACGGCTTCGGTGAGAACCGCCGGCACATCTCCGCCAGCGCCGTGAAGCCGATCTGGACGGCAGCCGCGATCGACCTGGCCGGCCTGGCGGCCGTGGCACCCCTGGCACCGGCCGCGCTCGAGCAGTCGGACAACTTCGCGGCCGGCGAGATCATCGACCTGATCGGCATCGACACCGTGAACACCTGGAGTGCCGAGGCGGCCGGCACCACCGGCACCCATCTGGCCGCCTGGTACTTCGGGATCGACAGGGTCGCGCAGTCGGTGATCGACGGCGGCAGCAGGGCGAATCTCACG
>Ga0209754_1001985_pt1 | contig 17697 bp, 14 predicted proteins | sample MesohylBB_FD_187295 | JGI IMG/M metagenome (GOLD analysis project Ga0209754, IMG submission 187295) | Host-associated microbial community of the marine sponge Aplysina aerophoba from Gulf of Piran - sponge mesohyl, lysed by bead beating... | ecosystem: Host-associated > Porifera > Sponge >... | reverse complement strand
GGAACTGCGGGGGAACTGCGGGGAACGGCAGTGGGCGGTGGCATGAGACGGCAGGTAGGGGAAGGGACACTGCTGGCTAGACACGTTGCTGGGGAAGAGTAAGCACGGTCGGTGAGGGATGGTTTTGTAGGGGGCGTTGCGGGGGCGCAGCCCCTGCACAAGGGAGGGCCGAAGGCCCGACCGCCCAGAACAGCAGTTTTTAGTAGTCAGTTTTTGGTTTTCAGTGGAACACCAGTCGTCAGTGGAATACCTGCGATTAGTGGGTTGGGAATCTGTTGCGGCTGCGTAGTTACACTAAGAGGAAGAAGGAGAGTGTTGTGGATGTTCCGGAGATGGCGCCTTATGCACGCCATGTTTTTATATGTTCAGGCGCGTTCTGTGACCCAGATGGCAAGGCGGGGCAACTTTACGCGCGTCTGGCCGGCAAATTGGGCGAACTGGGTGAATACGACAACCCCCAGCGCGTAAAGCGGGGGACGACACCCTGTCTGGGCGTTTGCCACAGCGGTCCTGTGCTTGTCGTCTACCCTGATGGGATCTGGTACTGCCAGGTCGATGAAGCCTCGTTGGACAGGATCGTAGAGGAGCATCTAGGCAATGGCAGGCCGGTCGAAGATGCGGTCTACCATCGTCTCAGTGACAATGTCTATTCGAGCGATGTCAAATAGGCGTAGACTGCGCTGAGTCCATCGGGGCTGATCTTGGTAGAGCCGAACAGGTGATCGGGTCCGAGCTCGCCGCCAGTGCGAATCAGATCTTCGAATTCGTCTTCGCTCAAGGTCAGTCCAACCAGCGACGACGCCTGATCGGTGCCCGCGGCGCCCTCGCCGTGGCACTCGGCGCAGCGATTGCCGTATACGAACGCCCCCGAAGCAATGTCGGGCGCCTCCTCCTCCTGTTCTTCGTCCTGCTGCTTATCCGTTTCGCTAGCTTGCTTGAGATCTGTGACCGGCGTCGGCTGGTCAAAGCGGGCCGCCGGCATAGTCGGCACTGCGCTGGTTTCGCTGGCAGCGGGCGCTTCCTCGCTGGAACCGTTCTGCTCATCACCAGGTCCGCATCCTGCCACAAGAGTAAGGAGCAAAAGGAGGACAGCTGCGATCGGCACAATGCGTATAGCGAATCGTGTAATGTTCATTTTCCCCTGTACCATTTCCCCGGCCCTCCTGGTCGTTCTTTAGCGCAGGTTCATCGCTCTCAGTCGCCCGCTGCCGGGCGGGACGTAAGTGGCAGCCTGCTGTCCATCAAACGTCTTACTCGATCATCTTTGGGTCCAGCGCGTCCCGCATGCCGTCGCCGACAAATGAGAAGCCGAGCATCGCCAGCGCTACGGCGATGGTGGGAAAGAGGGCCAGATGCCAGTAGACGCGTACATATGCGTTGCTGACGCCGACCATTTTTCCCCAACTTGGGATGGGATCGTTGATGCCGATGCCGAGAAAGCTCAGGCCGGCCTCGCCGAAAATCGCCGCGGGGATGCCGAAACTGATAGCTACCAGGATAGGTGTCAGGGCATTCGGGAGCAGATGGCGCAAAATGATCCGATTCCTGCTCACGCCCGTGCAACGGGCGGCCTCGACGTATTCCTTCTCTCGCAGCGACAGTATCTGACCACGCGTCAGGCGGGCGATGCCGATCCAACTGGTGATGCTCAGGGCGAATATTACCTTTGTAAGTCCGCCTCCCCAAACGGAAATAATCAGAATGGAGAACATCAGACCGGGGAAGGCGGTCATTATGTCGATGAAGCGGGAGATGACGAAATCGGTTCGGCCTCCCACGTATCCTGCCAGGCTACCCAGCGGTACTCCGATTGAGAAAGCGACTATCTGGACAGCGATACCGACAGTCATGGAGGTGCGGGCGCCGTAAATGAGACGGCTCAGGTAGTCGCGGCCCACTTCGTCCGTGCCAAGCGGGTGGCCGGGCAGATCCAAGGGAAAGCGCAGCACGCGGTCGAAATAGACTCTGTCGTAAGGATAGGGGGCAACCAGGTCGGCGAAAACTGCCAGGAACAGAAAGATGAGAACGATTGTCAGGCCGAAAACGGCCAGCCGGTTGCGCAGGAACCGTCGGGCTGCGTCATGCCACAGTGTTCGGTGGCGGTCCCCACCAGGGGGCGCTACGTCCAGGGGTGTCGCGGCCGTGGCGGTCACTACACGCCTCCCTCTGCGCCCAATCGCACGCGTGGGTCGATCCAGGTATAGACGATATCGGTGAACAGGTAGGTCAGACTCCACAAGAAGGCGATGAGCAGAAAGAGGGCCATAATCATGGGATAATCACGATTAAAGATACTGGTAACGAAGAATTTGCCGAGGCCGTTGATGCGGAAGACCGCTTCGATGAAGATGCTGCCTGTCAGCAGGTTGGGGATGATTACGCCAAGGGCGGTAACCATCGGAATGAGTGCGTTGCGCAGGATATGTCGAAACATTATGGCCTGTTCGCCTAATCCTTTGGCTTGGGCTGTACGAGTAAAGTCCTGACGCATGACATCCACCACGCTGGACCGCGTGTAGCGTGCGATGATGGCCAGCGGGCCTAGTGCGTAGGCGACGACGGGTAAAATCCAGTCGGTACAGATGTAGGCACTGCCAATCAGACAGGTTTCGGAAGCATTCCAGCCGCCCATTGGCAGCCATTTGAGTCGCACGGCAAAGAAGAGTATCAGCCACATCGCCACCACAAAGCTAGGCACGGTGATCCCCAGCATGGCGACAAAGGTCGTTATATTATCGACCCAGGAATTCTGGTGATAGGCGGCATAGATCCCCAAGGTGATTCCGAGGCCGAATGCCAGCGTTACGGTCATCAGGCCCACTTGCGCGGTCACCTTCCAGCTTTTTGCAATCAGAGCGGTCACGGTGGTGGTCGGCTGTTGGAAGGGGATGCCGAAATCAAAGTGCAGGACCGCATTCTTCATGTAGTTCAGGTATTGAATATGGATTGGTTTGTCGAGGCCGTACTTGCGCAGGATGTTCTCTTTGGCAGCCGGAGGCAGGGGGGCTTTGGTTTCGTCAAAAGGGCCGCCGGGCACCTGGTGCATAAGGAAGAAGGTGACAACGGAGACAATAAACAGGACAAGAATCAGCGAGAGAATCCGTCCAAAAATGTATCGTGCCATGGAGTTGCCTGAGTAGGTAACACGGGGGCGGGAGGCCGACAACGCGGCCTCCCGCTCCGTTCAATCGCATCTTGTTTTTGTGGACTTGCAGGCGAAACGCTACTCGGTGATATAGATTTGCGAGATGTCCTGGTCATTGCCCCAATGCCAGCCGGTAATGCCCTGGGAGTCGGGGTCGCGGATTGTGCCCTGCACCCACGACTGCATCAGGTCACCAGCCCATCGATGGGCGATGAAGATTCCGCCGACGTCATCTACGAGAACGCGTTCGGCGTCGCGGAACATCTGGTCGCGGAGCTCCGGGTTGCCAACCATGCCGGCGGCCTCGGTGACCAGGGCGTCAAACTCATCGTTCTTCCAGGAGTGCCGGCCGCCTGATTTCCAGACGTTACCCAACAGGTTGGCCGGGTCGAGGAAGTCCATGCCGTAGTCAACGGCGCCGAATGTCAGTTCGGTGGGCTTGGCATTCAGCGCATCCATGTAGACCTTGCGGTCTACGTTGGAGATTTCGAGGTTGATGTTCAGGCATTGGGTGATGGAGGCGGCAACAGCTTGATAGACGGCGGACATGGCCGGCGCCTCGCCGCGCAGCATCATTACCAGATCGGGGAATCCTTCACCGCCAGGATAGCCGGCTGCGGCCAAATGCTCGTTGGCCTCGTCGCAATCGTAGTTCTGATACTCTCGCAGGTTGCCCTCGGTGTCAGAAGAGGGGTAGCCGGGCATCAGCATTGAGTAGGCGGGCATCGCCTTGATTTCGCCATAGACACTGGCGACAATGCTTTCGCGGTCAACCGCATGGGCGAAGGCTTTGCGGACGTGAATATCGCTAAAGGGTTCGGTGAAGGTGTCGAACAGCAGATAGTCGGTGCGGAAATCACCGAAATGGCGCAGGTAGTTGCCGGCCAATTCCTCATCGCGCAGGATCAGTTCAAAGTCAGCCGGAGTCAGCGCGCCGTAGGGCACCTGGTCGATGTCGCCATTCTGGTAGGCGGCGAAGAATGTGCTCGGATCCATGAAAACGCATTCGACGCGCTTCAGCAGAGGCGGGCGGAACCCATTGTAGGTCGGGTTGGCTTCGACGACGATCTTGTTGCCAGGATCGAATTCGGCCAGAACGAAGGGGCCGGAGGAAACGGAGGTTTCCAGGCTGCTGTTGTAGTAGGGGCCGTGCTCTTCCAGGGCCTTTTTCTGCAGGGTGAACGCGAACTTCATCACACCGGGCAGTGGCGGGAAGACATCCTCGGTCTCGACTTCGAGGGTCAGGTCATCCACCGCGCGCACGCCGAGTTCTTCGGGCGGCAGCTCGCCGGCGATGATCTTGCTCCAGTTCTTGATGCCGCCATCGGCCAGGAAGCTGTAGAACCAGGAGAAGTCCCAGCCGTGCTCCGGCGTAGCGGTCAGTCGGAAGGTGGCCTCGTAGTCATAGGCGGTCAGGGGCGTGCCATCGCTCCAGACCTGGCCCGGACGCAGGTTGAAAGTCCAGACCTTGCCGTCTTCTGAGACGTCCCAGCTTTCGGCTGCTCCGGGGATAACATTGAAGTCCTTATCCAGAGAGACCAGCGTGTCCTGGAAATTATCGGCAAGACAGTAGCGGTTGTAGACCGCCACTGAGAAGTCAAAGGTGGAGGCGCTCTGATTTATGTCAGCGGCCACCCGGTAGACCTGCTCGTCATAGGGTTTGGCGTCGGCAGGCAATTCGATACCGTAAACGGTGACGTTGCCGGAATCTTCCATTGCTTCCGATGATGCCGGCTCCTGGGCTGCTGGCGCGGCTGCCGGAACGCAGGCCTGCAGGAGCAAACCCAGCAGAAGAAGGACAGGAAGTCCATATGCGAACCAACGCGATCGGCGTACAGTTTGTTTCGTCATTGATGTCTCCTTTGTCTCTGGTGAAAATGGGATAGGGCCGACAGTCTATGGGCAGCAGGTAGCTGCTCAGAAACCACACGGCGAAAACTCTGGACGCTAAACTGAACTAGTAGAGGGATTCGTGAATCGATCTCGCTCGGTAGTCTAAGCTAGTGTGGCGATGATTACAAATTTTCCGGGGTACGTGCGCGTCCTACGTCGGAGGGGGGCAAAAACCGGGCCACCCACTTAGCCTCCTGCCATTGGCAGAAGGTTGACTTCGGGTGGCCCGGAGGTAGTTTTTTGTACTGTTTGGGTCAGGCACGTGGTTTCTGATGCCGCCCTAACAAGACTGGGCGCCGGCGACTGTATTGCCTTCAGACGCTACTCTGCCCAGGACCCTTTGGCCATCATGCCGCCGTCTACATTTACATATTCGCCTGTCATAAATGAAGCCTCGTCGCTGCTGAGAAAGAGCACGACTGCAGCGATTTCCTCAGGTTGTCCGATGCGCCCTATGGGATGGTCGGCTGCTGCGGCAGACCGGAGAGCCTCGACGTCGTGGTTCACGCTTTCCAGGGCCAGATGGGTCTCGATTGTGCCTGGATTGACCGCGAGGACGCGAATATTATGTTCCGAATAATCCATTGCCAGCTGCTGCGTCAGAGAGATCATTCCCCCCTTGCTGGCCGCATAGGCCGGCACGCCTTTCATGGACTGGCGGCCCTGAACACTGGCGATATTGACGATGACGCCACTGCCCTGTTTCAGCATCACCGGAATCGCATATTTGGACATTAGAAACCCGCTTTTCAGATTGACGTCCAGGATGCGATCCCAGGTCTCCTCGGGAAATTCATGGGCTGGCAGGTAGCTGTCCACGGGCTGGATGCCGACATTGTTGACGAGAACATCAACCCGGCCGCTCGCGGCCGCCTGGCTCACCAACGCCTCGCAGTTTGCCGCGGTCGAGACATCGATGTTGACGTATGTAATCGAGCCTGGCAGCGAGTCGCTTTCGGCCGCAATTTTGGCGCCGGCGGCGGCGTCAACGTCGGCACAGTATACATCGGCCCCGGCTTGAGCGAAGGCCCGCGTAACGCCTTCGCCTATGCCCTTGGCGCCGCCCGTCACAATTACAGTCTTACTGCTGAAGTCGTTCATAGTAATTCCTCCATTGTTGCAGAATGATCACTGTCGGAGATTGACGCTTCCAATTATCGTTCCGATGCCAGGAAATCGGCAATTGCTCCCGCTTCCTCTGCAGTGAGTCCCATACTTGTCTTTGCAGTTCCAGGTGCAAACTGAGCGGGATTGACGATGAATTCGGCCAGGTTATCCTGTGTCCAGACGATATCCTGCGCGGTCAGCGCAGACGTGGCGTCGAAGCCTTCGACATCTCCGGCTCGTCTGCCAACCACGCCGTCCAAATGCGGGCCGGCGCTATGTTCGGCAGTCAGATTGTGGCAGCCTGCGCAGTAGGTAGCAAATAGCTCGGCGCCGAGATGGCTGGGCAGTTCGTTCTGATGCGAGGACGGGGTAACCTCTTCTCCACGCGCGGCATTCGGGCCTGACGCGCCGAACGTAAAACTTCCCTCCCAGACGGGGCCTTTCCAAAATACTTCGCCATCAGGGCTCTCTTCGCGAATTACCTGACCCGTATGAATGTGTCTGATCTCATATTCCGGCAGCGTACGCGCTACCAGGCAACCGCCCTCAAACATGGCGCTGCCTACTCCTTCGTCAAAGGAGTTGAAGTCATAGACGTTGAATCCGAACTGCTTGCGTTCTTCGAAAACCTCCTCGTTATGAACTGGGGTGATGTTCAAGAAAAACCTGTTCCGAAGCTCATGCATGCTACATGGGATTCTCAGATATACCAACCGGTTCTCGTGGATGAAAATCTGGAAATGAGAGCGCATCGCGGGGAAGCCGATTTCAGCCCCATGGAGTGAACGCACCATCGGATCGTCGACTTCCCCGATGATCTTGAAGACATCGATGCAGACTTCACTGGCATCAAAAGAAAAGATCGATCTGGTACTGTTGTCGAGTTGGCAGTAGAGCGGGGCGCGCCGTAAGAAAATCACTTTTGAGGAATCTGACAGCAGAGCAACTCGGCCGTCGGGCATTTGCGCTATGTCGCGGATACGTTCGCCCAATCCGATCCGTTCAACAGTGGTGACCCGGTTATGGCGAATGCGGACGCGAAAGAGGGAACCGCTTCTCAGAGAACCGATCAGCAGGTCGTCGCGCCATAGGGGAAACTGTTGACTGTCGCTGATGATCAGGTTGGAAACAGCGATTGCCTGGATCCAGGCGAAGAAAGGCTCTTCGAAGCCATCGTGCCTGCCTTGTTGACTGATGTACGGCCATATTCTGTCTCCATACAGGATGCCATAGGTAGCGAACGGCCACCCGTAGTCCAGACCCGCCTTCACCAGGTTAAGCTCATCGCCGCCCTGGGGGCCATGCTCTGTCAGCCACAGGTTGCCGTCGGAATCGCGCGCAAGACCTTGGGGATTGCGAAAGCCGCCGGCAACGATTTCAACTTGACCGGTTGCCAGTTCGATTCGCAAAAGCCTGCCCAAGTGGGTATCGGGGTCAACCACTGGAGGTTTCTCCGGGTCCCCTGCCTCCAGCTGAACATGCCACTCGTACCACGCGTGGTCGCCTACGGCAACCAGAAGATGCTCGGCGCCGTCCATGAGCATCCGGCCACCGGCCTGGATTCCTCCACCAATCTTGGGAACGTCCCCCTCCCAATTGCCAAAGAGAGCGGTATCGATACACGGGTAGGCGGTGAACTCCGTCTTCCAGTCCCCGGTGATGTCTATTCCATCATTTTCGAGGATCAGTTTTGTCGAGGAGATTCGAAACTCTACGCAGTCGCCGACCAAAAAATGGTGGGAAACAAACAGCGTGAATTCCTCGGGCGACGCTTCATACAGAAGAATGTCAGCCACGCGAAAGCCGTTCCAGTTTATGGGTCCTTCTGGAGCCGACTCGTACATGGGGACAGTGTGAGGCAGGTAGCTAAGCTTGCCATCAGCTTGAATCAGTGCAATTTGCCCTCTTGGTGTCACAAGCAGCAGTCTGTCATCCAGCGGCTCGAATGCCCCGCCGCTATCCGCAAACTTTTCGAGTTCAACGATCAGGAGTTGAAGCTCATAAAGATGGGTCTTTTTGGTGGGAGGATCAGGGACAAAGTAGCTGCGTGCATTGCTGAAGTTTGGGGCCGCACTGCTCGAAGATGGTTCCAAGAGAAGAAGCGCAACTGTTACAGTAGTGACAAGCAACAGCAGTAATGTGAATGGTTTCGTACCGCTATTCGTTGCAGGCTTGTTTCTTGCTTTATGTCTGCGCATTGTTTCTCTTACGAAGGCTGGAAATCGGATACAGGCGGTGGGCACTTACTGTTCCGGTTGAAACTCTCGTCTCCAGGTTCCTTTTGCGCAAGGGGAACTGCTGAGCTGTCCTGGCATCATTTATCGGGCGGCAAGACGCCTGGCGATATGTAGGGCTTATTCGTTGGTCGGTAACTGCTAAGCCATAGTAGTTGACCAGCCAGTCATCCTTGGAGCCATTCAGGATCCTGGTGACGCAACTGGTGTACAACGGCCGCCATGCTCGCGAGCCGACACGTTGCGAAGAAGGCACACGGTCGGTGAGGCATGTTTTTGTAGGGGGGCGTTGCGGGGGCGCAGCCCCTGCACAAGGGAGGCCGCTTGCGGCCGACCGCACAACTGCAGTGGTCAGCGGTTAGTGAAAATCGCTTTCGCTCGCCTCGTTCAGGTTTGCGAATCAGTTGCGGTTGAGTAGTTACGCTGGTCATAAAATGCCCCAGCCGTGGTAGTGCCCGGCGCGAACTGACCGGGATCGGCGATGAATTAAGCCAGGTTATTTTCTGTCCAGACGATGTCCAAAGCTGATAGGTCAGCCGAGGCACTGAATCCGGCTCGCCTGCCGGATACGCCGTCCAGGTGTGCGGCGACAATGTGCGCCGACAATGTGCGCCGACAATGTGCGCCGACAATGTGCGCCGACAATGTGCGCCGACAATGTGCGCCGACATTGTTCGCCGACTGCATTCACTTGTGGGATAGGCGCGGCGCTTCTCGCCAGCGCGCGGAACTGGACGCCTTGCCAAAGCAGGGTTTTCGCGCCGCATCTGTGTATTCTCCTTGCGCACCGCTATAATAATCCTGTTCATATTCCCAAACAAATCTGCGCACTGTACTCAGAAACGCATGAGATTCCACGCCGTTTACGATTTGACGGATACTGGCGGGTCTGCTAAAGTGCCCCTTGAATTAGCCAGTAAGAAGTGGGCAGGGCCTGAACTGGCCTACCACACGTACCGACGGAGGACCGGTGAACATGAATCGTATCAGACTTTGGGTCGCAGTCATTTGCACTGCGAGCTTTGAAGGAGGAGCAAAGCACCGGTGATCCTGTCAAGGGATGGCGGCTCGGATTGAAGGCCGACCCATCCAGAAGCGGCAAAATGGTCACGGTGCAGATGCCCGTGACTTTTTAGATTGGCGAATTCCAATTCAGAGTCATGGGCCCGGCCCGTGGCTCTTTTGTTTTGTGCGGGCAAATGCCCGCTAAAGGTAACGTGCAGTTTCAGTTTGCTCTCCCCCGACGGACTGGGGCTGCCGTTGCCGAAGCAACAATCCCCTGTCGCGCCCGATTTCGGGGCGCAGATCTAAGGTTGTAAGGAGTGTAGGTTGATGGAAGACAAGGCATTTGAAACAGGGAAGAGGGCTCAATCCGGGCCGCGCCGGGAGGTGCCCGCCTGGCTGCGGCCGTTGCTGAGAGTTTGGCCTGCCATCGGCGGCCGGCCCAATGCGGGAGATGAAGAGGAAGAGGGCCACGCGGGTATACGGCTCACCTACGACTTGAAGGACACGCTAACTGACAATCGCTTTGTCGGTCTGTGGCGCATGGCAACCGGCTTTCGTAAGATTTATATCCTTGCTGTTCTCGCTGCAGGACTGGCCGCGCTCAGCAGCTCTGCAGTGTTCTACCTGCTGCGCTACTTCGTGGACGATGTATTGGCGAATGCCGACCTTCAGTGGCAAATACCGTGGGTGGCGGTCGGGGTCATCGTTCTGACGCTGCTGCAAGGGCTGTTCTCGTTTGGGATGGGCCGGCTGGCAGCGCAAACGGCTGAAGGGGTCGCCCGCCGGCTGCGCAACTATCTATACGATCAAATCCAACGGCTGACATTTACCTATCACGACACGACGCAGACAGGTGAGCTTATTCAGCGCTCCACCTCCGATGTGGATACGCTGCGCCGGCTTTTCCAGGATCAGCTGATCGGGATCGGTCGGACCGGCCTGCTGTTTCTGGTGAACGTGAGCGCGCTGGCACTGTTACACGGCTGGCTAGCCCTGCTGTCAATTCCTGTGTTGCCCGTGGCTGCCGTGGCTTCCTTTTTCTTTTTCAAGCGGATGGAGATTGTTTTCGAGTCCTATCAGAGTCAGGACGCGGCGCTTTCCAATCGCCTGCAGGAGAGGCTGACCGGCGTACGCGTGGTGAAAGCATTTGCGCGCCAATCCTATGAGATTGAGCGCTTCGAAGAGGAGAATTGGGAGAAGTACCGCCGCGGCGTGAAAATTGCCAACCTTCATGCAATGTTCTGGCCAACTGTAGAAATCCTTACCGGCGGCCAAGTTCTGTTTGCCATGTATATGGCCTCCATGATGGTTTTGGACGGTGGGATAAGCATCGGCACATATATCGCTTTCTTCGGTCTGCTCACCACTACGGTCTGGAATGTGCAAGGGATTGGGCGGCTGGTGGCGCATGTCTCGACCGGCCTGGTCTCGCTGAACCGGGTGCAGGAGATAATTCGCCAGGATCGGGAAGAGTTGGAGGATGGTAGTGTACCGACCAAGCAGGGTCTGCGCGGCGCGTTGCAGTTCAAAAACGTACAGTTCGCTTATGAGACGCCGGCTGCCGAGGAAAGCGGTGGAGCAAAAGATGGCAAAACGGCAGACAAGGTCAAGGCGGCAAACAAGGTCCTGCAGGAAACGCGGAGTAGGGCGTTTGCAGAACGAGGATATGTACTGCGCGACATCAACTTCGACGTCGAGCCGGGGCAGGTGATCGGTCTGCTCGGCGCGACCGGGTCGGGCAAGTCATCTCTGGTCAACCTGTTACCTCGTTTCTATGACTACAGCGGCGGCAACATTATTCTGGACGGCGAAGAACTGCGGAACTATGCGCGCGGTTTTCTGCGCAGCCAGGTCGGCATTGTGCAGCAGGAGCCGTTCCTGTTTTCGACGACGATCCGCAACAATATCACCTATGGTCTGGTAAGAGATGTCTCCGATGAAGAGATGGAGGCCGCGGCCAGGGCGGCGGCAATCCATGACGTGGTTCAGACCTTTCCTAAGGGCTACGATACGCTGGTAGGCGAGCGCGGCGTGACCCTTTCCGGCGGGCAGAAGCAGCGGGTGACTATCGCACGTACGTTGCTGAAGGATCCGGCGATCCTGTTGCTGGATGACGCAACCTCCAGTGTAGACACGGAAACCGATGCAACCATCCGTGCGGCATTGAGCCGGTTGATGCAAGGGCGGACAACATTCATAGTTGCCCACCGTGTGCAAAGCGTTATGGCGGCCGACCAGATCCTGGTGATGGAAGCAGGGCGGATCATTCAGCGGGGCAGCCACAACGAACTGGTCTCTCAGCACGGCGTCTACCGCCAGGTATATGAACTACAGGTCCAGGTCGAGGCCGATCTTGAAAGAGAAATCGCCGAGGTAGTCGAATCGGCTGAGGTGAAGCTGAATGGACTTGAAGAAGGGCCGCGCACGCCGGACGAGAATGGCGCGCCGCCTGAATCTGAAATTCCCCATACTGTTTCAAAGGGTTGACCGATGTCAGAACACGAACAGTTCGAAGAAGAGGAATTTGATACCGAGTTCAACGGCCAGACCGTTGCTCGTATTCTACGTCAGGGTCTGAAGCACTGGCCGTTAATGTTTGGCTATATGTTTTCGATGTTAGTGACCGCTTTTATGGACGGGTACTTGACCTTTCTCACGAAGCGGATCATAGATGAGGGCATATTGGCCGGTAATACAGAACAACTTGTGCGGCTGATTGTCCAGTTCGGCTTGGGACTCCTGCTGGTGTCGCTGGGTGTGATGGGCTTCATTTTTTCGGCGGGTCGTCTAGGCGAGCGCGTTCAGTATGATCTGCGCAAAAAGATGTTTGGCCGGCTGCAGGAGCTGTCGCTCTCGTACTTCGACCGCACGCCCGTCGGCTGGCTCATGAGCCGGCTGACGTCCGACGCCAGCCGCGTAGGGGATCTGGTTTCATGGGGTCTAGTGGATCTTGCCTGGGGTGGGGTCAGCATAATCATCTCCCTTTCTTTCATGGCGGTGATAAACGTTCGGATGATGCTGATCGTCGCTGCGGTCATGCCGGTGCTGGTGGTGGTGGCGCTCCGGTTCAAGAAGAAGATACTGGTGGAATATCGCGACGTGCGCAAGACGAATTCGAAGATCACCGGGGCCTATAATGAGAACATTACCGGTGTGCGCGTAGTCAAATCCCTGCGTCGCGAAGAAGGCAACCTGGAAGAGTTCACCGATCTCACTCGGACTATGTACCGTGCCGGATATCGAGCGGCGTGGCTGTCGGCTCTGTTTCTGCCGGTGGTTCAACTGATCAGTGCGGTGGCGGTTTCAGGCATTGTCTTGTACGGCGGCTGGCAGTTCCAAGTGGGAGAAATGACAATCGGCGGCATCCAAGCCTTCGTCTTCTACATTACATTCATGCTGTTTCCGATTCAGGAGATGGCGCGCATCTATGCCGAGATGCAGCAGGCAATCGCGTCGGGGGAACGTATTTTCAGTCTCGTCGATGCTGTGCCGGAGATTCAGGACCGCGATGGAGCGCAGGAGCCGGAAAGCCTGCGGGGAGACATTGTCTTCGAGAATGTGGACTTCCGCTACGAGGAGGAAAAGCCGGTCCTGCGCGACTTCAGCCTGCATGTGAAACAGGGAGAGACAATCGCGCTGGTCGGGCCGACAGGCGCGGGCAAGTCGACGATTGTCAATCTGGTCTGCCGCTTCTACGAACCCTCAAGCGGCCGCATTCTGATCAACGGAAAGGACTATACGGAGTGGACGCTGCATGGCATTCACAGCCGTATCGGCATCGTGTTGCAGACCCCCTACCTTTTTTCCGGTTCGATCTGGGATAATCTACGTTATGGGCGGCTCGACGCCACCGACGAGGAGGTCGTGAACGCGGCCAAGGTAGCAGGCGCGCATGCTTTTATCGAAGAGCTGGACGAAGGGTATGACAGCCAGGTGGGCGAAGGCGGAGTACTGCTGTCGGTCGGGCAAACGCAACTGTTGAGCCTGGCGCGGGCCATCCTCGCCGACCCTGAGATTTTCGTCATGGACGAGGCCACAAGTTCGGTCGACACGCTGACCGAGGCGCTAGTCCAGGAGGCGATGGATGCAATCCTGGCGGACCGCACCAGCTTCATCATCGCCCACCGGCTCTCGACCATCAGAAAGGCGGACCGCATTCTGGTGATTGAGGATGGGCGCATCGCTGAACAGGGCAGCCACGCGCAGCTTATTGGCCAGCGCGGTCACTACTATGACCTGTATACGAAGCAGTTTCGTGACGAGCGCATCGGGACCGGGCAGCCGCTCCTGGGTACGGGGAAGTTGGTAGCGGCCTGAGAAGCAGCCAGTCACTTCAGGAAAGGCGCCGGTTCTCGTATCAGAACCGGCGCTCTTTTTTGCCGGAGGCGTTGGCACCGGCGTCGGGAACCCCACATTTTCCTTATTTGACCAACTGAACTATCTAAAATATACTGTGCACAGTTGCGCTGCGGGTGAGCGCATTTGCACCTGAAAAACCGAATCGCAATCGGGAGCTCGGAAGAACTGGGCTGAGAAATCTCTTTGTGCGGCCGAATGCCGCTCTCTGGAGATGACCGACAGACCTGATCCAGGTAATGCTGGCGTAGGAACATTAGCGAAATGTTGAAGAACTGTAGATAGCACAAAACGCCAACCGCCTCGCAGGGCGGTTTTTTTATTATCTAAAGGAGACAGCATGTCCAATCCGGTAAATGTTGATATTCAAGTGCTCCCCTCGACGGGCGACGACGTCTATTCGGTTGTCGATCGCGCCATTGCCGTCATCCAGGAATCGGGCCTGAAATACGAAGTGGGCGCGCTGGGGACGACGGTCGAAGGTGACCTGGACAGCTGCCTGGAGGTAGCAAAGGCGGCGCATCGCGCCTGCTTTGTTGACGGCGTTGCGGGCGTAGTCACCGTCATCAAGATCGGCGAGGCAGTTGGCGGCTCTTCCATGGAAGAGAAGGTGGCAAAGTTTCGAGGTGGCGACTGATGTGGGCGGCGCGCCTGGCGTTTCCGGCGGCAGTTCTGCTGACGTTGGCGGTTCTCTGGGAACTGGTTGTATGGGGACTGGCGGTGCCGAAGTGGATCGTTCCTTCGCCATCCGCGATCTGGCAGGCGTTCTGGGAGATGCGCGCCTTGCTGGCCGTTCATGTCGGGCAGACCATGCTGGAGGTTGCGACGGGTATCGGTATTGCCGTGACCGCCGGGGTTGCCGTGGCGGCCGCGATCAATTTTTCGCCGTGGCTGCGGCGCGCGATCTATCCACTACTGGTAATTTCGCAGACGGTGCCGATTCTGGCGCTGGCCCCGCTGTTAATCATCTGGTTTGGCTTTGGCATTGCGCCCAAAGTCATTGTAGTGACACTGTTCTGTTTTTTCCCGATCGCCATCAACACAAGTGATGGGCTGACTGCGACCGAGCCGGAGCTGATCGATCTATTCCGCTCGATGGGGGCGACGTGGTTGCAGATATGGCAGAAGGTGCGGCTGCCGGCGGCGCTGCCCTACTTTTTTTCGGGCCTGAAAATCGCAGCCACCTATAGTGTAACCGGCGCAATCGTTGGGGAGTGGGTGGGAGCCAAGCAGGGGCTGGGAATCTATATGCTGCGCTCGTCGGCGGCGTTCAAGACTGCGCAGGTTTTCTCGGCCATTGCGATCACGTCTCTCCTGAGCATTGCGCTTTTTCTGGCTGTGTTTGTCATTGAACGGGGCACAATGCCGTGGCACTTTGAGGAGCGATAGCGGTAGTTACCGGCAGGTGGCTGCCTGTCGGAAAAACCTGAATTCTGGAGGAGATGATGCGAGAGCGAATATCACGGACGATGCTGCTTATTTCGATAGTGACGGCGGTGCTGCTGGCGGCCGCCTGTGTGCCGGTTGCGCCTGCGGCACAGAGTGGGGACGGGGCCGCCGCGGTGAAGGACGTAACGCTGCTGCTGGATTGGACTCCAAATACCAACCATACCGGTATCTATGTGGCCCAGGAAAAGGGCTGGTATCAGGAGGCGGGCCTGAATGTGGATATTGTGATACCGGGCGAGTCGGATGTGCACCAGGTTGTGGCCACCGGCTCGGCTGACTTTGGCGTAAGCTACCAGGAGGGCACGACTTTCGCCAGAGTTGAGGGCGTGCCAATTGTGTCGGTGGCGGCGGTCATTCAGCACAACACGTCCGGCTTTGCTTCGCGCAGCAGCGCGGGCATCGAGCAGCCTGCGGATCTGGCCGGCAAGCGGTACGGCAGTTTTGGCTCGCCGATCGAGTATCCGACCATCGACCTGCTGATGCAGTGCGCAGGGGGATCGGCAGAGGATGTAGTATTCATCGACGTGGGTTGGGCCGAGTTCCTTCCAATCACCGAAGCCGACCAGGTCGATTTTGCCTGGATCTATTATGCCTGGACCGGCATTAACGCTGAACTACAGGGCGTTGACCTGAATGTCATCATGCTCAAAGACTATCTGGACTGCATTCCTGATTACTATACGCCGATCCTGATCACCAGCGAGGCGATGATCGCGAATGATCCTGAGACAGTACGTGCGTTTGTCGGCGCGACGGCCAGGGGGTTTGATTTCGCTATCGAGAGTCCGGCCGAGGCGGCCGACATTCTGCTGGCGGCCAACCCGGACCTGGGCGCCGATCTGGTTCGCGCCAGCCAAGCATGGCTGGCCAACGAGTACCGAGCGGACGCGGCACAGTGGGGTGTTCAGACCGGCGATGTATGGCAGGCCTATGCCGACTTCCTGATCGACGGCGGCATCATCGAGTCGTTTGACGGCGAGGGCGCATATACAAACGAGTTTCTGCCTGAGCAGGAATGACACTTCTGGCGGTCGAATCGCTCTCGAAGACGTTTGAAGGCAGTTCCCGCAGGGGCTCGCCCAGCGGTGTCGAAGCTGTGGTGGACCTGACTTTCGAGGTTGCAGCGGGCGAGTTCCTTACGATCATTGGGCCGAGCGGCTGTGGAAAGTCCACGCTGCTGCGCCTGTTGGCGGGCCTGGTTCAACCGGACAGAGGGCGGATCCTTTTGGAGGGGCAGCCCCTGCCGGAAGCGTCAGACCGGCAGGGGCGCTTTGGCTATATGCCGCAACGGGATACCTTGCTGCCATGGCGCACGGTGCTTGAAAACGCAGTTCTGGGGGCGGAGCTGGCCGGCGGCAGCAGAGACGCGGCCCGCGCCGAAGCGCGTCAGCTCCTGCCGCTATTCGGGCTGGACGGGTTCGAGGATAACTGGCCCAGCACTCTGTCTGGCGGGATGAGACAGCGCGCGGCCCTGTTGCGCACCTTCCTGGCCGGCTATGACATTCTGCTGTTGGACGAGCCGTTTGGGGCGCTGGATGCACTGACGCGCGGGATGCTGCAGCAGTGGCTGCTGGGCGTGCGTACAAGGTTTTCGAAGACGATACTATTCATTACGCATGACATCGACGAGGCGCTGCTGCTTGGCGATCGGATGCTTGTTTTCAGCCCGCGGCCGGGCCGCATCACGGCAGATCTGACGATTGATCTGCCGCACCCGCGCGACGGGGAGACAGTTCTGGGTGCGGATTTTCTCGAATTGAAGCGAAGCGCGCTGGCGCACCTCAGACTCTGAGATTGGAGTAGCTGACACATGATCGAACGGCATAGTGCAGATACATTGAAGTCCAACGGATATCTCGTTACATCCTGTGCTGCTTTGGACAGATCCGAACTGCAGGAAGCTTTTCGATCCTTTGTATGCAGAGATCGGGACTATCAGCTACGTTTTCTGCAGAAGCATTTCGGGTATGCTTACGACGGCTATTCCTATTATGGCCAGTCTGATAGCAGCCATCAGGCCGAGGACGACCTGATCAGCACTTTTGTCCTGTCCGAGTTTTTTCCGGTGGAACGGTATCCTGTTGAGTTCCAGGGCTTTCTGAAGGGCAGATGGACAGAGGTGGTTCAGACGGTGCGTTCTCTGGAAGTCGAGCTGCTGACACAGCTAAAGATGCCCGGCCTGCTGGATTTCTACCGGAACAACGCCGGCCACATGGTCTCCAACAACTACTATCCCCCGGTTCAGCAGTTCACCACGACTGCAGCTGGAAATACGAGGCTCTCCGCGCATCCCGACGCATCTTTATTTACGGTTTTTCCTTTTGGAATAGACGAAGAGTTGCAGTTGGAGATGGCCGGTGAAAGCGGAGAATCTGTGTGGCAGTCGGTAGACGCTTCCGGGTCGATACTGATCTATCCGGGCTATCTGATGGAGATGTGGACACACGGCGCGATCAAGGCGATGAATCACCGGGTGCGACTGAGCAACGATAGAGAAGCCGAGCGATT
>Ga0209754_1001977_pt1 | contig 17775 bp, 13 predicted proteins | sample MesohylBB_FD_187295 | JGI IMG/M metagenome (GOLD analysis project Ga0209754, IMG submission 187295) | Host-associated microbial community of the marine sponge Aplysina aerophoba from Gulf of Piran - sponge mesohyl, lysed by bead beating... | ecosystem: Host-associated > Porifera > Sponge >... | reverse complement strand
ACCAGCCAACGGCCGGACCACGAACCCGCCCGAAGGGCCGGACCAGAACGGGGCCGCGAGGGTGCAGTTTGTCGGCGGCGGGCCGTCATCGTCGCCGTCACCGTCACCGCCGTCGCCACCGCCACCACCGTCGTCACCACCGCCACCGTCGTCACCACCGCCACCGTCACCGCCAGGGGGCGGGGGGTCATCGTCGCCGTCCCCGCCACCGCCGGAGGTCGGCCCGCCGGCGTCCGTGGATGGGGACACAAGGCTCACCGATACAGCCGAACCCAAGGTCAATTGCGGATACGAGCCATTCCAGGACACAGCCGTGCCGCCGCCGGAGACTGTTGTCGGGTTCGACAGGGCAAGCGCAAAACTGCCTATGTTCAGGGTCGCGGCGCGAAGGCCTTGGGGCACAGCCTTGTCAAACCGGATGACCACTGCGCCGGGTTCGCTGAGGATTCCCGTGATCGCATAGTCGGTACCGTCATATGCGAAGTCGTCGTCCGACAGCGTTGCCGTGGTGGAGCAGCGGAGCGCCAACACCAACGTTGCGTTCCAGCAACCGTGTCCGTTGCTGCCGCCGCCGATCTCCTTTACGTTCAGGGTGGCGGACAAGAGCGTGGTCCGGGCCTGGGTGGGGACAGCAGTGAACAGCCACAGCGCGCCGATTTGCGTTGCGAGGGCCGGCAGGACTACGGGGAGACGGACGTCAAAGTGCCCGAAAGAGGATACGACCTTCATACGGCTCGGCCTCGGCTCGGCTCGGCTCGGCTCGGCTCGGCTCGGCTCGGCTCGGCTGTGTAGCACTCCTCGATCATGGCGTCAAACCTTGTAGCGTTTGCGGAAGGCGCGACCGTCACCTGGAAGAGCATCCGGAGCAAAGCTGCCGCAACGATGAACGGCAGCCTTAGACGACAAAAAATCATGCCCCAACTGATCTGAGAAGTGGGCGACGTAATGGCCAATCTTGACGAGGATTGTGTGATTCAGACCGGGCCGGGCGGTAGCGCGGCAGGGCGGGGACGATCATCGCGATGAGTTCACGCGTCGCCGACCAGTGCTCTTCCCGCCCCGATCGCGGTAACCCCAGGCAGCGCGATCCCCCGTTTCCCCGTTTGCACGTCGGGGGAGCGAGGCGCTCCCGTCCAAGACAATCCCCGAGCGAAGCCTCAGAAGGCCGGACGGTCCGCCGCGAACGGAACTGCCGGCGAATGCTGCAACCGACAGACCTCTGACTGCACAGCACCGTCAGGCCCGTGCGGTGTCTGGCCGTGACTACCCAATCAGGAACGCGCTCCAGGCCTCCATCACCTCGCGCCGGCGCTCCGCCCGCGATCCCCTCTGCCTCAGCCGCTGCCCGGTCGGCCGCTGACGCCGCCACAGCGGCACCAGGACCCGCATCAGGTCGGCGGTCTGGACCTCGTCCACCGGCATGTCCCCGAGGCTCGGGAACGCATGACGCTCAAGCAGCCGTCGGACGTGGCGGGAGTGGTCCTCTCCCCAGTCGGGAGACTTGGATCTCGCTGCTTTCCGCTCGGAGTTCGGGCAAGTAGTCGACAACCCAGGTACTTGGGGACAAGGACTATCGTCGACTGTCCCCCAGCATGGTCCCGTTTGCTGACCACCCCGCCTGAGCCGGGGGCGTTTCCCGCCTGACAGCAGCTGACCTTCAGTCTCAAGGCGGAGATACGAGCGGCCGGATTGCGGCTCCGTCTGGAATTGCGGACAAGAACCAAGCTAGTTCGCCTGGCAGGCGTCCGGGAACGCCTTGACGTCGGTGATCGCGGGCGCCGGCGTGCCCGGCTCGTTGCGGTATTCCTTCGTGGTTCCGGTCGCCGTGTCGGACACCCGGATCACGTAGCCGAGGTCCGTCGTCGAGGCGCCGAACACCCAGGCGTGGCCGTTCGCGGCGCAGCCGTCGAGCACCTTGATCAGCACTTCCCAGTTGTTTTCTCCGAAGAACCAGAACATCCCGGATTCGTTCGTGCCCTCGCGCGCGACCTTCGCGGGGCCGCTCTCGCCGCCGCCGGTCGACCACTCCGCCTCGACCGCGAAGCGCGAGTCCGCCAGGCAGCGGGTCTCGTCGTCCGCGACGCAGGTCCCGGCCGGCGCCGCGGCCTCGACCAGGAAGGTCAGCGAATCCGTCGACTCGACCGACTCGTCGCTCACGAGCAGGGTCACCGTGTAGAAGCCGGGTCTGGCCCAGGCCCGCGCCGGGCTGGCGCTCGGGCTCGTGCGGCCGTCGCCGAAGTCCCAGAGCCGGGAGCGGACCGTGCCGCTGCCGGCGTCCCGGAACGACACGGGCTCGCCGGTGCGGGCGCGGCAGAGCCCCGCCTCGCATTCGGCGTCCGTCTCCATCACCGCGCGCGGAGGACCGCCGCCGGAACCGGGGGGCGGACCGCCGGGGGGAGGACCGCCATCGTCCCCGTCGTTCTCGTCATCTTCTTCATCATCGGGGGGAGGAGGCGGACCGCCGGGACCGCCGGTCGGGGGGCCGCCGCCGTCCGTGTCGTCGTCCGCGATCGTGACCTGGACCGACGCCGGGCTGCCCGCGGTCACCGCGGAGGGCAGGCTGCCGAGCGCCACGGTGAAGGTCTCGTCGTCGGTGTCGGCGTCCTGGCTGGCGGCGATCGTCCCCGTCCCGGTGGTCGCGCCCGCGTTGATCGTCACGGACGCCAGCGCCCCGTGGTCCCCGGTCTCCGCCGTGCCCGCGGTCAGCGTCAGCGGGATCGTCACGGCCTGCGTCAGCGCCCGCGACAGAGTCGCCGTCACCGTCACCGAGGAGCCCTCGGCCACCGGGTTCGGGCGCGCCGAGATGGACACCGTCACCGGACGCCGGGGGGTGACGATCGTCCGGGAGGGGGTGCCGCTGCCTTCGGCGTATGGGGACCCGTCGTCCATGTGACGGGCGCTTACCCGCACCCGGTAGGTCGTGCCGTTGGTCAGGCCGGCAATCGTGTATTGAGACAATCGGCCGCCGTAGCCCGTGTCCACCCACGCCGTCGCCGCGTCCGTGCCGACCGCCGCGTCGGCGGCGACTGTCGGGGACGACGTGTAATGCACGGCGTAGGAAGCGGGCGTCCCGCCGCCGTAGTTGCGGTCCCAGACCAGGCGCAGCCTCTTGTCGCCCGGTTCCACGCTCAGGTTGAGCGGTCGCCCGAGCGCCGCCGGCGTCCCGCTGCCGTACGCCCAGGCGCCGACGTTGGCGCTGGTCTTCGCGCGCACCCGCACCCGGTAGGTGGTGCCGTTGGTCAGGGACGAAATGGTCTGCGAGGCCGTCGGCGGGCTGGTCTCCGTGCGGGTGACCGGCACCCAGGCCGTCACGGGCTTCGAGGCATAGTGCACGTCGTAGCCGGTCACCGTGCCCGGCGGCGCGGTCCAGGACACGTCCAGTCTCTTGTAGTCCGACAACACCGTCAGGTCCGTCGGCGCGGCGGGGGCCGTGGTCTGCTGCGCCGCCGCCCGCGTCACCGTCACGGTGTACTCCTTCATCGTGCTGCCGTCCGCGGCGGTGACCTCCACCTTCAGCGCGTTCGCGCCCACCCCCAGTTCGATGGCGCCGCTGGCGCTGCCGCTCGTCACCGCCGCCAGGCTCGTCCCCTTGCCCACCTTCACCGAGGCGCCGGAATCGCTCACCGTCCAGGCGAGCTTCGCGTGCGTGATCGAGTTGGCCACCGACGCCGTGTACTCGGTGGTGGCCGCGGCGAAGGCGCCGATGTCCAGCGCGGTGAACGTCCCCGAGGCGCTCGTGCTCGTGCTCGCCGTCAGGGCGGTCAGCGTCGCGTCGCTGGACGGGGTCGGGGTCGTGGTCTGCGCCGCGCAGGCGGAGGCGATCTTGAGCTGGACCGGGGTGCCGACGGCCCAGCCCGGGTCCGACTGGCCAAAAACGAGGGCATCGAAGAAATCATCCTCAAACGAATACTCCTGCGTCCCCACGCAGAACTTGTACACCCGAAGTCGCCTGTTTGGAGCAGTATTCAATGACGCCTGAAACAGATTGGGTGATCCCGTGTCGACGTCGACAGCAACACGAAAATGATAGTCGGTGTCGCCGAACCTGAAGCTGTTGCTCGGCGAGATCTGCGAATCGCATTCGGTTCTGTCGAGGCAGCCGAATCCCGCAAGACCACTCTGTGAGAAAGCCACCGGCGTAATCGTCGCCTGCCACACGGGGCCGTCAGGCTTGCCGCCCCCGAACACCCAGGCGCTGCTGGCGCTGCTGGTCTTCGTTCTCACCCGCACCTGGTAGAAGGTGGTGTTGGACAGGGATGAAATCGTCTGCGAGGCCGTCGTGCCGCTGCGGGTGACCGCCACCCAGGCCGTTGACGGGTCGCTGCCCGAGGCCGCAGCGCCGGCGCCTGGCGTCTGCGCGGACGTGTAGTGCACGTCGTAGCCGGTCGCGCCCGCGGACGCGGTCCAGGTGAGACCCAGCTTCGCGTCGCCCGGCGTGACCGTCAGGCCCGCGGGCGCCGCCAGGCCGCCGGGTTTGCCCGCGCTGAACGTCCAGGCGCCGCCGCCGTCGGCGTTTGTCGCCCGCACCCGCACGTTGTACTCCGTGCCGTTGGCGAGGCTCGAAATCGTCTGCGAAGCCGTCGTGCCGCTACGGGTCACCGGAAACCAGGCAGCCGCCGGGTCAGAGCCAGTACCCGTGGTGAATGGGCTCGGGTCGCCGCTGGTGTAGTGCACGTCGTAGCCGGTCGCGCCCGCGGACGCGGTCCAGGTGAGATCCAGCTTCGCGTTGCCCGGCGTCACCGTCAGGCCCCCAGGTGCCGCCACGGCCCCGGGCGTGCCGCTCAATCTGACCCAGTTGCCGTTCAGGTAATGGCTGCTACGGCTGCCGTCGGTGTCGGGATTCAGGCTCACCGCTCGGATCCGGAGTTCGTAGATGAGCCCGTTGCGAACGGGATACTCAACAACCGGCATACTCGCCTGCTGAATGCCAGTGAAAACGTAGCTGGTGTCAGTGGGGGAAAGATGGTCGCCGGGATCAACAAAGGACGCTGATTCAAACAAGGGGGGGCCGTACTCACGTACTTGGCCAAGAACGGCAGTGAGGCCGCCAGCCTTCCACTCGACTTCAAAGAAACTTGCCGTCCAGTCGCCCCAGGAGCTGGGCGCATCCCAGGTGATGGTCAGGCTGGCGTCGCCGGGGGTCACCTGCACGTTCCGCGGCACGCCGGGCGCGGTCGGATCCTGTGCCTCGGCCGGCGTCGCGTGGAACAGCGACATCGCGCCGAGCAGCAGCGCGAGGACGGGAAGGAGGGACAGGCGGGCGTGGGCGCGCCCAAGGCGCGGCTCAGGCCGCTGCCGGGAGCCTGCGGATGTGGAGGGAGCCGGTCTGCGCGCGCCAGCCTCGCGCCGGGCGCGCGTCATGGCCGCTGGGCCGCTGGGCCGCTGGGCCGCTGGGCCGCTGGGCCGCTGGGCCGCTGGGCCGCTGGGCCGCTGGGCCGCTGGGCCGCTGGGCCGCTGGGCCGCTGGGCCGCTGGGCCGCTGGGCCGCTGGGCCGCTGGGCCGCTGGGCCGCTGGGCCGCTGGGCCGCTGGGCCGCTGGGCCGCTTATCGAGCTTGAAGGAGACGTTTCACATCTAGGGCCCAATGTCAACCTCCTCAAGTGTCTCCGAGGCTGTGGCCAAAGGGGGTCGCTTGTCCATGCCTCAGCCGCACCGTGGAAGACCGAGTATTGGTATCCACCTAGCGTGTCACAAGAAACCTGATGTGATGCCGATGCTGTGCCAGTATTCGACGAGGAGTGTGCGATGCAGGCGGCCCGACCGGCGTCAGCGCCAAGAAACGGAGCGCCAGCCGCGTACCGATCCAGGCACCGGAGCCCTGCACCTTCACCAATGCTTCCCGCAACTCCTCGGCCGGCAGGAACCGGTGGTGCTTCCGCTGCTTCCTGCCGGCCGGCAGCACCGCCGACAGAGTGCTGGTCGGGTCGTCCGCCCGATAGCCGGCCGCTACGCTCCACGCCATGACGCCGCCGATTCTCTGCCTCAGCCGCTGCCCGGTCGGCCGCTGACGCCGCCACAGCGGCACCAGGACCCGCATCAGGTCGGCGGTCTGGATCTCATCCACCGGCAGGTCTTCGAGACTCGGGAAGGCATGGCGTTCCAGCAGCCGTCTGACGTGACGGGAGGGGGTCGTCTCCCCAGTCTGGAGACTGGATCTCCAGGTACAGCGTCGCGGCTTCCCTGAAGGTCGACACGTCGGAGGCGACGGCCGCTCTGGGATCGCCGCCCGTCCGGGCGGTTCTCGTATGCTCGAAAGCGACCTCACGAGCTTCCTTGAGCGACCGGAACCGGGTCGACGCCATGCCGTGGGGGACAGTCCCTAGCCGTCGATCTCCCCAAGTTACCTGCGTTCTCTACTACTTCGTCAGATTCCGGTCGGGAAGAAGCGAGGTCCGTCTGAGCCAAGGACCGTGCAGCGCTGGCGTAGACCAGCCCTCACTGCTTTGCGGAAGTCCCTCTGGAGTGCTTTCCGCTGCCCTTCCCGGTCTGCGACGTACTCGCTCAACTCCCCACTTGCCCACTGGAAGCTCGTGGCTCCGTGGATCAGATTCGCCTGCCAGGGATCGAGTATGTCGGCACCGCCAAGCGCTCCGAGCAGAAAGTTCGCGGTCTCGCGGCCCTGTCGTGCTTCGGCGATGATCTTCTCCCGGTGGACGACCACGTAGCCGTGCCGCAGAACATCGAGCGTCGCATCGTTCAACAGGTCGCAGTCGTCGAGATGGCGCAGTTCGGCGGGTAGTTTCCGCGACGTGACCGCTCGCGGTCTATCCATCCGGTCGGGGATGACGGCAGCGCTGGTTTGTGCTGTTTTGTTCCCGGAATGGACGTTCAGATACCAGCCACCCGGTAGCGACCTTATCGAACGGCCCTCCGGATCAGCCTCGTTAGGCGACTCTCCGATGTGGGAGCGCGTGGTCGTTGCTATCTTGTCTCGGAAGCTCCGGTAGAAGGAGACGCCGCCGTGATCGTTGTATAGCTGCCCGACGATGTGTTCATACATGTCGGCCGCGTTCTTCTCCGGTCGATCTTGCCCAAAGTAGGACCACGTCACCGCCCGTGGAAGGGCGCGGCGCTTTCGTTGGCCTGGCGCGGCCTTGACGCCAACTTCAAGCTCCTTCGGCGGATTCGCTTCTTTCGCGTGACTCTCGAATCGGTCAAAGTAGCCATGGTCGATCGTGACGTCTTCGACCGTGCGCTCCTTGACCACAACGCCCAAGTTGGGCCGAGTTGGTGGTGCCGGTGGCTTGCACGGTGACGGGGACGGTGGCGGTGAGGCCCGCGGCCTCGACGGTGAGGGCGCCGCTGCCGGCGCCGGTGGGCGTGAAGTAGCCGTCGTCGCCGCGCTCGACGGGGGCGCCGGTGGTGTCGACCTCGGCTTCGCCGGTGAGGTCGATGCGTTCGCCGCTCTCGAGGATGCCGACCACAAGGAGCTTGCGGGCGTCGCGGAGGTTGTCGAACGTGAGTTCGGCGGGATGGACGAGGAGGTCGACCGGTGTCGTGGCACCCGGCAGGGCGACGGCCAGGCAGAAGAGAAGCGTGACCGCGGCAACTGTCTGGCGCTCGGCGGCCTTTCGGCTGTTGCGCTTCGTCGTCGGTTCACCCCTTCAAATCGCGGAAGCCCAAGGATAGCGGCTGCGCGAACCGGCGGGGGCGACGACCTCGATCGCGCCCCGTGCCGTTTACTGGCGTCTCGCCTCCTGGCAGCCTCCGGAGAACGCCCGATTGTCGGTGACCGCCGCCGCCGGTTGGCCCGGCTCGTTGCCGTACCTCCTGATCCTGCCGGTTACGGTGTCGCGCACCCGGATCGAGTAGCCGACATCGGTCGTCGCGGCGCCATAGACCCAGACGTGTCCGTTGACCGAGCAGCCGTCGAGCACCTTGATCAGGACTTCCCAGTTCTGATCGTCGGTGAACCAGAAGAGCCCCGCGTCGTCGGTGCTCTGCACTGCTGAACGGGCGGGTGACGGCTCGCCGCCGGCGGTCCACCACTCGACCTTCACTTCAAAGCGTTCCTGCCGGAGACAGAGAGCCCGTCCGCTCTGCTCGCAGGGTCCCGGTCCCGGCGGCGGTTCGGGTTCCGGTGGCGGAAGAGGCGAAGGATCTGGAGGCGCCGTGGATGGGCGGACGCAGCGTGAATCGAGCCACGAGTCCCAGGCCGCCTCGGCCTTCGGCGCTTCGCGGGCTACGTACGCCTTGAGGTCGTCGTACCTGCCCTGGCGCATCAACAGCACCATGGCGTCCACGAAGGGACGCCAGTGCTCCAGCAAGAAGCGAATCATGATGTGACGCTGGTTGTAGCTGGTTGGAATCGACCCGGAGAGCAGCAGGGTGTCGGTCAGGGAGTGAGTCGAGGAGCAGTGGCCCTTCGCGTCGTGGTACTCGGTGACCGAGTTCGCGAAGTACTCCGCAATCCCTTCGCTCCAGCCGGCGAGCGCCGGATCTCCCGTGAAGGGTCCGTGCTTGTTGTAGCGGCCGTCGAGGTAGTGCGCGTACTCGTGCTCGAAGTTCCAGATTGCCAGTTCGGGATCGATCGAGGGGTCGCCGCGCTCCTTCTCGGTCACCACCGTTACCGAGCCGGGAAAGGACTCGTCTCCTTCCCAGTAGATGCCGCTGCAACTGTAGGGATCGCGGCCGAAGGCGGCCGACTCCAGGTCTTCGCACGACGTGCCGTCAGCGAAGACGAAGATCTCCAGATGCGGGTTCGGATCCTTCCGAACCGGGCGACACTGGGTGTCGAACATCAATGCGAAGGTCCGGCTGTGTTCGTTCAGCCGACTGCAGGCGACGTTCAGTTCGTCCGCCGAAAGGTCCTGAGAATGCACGGAGACCGAGTCTCCCGCGCAGGCGTTCCGCGAACAGGTGCGTGTCCGGCGGAAGAGTTCGCGCCGGAAGCGGGCGTTGAAGCCGTCGCCCGAGTACCAGTCGCACAGATCGTAGCGGTCGCAGTTTCGACCGTCGTTGTAGTCGAGCGAGCCGGCGAGGCGCAGCCAGATGCCCCTGCGCCCTCCGGGCGTCGCGGCCCCGGCGTCGTATCGGTTGCGGACCGCGCGCGCGGCGGCGGGGAGCCGGTTGTAGTTCGGCGTCCCCGGATAGATGCCGAAGCGCCCCAGTTCGATTACCGTCAGCTCGAGGATGCGTTGAGAACGGGAACCAAGCCAGTCCTCGTCGAGGACGAAGTCCCGCAGGGAGTTGAACAGCTCGCCGTCGCCGCCGTAGGTGGGCCCGCACGCCGAAGGACTCTGGTGGCAGTTGTACGCGATGTCGAGAACCGCCTGCATCGCCCACCGGGAGGACTCGGACGCCGCCCTGTTCTCGTCCCAGGCCCTGAGCCATCTCGTGACGACGCTCAGGAAGTGTTCCTGCAGCGGAAATTGACTCAGTATCGACATCACTTCGGACAGGATTTCGACGTGGAAGTCGTCTCGGCTCATGAAGGCCGAGTGGGCCGTGTAGGCATCGAACGCGCCCTTGACGGCGTCTCCGGCACGGGAGCCCGCTTCCAGGGAGTACACCTCGGCCGAGCGCCAGACGCCGCCATCGCAAGTCTGTCGTTCGCGGCACCAACGGTGTATGTCGCGCGCCACGTCCAGGTAGAGAAACAGGCGGTAGACGTTGCGCTTGGGTCTCTCGCCGTTGCCGTAGGAGGACATCAAGCCCGGAATCGCTCGCGCGACGTCGACAACATGCTGCTCTCTCGACGCCGCGTACTGGAGTTCTGGTTGGTCGCTTAGCCACTCCAGTTCCGCGATGCAGGCGATCGAGGCGTCTAGCAGCGCCTCGACCAGGGCGTCTCCCGACCGCGTCCGGATCCGTTCGTAGAGCGATGAGCAGTCGGAAGATGCGGCGATGACCCGTTCGGGCGATCTCGCGCTGGGCCGCCGATCAGGCCGCTTGGGCTCGCGGATGGCCGGCCTGTTCTCGAGATCCAGGGTGCCGGAGGAACGCGAATCGGTCGCTCCGTGGCCTCCAGGTCGAGCGCCTTCGCCGTCGGCGCCGCCTGGAGGCGGATGGAGGAACAGGATCGACGCAACAGCGCAAATGGCAAGGACCTGACCATCTCGCCTCCTCTTCGGCCGGCCGGCGCGACGTTTCATCTGCCCTTCGCCTCCATGCGTGCGGTCACCGGCACCGTAGTGTAGCTGGCGCGTACCTCGGCCAGCCAGGACGACGACGTGATCAGGAAGTCGCTGCGGGATAGCACTGCTCGCGAGTGGCGCGGATCGCGCCACTCGGGTTCCCGCCGGCTGCCGCCGCAGGCGGCTGGAACATGCGCCGGCCGTCAGGCCGGCTCCTCCTTGATCAATTGTCTTCGCTGGAGCTTTTTTCCTCCAGGCGACTCTCGACCTCTTCCAGCCGCTTCTTCACGGCTTCCAGGCGTTCCTCAAGCGCCTGCATGTCGGGGCGCCGCTCGTCGAGGAAACGCTGCACGTGCTCGTGGCGCTCTTTCCACTCGTCGCCGTTGAAGTACTCCTGGATCTTCTCATGCACCTTCTCGGGGCCCACGAACACGTCGAGCTCGCCGTCACCGTCGAGATCCTCTCGGCCACGGAAAAAGAAGCCTGAGCCTGGCTGGATTTGAGGCTGTGGCCGCTCATCCAAGGTCGTGCTGACTGTCTCCACCTTGCCGTCGCGCCAGATCTCGAGACCGGCAGGATCTCCGGCCTCGGCGCGGCGGACCAACGTGGTCAGCTTCCGGGAACTCGTGACGTCTTCGCCGTCGAAACGGGTGATGATGTCGCCGACCTGGACGCCGGCGCGGGCGGCCGGGCTGTCGTCGACGACGTTGGAGACCAGAACGCCACTGCCTTCGGGGACTTCGAAGTGGGCTCGGAGGGGCTCGTTCAGATTGACGAGTTCGACTCCCAGATAGGCGCCGCCCCAATGGAGGGCTAGTGTCGACCGGAGTCGATCGGCCATCTCGCGGGCCTTTTCCGGTGCCGACACCGCGATCTTCTCGACCAGGACGCGGGCCTCGTCCGCATCCTCCAGGACCTCGACCTGGCCGTCACCGAGCACCATGACGCGGACGGTGCGCTCTACGTCTTCGGATTCCTGCGCGAAGGCTGCGGGGCCGAAGCCCAGGGCCAGAGCCGCGACCAGGACGGTCGCGAGGGTGTAGGGGGAGCTTGTGCCAGAGAGGAGGCGATGAACGAAGAAGCGGGTCGTGGTCATGACGGGATCTCCTATTGGATTCGCCGGCTGGAAGTAGCGGCGTAGCGAACGGGAAGGGGTTCTATATCGCGCAGGTCGAAGAGGACCTCGGTCTGGGGATCGATGGACACCGGGACGAAGGGCTGAGTGTCTTCGCCAAGGCGGAGCAGGGACTCCAGTTCCTGGATGAGTTCCTGATGCTCGAACTTCAGTTGTTCGATGCTCTCGGCGGTGATCGGCGCCGGTTCGGGCACGGACTGCCGGGCCCACCAGGCGCCGGCGGCGGTTGAGACGACGACGACCGCGACGGCGGCCACGGCCAGTCTCCAGCGCGGCGCCGGCCGGTGCGGCTGGTCGGTTCGGATGCGCCGCAGGACCTCGGCGGTGAAGGCGTCCGAGGCATCGACGCGGGGCAGTCGTTTCAGATCGAGTTGATCTCTCATCTCTCTCATCTCTCTCCTCCGTTCCAGTACTCGCTCAAGTCCTTGCGAAGCAGGTTCTTGCCGCGGTGGACCCTGGACTTGACCGTACCTTCGCGGCAGCCGAGCGTCCTGGCGATGCGGGCGTAGGGCCAGCCTTCAATCTCTCTCAGCACAACCGGTGCGCGGTAGTGAAGGGGCAGACGGCTCAGTGCCCTGGTGACGGCGTCCACGGCCTCCGAACCCAGGGCGGTTCGTTGCGGCGAGGGGACCGGCGCCCGGCGCTGGTGTTCCGCGGTCAGGGAAGGCAGCAGTCCCCGCCAGCGCGCGGCCTTGCGCGCCTCGGTGCGAAGCTGGTTCGTGGCGATGCGGAACAGGAAGGCCTGGAACTGGCCTCGCTCCCGGTAGCGGCCGGCGGAACGGTAGACGCGCACGAACGCGTCCTGGGCCAGGTCCTCGGCACGCTCGCGGTTGCGGGTCATTTGCGTCAGGTAGTTCACGAGGGGGTTCTTGTAACGCTCCACCAGGTCGGCGAAGGCCTGCTCGTCGCCCGCCTGGACGCGGGCCATGAGCCGTCCGTCCTCCGCGGCGCGGTTCTCCCTTGCCGCGCCGGAAAGGGCGGTCGTCGTCGCTGGGGTGCTTCGAGGCTTCGAGGGCACCGCCAGCGGATCGGGCCTGAGCGCGGCCACCGGCATCTCACTGTTACAACGCGCGAGCGTGCTCCAGGGTTCCCGTTACACTCGGTGCCTTCCCTCGAGAATCAAGAACAGGAGAAGCGCGATGACCGTAGCCGAGATGAAGAGCACACCTGAGGCCGGAACCCGGCCGGCGCGTTCCGCGGCGGACGCGAACCAGTCCGCGGGCGAGTCATCGAGCCCGCGGATGGAACTGCGGGTCGACGTTCAGGATCGCGTCGCCCTGCTGACGTTCAACCGTCCCAAGAAGCTGAACGCCCTTTCCGGCGAGATCACCGCCGGCCTCCACGAGGAACTGCCGCGGCTGGCGGCCGACCCTGATGTCGGCGCCATCGTCCTGACGGGCGAGGGCCGCGCCTTCTGCGCCGGGGGCGACGTATCCGGCATGGCGAAGTCGGGGGCCGGCGGCGCTCCGGCGACGCTCGAGCAGCGGATCGACGGTCTGCGGCGCGGTCAGGAAGCGGCCTGGCTGGTTCACTCCGTTCCCAAGGTCACGATCGCTCTGGTCAACGGCTTTGCCATGGGCGCCGGCCTGGGTCTGGCGGCGAGCTGCGACCTGCGGCTGGCTTCGAGCATGGCGAAGTTCGGCACTGCGTACTCGAAGGTGGGCTTCGGCGGCGACTGGGGCACGACCTGGCAATTGACCCGGCTGGTCGGCCCGGCGGTGGCCAAGGAACTGTTCTTCACCGCCGACATCATCGATGCCGAAGAGGCGCGGCGAATCGGTCTGGTGAACCGGATCTACGACGCGGAGAGCTTCCACGCGGAAGGAATGGAGTTCGCGTCGCGACTCGCTCACGGGCCGCTGGTGAGCTATCGCTGGATGAAGGAGAACGTGAACCTGGCGGTCACCCAGGACTTCCGGTCCATCCTCGACCGGGAGGCGATCTCGCACATCCGCTGCGGCGAGACCGACGATCACCGCGAAGGCGTTACGGCCTTCATGGAGAAGCGGGCGCCGCGGTTCACGGGGCGCTGACGCGAGAACGCCCGAGGCTCTTTCGAGCCTCGGGCGTCAGGCGGAGCCGGCCTGACGGCCGGCGCGTTTCTGATGCCGCCTTGGGCGGCAGCCGGCGGGGACGCCGGCGCACCCAGTTCTTCTAGAACGAGAAGCCGATGCCGGCCAGGAAGTCGACGGGCTGTTCCGGCAGGGCGTCGCTGTCCAGGGCGTCGACGTAGCTGACGAACGCGGCCCACGCGCCGCCGGAGAGGCCGAAGGTGACGTTGCCGTCGTACATGCCGCCGGAGAGGCCGCCATAGGCCGCGGCGAAGTCGTCGCCGGCGTAGCCGGCCGAGACGTCCACGCTCCAGGCCAGGGCATCGCTCACGTCGCCTCCGAACGAGACGCCGACGTTCGCGTAGAAGTCCTTGACCTCGTCGATGTCGTAGTAGAGCGAAACGCTGGGCGAGGCGGTGATGTCCCAGCCGACGGTGGCGTAGATCTCGCGGGTACCGGCGCAGCCTTCGTGTACACCCGGTTCGACTTCACAGGTCGTGTTCGGAAACAGATACTCGATGAAGCCGACCTCGGCCGAGACGGCGTCCGAGCCGAACCCGTAGGAGGCCGTGAGATCGATCTCGTTGAACTCGGCGCTCATGTCGTTCGCGTCGTCAATGTCGAGGTTGCCCCAGACGTTGATCGCGAAGCCGCTGTCGTTCGAGGCGGTGACGGAGGGCTGCCACACGGCGCCGTCGGTGAACGTGATGCCGCGCCAGACGTAGGCCGACGCGAAGTCGAGGGCGTATTCAGCATCGGCCGCTGCCGGGGCGGCGGCGAGGCTGAGCAAGGCGAGTAGAACGAAGATTGCTGATTTCCGGATCATTGGTGACCTCCTTAGGGCATGGTTGCCGGTTGGACGTGGAGGTAGCAACACGGGTGCCAACCGGGCCGTCTCCGGGCATTCCGGCGTCAAACCGTTGCGCGTCAAGGGCTTGGGCCTTGCGCCCTCGAGACGGTTCCGGGCCGGGAGTCAAGCCGGGGCCATACAATTTTGTTGCAACCCGCATAGTGGGCTGACAAACGTGGGCTAGGAGTCAGGGCAGCCCATGCGCTGCGCTGACTCGCAGGGAACTGGCCGGCATTCGGCGCGAAGCGCCGGCCTCCGGGAGTTCTGCCGCACTAGCTAGCCGGCGTAGCGGTTCGGGTCGATGCCGAACTTCTTGATCTTGTAGCCGGTGATCCGCGGCGTGGTGCGCAGCTTGCGTGACGCTTCGGCGATGTTCCCGCGGGCGCTCTTCAGGGCGTCGCGCAGCAGGTCGCGCTCGTAGTTCTCGACCAGATAGCGGAAGCTCCCGGGCGGTTCGGTGCCGGAGCTCTCCGCGGTCTGAAGGGTCGGCGGCAGGTGGTGGGGATGGATCACGTCGTTTCTCGCCACGAGGACCGCGCGTTCGATGCAGCTCTCGAGCTCGCGGACGTTGCCGGGCCAGTGGTAGCTCATCAGCATGTCGATCACGGCGCTCGAGAGGCGGCGCACGTTGGCGCCGTTGGCCCGCGCGTAGCGCTCCAGGAAGAAGTCGGCCAGTTGCACGATGTCCGACTTGCGTTTGCGCAGCGGCGGCACGTGAATGGGGAACACGTTCAGGCGGTAGAACAGGTCCTCCCTGAAGCCGCCGCGTGCGGTCATGTCCGACAGGTCCTTGTTGGTCGCGGCGATGATCCTCACGTCCGTCTTCAGGGTGCGGCTGCCGCCGACCCGTTCGAACTCCCGCTCCTGCAGCACCCGCAGCATCTTGATCTGGATCAGCAGGGGCACGTCGCCGACTTCGTCGAGAAAGATCGTGCCGGTGTGGGCGAGTTCGAAGCGGCCCTTGCGTTGATGGATCGCACCGGTGAAGGCGCCGCGCTCGTGTCCGAACAGCTCGCTCTCGATCACGCTCTCGGGCAGCGCCGCGCAGTGAACCTTGACGAACGGCTTCGTGGCGCGAGCGCTGTTGTAGTGGATCGCTTGGGCCACGAGTTCCTTGCCGGTGCCGGTCTCGCCGGTGATCAGGACGCTCGTGTTGCTGCCGGAGACGGTGGCGATCTGGTCGTACACCTCCTGCATCTCGTGCGAGTTGCCGACGATGTTGTTGGGCCGGAAACGGTCGCGGAGCTGGGCGCGCAGGCGCTCGTTCTCCTCCTCGAGCTGCTCCTTCTCCTCCTCGGCGGTGCGGCGCAGCTTGACCGCCTGGGCGATCAGGGAGCCGGCGATCAGGAGCACGCGGACGTCGCCGTTCAGGTCGTGGTCCGGGTCGTAGGCCCGGTCGACGCTGAGCGCGCCATAGGTCTCGTTGCCCGTGCGAATCGGTACGCAAAGGAAGGAGACCTCCGCGCTCTTGCCACGCTGAGTGCGGTCGAGGAACGTCTCGGACTCGATCGTCTTCGGGATCACTTCCGGCTCGCCGGTCTCGATCACCTTGCCGGTGACGCCCTCGCCCAGGCGGTATCGGACCTGGGAGGTCTGCTGGCCGGTCAATCCGTGGGCGACCTCGATATGGATGTCGCCGGTCTTCCGGTTGAGCAGCGTGATCGTGCCGTGCTTCAGATTCAGGTGCTCTGCAAGCGTCGAGAGCGCGGGCTGGGTCACGTCACGCAGTTCGAGGCTCTCGCCGAGCGTCTGGCTCAGGCGGTAGAGGAGCTCCAGTTCCGTGGGTTCGCGCGAGTGCACAGCTAGCCAGCCCATCGTCGCTGCAGTCGGGACGCGGCTCGCCCGTGCCGGAACCCGGATCCGAGGTGGTACGGCGCCAACCTCGGAATCGCGGCCGACCTCTCCCTCCTTTGGCGGCGAAACGTTCGTTGCCTTCTGTGGGGATCCTGTCACAGGCTGCGTTGGGTCGGGCATGGACGCTTGATTGAGCAAGCGCCGCCAAACCTGTCGCAAGCTCCATGTTTGGCCCCAGCCCCCACCTGACCGACAGTTCGCGTCGTAGACCTTGCTTCGCTGCGTTCTACGGCGCGAGCTGCCGGAGCGCGCCGAGACGGGCGTCGTGCACCACTCCTGCCGCGATAGCTTCGTCCACGACTTGATGAGGGATCGATCTTCCAAATCCTCGGGCGGCGTGCGGCGACCGGCCGAGTTCGCCGACGGCCAGGGGCTGGAACCGCTCGAGGCGCTCGACCTGGGCTCCGTCGAGTCCTTCTCCGATCTCCTCGCGGCGATGAAATCGACCTCGTTCGGGGGCCGTCAGCTTGGCGAGGCGGCGGACGTGCTCCATGACATGGCTGCGGATCCGGACTGCCTGGTGGTCGGCACGTTCACCGGCGCGATGACCGCGGCCAAGCAGGGGCTCGTCCTCTGCGACATGATCGACCACGGGCTGCTCGACGCGATCGTCTGCACCGGCGCCCTGATGGTCCACGGCTTCGTCGAGTCCGCCGGGATGGTCCACTTCAAGGTTCCGGCGGGCGATGGCGGGCTCGACGACCGGTCGGCGTACTACGCCGGTTTCGATCGCATCTACGACACGCTGGAGCTGGAGAGCAACCTGGACCGGGTGGAGCTCATCGTCCACTCCATCCTGGAGCAGTGGCCCGAGGGCGAGGTCGCGTGTTCGCGGACCCTGAACGAGGCGTTCGGGCGGTGGCTTAGCGAAGGCAAGGTTTCACAGGCAGAGGCGGAGCCGGGCCAGAACCGGCCGGTACGTGGAGTGCTTTCCTCGGCCTGGTGCCGCGGCGTGCCGGTCTACGTGCCGGCGTTCACCGACTCGGAGATCGGGCTCGACTTCGCGCTCTTCAACCGGGCGCGCCGCCGGGGCGGGCGGGCGCCGGTGCGCTTCGATCCGTTCCTCGACCTGGAGCACTACACGGAGCTTGTCGGCGGGGCGAAACGGCTCGGGATCTTCACGATCGGCGGAGGGGTGCCGCGGAACTGGGCGCAGCAGGTGGCGCCGTACCTCGAGGCGGCGGCGCGTCGCGACGGTGAAGAAGCCGATCCCCAGCGGTTCCGCTACGGCGTCCGCATCTGCCCGGAACCGGAGCACTGGGGCGGCCTGTCGGGCTGCGGCTACAGCGAGGGCGTGTCCTGGGGCAAGTTCGTGCCCGCCTCGGAGGGCGGCCGCTTCGCGGAAGTTCCCGCCGATGCCACTCTGGTGTGGCCGCTGCTCGTTGCCGGCGTGCTGGAGCGGATGGGCCTGCGCTAGTCGAGCGTGAGGCGCAGGAACTGGGTGCGCCGGCGTCCCCGCCGGCATCCGGCGCGGAGCGCCGGTCCAGATCTAGTCCAGCTTGACTGCCGTCCCCACGGCCAGCAGTTCCGCAGCGCCGCTCGTGATCACGGATGTCGTGAACCGCACCGCGACAACCGCGTCGGCGCCGAGACTCTCAGCTTCCGCGACCATCCGGTCGAGTGCCTGCTCGCGGCTCTCGGCGACCATCTTCGTGTACTCGGTGACCTCGCCGCCCACGAGATTGCGAAGCGCCGCGGTGATGTCCCTGCCGACGTGGCGGGCGCGGATCGTGTTGCCGCGCACGAGCCCCAGCGTCTGCGTGATGTTCCGGCCGGCGACTGTTTCGGTGGTTGCAATCAGCATCTCGGGA
>Ga0209754_1001975_pt1 | contig 17802 bp, 16 predicted proteins | sample MesohylBB_FD_187295 | JGI IMG/M metagenome (GOLD analysis project Ga0209754, IMG submission 187295) | Host-associated microbial community of the marine sponge Aplysina aerophoba from Gulf of Piran - sponge mesohyl, lysed by bead beating... | ecosystem: Host-associated > Porifera > Sponge >... | reverse complement strand
CGACGACCGCGCCGCCGCCGGCGCCGACTTCACCGCCGCATCAAACACCGTGGCCTTCGCTGCGGGCGCCACCGCCGCCATCATCGACGTCGCCACCATCGAAGACGAACTCCCCGAACCCGACGAGACCTTCCATTTGAACCTCGGCGAACCCACCAACGCCACCGTCGACGACGCCACCGCCGTCGGCGCCATCCTCGACGACGACGGCCTGCCCAGAGCATCCATCGCCGGCACCGAGGTCCCCGAAGACGACAGCCCCGCCACCTTCACCGTCACCTTGAGCCGCGCCAGCACCCGGACCGTCACATTGCAGTACTACACCACCGACGGCACCGCCCGAGCAGGCGCCGACTACGCCACCGCCGCCGGCGCCCGAGGCGACCTGGTGATCCCCGCAGGCCTCGACACCGGCGAGATCTCCGTCTACATCGCCGACGACGACCTCGTAGAGGGCGCCGAGACCTTCACCATCACCCTGCACAACCCCGACAACGCCGTCATCGCCCAAGGCGCCGGCACCGCAACCGGCACCATCCTCGACGACGACATCACCCGCCTCGCCATAACCGGCGCCCAAGCCACCGAAGGCGACGGCACCATCGACTTCACCGTCACCGCCGACCCCGCCCCCCCGACCGGCATCACCGTGCGATACAGCACCTTCGACGGCACCGCCACCCAGCCCGGCGACTACACCGCCACCACCCGAACCCTCACCATCCACGCCGGCGACACCCAAGCCACCGCCACCGTCGCCCTCACCGACGACATCTACCACGAAGACCCCGAAGCGTTCCTGGTGCGCCTCAACAACCCCTCCACCGGCGCCGAGATCGACAAGGACAACGACACCGCCACCGGCATCATCCTCGACGACGACGACCTTCCCGTCATCGAGGTCGACGCCGTCGCCGGCGGCGAGGACTCGGGCACCCTCACGTACAGGGTCACGCTCTCTCATGCGAGCGACAAGGAGGTGCGCGTCGACTACAGCACCATGGTCTACTTCCGATGCGGCGTTGTGGCCCGGGGCCAGCCCCCGGCGGATCGCGATGGGCCGCAGCCGTTCAAGCACATCTCGGGGAGGCTGGTGTTCGAACCCGGTGCCATCACCCACAACGTGGACCTGCCGCTGGTCGACAACGACCACAAGTGCCGCTTCGCGCATAGTGCCTTCTGGCGGGTCGACTTGATTCTGGCCGACCCGGTCAACGCCACCATCGGCCGCGATCTAGCACCTCGGGCGTTCATCTGGGACGACGAGAACGTGCCCGCTCTCGGGTTCGCGCCGCGGGATGCTGAGGCCGTCGAGAGCGCTGGCTCGGTCTCGTTCACCATCAGCATGAGGCGCATCAACGACACCGACGTGACGATCCCCTACACCGCCGGCGAGATATCCACCCTGGCCGGAAGGGACAGCATCTTCTCGAACCGAGGTGACCAGTTCTATGGCCGAGTCGAAGCGACCGCCGCTGACGACTTCACGGCGGTGACCGGAACGGCGACAATACCCGCCGGCCAGCGCAGCACGACCATCTCGGTGCCCGTCGTCGACGACACCGTCTCCGAGCCGACCGAGCACTTCGGCGTTCTGCTCACACGCAGAAACTCGCAGTACATCATTGGAGACCACACTGCGCGCGGCACCATAATCGACAACGACGGGGCGAGCCTCTCCGTCTCGGACGTCGAGATCTCCGAGGGCGCCGGGTCGGCGTCGTTCAGGGTCGCCCTCGACCGTCCCAGCAGCCGGCGCGTCACCGTCGGTTACGCCACCGCCGACGGCACCGCCACCCAGCCCGGCGACTACACCGCAGCCCGAGGCACCCTCACGTTCGAACCCGGCGCCACCGAGGCGTTCGCAGAGGTGGCACTGGTCGATGACACCGACGAGGAGTCCGACGAGAGCTTCACCCTCACACTCGCCAACCCGAGCGGCGCCGCCGTCTCGCACGGCAGCGCCACAGCCACCATCATCGACGACGACGGCGACCAGGATCTGCCCGTGCTGTGGATCACCGACGCACGATCGCCGGAGGAGGGGCGCCTGAACGAAGACGGCGTCGAATTCGGCTACCGGCTCAGCAAGACCCCCACCAAGCCCATCACGGTGCGCTACCAGACCATCGAGACGCCGTGGCTCGGCGACCGGGCGGCCACCGCCAACGTCGACTACATCGCAGTGTCGCGTACAGGGTACCTGTGGGGCGGCCCGGGTGGGAGAGGAGGAGTCGAGGGATCCTTCCAAGTGCTGTATCGCCAAGACTCCACCCCCGAGCACGACGAGATGTTCATGCTCCTGCTCAGCGACCCCGTCAACGTGGTGCTGGGCAACGACCGCGCCTGGGGCACGATCCTCAACAACGACGTGCCCACCGTGTCAGTGCAGAACGTCACCGCCTCCGAGGGCGATGCCAGCGTCGAGTTCACCGTGCAGCTGCACGCCCCCGGCGTGCTCGACGCGTCGGTGCGCTACCGCACCGTGGTGCAGGGCTCCGCCGGCGACGCTGCGGCCACCCCCGACGAGGACTACGCCGACACCACCGGCACCCTCCACATCGCCGCGGGCACCGAGTCGGCCACCATCACGGTGCCGATCACCGACGACGGCACCGACGAGCCCGACGAGACGTTCATCCTCGAGCTCTACGAACCCAAGCTGCTCACCCTGGAGAAGGCCTCCGCCATCGGCACCATCACCGACGACGACCCCGGCTACTGGATCGACGCCGACCGCAGCGTCTGGGAGAACGCGGGAACCATGGAGTTCACCGTCCGGCGCGACCACACCAGCGACGAAGCCGTCGACGTCGACTACACCGTGACCGGCGTCTCCGCCACCGCCGGCGCGAGCTGCGGCGCCGGCGTCGACTTCATCGCCCCCTCGGGCACGCTCACCCTGGCACCGGCAGCCATGTCGGGCACCATCGCCGTCACCGTCTGCAACGACACCGTCGCCGAGAGCCGCGAGACCCTGCTGATCGAGCTCACCGGCGTCCCCGGCCGCGACCTCAGCGCCACCGGCGCCATCCTCGACGGCGACTAGGCGTTCTCACGGTCGTATCCGGCGTACTTCGCTGCCGGCCGGCGGTCCACGGATGCCGGTGCGGCGAGATTGACCCGGCGTCGCGGAGGGAGGGGTCCGCGATTCATGACTACCGTACGGCTGGGCTCCACGATCGCCAATCTGACGGGCACCTCTGAGACCTGGCAGCCAGGCGAAGCAGACAAACTACCGGCGTCGCTACGGGCGTTCGCCCGCGGTGCCAACATTCCCGAGGCCGACGTTGAGATGCTGGCTGGCATCCACTACCGAGGCAAGCAGCCGGGAGAGCCCGACGATTGGGCCCACATATATGAAACGATCAGGCGCACAGTCCGCTAACAGGGGGAACCATGACTCTTCGTGAACACGTTCTCGGCGTTGCAAGCGTCGCAAGTCTGACGGGGCTGGGACGGCTGGCCGATCGAGCGGCCCTGGCGGCGAGCCGGGCCGAGACCGGCACGCTTGACGCCCACGATCTTGTGGCACTCGGAGAGGCCCGAACCCTACTAGTGCGGTTGCAGAGCTTCGCGGGGAGGACCGTGCCAGCTCGGGCGGCCCTGCAGACGATGGGTCCCATCTCTGTGCTTGAAGAGACGTTTGGAGCAGTGTCGCGAACAAGCGACCAAGTTGACGTTGAAGCGCTCGTCAAGAGGCTGATCGAGTCGATCGAGTCAATTAGCGCTGGATCAGGAACCGCCGACGAGATTCGCAGCGTCGGAGCCTTCTTCGATGGCCTCGGCACCGCGATGCTCGATCGTACGATGGTGTAGCAAGACTCCATGAAGGTATGCGTCGCCGCGATTTGTGACTTCGCTCAGGTCCGAGAGGGTCTGGTGTCGGTCATCTCAGCAGGAGTCGATCGCGTCTGGCGGCCGCAGTATCCCGCCTCGATGGGCGCAATGCTCGCCCTCATCATCGAGACCGCCCCTGGGGAAGCCAAGATTCCGCGGGAGATTCGGTTCAGGGTTGAGACCGCCGACGGGGACTGACCGGACGCCCCCGCGCCAGTTCCGCTCGCGCGTCCGGGCACCAATTCGTCCAGAGAGGCCCCCGGGAATCACCTGATGTCACCACAAGGCGCGGGCACCGACAGTCGATTGGCCAAAGCGCTAGAACAGGTCGAGACCGCCGCGCTCACAGTGGGGGTTCCGCTTCTCTGTGACGGTGTTGTCGTCAGCCGCCCGGGACGGCTCAGCGAGCCCAGCTAGAGCCTGCTGCAGTTCGGCGATGTCGCTGGTGAGGGTGTCCCACAGAACCTCAACGTCGATGTCGTAGTACTCGTGGGTCAAGCGGTTGCGCATCCCCCGCGCTTCGGGAATCCGCAGACCGGGGCGCTGTGCGGTGAATTCCTGCGACAGGTTGTTGAGGGCTTCTCCGATGACGGTCAACCGATAGCAGGCAGCGTCCTGCAGAACCTCGTTGGCAACGAACTCGTCGCGGCCACCCGACACGATACCCAGAAGCCTGCTGCAGCTCTCGAGGATGTCTTCGATGCGTTGTGCGTCTCTTCGGCTCACAACTCGATGGCGTCGTCAAGGATCCGTTGACAGCCCTTCTTGACGCTTGAGCGCGGCACAACATCGACATCTGCTCCAAGGAGGTCCTCCAGCGCTGCTTGCAGGCCACACATGTCGAACAGTGTCACGCCCCTGTCGAAGTCCGCGACGAAGTCGACATCGCTGTCGTCGGTGTCGTCGCCGCGTGCGACCGACCCGACCAGCGCGATTGCGCGGCACTTGTTGCGCGCCGCGGCCGCTCGGATCGCGTCGCGATGTGTGACGAGCACCGAATCCCTGCGGCTCACAGCCAAACCCTACACCGGGCATCCCCCTGAATCGTGGAGACATCGTCTATGAGGAGGCGCTGTGTCACATCCACGACGCATGCACGACCCGGAGTTCAAGGCCGGCGCTGTGCGGATGCACCGGACCCTCACCAGCAGCTGGGGCGTGATGTGCTGGCCGTGACGCCCGGGCGGCCCTACCTGGAGCGGCATCCCCCTGCGTGCCCTTCGGTGAGGATGCATCTCGCTTGGGCACGCGGCATCCACTTGCGGCACATGGTCGCTTGCGGTGGCGCCGGGATGGCGTGATGCCATTGCGTGTCGGAATCGTCCGATGGCATCTGGTCGTCGACCACGCGCTCCGGCACGAGCCCAGTGAGTGAGATCGCCCCAGACTCGCTCTGAGCGACATAGCCGGACAGCCGCAGCCGACGGACGATGCGGCCGGCTTGGCGGTGCGTGGCACCCGTCCGCGCTGAGACGGCCGACACGGTGGCGCCTGGGCCGGCGTCGACAATGGCCCGAAGGGCGGCTTGCTCGGCATCCGACAAGTCGTACAGAGCAGGGACGCTGACATTGCGGTCGACAATCTCGTCCGCGGCGGCTGTTGCGAGTTCGGCCGCTGACAGGTCCACCGAGCTGTCTGGAGCCCCAGCGATCTGCCAGGCCGCATGGCCCACGACTTGCAGCCTGTACGGGGAGCCGTCCACAGCGTCTACTGCTCGCTGCAGCGCGTCGTCATCAATGCTCCCGCCCGCTTCCAGGATCGTCCTGCGGAGCCCTTCTACTGCGTCGATCCGCCCAAGCGGTGGCATGTCGTGCTGATCGCACCGATGGAAGAACGTGACCTTCCTGTCAGCCATCAGCTCACCCGTGCGTCTCATATCTCATAACTGGGGCTCATTACGCATGAACCAGTCTCACGACTCACAACTCGGTCCCACAACGAGCCACAGGCGGCGGACGCACCATTGCGGCCGTCGCCAGCTGGCGAACCTCGACGGCCATCGCCGCCCCCCACGGCGGAACTGCCGGGACTTCTGGCCCCGTTGGCTCGGCGGCCTGCGTCGGCCACGCCGACCTGGCGGCGGCGGTCAGCGAGCGAGGGCGAAGTTGGTGGAGGCGAACTCCCAGTTGATCAGGTGCTCTATGAAGGCGTCCACGTAGGCGGCCCGGGCGTTCTGGTAGTCGAGGTAGTAGGCGTGCTCCCACACGTCGATGGTCAGCAGGGCCCGCTGGCCGTGGCGCAGCGGCGTGTCGGCGTCGTCGGTGTTGACGATCTGCAAGCCGTCGGCACCTGAGACCAGCCACGTCCAGCCGGACGCGAAGTTCGCCACCGCGGACGCGGCGAAGTCGGCGTTGAACGCGTCCAGCGAGCCGAAGCTCCGTTCCAGAGCGGCCAGCAGCTCGCCGGCGGGCGTGTCGACACGATCCGGGCTCATCGACTCCCAGTAGAAGGCGTGGTTCCAGGCCTGGGCCGCACAGTTGAACAACGCCGACGGCACGTCGGCGGCGATCACGATCTCCTCCAGCGCGGCGTCGGCATGAGGCGTTCCGGCGATGGTGCCGTTGACGCTGGCCACATATCCGGCGTGGTGGCGGCCGTAGTGGAAGCTCATGGTGCGCTCGGAGATGTGGGGCGCGAGCCCGTCGAGGGGGTAGGGGAGGGGGGCGTGCTCGATAGTCATCGCGGGCGCGGTCTTTCCGAAGGCAACCGGGGGAGGACTCGAATATACGCAGGACCGGCCATCAACCGGCGACAACCGGCGATCAGCCGGCGACAACCGGCGATCAGCCGGCGACAACCGGCGGTCAACCAGCGAACAGGTTGGTCGGCAGGCCGACGGCGTCGACGTCGGCCGCGAACAGCGCCCCCGAGTTGGGCTCGCCCTCGGTGTCGACACCGGCGATGGAATCCCGTGCGGTGGTGATGTAGAGGGTGTCGAGGTCCGGCCCGCCGAAGCAGCAGCAGGTCGTCTGGGGCGCCCCCGGCGTTGCCACCGCCTCCATCGGATCGCCGTCGGGCGAGAAGCGCTGCACACCGAATCCGCCGAACATCGCCACCCACAGGCAGCCGTCCGCGTCCACGGTCATCCCGTCGGGGGCGCCTCCGCTGCCGTCGAACGTGATGAACGGTCGCCGCCCCTCGATCTCGCCGGTGTCGGGGTCGTAGTCGAACTGGTCCACCCGGAACGTCAGCGTGTCGATGTAGTACATCGTGGCCCGGTCGGGGCTCCAGCCGATGCCGTTTGAGATCATCACGTCGGAGAGGACCCGCCGGGCCGTGCCGTCGCCGTCCACCCGGTGCAGCGCCGCTACCGGCGAGCCGGGCTCGGTGCTGCTCATCGTGCCCTGGAACAGCCGCCCGGCCGGGTCGACGGCACCGTCGTTGGCGCGGTTCGTCCCAGGCTCGCCCGGCAGCTCGACGACGCTCTCGATGGCCCCGACCCGGTCGGTGAGCGTCACGGTGTTGCCCAGCCCCAGGGCGAGCCCTCCGCCGGCTCGGAGCGCTGCGTTGCCCACGGACTCGTTGTAGCGCCACACCGACACCGGCTTGCCCGAGGCGTGGTCGAAGCGGTGCACGGCCTGCCCGGTGATGTCCACCCACACGAGCAGGTCCTCCAACGGCGACCAGACGCAGCCCTCGCCCAGCGCAGCCTCAGCGGAGTGCACCACCTCCGCGTTGATCATCTCGGCCCTCGCAGTCTGGGGCGTGGGTGAGCGGCTATCGGTCGCGTTCTCGGTGTTGGAGGGCGGCCGGGGTCTGGCTCGCCGCGGGGATCGTCGGAACGGCGAGGACCGGGTCGGCGTCGAGTCGGGTGCGAATGTCGATCGAGACCATGGCGGCTCCCATCCGTCCGGGCGTGGCCAGCGTACACCTCGGCGCCGCGCCGGCCGGCGGGCTGAGCGAAGGGCAGGGACATGCGAGGTTGATCGTCTCGGTCGTCCCGGCCGTCCGAGACTCGGGCTAGATTGATCGCAGCAGACAAACTCATGAGTTCGCATGTCCTCGCCCAGCCCGATCCCACAACTTGCGTCAATCCGCCTGGAAGGGCTTGACAACGACACAGGGGCACGCCGGGGAGTCTCAAGATCATCCGGCATGAGGCGCCGCGGCCGGGCCGCGGCGCTGCTAGCGGCGCTCGCGGTGCTGGCAACGGCGGCGGCTGCGTCCGGCGCCGCCGCCCAAGACCAGCCCGGCACCTACGCCGATGTCGCCGAGGGCGTGCACAGACCCGCCATCGAGGCGCTCGCCGCGAAGGGCCTATTCGAGGGAACCCTCTGCGGCGACGACGAGTTCTGTCCCACCGAGCCGATCGAACGCTCCACCATGGCGGTGTGGCTCCTCCGGGCCCTCGAAGAAACCGAATGGCCCGAACCCCGGGCCCCCAGATTCGCCGACGTCGCCGCAGAGCACCCATGGGCCGGCCACATCGAACGGCTCGCGCAACTCAACATCACCGTCGGCTGCCGAACACAGCCGCTGCGATTCTGCCCCCAAGGCTCGGTCACGCGAGCCCAGATGGCGTCATTCCTAGCCCGCGCCTTCGACCTCGAAGCCGCAGAACCCGCAGGCTTCGCCGATCTCGATCCCGACAGCAGCCACAACGCCAACATCGATGCCCTCGCCGCCTCCGGCATCACCGCCGGCTGCGCCGACGACCCGCTGCGCTACTGCCCGCAGCGCCCCGTCACGCGAGCCGAGATGGCCACATTCCTGGCAAGGGCCCTCGACCGCAGCCAAGACGCCCCGCCCACCGCGCCGGTCGACCCGCAGGCAACGCCTCCGCCACCGCCGCCAGCATCGCCGCCCCCACAAGAACCCGTCGACGCACCCCCCGACAACGGAAACCTGCCGGACTCCGATCCCAATGCGAGGAGCCCTGAATCCGACCCATCGCCACGGCAGCCCCCGCAAGAACCCGTCGACGCACCCCCCGACGACGCACCCCCTGACGACACGCCCCCCGACGACGAGCGTCGCTCCTGCGTGGACGGTCTCTGTTTCATACCCCTCACCGAGGAGGAGTGGCGCGAGGCCTATGACGAGATATTCGGCGAGTAGACCGCTCACACCAAAGGGCGGGTAGCGCCGTGTCGCGGGTGCTCGCCGTCGCGTCCGCGCCCACCTTGTTCGGACGGGCGCGCCGCGGGTGGCGGCTCGGTATCGCGAGGCGCTTGGCGGTCGGCTCGTTCGGCGGGGCGCCGGGGGTGGCGGCGTGGCATCGCGAGGCGCAGTCTGAGCCTGACGGAAGGAAGCGCAGGCGACGGGTCTCACTGACTTTCCGTACCGTCCATCCGATGTGACGCGTGGCGACCGGCGGCGACGAAAGCGTCAGCGTACACTGGCCGCGGGTCGCACTCGCGTTCGGAAGGGAGGGTTCGACCAATGGGCGAGACACAGCAGGGCACACCGGAGCGGTACACGATCATCTCGTCGGATTGCCATGCCGGCGGGAACATGGCCGCTTACGAGGAGTACCTGGATCCGGCCTGGCGCGACGAGTTCAAGGCGTGGCGGGGCGCCTACCGCAACCCCTACCGGGACCTGCAGGACGACGGGCGGTCACGCAACTGGGACGACGAGCGGCGCCTCTCCGAGCAATACGCCGACGGGATCGTGGCCGAGATCACCTTCCCCAACACCGTCCCGCCCTTCTATCCCACCGGAGCGCTGGTGGCCCGCCCCCCGGCTGACCGGGCCGACTACGAGCGGCGCTTCGCCGGCATCTCCGCCCACAACCGCTGGCTGCGGGACTGGTGCGCCCGCCATCCCGACCAGCGCCGCGGCCTGCCCCAGATCTTCGCGGAGGACCTCGACGACGCGGTGGCCACCCTGGAGTGGGCCGCGGCGGAGGGGTTCCGCAGCTTCCTGCTGCCCCACATCCCGCCCGACAGCGACCTGCCCGGCTACTGGGACCCCCGCTGGGACCGGCTGTGGGCCGCGGCCGCCGACCTGGACCTGATCATGACCCAGCACGGCGGCAACGGCGGCCCCGACTACGGCAAGGCCCCCGCGGCCGGGGTGATCTTCCTGATGGAGGTGCCGTTCTACTCCCACCGCAACCTGGCCCACCTGATCATGTCCGGCGTGTTCGAGCGCTTCCCGAAGCTGCGCTACGTGATGACCGAGCAGGGCGTGGCCTGGCTGGTGGAGGAGCTTCGCCGCATGGACGGCTACCACCGCCAGATGCGCGCCGGCCGGGTCGGCGAGCTGGGCTTCGCGGCCGACATCGTGCTGCCTCACAAGCCGTCGGAGTACTTCGACCGCAACGTGTGGATCGGGGCCAGCTTCCCGTCGCCGGACGAGGCGGCCGCCATCCGCAAGGTGGGAGTGCACAAGGCGATGTGGGGAAGCGACTACCCCCACCACGAGGGGACCTACCCGTACTCTCTGGAGAGCCTGCAGCGGGCCTTCAGCGACTGGAGCACCGCCGACATGCGGGCTGTGCTGGGCGCCAACGCAGCCGATCTGTACGGATTCGACCTCGACCGGCTGGCCCCGCTGGCCGCGACGCACGGGCCCAGCGTCGAGCAGGTGGCCACCCCGCTGGCGGAGATCCCGGCCAAGGCCACCAGCCCCGCCTTCTTCAAGCCGTGACCCCGCGGCCTTGCGGCGAGCCCGGCCTTCTTCAAGCCGTGAGCCCGCGGATCCGCGACCTGAGACCCAACAACCTGCAGGTCTCCACCCGTACGGTGGTTTCTTGACAGATGTTCGCTCCGGCGGCCTCCGTGCCGGGCGCGACCGGTCGGCTCCAAGACCCGCGAGGGTCGAGCCGGAGGAGCGGGTGGTCGACGGTCCCAGGCCGCGTCGAGCGGTGAGCACCGTCGCGCCGGGCGGGGCCGCCTCGCCCGATCCGGCTGCCGGCCGACGCTCCGGTAGTCCCTCAGGTACGCCTCTTGTCGCGCCGGGCGGGGCCGCCTCGCCCGATCCGGCTGCGCCGTACGCGGACTTCGAGCGGGGCGGGCGGCGTCGAGCGGTACACGCCGCGGGCCCGGCCGACCCGACCGCGCCGTACGCGGACCTCGAGCGGGGCGGGCGGCGTCGAGCGGTACACGCCGCGGGCCCGGCCGACCCGACCGCGCCGTACGCGGGCTTCGAGGGCACTGTCGGCAAGATCTTCTCCACGTCCGAGCCCCACTGGCCGCAGCCGCCGACCGCCCCGGCGGGAGCGCCCAACGTGATCGTGATGATGGCCGACGACCTGGGCTACTCCGATCTGGGCTGCTACGGCTCTGAGATCGACACCCCGGAACTGGACCGGCTCGCGGCCGGGGGGCTGCGCTACACCGACTTCCACGTCAACCCGATGTGCTCGCCCACCCGGGCGTCGCTGCTCACCGGGCTCAACCACCATATGGCCGGCATGGCCACCGTCCCCCACTCCGACCCCGGCTTCCCCGGCTACGCCCACGAACTGCGCCACAACACGGTGACCGTCGCCGAGGCCTTCCGCGATGCGGGCTGGGCCACCTTCATGGTCGGCAAGTGGCATCTCACCAAGGACGCCCACCTCAGCGACGGCGCCCCCAAGGCCAGCTGGCCCCTGCAGCGGGGCTTCGACCGCTACTACGGCATCCTCGACGCCTTCACCAACTTCCACCAGCCCCACCGGCTGTACGAGGACAACCACCACATAGACGTCGAGCGGTATCCCGACGGCTACTACTTCACCGACGACCTCACCGACCAGGCGATGCGGATGGTCGACGGGCTGCGGTCGTCGCATCCCACCCGTCCGTTCTTCCTCTACTTCTCCCACGGCGCGGTGCACGCCCCGCTGCAGGCGCCCGCGGCCGACATCGAGCGGTTCAGGGGCCGCTACGAGGCGGGCTGGGACGCGCTGCGCCGGCAGCGGTTCGAGCGCCAGCAGGAGCTGGGCGTCGTGCCCCCCGACTCGGTGCTGCCGGCCCGCAACACCGAGGAGCTCCACGAGGTCGGTCCCTGGGACGATCTCGACGACCGGTCCAAGGAGCTGTTCGCCCGCTACATGGAGGTGTACGCGGGGATGGTCCACAACGTGGACCGCAACTTCGGCCGGCTGCGCCGCCACCTGGAGGCCATAGGCGAGTGGGACAACACCATCGTGGTGTTCACCAGCGACAACGGCGGCTCCCGGGAGGGCCAGTACACCGGCACGTCGGCCTACTTCCGCACGCTGCTCACCCAGGTGTGGGAGACCGAACTGGAGCAGGTGGAGACCGACTACCAGCGCATCGACCTGCTCGGCGGCCCCCGGACCCTGGCCCACTACCCGATGGGCTGGGCGATGGTGTCGTGCACCCCGTTCCGGCTCTACAAGATCAACACCCACCGGGGCGGCCACAGCGTGCCGCTCATCGTCAACTGGCCGGCCCGGTTCAGGCCCGCCGGGGGCGTGGCTGCGGGCGGCGTGGCTGCCGGGGGTGTGCCCGCCGGGGGTGTGCCCGCCGGGGGTGTGCGCACCGGAGACGTGCCTGCCGGAAACGTGGAGTCCGGAAGCCCGGCTGCCGGGGGTGTGCGCACCGGAGACGTGCCTGCCGGAAATGTGGAGTCGGGAAGCCCGGCTGCCGGGGGTGTGCGCACCCAGTACCAGCATGTCACCGATCTGTTCCCGACCCTGGCCGAGCTGTGCGATGTGAAGGTGCCCGCCGCCCGCGGTGGCGTGCCTGTGCCCGAGATGGCCGGGGCGAGCTTCGCGGCCACGCTGGAGGACCCGTCGGCGCCCTCGACCCATCGTGAGCAGTACTACGAGATGCTCGGGCACCGCGGCTTCTACCGCGACGGCTGGTCGGTGGTGACCTGCCACCGGCCCCGCCGCCCGTTCAGCCAGGACCGCTGGGAGCTGCACAACCTGGCCGAGGACCCCACCGAGACCCGCGACCTCGCCGAGGAGCATCCCGAGAAGCTCGAGGAGCTGCAGCAGGCCTGGGACCGGGCCGCCTGGGCCAATCAGGTCTACCCCCTCGACGAGGGCAACGGCGTCGCCAGGATCCTGCGACCGCCGTGGTACGACCAGTGGGCCGGCGAGACGACGATCAGGCCGGGCACGCCCACCCTGGAGCGCTGGCGGTCGCAGCAGCTCATATTCCAGAAGAGCTTCGAAGTCGACGTGGCGCTGAGGTGGCGGCCCGGCGACTCGGGCGTGCTGGTGGCCCACGGCGACCAGGGCGGCGGCTACATGCTGTACATCGAGGAGGACCGGCTGTTCCTCGCCCACAACGCCTACGGCGCCATGACCGTGCTCGACTGCGGTCCGCTGGCCGAGGGCGCGTCAAGCGTCCGTCTGGCCATAGAGAATCCCGGCAGCCTCCAGTGGAACGCCCTGGTCAGCGTCGACGGCGAGGCGGCCGCGGAAGCGCCCGGGCTGGTGTCGTTGATGGCTATGGCCCCCTTCGAGGGCATAGACGTCGGCATCGACCGCCGCTCCCCGGTGAGCTGGGACATCTACGAACGCCACGGCCCGTTCCCGTACTCGGGCCGGCTCGAGGCGGCGACCTACCGACCCGGCGAGCCGGCCCCCGACGCCGGCTCGCTGTGGCTCGACTACATCAAAGCCAACGGAACCCGCTACGAATAGGCCCGAGGCGAGGACACGGACGATGCACATCGGGTACACGGCTGAGCAGGAGGCTTTGCGGGACGAGCTGCGGGCCTACTACGACGAGCTGCTCACCGACGACGTGCGGGCTGAGCTGGGGGCTGAGGACGGCACCGGGCCGGTTCATCGCCGGATCGTTCGCCAGATGGGAGCCGACGGCTGGCTGGCGGTGGGGTGGCCGGAGGAGTACGGCGGGCGGGGCCTCTCCGCGGTGGAGCAGTTCATCGTGTTCGACGAGTCGGTGGCGCTGGGCGCGCCCATCCCGATGCTCACCATCAACACCGTCGGGCCGACGATCATGCAGTTCGGCACCGACGAGCAGAGGGACTCCTTCCTGCCCCGCATCGCCGGCGGCGAGCTCACGTTCTGCATCGGCTACTCCGAGCCCGACGCCGGCACCGACCTGGCGTCGCTGACCACCCGGGCGGTGCGCGACGGCGACACCTACGTGATCGACGGCCAGAAGACGTGGACGTCGCTGGCCGCCGGCGCCGACTACATCTGGCTGGCGGCCCGCACCGACCCCGAGGTCCCCAAGCACAAGGGCATCTCGCTGTTCTGCATCCCGATGGACACGCCCGGCATCAGCATCGAGCCCCTCGACCTGCTGTCGTCCCACAACATCAACCACACCTTCTTCGACGACTGCCGGGTGCCGGCGTCGACCCTCATCGGCGAGGAGAACCGGGGCTGGGGCCTGATCACCAGCCAGCTCAACCGGGAGCGGGTGACGATCTGCTCGTCGGGGATGGTCACCAAGCGCTTCGAGGAGTGCGTCGAGTGGGCCAAGTCGGCCAAGCGGGCCGACGGGTCCTACGTGATCGACGAGCCGTGGGTGCAGCGCAACCTGGCCGAGGTGGCCGCCCGGCTCGAGTTCCTGCGCCTGGCCAACTGGAAGGTGGCCTGGACGGTCGCCAACAAGATCGACGGCGCCGAGCCCGACATGGCCACCATCGCCGGGTTCGTGGCCGACTCCTCGGCGGTGAAGGTGTCGGGCACCGAGTTCTACGTCGATGCCTACCGCAAGCTGATGCAGGTCTACGGACAGCGCTCCTATGTGGTCGAGGGCTCGCCCGGATACATGAGCCGCCTGGAGATGATGTACCGCTCCACCGTCATCCTCACCTTCGGCGGCGGCACCAACGAGATGCAGCGCGACCTGATCTCGCAGTTCGGCCTCGGCTACCCCCGAGCCTCCCGCTAGTGATGCGGCTCGCCTCGCTCTCGTCGTACTTTTCTGGGATTATCCCAGGGAACCGCTACGAGAGCGCCGCGGGGCGGTAGATCCGGTGGACTTCGAGCTGGGCGAGGAGGAGCAGGCCGTACGGGACCTGACCGCGCAGGTCCTCGACGACATGTCCTCCCACGAGCGCCTCAAGGCCTTGGCCGCCGACGGCGACCACGTGGACCGCAAAGCCTGGGCCGCGCTGGCGTCCACCGGCGTGGTCGGCGCGTCGGTGCCCGAGGCTCACGGCGGCCTCGGTCTGGGCTTTCTAGCCACCGCGATCGCGCTGGAAGAGGTCGGCCGCCGGGCCTCGCCCGTGCCGCTCCTGACGACCGCGGTGATGGCCGCGGTGCCGATAGCCGCTTTCGGCACAGAGGCCCAGCGCGAGGCCTGGCTGCCCGCGATCGCCGACGGCACGGTGCTCGCCTGCGCAGCCCTCGCTGAGGACGGCGCCGCTCCAGCCGAGCCGTCCACGGCGGCTCGGCCCCTGTCCGGCACCGCCTCGGCCGGCGTGGGCGGCGCTCGTGCCGGTCCGGCGTCGACGGCTCGCGCCGCCGGCGGGGGTGCGGACCGTTCGGGCGGCGGCTTCGTGCTCGACGGCACCAAAGTGCTGGTCGCGGGCGGGCTCGATGCCGATGTGGCCCTGGTGCCGGCCCGTATGGACGACGGCGGCGTCGGCGTGTTCCTGGTGCCTGCCGACGCCGAGGGGCTCGAACGGCTCCCGGTCGAAGTGACGACCGGCCGCCCCGAGGCCCGCTTCGAGCTGTCGGGCGTGCGGGTCGGAGCCGACGCCCTGCTCGGAGGCGGTGCATCCGACGGGACGGAGATCGTCCGCTTCATCGAGCGCCACACCAATGTGGGGCTGTGCATGATGATGGCCGGGGCGGCCCGAGCCTCCATCGAGATGGCCGCCGACTACACCAAGCAGCGCCACCAGTTCGACCGGCCCATCGCCACCTTCCAGGCGGTGACCCAGCGGGCCGGCGACTCCTACATCGACGCCGAGGCCGTCGGGCTGACCGCCTACCAGGCCGCCTGGCGCCTGTCGGCCGGTCTGCCCGCCGACCGCGAGATCGCCATAGCCAAGTACTGGGCCTGCGAGGGCGGTTACCGGGTGGTCCACGCCGCGGTCCACGTCCACGGCGGGGTGGGCGTCGACCGGGACTACCCCCTGCACCGCCACTTCCTGGCCGCCCGCCACATCGAGCTCACCCTCGGCCACGCCGAAGAGCAGCTGGCCGACCTAGGCCGCCAGATCGCCGCTCCCTAGATGAGTAGTTCCAAGGGTATGAGCGAGGATCTGCAATGAAACTGACTGAAAGGCTCGATAAGGCATTTGTGGAGGTCTCGTGGCTGGCGTGCGAGCGGACGTTCGCGGCGAATGCTGCGGAGAGCCTCCTAACATCTGCAGCGCACAGGAACATTGATCCCGGCGTCGGCACCACGACCCCTGATGTCTTTTGGCAATGCTCGGCCACATCCAGGGCCGATTTCCGGCCGCACCCCTTGGAACTAACCGTCTAGAGGGCTATTGGTTGAGCAGCGATCGGGCGATGAGGGCTGCGCCCAGCAGTCCGGAGTCGTCTCCCAGAGCGGGGGCAGTAACGAATGAGTCGTCGTCGACGCTGTAGTCGGCGTAGCCGCCCAGCCCGGCGCGGCTCGCGGCCCGGACCCGCGCCGCCATGCCGGGGCGGCCCCCGATCCCGCCGCCGAACACGATCCGGTCGGGGGCGAACGAGTAGGTGAGCACCCGCACGAGCTGGGCCAGGTAGGCGGCCTCCAGGTGCCAGATGTCGTCACGGTCGCCGGCTTCGGAGGGGTCGGCGCCCCAGCGCTCGGCCATGGCCGGCCCGCATGCCATCCCTTCCAGGCAGTCGCGGTGGAACGGGCAGTGTCCCGGGTAGTCGTCGCCGGCGACACGGCGCACCGGGATGTGTCCCAGCTCGCTGTGGTGCCGTCCCCGCCACGGCTCGCCGTCCACCGCCACGGCCGCGCCGATGCCGGTGCCGACGGTCACATAGGCGAGCCGCCGGGGCCGGGGCTCGGGTCCCAGGGTCTGCTCGGCTGCCGCGGCCGCCTCCACGTCCGTCCGGATGCCGGCGGGGACGCCCACCGCCTCCGACAGCCGACCCAGGATCGGTACACCCGACCAACCCGGCTTGGGCGTGCCCACCAGGGTTCCGTAGCCGGCCGAGTCGGAGTCCAGGTCGACGGGACCGAAAGAGGCGATCCCCAGCGCAGCCACCGGCTGAGCCAGCTGGAAGAACGCCGCGACGGCCGCCAAGGTCGCATCGGGGTCAGTCGTCGGCACCCGCACGGACTCCACGACGGTCATGTCGGTGGACACCACCGCGCACCGGAACTTGGTCCCGCCCGCCTCCACCGCCCCGAGTAGTCGGCTCATCCCAGGAGCCGCTGGCCCGTCGACACCGGCCTCGGCCCGCCCGCCTCCACCGCCCCGAGAGGTTGGTTCATCTGCTCCTGGCCTTCATCGTTCGTCTCCGCGCCGCGGGGCGACCACCCGGCGTCAGTGGTTGCCGTCTACATATTGTCTGCACCGACGAGTGGCGGCCTCCGGGAGCGTCGGTCCGGCCCCAGTCGAACCGCCCTGTCGGGGTTCATCAGGCGTCTCTGACGTAGGCGACCTTCGCCGTCCACCGGCCACCCGACCGTGAACCTGGACTGTCGGGGTTCATCAGGCGTCTCTGACATAGGCGAGTCTGACTTTCATCAGGTCCCCGATGCTCAGCGAGCCGCCGAGGTAGTCGGCGAGCGCAGTCCGGTATTCGGGCATGTCGATCTTGCCGTCGCCGTTGGCGTCGTAGTGCTCCACGGCGTCCTTCAGTTCGGCCGGCGCGTCGGGCTGCTGGGTCTCGGGTTCCGTCTGCGATTCGGTGTCGGAGGCCTCGACGGTGACGGTGAACGCGTCCGACACGGTGTTGCGGCCGTCGCTGGCGGTGACGGTGATCGTGGCGGCGCCCTCGCCGGCGGCGCGCACCGTCATGGTGGTGTAGTCCGACTTCACCGACATGGTCGCCACCGAATCGTCCGACGATCTGGCGGTGACCGCCAGCGGGTCGCCGTCGGCGTCTCGGAACACTCCGCTCAGTGACACCTGGCGGGTGTCGCCGGGCTTGAGGCCGCTGACGTCGCTGATCGGCGA
>Ga0209754_1001974_pt1 | contig 17802 bp, 22 predicted proteins | sample MesohylBB_FD_187295 | JGI IMG/M metagenome (GOLD analysis project Ga0209754, IMG submission 187295) | Host-associated microbial community of the marine sponge Aplysina aerophoba from Gulf of Piran - sponge mesohyl, lysed by bead beating... | ecosystem: Host-associated > Porifera > Sponge >... | reverse complement strand
AGACTTTTTGCTCGCTGTTTGACAGGAAAATTCCTGACGTGTTAAAGTCTGTTTTGAGGAAGAAGAAAAAGAGATCCAGGTGTTCACTTTAAATCGGAATCGCTGTTCATTTATTCTGGAATAAGCAGCTTTTATAGCCGCGAGAGTTTTTTACTGATTTCTTTTGGGTCTTGAGATTAGGGAAATGTCGGAGAAAACCGGCATTTCCTTAGCCTGCAAAGCGCTAGGGAGGTTGGTCAGGAATTTTTCTGGCTTCCCAAAGACTCCTGAATCATCTGGGCGAACTCGCCTGCGAATTCTCTTATTCTGTTCGATATCTGCTTCTCGGAGGTAGCTCTTTCATATGTGTCGGCCATTTTCATCATCGTATAGTAGAAATGGTAGTTCATTTCCCCCACTTCCATTTTCTTGGTCCAAAGATCTACTACCAGGGATTCCTTTTTCTCGGCATCCCACATGGAAAGAAAAGCCGCCTCGCAGCGCTTCTCCCCAGGTTCCTGAGCCTGGGAAGCCTCCCAGAAAAGCTCCTCGGGAATATCGTCCTCCCCTAGGACTACCCTCAGCTTGATTTCGGCGTCTTTGGACATGGAAAACTCCTTAGAAGATATATTTAAGAAAAACGGGAAAAACCCGCGCGGAAATTATATCCGGTTTCGACCGAGGCGTCTCAATAGATGTTCTATCGCGCCTAGTTTAGGCACAACGGGAGTGAAATCGGGGTTACCAGGGAAGTTTGCCCATCAATGGAGCTATCTTGGTGCCGAAAAGCGCTACGGTAGCCACTATGCCTATAAAAGCCGCGATGCCGATAGCAACTTTCACGGTGAAAAGAAGAACTATTTTGTCAAGCTGCTCAGGTGTAAGCTTCATCTTAATGCCCTCCTCCCTTCGATTTTCCGTCAAAGTACGGGTCGCCGAAAGGTATTACCGGGAACCTGTTTACAAACATAAGAAATGTCGCCACGAATCCGGCAAGAAAACCCAGGGTGATCAGGAAGTGATTGATGCTGAAAACCAGCTCGCTTGTAAGCGAGGGGATGATCAGCAGGAACTTGTCCATCCAGAGTCCCGAGAAAGAAACCGTAGCGATAAAGACAGCTATCGGGGTAACTATCTTGTGCGTGCGGGGAAGCAGGGAGACAAAAGGAAATATGAAGCAGCATGTGAGAATAGCCCAGGCAAACGAGCGGAAAGGCTCATCCACCACCCTTTTTATCACAAACCCGGTCTCTTCAGGCATGTTCGCGTACCAGATCGTAAGAAGCTGGGAGAACATGAGGTAAACCCAGAAAAGAGAAAAACCCTGAAGTATCTTTCCCATATCCCAGTAATGATGAAGAGAAAGATACTCATCAAGTCCCAGATAACGCTTGATGGGAACCGAAAGTATTATAGTCGCCCCTATGGCAGCTATCAGGCTTCCCATGAAATAGTAGGGCCCGAAAAGCGTGCTGAACCAGTGAGGATCAAGCGACATCATGAAATCCCAGGCGAAAAGGGAGAAAACAAGAACGTAGACCCCGATTACCGCAGGGGCAAGCTTTTTTAACTTTACAATGTTTTCCCTGCCATCAAGGTCCTGGCGTATGGATGTTTTCAGGTAGAAATAGTTAAGCACTAAAAGTCCTGCGAAACCTATAACGTTTCTCGCCATCACGAAATTCATGTTAAGCCATATGTCCTTGGGGCTGTGGTAGTGATGATGCGCATAGGGAAGAACAAATTCCTGTCCGATGAAAAGAACAAGCAGAAGCACGAAGGAGACTATGGTAAAGCTCGCAAACCCCTCGCTTATGCGAAGAAGCCCCCTGCCCCATCTGGCGTTGGTTATCCTCAGTATGCAGGAGAACACAAGGCCACCCTGGGCCACTCCCGTCCAGAAAAGAAAATTCACCAAGAAAAGCTGCCAGACCTCTTCAGCGTTCTCCCCCCTGGCGTTAATCACGAAAGCTCCTGCGCCCACAACCGCAATGGCGACAAAAACCATGAACACCCAGTTAGGTATCTGGTTTCTCTTCGCTAGTATCTCCTGGTTTACGGACTGATCCATTTTTTTATTGATTCTCCTTCACAGAACCCGGGTTCTGAAGCTTTCTCACGTAATTGACCACGTGCCACGCGTCCTGTTCCGATATGTTCTCGCTGTAAGAAGGCATCATCACCTTGCCCCCGTAGCGTATGTAGGCGTAGATGTAACCGTCGGTTCTCTGTGCTACGGCCGGCGTGGTAAGGTTGACCGGGTAAAAACCGAGTCCCTTCTTTATTATGATTCCGTCTCCCAATCCCCCAGGGCCGTGACACACGACGCATTGCTCTTTGAAAACCTTTTTTCCCCTGGCTATTGACTCACCGCTTCTGGGAACCGGTCCCTTTTTTATCTGCTCGACCTTGCTCCTGTCCCCAAGTTTTGTTTTCTCGCCGTCGGTGGAAATCGAGTTGCGAGGGAAAATCACGGGTTCCTCGTAGGGCTTGATCGAGTCCTGAGACCACATGTCCCAAGACCAGGGAAGCGAATGGGCGGAAGAAAGCGAAAGCGCGACCGCAAAAACAACTGCCACGCACACTTTCAGTCTCAAAGAAAAATTGAGAACCCGGGATTCCCCCGGAACTGTCCGAGAAAACTTTCTATGCTTCATCAAACTTGATTTCTTCAGCTCCCGTAGAATTTAATATCGCTTCAACCGCACCTATTTTTTCCTTCTCGCATATAACGGCGACGCCGAACTTGTCATCCGAAAAACGCTCGTCATAAAGCCTCACCGGGGTTCTCTGCCTTATAAGGGAATTTATTATCAGCCCCAAAAAGGTTGAAAGCGCACCGAAAAGCACCGTAAGCTCAAAAACGATGACCATGTAGGGAAGTATCGAAACTATAGGTTTGGCGCTCACCGCTATCGGCCAGGCACTTGAAGTAAGAACCGTAAAACCGATTCCGCAGGTCGCTCCCAGCAGACCGCCGAAGAGGGTAAAAAACCGCACCGGGCTCTCAGGCAGATCAACCGCCGCCTCAATTTCGTGGTCTGGAAACGGGGAGAAAACCCTCATGTTGCGGTAACCCGCTTCCTTGAGTTTCTCCACGGCCGAAAGAACCGAATCCTGATATGAGTAAATTCCGACTACGCCCTGATCCATTTCCTGCTAACCTCCCTTCTTCGGCACCGGAAGTATTTCTTTCATCTCCGCTATGGAAACTGCCGGAAGAGTCTTCACGAACAGCAAGAAGAACATGAAGAACCATGCGAAACTTCCGATCGTTATGCCGGCCTCGACAAACGATATCTTGTATATGCCCCACGCGCCGGGCTCAAAATCTCTCGAAAGCGATATGACGATGATATTGAACCGCTCGAACCACATTCCTATGTTTATCAGTATGGATATGACGAAAAGGGCCTTTATGTTCTTTCTCACGCTCTCCCACCAGAGCACTATGGGAACGAAGCAGTTGCATATCACCATCGTCCAGTAGAAAGGCGCGTACTCTCCGGTTGCCCTGTAAACGAACTGTCCCCACTCATAAGGACTTCCGCTGTACCATGCCATAAAGAATTCCGCCGCGTACGCGTAGCCGACTATGCAGGAAGTAAAAATTATGAGCTTCGCCATGCCGTCATAGTTATCAAGCGTTATGTAGTCCTCGAGATGGAAAATCTTCCTTATCGGTACGGTAAGCGTGATAACCATCGCAAGTCCCGAGAAAATAGCTCCCGCAACGAAGTACGGCGGGAATATTGTGGTGTGCCATCCGGGAACGTTACCCATCGCGAAGTCCCAGGACACGACGCTGTGAACCGAGAGGACAAGAGGCGTGGCGAGGGCCGCGAAATAAAGATAGGCCCTTGTGTAGTGAAGCCATTCCTTGTTTGACCCTTTCCATCCGAAGGAAAGAATCGAGTATATGATCTTCCTCGGAGTTTCCTTCACCTTGTCCCTTATCGCAGCGATATCGGGAATCATTCCGACCAGGAAAAACACCGAGCTTACGGTAAGATAAGTACTTACAGCAAACACGTCCCAGACAAGCGGCGACTTGAAGTTTATCCACAGCTCCCTTGAATTGGGATAAGGGATTAGCCACAGGAAGTTCCACGGTCTTCCGAGGTGAATTATGGGAAAAAGTCCTGCCGTTAGAACCGCGAAGACCGTCATGGCCTCGGCGATTCTGTATATGGACATCCTGAACCTGGCGCGGAAAAGATAAAGTATGGCCGAGATAAGGGTCCCGGAGTGCGCTATTCCAACCCAGAAAACGAAATCGGTTATGTAGACTCCCCAGAAAACCGGGTGACGGTAGCCGGCGACTCCAAGTCCCGTAGCTACCTGATAGAAAAAGCACGTGACACCGAGTCCCACGAGCGCCACTGTGGGAAGGAAAAGAGCCCACCACTTCTTGGACGGCTTGTCAACCATCCTGACTACATCTTCAGTTATTCTCGCGTAAGTTAAAGGTGTCTGCTGCGTCTGGCTCATTACACTCTTTCCTGTTTGACTTTCTTAAGATAGGTAATCGCGGGCTTAGTGTTTACCACTTCCAAAACCTTGTAGCCCCTATCGTCCTCAGAGAGCACCGACGCCCTGCTTTTGTCGTCAATCAGGTTGCCGAACACTATCGCGTCGCTCGGGCAAGCCTGCTCGCAGGCCGTGAGAACCTCTCTGTCGCGAAGAAGCCTTCCTTCATCCTTGGCAAGATCCTTGCCGTGATTTATTCTCTGAACGCAGAAAGTGCATTTCTCCATTACACCCTTGGACCTTACGGTCACATCGGGATTAAGCTGCCAGTTAAGCGGCTCGGGGAACTTATAGGTATACCAGTTGAACCTTCTTACCTTGTATGTGCAGTTGTTCGCACAGTACCTCGTGCCCACGCAGCGGTTGTATATCATGCCGTTTAGCCCTTCCTGATTGTGGTAAGTCGCGAAAACAGGACATACGGGCTCGCAGGGGGCGTTTCCGCACTGCTGGCAGAGCATGGGCAGAAATCTTACGTCAAGGCTTCCGTCGCTGTTTTTCTCAAAGAATCTCTCTATGCGGATCCAGTTCATCTCGCGACGCTTGGCGATCTGCTTCTTTCCTACGAAGGGAATGTTGTTCTCCGCGGAACACGCGGTCACGCAAGCTCCGCATCCCGTGCACTTGTTAAGGTCTATGGCCATTCCCCACCTGTATTTGGAGTATTCCTTTTCCGGGTAGAAGTCAGGGTGCTTAGAGTGGTCCGCTCCATGAGCACCGTTATGATGACCAATCTGGTCAAGGGCGACGGTCTTGGCGACGTGCCTGTCTCCCTGGCTCTTTGTGTACTGTGTCCTTACAAGCAGGTCTCTTTTTCTAAGCGATGAAACGTTCGCCTTGGTTGAAAGCAGCGAGGGTCCTCCTGAAAGCGCGTCGGTAGCCGCCGGCAGCAGGGCAAAGGGGTTCACCCCTCTTCCCTTCGCATACCTTCCGTAGGAAGTGTGTCCCTGTCCAAGTGGAATGGCGATCGTATCCGGCCTTATTCCCTCATAGACGAAAACCTGTACCTCGAAACTTCCCCCTGGGGTATCAACCTTCACGTAGGAACCGTCTTCAAGACCCATTTTCGCCGCGACCGCGGGATTTACCTCAAGCCATGAATCCCAGACCGAAGTGGTAAGAGCATCGGGAAGTTCCTGAAGCCACGGCTTGTTCGCTCCCCTTCCGTCAAGAAATCTGTGGGACGGGTAAGCAATCAGGTGGAAATCCCCTTCTCCGCGGAACTGCGGGTCGCGGAAAGAAACGGAACTTACTCTGGACGAAAGAGCCACATTGACGGGTGCAGGAGTGGTCGTTAACGAACCTTTCACGAGAAGTTTTTCCCAGAACTTCTCGAAGCTTGTTCCCGGAGAGAGAACCGCGGCCCTCTTCTTCCAGGCGTTTCTCAGATAGTCGTAGTACTTTTTCTCTGTAAACGTGTTGTTAAGCGCCTCTACATTCTTTGAAACGGAGATCAGCGTATCGCCCGCGGATTTGGTATTGAAAACCGGTCTCATGACGGGCTGAGTGATCCCGGTAACGCTCTTTTTCGGGCTGTAGTCTCCCCAGCTCTCAAAAGAAGTGTTTTCGGGAAGCACGAGATGCGCCTTCTCGGAAGTCTCATCAAGGAATGAAGAGAGGCTTACGACAAACGGCACTTTTTCGAGTGCCTCGGCAACGTTGAGTTCCCCCGGAAGCGTGAAAACCGGGTTCACGTTATGGACGATGAGAATCTCCACCTTGCCCGACTTCATTTCCTCCACCAGTTTCTTCATGTCGCCGAAGGTGCTCGCATCCGAGATTGAAAGGGAATCTGAGAAATCAACCGTCTTGCCTATGTTTCCGGCAAGGTAGTTCAATATGTTTACGGCAACCATGGTCTCGGTGGCGTTCGATCCCGTGTTGGCCGCTCCGCCTCCTATCGCCAGGCTTTTTGAGGCCGCGAAGTCCCGGGCAATTTTCTTTATGGTGTCAGCGGATACGTCGGTGAGCGCCGCAACTTTTTCGGGCGTGTAACCTGAAACCATTCTGGCTATCGGCCCCGGGGCAACCTTGTTAAGACCTTTCGAGATCATAACGTTGGCAATCCCGAGAGCGAGGTACTGTTCCGTGCCAGGTTTCGCCGCGACCCACGTATCGGCGTTTGAAGCCGTCATTCCGGAACGCGGTTCTATATGAACGACCTGACCGGTTTTCCCGTGATCGATGTCTCTTAGCTTTGAATATCCTATGGAGTTTGAAACAGTGGAGAGCCACGTTTCAAGATAGTCGGCCCCGAATGAGAGAAGGTAGTCCGCTTTGTCTATCCTGTAGGAAGGGATTTCGTCTCTTCCGAAAACAATTGAATTCGCTTTTCTGATGGGTTCGTGGGAGAAAGTCTCGTAAACGTAATGCTTTCCTCCGAGAGGTCTCAGGAATTCCGCCACGAACTTCGAGTAAGTTCCCGAAACGTTGTTGCTCAAATAGACGATCTTCCCCGAGCCGAGAGAATTTAACTTTTCCGTGAGTATTTCTTCACCCCGCTCCCAGCCTATGGGTTCGAGTCTCTGTGTCTCAGTGTTATATCTGAGCGGGGAACGGACCCTGTCGGGGTTGTAAAGACCCTGTAGGGAAGCCTGTCCCATGGCGCACGTCTTTCCGCTGTTTATAGGGCTTTCGGGGTTGCCTTCAACCTTGATGGCGCGTCCCTCGCGGTTTTTCACCACGAGACCGCAGCCCGACGAGCACTCCCTGCAGGTCGTCGCATAGAACTTGGGTACCCCGGGAATGACGTTCTCAGGAGGAATAACGTAAGGGATTATCTGCTCCACGGGCTCCGAACAGCTTCCGGCAACTGCTGCCGTACCGCCGGCTACCCCGAGCACTTTCAGAAAATCCCTTCTCTTCATGCCGTTTTTTCCTTTATTTTCTTTCCCAGACATATATCCCCTCCGGCCTAGTAATGGCAGGTCAGACAATCCTTGAGTTCAGTCTTGTGCTCCTCGTTGTCGGCGTTTTCTTCATGACACGATATGCAGAACCCCATCGTCAGGTCTTTTGCCTTGTGCACCACATCCATTTTCTCGACTTCTCCGTGGCAGGTGCTGCATTCAAATCCGCGCTTTATGTGCCTTTTATGGTTGAAATGCACAAACTCCGGCATTCCCGAGGAGTTCGTGCCAAACATTCCGGTAACCTTTACCCACGGTATCGGTTCCTGTCTGCGCCAGTAGCCCTTTACCTTGTTTATCTCTTCTCTTATGTTGATCGTCTGGCCTCCCTGGGTTGTGTACTCAACGTCCCTTCCGGCAACATAGGAATGGCATCCCATGCACTTCTGCACCGAGGGAATACCGGGATGGGGAGAGACCTCCGTGTAACTGTGGCAGGTCTGGCATTGTATCTGGTTGTCACCCGCATGTATCTTGTGGCTGAAAAGAACGGGCTGCGCAGGGCCTTTGTCTCTGCTCTCGGCGGTTTCCGCATACAGATAAAAACCCGCAGCGACAAATAAAACGGTTATAGCAATTCGCAGGAATCTGTCTCTCTCTATCTTCATCCTAAACTTGCTGAAAAACGGGTTATTCAATCAGGAAGCAAATTCGATCGGCTAGTATTATTACAAGTTCTTTTGATCTGTCAAGAATTCAGAAACCGCGTCGGGAAAACCGCGAAACTTTAGAGAGGAAAAATCCCCGGCGACTAGTTACAGCTCGAAAAAAGCCATCTCACCGTCATGCTTTCCGCGAGAGTCTCTCTAAAAAAACATCCGCTGAGAATTCCCCCCCGAAAAGTGGGGAAAAACAGCTTTCCCCGACACCCTTGAGTCCCGAAAAGGAGCCGCCTTCGACATCAAGCCCCGGCAAAAGGGGCAGCACCCCGAGTATGTCCACCGAGAAAACATCCCTCAAGACGGCCGGGTTGGTCGCTGAAGCCACATCCGCGGGTTCCGGAAACCCGCTTATCACTACACCGAGCACCTGTGCGCCCCTCTGCCCCGCATACTCAAGCGAAAGGGCGGTATGGTTAAGGGTGCCGAGCCCCGGACGCGCGACTATAACCATCGGGGCATCAAGATCAACGGCAAGGTCAGCCATCATGTAGCTCTCGCTAACGGGTACGCAGAGACCTCCTGCGCCTTCAACGAGGGTTACGTCGTTTCGGGATATATAATCCCGCGTATGTTCTATTATGTCCTCAAGAGGAATATCAACCCCTTCAATCGCGGCGGCGCGATAGGGAGAGAGGGGAGCTTCCAGGCGGCAGGGAGAAACCTCGGACAGCACGCAGTCTCTTCCCAGAAATGCGTAGATGAATTCAGCGTCGCTCAGGCCTTCAAGTTCCGTTCCAGTCTGAAACGGCTTTATTACTCCGGTCACAAGCCCTTTTTTCCAGAGAAGAGCCGCAAGCGCCGCGGTGACTGCGGTTTTCCCCACTCCCGTGTCGGTACCGGTTATGAAAACGGCTTTGGGAAGGTCTTTCATCAAGTTCACGGCAGGGAAACTACAAACCTAGTTCTCTTACCTTCTCGGTTACCTCTCCGGCGTGAGACGAGGTCTTCACCTTGTTCCAGATATGGGCTATCCTGCCGCCTTTTTCTATAAGGAAAGTGACCCTGCGGGCGGAACCGAACTTGCTCTCTACCCCGTATAGATCCACTATCTCCCTGCTTTTGTCGCTCAGCAGCGGGAAGTTGAGTGAAAGCTTGTTTCTGAAGTTCTCGTGGGACTTTACCCCGTCTGTGCTTACCCCCAGAACCTGCACACCAAGGGACACAAGTTCCTCCTCCGCGTCGCGAAGCGAGCAGGCCTCCTTAGTACAGCCCGGAGTGTTGTCCCTGGGATAGAAATAAAGCGCTACGGTCCCTTTCGAATAGAAGTCGCTCAGTCTTACCTTCTCCGCTCCGTAGGTTTCAGCTTCAAAATCAGGAGCCCGGCTCCCTATCTCAAGATTCTCTCCCATTTCTAACCTCCTTGGTCACGGCACGGCAGCAAGGCACGGGAAATCAGAACATCCCCAGGCTTTCCTTTGCCGCTTCGCTCATCTTTCCCGGATCCCAGGGTGGGTCCCACACAATCTCGACATTTACCTCGGAGACTCCGTCAAGCTCCTCGACAAGGTATTTTGCCTCGGCAACTATCTGCGTTGCGGCAGGACATCCGGGAGACGTCATCGTCATATCGATATTCACCTGGGAACCTTTTATGGCAACACCGTAGACAAGGCCCAGATTGACTATATCTATCGGTATCTCGGGATCGTATATGTCGCCGAGCACCTCCATCACGTCATCTTCAGTAATTTCGGACTTTTCAGTCGTCTCGCTCATCGAAAAGACACCTCAACTTAAAAATATCATTCCCCGGCCTGCAACTCAACACCGCATCTGGGACAGAAGCCTTCAGACTCTCCATATTCGTAGTATTCGCCACAGTAAGGACAAAGCTTTACCTTAGGCCTCGTAATGAGCCACAGCGGCAAAAACAGTATGAGGACAAAGAACACGCCGAGGAACCATAAAAACGCCTTCCCAGTGGTTTTACCCCTGCTTTTCGCATCCGAATAAACCCAGAAAGCCGCTATAAACGCGATCGCCAGTCCAAGAAATTGCATGTTAAGCCCTCTCTCCTATCCTATTGATTTTATCGCCTCCAGCGCCGCATCGTAATCGGGCTCGTTCACTATATCGCTTACGTACTCAACATGAGCGAGCGTGTTATCAGGACCCACAACGAAAATCGCACGTGCGAGAAGCCTGTTCTCCTTTATAAGCACCCCGTAGGCCTCGCCGAAAGAAGCGTGCTGATAATCAGATGCCGTTCTTACCCTCTCCACTCCGGCGGCCGCGCAGTAGCGGCTCTGCGCGAACGGAAGATCCATGCTCACCGTTATTATCTGTACCGAGTCCGAAAGTCCTGCGGCTTCCTCGTTGAACCTCCTTATCTGAACATCGCAGACCGGAGTGTCCACCGAGACCACGACGTTGAAAACCTTCACGTCGTCACCAAAGCTCCCAAGGTCTACCTCGCTCCCAAAAGCCTCCATGCACCTGAAATCGGGAGCGGGATCACCCTTTTTGAGCTCGGGACCAATAAGAGTGATCGGATTGCCCTTCATTTTTACAGCATTTTCTCTTTGCATCTGGTTTTTTCCTCCTCAAAGCTGTTTTTCTTCAATATCAAGATTTATTTTCCTGGCCGTCGCGTTCGCGTCGTAAATTGATATCCCCGCGATGAAAAGCGTCGCAAGAGAATACCCCGCAACAAGAGTAAATGTAGAGCGGGGAACATCTTCAAGCGCCTGGGTGTCCGCAAACTCAAGGAAAACCTCAAGCGGTTCACGCGAGAGGACGTTCACTATGATTATAAGGGCGAATATCGAGATGGCCTTAGTGAACTGCCCGTTGTAGAGCTGTCCCAGTCCCGGGAAAAAAAGGGAAAGCAGAACTGCCAGCCAGGGTTTTTTTCTTCCTTCTCCACGCATGCTCCACAAGCACTCCATCAACAGAGAAAACCGCGAAGGGCTTCCCCTGGGCTTTTAGCCTTCATAAATGTTTCTCCTATAAGAAAAGTGTCTATACCGCAGGCCATAAGTCCTTCCATGTCCCTGACCGACGATATGCCGCTTTCGCTTATTATGATTTTCCCTTCGGGAACCATGCCGGAAAGTCTCTTTGACACGTCAAGCGAAACGTCGAATGTCCGAAGGTCCCTGTTATTTATGCCGATTATCTCGCTTCCCGCCAAAAGAGCGGTCTCGAGTTCCTCTTCGCCGTGCACCTCCACGATGCAGTTCATCCCCAGGGAACGCGCCAGAGAAAGATATTCCTCTATTTGCCCGCGGTCCAATACGGCGACTATGAGAAGCACGAGGTCAGCCCCGTAACACCTTGCCTCATAGACCTGGTAGGGATCTATAGTGAAATCTTTTCTAAGAATCGGAAGCGCCGAGTGAGTTCTTATATCTGATAGATAGGAAATATCGCCCCCGAAGAACTTGCGGTCGGTAAGAACCGAAAGCGCGAAAGCCCCAGAGGCTTCATACTCCCTGGCAATAGAGAAATGATCGAAATCATCCCTTATGACGCCTTTGGAAGGAGAAGCGCGTTTTATTTCCGATATTATTTTCACCCCCCGGGTCTCTGCGTGAAGAGCGGCAAAATCAATGGCCGGCGGACGGTCCGCGGCGGCGGACACAAGTTCTCCAAGCGAAAACTTTTTTTTCGCCTCATCTAGTTCATGCCTTTTATACGCGACTATGTCGTCAAGAATCATTCGGCTGGTTCCGGTTGGTAATCTCGATCAGCATCTCAAGCTTTCCAAGCGCTGCGCCGCTTGAAAGAGAATCTTTGGCCAGAACAAGCGCTTCCGCAAGGCTCGCCGCCTTGCCCGAAACGTATATGGCCGCCATAGCGTTAAGCAGACTCGCGTCTGTTTTCGCACCGTTCTCTCCTCCCCTCAGCACGGAAAGGGTTATCTCCGCGTTTTCGGCTGCGCTCACGCCACCCCTGAGTTCTTCGTGCGAGCAGGTTTTTACGGCAAAATCTTCAGGGTGCAGATCGTACTCGCTGATTTCTCCATCGCGAAGCTCGGCCACTTTCGTACTCCCCGTAACGGTTATCTCGTCCATGCACCCTTCACCATGAACCACCATGACATTTTGCGAGCCCAAGTTTTTAAGCACCTCGGTAACAGGAACGAGGAGATGCGGAGAGTAGACTCCCATGACCTGATTTCTCACTCCCGCGGGATTTACCACCGGACCTATCAAGTTGAAAACGGTCCTTATTCCGAGCTCCTTTCTGCACTTGGCTACGTTTCTCATGGCGGGGTGATATACGGGAGCGAAAAGAAAAGCTATGCCCGCATCCGAAAGACATTTCTGCGCCAGAGCCGGGGAGATACCTACTTTCACTCCAAGGGCCTCCAGCACATCCGCGCTTCCGACCGGGCTTGAAACCGACCTGTTGCCGTGTTTTGCGACCGTGACTCCGGCTCCGGAGACTATGAAGGCAGCAGTCGTGGATATGTTAAACGTCCCGCTTCCGTCTCCACCGGTCCCGCAGAGATCCACGGCGGTTTCCCGGTCGCAGTCTATCTTCTCGGCCTTACCCAAAAGGGCCTTCGCCACGCCGGTTATCTCGGAAACGGTTTCCCCCTTCATGCGAAGCGCCGTAAGAAAGGCAGCCATCTGGCTTTCGGGAAGTTCCCCCTCCATCATAAGGTCAAAGACCGCGGTCACTTCTTTTTCCGAGAGGTCCCCGCCTTCTACAAGCTTCGAGATCACTTCAGTTATCATCGCCGAATTCTCCTCTCTCCATACTTTTCCCAATCTTATCGAGAATACCGTTTATAAACGCGGCGGAGGTCTCCGACCCGAACTCCTTGGCCACTTCGATCGCCTCGTTTATAGTAACAGGCAGAGGTATATCGCTCAAGAAAACGATTTCGCAAACCGAAAGACGCAGAATGTTCCTGTCTACCCTGGACATTCTCGACACCTTCCAGTTCTCAGAACAGCTGTTCAAGATGCCGTCTATGGCGTCGATATTTTCCAGAACACCCCGGCAGAGCAGAAATGCGAATTCGAGCATTTCACCGTCCGCCGCTTCGTGATGAAGTGAACAGAAAGATTCAAAATTGGAACGCAGATAGGATGACTGTGGGTAGGCGCCCCCCGTCGAGGTTGAGTCAACCTGATAGAGAAACTGAAGGACGATTTTTCTTGATAACCTTCTCTTCCCCATCTGGAAAATCTAGGAAAGCGCTTTTACGAGATTAACCATCTCAAGCGCGCTAAGTGCGGCCTCGCTTCCTCTGTTCCCGGCCTTGACCCCTGCCCTTTCGATGGCCTGTTCGGTGGTTTCCGTGGTTATTATGCCGCAGCAGACGGGCACTCCGGTCTCAAGAGCCACCGCTGAAAGATCCTTTGTCACCTGAGAGGCGAGAAAATCAAAATGGGAGGTCTGTCCCCTTATTATGGCTCCGACCGCCACGACGGCATCGTATTTTCCTGACAGCGCCGCTTTTTTCACCGCCAAAGGCACCTCAAAAGAGCCCGGCACCTTTATCACGTCTATTGACCTCTCACTCGCGCCATGGCGAACGAGGGTATCAATCGCTCCCTCCGTCATGGGGTTCGTGACGAAACTGTTAACCCTGCTCGACACGATGGCGAAGCGGAATTTCCCGGCGCTCAGTTTTCCTTCTATCATTTCAGGCATCTGCTCCCCTCTTACTTTGATATTGAAACAATATTACCGTAATCCGCGCTTTTTCCCATGGCAATTTCCTTTTCCCTGTAATCCGAAATGTCTATGGGAACGCTCCCTACCATTCTGAGCCCGAATCCTTCAAGCCCCTTTACCTTTATCGGATTGTTAGTGAGAAGCCTTATGTCGCGCACTCCAAGATCCCTGAGTATCTGGGCTCCCACTCCGTAATGCCTGAGTTCCGCTTTGAGTTCCTGCCTTTCGGGAACAAGCGCGGGCGCCTCCTTTATTTTTCCGTTTGAATAGCGCGTTATCTTTTTCGCGAATCCCCCGTTGCTTGACTCCTGGTTTATGTAAACAAGAACCCCGGAGCCGTTTGCTTCTATCATCTTTAGGGACTGGGTAAGCTTTGCCCTGCTGTGGCAGTAAAGCGAACCGAAAATATCGCTTATGGCACAGTCGGAGTGCACCCTTACGAGTGTCCCCTCCTCGGGGCTGAGTTTCCCCTTCACAAAGGCCATGTGCTGAAGACCGTCTATTTCATTTTCAAAAGCGATGGCACGGAAAACCCCATATTCTGTAGGCACTTCCGCCTCGGCCACCCTTCGCACGAAACTCTCCTTGCCTATCCTGTACCTTATCAGATCAGCAATAGTGGCGATCTTTATTCCGTGCTTCTCAGAGAAAGCCATCAGGTCTTCAAGACGCGCCATGTCACCGTTTTCCTTCATTATCTCACAGATAACCGACGCCGGGTGGAAACCCGCCAGCCGCGATATGTCGACTGAGCCCTCCGTGTGGCCGGCACGGACAAGTACCCCTCCCTTTTTCGCTATAAGCGGAAAAATGTGTCCGGGACGCACGAAATCCTCAGGTCTGGAATTCTGTGATATCGCCTGTCTTATCGTTGAGGCCCTGTCATGGGTTGATATGCCGGTCGTAACTCCCTTTTTCGCATCTATGGGCACGGTGAAAGCCGTGTGTTCGGGGGCTTCGTTGTACTCGGGCTTTATGGGCTGAAGAGACAGACGGTTAGCGTCTTCCTGGGTAAGGGAGAGACAGATAAGACCGCGGCCATGAGTGGCCATAAAATTGATCATTTCCGCGCTAGCATTCTCGGCGGGTATGACGAAATCTCCCTCGTTCTCCCTGTCTTCGTCATCAACCAGTATTACGAGGTTGCCCTGTTTTACGTCATCAATAATTTCTTCGATGGAGTTCATCTTGCTATATCCTCTTCCGTCGCGAAAAACGTCTTAAACACAAACAATTTATTTAAGCAGGATATAGAATAGACCGCGTCTCTGTCAACAAACACGCGGGGACCTACGTACGGAAAAGACCAACCTTCTCCTTTATCTCCTCCATGTTCTCTTCGGCTATCCGCTTCGCCTTGAGAGTCCCCTCATGGAGTATGTCCCTTACCTCGTCCGTCCTTCCTTCGTACTGCGCTCTTTTTTCCCTGATGGGCTCAAGGAGGAGATTTATGGCGCGGGCGAGTTTCTTCTTCACCTCGACATCCCCGACGTTTCCGGTCCTGTAGCGGTCCTTGAGATCCTCAATTTCCGAGGCATCGTCGTTGAAAAGATCGTGGTAGATAAAAACCGGGTTGCCTTCCACAGTGCCCGGTATGTCGGCCCTTATTCTCTTCGGGTCTGTATACATACTCCTTACCTTACTCTCAACTTCCTTCTCGCTATCGCTGAGGTATATGCAGTTGTTAAGGCTCTTGCTCATCTTCCTGTTCCCGTCGGTCCCTACGAGGCGGGACGCTTCGCTGATGAGCGGTTCAGGCTCCCCGAAGTAATCGCCGTAGAGGAAATTAAACCTCCTGGCAAGCTCCCTTGTGAGCTCCACGTGACTGAGCTGGTCTTCGCCCACCGGGACTTTGGTCGCCCGGAACATCAGTATGTCGGCCGCCATGAGCACGGGGTATCCGAGAAGCCCGGCCGAGTAGTTATCCCCCACTCCCATATCCTGAATTTTCTCCTTAAGGGTGGGGATTCTCTGGAGTCTCGGCACGGGGCAAAGCATCGAGAGTATGGTTGAGAGTTCAGTTATCTGCGGCACTTGGGACTGGACATAGAAAACCGAGCTCTCAGGGTCCATTCCCACAGAAAGCCAGTCGCAGACCATCTCGATAGTGTTTTCCTCAACCTCTACGGCCCTGTCGTAATGGGTGGTAAGCATGTGGAGGTTGGCAACCAGAAAAAAGCAGTCGTATTCGCTCTGAAACCTGATGCGGTTTTGAAGCGAACCCACAAGGTGTCCTAAATGAAGTTTCCCGGTCGGCCTGTCTCCGGTAACCAGAATGGGTCTTCCGCTCACTTTAACCTCCGATAAGTCGATGCGTGGCGGTAATGTTACTCAAACAGTGAAGATACTCAACAGAACGGACGGGGGTTGAGTCCATCCATCTAAGCTTTCCGCAAATTCCAGCAGAAAGAGAGGCGACAATAGAATGCTCAAGAAAGTTGCACCCAGAATATTAGAGAAATATAATCTAGTTAGAAAGAAAATTGAGCAGGTGACATATGTTAATCAACAATTCTCTAAGGTTAGCAGTTGTAGCTTTGCTACTCATGCTCGGTGCGATAGCCTGTAGCGGTGGAGATACCGACAACACAGAAACAAACGATACAGCAAGACCTACAGAACAGACTGACACGGGGTTAAGAAGTACCGCTTCCAATTACGAGATCGAGGGCCCAATCACAAGCATTGTTAACTCCCAGTCCTTCTTTCTTGGCAGCACCCTCGTAATTCACGACTCCTCAACCCGCTTTGAATACGGTAACGCCAATGACCTCGCCGTCGGCAGACGCGTGGAAGTCGAAGGATCAAGAACAAGTTCGGGAACCATCATAGCCCGAGAAATCGAGTTCGAGTACACAGACTACGACGATGATTACGAGGGCTATTACGAGATCGAGGGCGCAATCACCAGCATTGTTGATTCTCGTTCCTTTTTCTTGGGCAACACCCTGATAACGCATGATTCCTCCACCCGCTTCGAATACGGCAACGCCAATGACCTCGCTGTCGGCAGACGCGTGGAAGTCGAAGGATCAAGAGCAAGTTCGGGAACCATAACAGCCCGAGAAATCGAGTTCGAGGATGGAGAATATGACGATGATTACTACCATAATAACGGCGATGATGATGACAACTATTATGATGATTACTATGAAATCGAGGGCAGAATCACCAGTATTGTTGACTCCCAATCCTTCCTTCTCGGCAGCACCCTCGTAATACACAATTCTTCAACCCGCTTTGAATACGGCAACGCCAATGACCTCGCCGTCGGCAGACGTGTAGAAGTTGAAGGCACTAGAATAGGTTCGGCAACTATCATCGCTCGAGAAATCGAGTTTGAGTATGACTAACTATTACAAGCAGGCTTCATTGAGACAGTGGAGTGTAATACCCGCGGTACACGTCAAAAGGCCGTATCTTATAGCATGGCTCTGCGGAGTGGCGGCGGTTCTTTCCGGTATCACCTTTGCCGTAGCGTTCGATATTCCTGCCGGACCCGTCATTATCCTTTCATATACCGCGACGGTCCTGATAACACGAGGGGTCAGGATAACAAATAAAAAAACGACCTGATTTCATAAATAGAAAAGGAGAGATAGAATGTTGGAACTCAGACCAACCTGCGAGCACTGCAGCAAGGCTTTGCCACCCGACTCACTAGAAGTGCGTATCTGTACATATGAATGTACGTTTTGCGCCACATGCGTTGCAGCCGACGCAAAAACAGTGCAGCTGAATTTAAAAGTGTTAAGTGGTTTCTTAGAGAACGAAGACAAAGATGGCGCGCCCGGAGGGATTCGAACCCCCAACCTCTTGATCCGTAGTCAAGCGCTCTGTCCAGTTGGGCTACGGGCGCGGAAAAGCAACGCTTCCTAATGGTTCCTGAGCCAAATGGCACAGTCAACCCGGAAAACGGCGGGAACAATTAACAATACGGATTTCTATATTATAATAGTCGGAGCCTCTTGCAAAATTATCAAGTCAAAAAGGCTGTCTGAAGAATCTTACCACTGTCCCGGCAAACAGAACAGACAAAGTGCGATAAAAAACCGGTTTACGTCTGTTTTTGGGACAGTAACGAATAA
>Ga0209754_1001973_pt1 | contig 17807 bp, 14 predicted proteins | sample MesohylBB_FD_187295 | JGI IMG/M metagenome (GOLD analysis project Ga0209754, IMG submission 187295) | Host-associated microbial community of the marine sponge Aplysina aerophoba from Gulf of Piran - sponge mesohyl, lysed by bead beating... | ecosystem: Host-associated > Porifera > Sponge >... | reverse complement strand
GGAAATCCGTGGCGCTCCAGGACCCATCCGGCGACGACCGACAACAGGATCACCGAAACACCGGCGCTCAGGTTGCGCGACCCCTGTAACCGTCCACGACGCCGGACCGGCACCGACTTCGCGAACAACAGGTTGAACACGACCATCTGCATGCCGCTCGACAGGCCCCACATGACCAGCACCGGCCAGACCATAAAGATCGCCACCTCGACCGGCGCGAACAACGCCATCAGAGCGAGGATGAGGACCTGCAGCCGCATCAGACCGCCGAACAGGACGGTGGCCCACTTCACGTGGCTGCGGTGCTCCGCCAGTGCGGCGCTGAGCAGCGGCGACACGAACATCCCCAGGCTCTGGCAGGCCGAAGCCGCGCCCACGGCCAGACTTGAACCCGTCAACAGGTGGATGTAGGTCGGCAGGAAGGTCGGCGCCTGGAGGAGCCGAAACCCCGTCATGCCGAGCAGGCCATGGGCGAGCAGGGCGGCGTAGTTGCGCCGCCGGTCGAGGCGGCTGTGACCTCGATCGTCGGAGGACATGCTGGCCCGTCGAAGGTAGCAGATGGTCCTTGCTAGTAAGGTTTCCTGCGATGACCGGGGCTGACCACCAGAGGCCGAACGGCGTTCACGAGACCTTCCACCGCATCGTGCAGTGCATCCCGGAGGGGCGCGTCGCCACCTACGGCCAGGTCGCGGCTCTCGCCGAACTTCCCCGCAATGCCCGGCAGGTGGGCCACGCTCTTTCGCGGGCGGGCGACGACAGCTTGCCCTGGCACCGGGTGGTCAACGCCCGCGGCGAGGTCAGCGAAAGGGGTCTCGACCCCCTGGAGAGCGTCGACCGGCAGCGCTTCCTGCTCGAAGAGGAGGGCATCGTGTTCGACCGGCGCGGCCGCATCGACCTGGACCGCTACGGGTGGTCGCCATGACGGTGCGACGCCGCCGATGCCTGCCGGCGCTCCTGACTGCCGTCGGATTGGCGACCGTCGTCGGCTGCGGTGCCGCGCCGGAGCCTCCGCCCGAAGGGATGGTCCGCGTACCCGCGGGCGCCGTCTCCCGCTCGGGAGGCGAACTCGAGGTCGCGTCCTTCGACCTGGACATCCACGAGGTGACGAACCGGGACTTCACAGCCTTCGTCGACGCGACCGGATTCGTCACCGAAGCCGAGCGTTGGGGCTGGTCCCTCGTCTTCCACCCTGAAGCCACCAACAACCCGGACGAGGAACAGCGGGTCGCGGGAACGCCATGGTGGCTGGGCGTCAACGATGCCGACTGGCGACATCCCAAGGGGCCAGGCTCCGAGGCCGAGCCCGATCTCCCCGTCGTCCACGTCAGTTGGGGAGACGCCGTCGCCTTCTGCGAATGGAGCGGAAAGCGGTTGCCGACGGAGGCCGAGTGGGACCTCGCCGCGGCCGCCGGCAACGACGGCGCCGGGCAGGCGCAATACCCCTGGGGCGACGAGCCCGCTCCTGACGGGCGCTGGGTCGCCAACGTCTGGCAGGGTGACCAATTCCCGGCTCGGGATGAGGTGACCGATGGGCACGCCTACCTGGCGCCGGTCGGTTCCTATCCCCCGAACGCGCTTGGCGTCTTCGACCTGGGCGGCAACGTCTGGGAATGGGTTGACGACTGGTACCGGCCCGGCGGCGCCGGTGGCGACAAAGTCCTCAAGGGCGGCTCGTGGCTGTGCGCCGCAAGCTACTGCGAGGGCTACCGGAACGCGAACCGCAACCACTCGGCCCCCGACTCCGGCCTCGACAACACCGGCTTCCGCTGCGCCCAAAGCCCGCGCTAGAAAGACTGGGTGCGCCGGCCTTCCGGCCGGCATCCGGCGCGAAGCGCCGGTCTCTGGACCTCCTGCCGCGCAAGCTGGCCTGGACTGGCCGCATTGAACCGGATGCCGGCCAGAACCCAGGAGGCGCGATTCGCGCCACCTGCGAACCAGTCCGTGCACCCGTCATCGGGTGCACGGATGGCAGGCCGGCGCACCCAGTTTCCGCGCCTGCTGCGCGGCGCGTTTTTCTCGATGGAACTTTCAGAGATTCATGAAACTTCCAATAGTTCAGTATCGGTTCGAAAAGAAAAACCGTCGACGGCACGTAAATTCGTGCTACCTTCTTCGAGCTCATTCTTTTCGTAGCGGACGACTCAAGACCCGTTCGCCCGCGATTCCACCGACCGCGGCGCTCCATGGGGCGCCGGAGTCCCAGGAGGAAGAACCGATGACCAGAGTCGAAACAGGCATTGCCTCGATCGGTCTGCACCTGCCGCCTCTCGCGATGCCCGTCGAGGAACTCGCCGCCCTGCGGGGCGTGGATCCCGACAAGTACCTCATCGGCCTGGGCTGCTCGGAGATCTCACTCTGCCCGCCCGAGTTCGGCATCGTCGACCTCGCTTCCGAGGCCGCCCGACGCGCCCTGTCCCGCTGGGACGGCGAACTCGAGGACATCGGCATGATCGCCGTCGGCACCGAGACCGCGGTCGACATGAGCCGCCCCCTCTCCGCCTTCGTGGCGGAAGAGCTTGGTCTGGTGGGCCACATCCGTTCCTACGAGGTGAAGCACGCCTGCTACGGCGGCACCCTGGCGTTGCGCCAGGCCTGCGAGTGGCGGATGTCCGGCGCGGCCCGCGACAAGGCGGCCCTCGTCGTCGCGGCCGACATCGCGCTCTACGAGCAGGGCGACCCCGGCGAACCGACGCAGGGCGCCGGCGCCGTCGCCTTCGTGGTCGACCGCCCCGAGATCGCCACCGTCGGCCTAGACTCCCACACCTGGAGCGAGCCGGCCTTCGACTTCTACCGTCCGGTCGGCGAGTCCTACCCGCGCGTCGACGGCAAGCTGAGCCTGGAGTGCTACAAGAAGGCGGCGGTGGAGTGCTTCAACGCTCTCGCCGAGGGCCGCAACCCCGCCGAGGTGATGGAGCGGTTCTCCGCGATCTGCTTCCACGTGCCGTTCCCGAAGATGGTCAGAAAAGCGTTCCACCTCGTGGGTGAAGTCGCCGGCTGGTCGGCAGAGAAAGTCCAGCAGCTCTACAGCGAGAAGGTCGAACCGTCCATGCTCTGGAACAGGCTCTCCGGCAACTCGTACACGGCTTCGCTCTGGATCGCGGTGGCGAACGCACTGCAGGGCCTGAAGCCGGGTGAACAGGTGGCAGCCTTCTCCTACGGCTCCGGCTTCGGCTCGGAGATCCTCTCACTGATCGCAGGCCCACGCGCCAAGGACGCCGACTGGGCGCAGGACATCGAACGCGACATCGCACGTCGCGGCCGAGTGGACGCAAGCGCCTACAACCTCCTGCGCTCATCAGTTCGTACGGCGGCCGCCTAAAGTCGACCAGCGGCCACCGTCCGGATGGCCGCGGGCTACGGTTCCCTGGACTCCGTAGCCCGCGCCATCCGCTTTAGCTGTTCAGCGAACTCGTCGAGCACCGCGGCGGCGATGTCGATCTGCGCCTGCGCCCTGTTCCACTCGCCCTGCTCGATCGCCTCCCGGACCCCCGGCAGCGTCTTGACGCCGTAGCCGGTGTAGAGACCGGGCGAGTAGAGGTGGTGCCGGAACCAGGGGCGACCCGGCAGGCCGTGGTCCCGCGTCAGCAGCCGTTCACTCCCCACGACGAGCTGGTCGAGCTGCTCCTGGACGGCCGCGGCGCCGCCCTCGGCCGCCGCGACCAGCGACTGGTCGGCCGATCGCGCGGCCCGCACCAGCCGGTCGTGCGCGTTCCTGAGCGGCGCGAAGTTCAGATACGGCGCGGGCTCCTGCGCTTCCGGTTCCACGAACGGCCGCGTCGGGTCGGCCGCCAACCGGAAATCGCCGCTTCGCACCAGTTCACTCTCCCGCTCCAGCCGGTCCCGCTCGCTCGCCGCAAGCTCGACGACCTCGTCGACGTAGCGGCCTACGGTCGCCGCCGTCGTGCCGAACTCGAACGGCAACACGTCCGCGTTGGCCAGCCGAAGCGTGAGGCGCAACCCGGTGCGGGCCAGCGCGCCGCCGTAGACCGCGCCCGGGTCGACGAAACGGCGGTAGAAGTCGAAGGTGTCGAAGGCCGTGTGGTACTCGCCGCCTGAGGACTCGCCGCCGTAGCCGACATTGAGCGAGGACACGCCGAGGTGCTGGAGGAACGGCGAGTAGTCGGAGCCGGAGCCCAGGGCGGAGATCCGCAGCCGGTCCGAGGCCCGAAGCCGCTGGTACTCGGCTGAACTGCCGCGGGCGCGTCGAGAGGCGCGTAGCCGCTCGCCGACGCTGACCCCGGTCTGCGGGTCCTCAACGTCGTTGGCGACCTGGTTGACCAGGGTCTCCAGGGCGTGCGACCCGCCGGCGCGCAGAAAGCCGCGGCTGTTCGAGTCCGAGTTGATGTAGACCGCCGCATGCTCACGAAGCTCGTCGGCGTGATGCTCGGCCCACTCGGTGGAGCCCAGGAGGCCCGGCTCTTCCGCATCCCAGGCGGCGTACACGATCGTGCGACGGGGCCGGTGCCCCTCTCTCGCCAGCCGACCGACCGCCTGAGCCTCGGCCAGCAGACCGATCAGGCCGCTGATCGGATCCCGGGCGCCGATCACCCAGGCATCGTGGTGGTTTCCCCGCAGGATCCACTGGTCCGGTCGTTCGCTTCCCGGTAGCCGGGCGATCACGTTGTGCGCCGGCGCGAGGCTCCAGTCGAACTCGAGCTGCAGCCGCACGCGGGCGGGGCCGGGGCCGATCCGGTAGGTGATCGGAAGACCGCCCCGCCAATCGGCCGGCGCCGTCTCGCCGCCCAACGCCTCGAGCAGCGGCTGCGCGTCCAGCCAGGAGATCGGCAGCACGGGGATCTGCATCAGCGTCTCGGCGTCGCCGCGCTCGAGCCGGGTCGCGTCCTCCGTGGCGCCTCGCATCGGTGTCAGCGGATCGCCGGGCCGAAGCGGCAGGTCCAGGACGGAGCCCCGCTGGACCGCGGTCGGGTGCTTGAACGAGCCGTCCGGGTACCCCCCGCCCTGGCTGTAGCCGTCGTCGCCGGGATCGTTGAAGATCAGGCAACCGACCGCACCGCGTTCGAAGGCGACCTTCGGCTTGATGCCGCGCCAGGAACCGCCGTAGCGGGCGATCACGATCTTGCCGCGCACATCGATTCCGAGCCGTTCGAGCACGTCGTAGTCAGCCGGAATGCCCCGATTCACGTAGACGAGCTCGGCCGTCACGTCGCCGTCGGCCGAGAAGGCGTTGAACGGAGGCAGTCCCTCAGCGACCGCAGTCTCCGCCGAGCCGTCCCCCGGCGCCGGCTCCTCGATCAGCGACGCCTCGAACCGGGTCGGCTCGAGCAGGGTCAGCGAACGGCGACGGGGTGTCGGGAACAGGACGTGGTACGTCTCGATCTCGGCCTCGAACCCCCACTCCCTGAACCGCTCCACCATCCAGCGCGCGTTCGCCTCGGCCTGGGGCGAACCGGCATGATGCGGCCGCGGCGTCATCCCGCGGTTCCACTCCAGGAGATCCTCGGGCGCGATCCAGGCGTCGGCCCGCTCCTCCATGTCCCGCTGGGCAGCGACCCGGTCGGGATGGAAGCCGATCAGGTCCTGGGCGGCCGCCGGCGCAGCAACCACGGCCAGCGTGAGAGCCAGCAGGAACCGTCTCATCTCAAGCCCCCCGATCCGCGGCCGCCAGCACCGTGTTCCGAAGCAGCATCGCCACCGTGGTCGGCCCCACGCCGCCAAGACGCGGGGTGATCCAGCTCGCCACGTCGCCGACCGACTCGTCGACGTCGGGCAGGAGCTTTCGGCCCTCCCAACTGATGCCGCCGCTGACGACGACCGCGCCGGGCTTGATCATCTCCGGCTGGACGAATCGCGGCACGCCCAGCGCCGCGACGACGATGTCGGCGCGGCGCGTGAACGGCGTCACGTCGCGGGCGCCCGTGTGAACGATCGTGACGACGGCGTTGGCGCCCGGCTGTTTCAGGGTCAGCAGCAGCGACAGGGGCCGCCCGAGAGTCGGACCGCGACCCAGGACGACGACCTCGCGGCCGCCGATGTCGATTCCATAGTGGACGAGCATCGCCTGGATGCCCGCGGGCGTGCAGGGCACCGGCCCGCGCTCCTGCAGCACCAGCTTGCCCAGGTTGGTCGGGTGCAGGCCGTCCGCGTCCTTCTTCGGGTCCATGCGCGCCAGAGCCTCGTTGAAGTCGAAGCCGGCGGGCACCGGGTGCTGGATGATGTAGGCGTCGACTTCCGGGTCCGCGTTGAAGCGGTCGACGGCGGCAAGAAGTTCCGCCTGGCCGGCGTCCGCCGGAATCGCGGCGTTGAACGAGGCGATCCCCACCTCCTCGCAGGTCTCGTGCTTCTTGCGGACGTAGCCGGCAGAGGCCGCGTCGTCGCCGACCAGGATCGTGCCCAGGCCGGGGCGTGTGCCGGCCTTGCGAAGTTCTGCGACCCGCTCCCCGACTTCGGCGAGTACCGCCTCGGCTACGGGTTGGCCTGCAAGCAATTGAGCTGTCATTCGTGGATCTCCGTGGCGCGGGCGGTCAATCCCCGGGGCGCCCGTGTTCGTGCGAGTGGTCGTCGTGACGGTGGTCGTGGTCGTGGTCGTGGTGATGATCGTGCCCGTGGGGCCGCGCCGCGAGCTGGCGGGTCAGGCCGTCGATCTCCGGGACTGCGACGAGTCCCGCCGCTTCAAGCGAGTCCTCGAAGGCCTCCCGCCAACGCTGCCAGTAGTCCCAGGACTCCCCCGCACTGGGTGCGTCGGCGTCTCCGCCGGCATCCGCCGCGGGCGGCCAATCTGCCCGCTCCTCCCAGGCGGCTATCCGCGCGATCAGACGCTGTCTGAACGCTTCCCAGTCCAGACGCCCGGCCTCGACCAGGGTCATCGTCAGGCCGAACAACCGGCTCTCCCAGGGCGCGCTGAAGGCCAGCTCCCCGTTCTCACGCGGCGGCGCGGCCGCGCCATCCTCATCCAGCCGGACCGGGAGGCTCATCGAGTCCAGCAAGGGCGTCCCGGTCAGAGACGCTCGACGCCGATCATCGAGTCCCGGGTCACCAGAGCGGCCAGGTCGTCCGGCTCGAGATCGTCGCTCGCCGACGGTCGCTGCGGCAGGACCAGGTAGCGCACCTCGGCGCTCGAGTCCCAGACCCGCAACTCGACTTCGGGCGGCAGGTCCAGCCCCAGCTCCGCCAGCAGCCGGCGCGGTTCGCGCACCGCCCGCGAACGGTACGCCGGGGACTTGTACCAGGCGGGCGGCAGCCCCAGCACCGCCCACGGGTAGCAGGAGCACAGGGTGCATACGACCAGGTTGTGGACAGTGTCCGTGTTCTCCTTGACCACGAGACGGGCGACGTGACCGTCCATCTTGTCGCCGAAGCCAAGCTCCCGAACCGCCGGCATGCCGTCGTCGAGCAGCCGCGCCCTGAAGGCGGAGTCCGTCCAGGCGCGCGCCACCGCCTGGGCGCCGCGCAACGGTCCAACGTCCTGCTCGTACCTCTCGACCAGGGCGTCGACCGCAGCCGATTCGACTAGGCCCTTCTCCACCAGGAGGGCCTCGATCGCCTCGGTACGGAGTGTGGGACTTGCCGCTTCCGACGTCACGTCATCGCCTCCAGGTACGGCTCGAACAGATCGATGTAGACGGTCGTGCCGCCTTCCGCCTCCTCGCCCCAGAGTTCGGCGTCATCGAACGCGACGGTGTACAGGTGCTGAGGCGACTCGCCGCGCCCGTCGGCGTTCGTGTCGGGATAGACGCAGGCCGGATGCACGTCGGCGACCACGCCGCGACGGTTCCGCGCGTAGCCCGGCAGACGCGTATGACCCTCGGGATGCCGGTTCCACGTGCGAACGGGGTCGCCGACCGCGTAGAGCGGCTCGACGTCGACCTCCCGCACGACGGAACCTCCGTCGTCGGGTGACTCCGGCTGCAGGCCATCGGCCAGGCGCTCCCGAGCGAGGGTCTCGAGCGCGTAGAGCCAGCGCCCGTAGTACCCGTCGGCGAGGTAGCGGTCCGCCGGCATCCGCTCGATCGCATGCCGGAAGGCGTCGATGTTCGCGAGGCCGGCGCTCATCGCGTACCCGGCGAGTGCGCAGACACGGCCCTGCCACACCTCGGGGAACAGAGCCTCGTCCGGACGGCGATCCACGGGGCCGAAACCGTGCCTTCCGCCCATGTCGTGGATTCCGTTCATGTCTTGACGAGTGCCGGAGCGCTACCTCCGGCGGCGGCGAGTCTACTAGTCTCAGAACGATGAACACCGCAGCCCCACGCCCCGGCGGGGCGCCGCTCCCACACGCCGAGGACTATCCGTTCCTGGGCCAGGGCAGGGCGCCGCTCGACGTGGCGGCCGCCGAGGGCTGCTACATGATCACGCCCTCCGGTCGCCGGATCCTCGACGCCGCCGGGGGCGCCATCGTCTCGAACATCGGACACGGACGGCGGGAAGTGGCGGAGGCCTACGGACGGGCCGCGGCGCAGACCGACTACATCGTGCCTCCCTTCGCGACCCCGGCGCGAACGGAGCTGGTCCACCGGATGCGGACCCGCTGGCTGCCCGGCGACATCAACCGCGTCCTGTTCGCGAGCGGCGGTTCCGAAGCGATGGATCTCGCGATCCGGTTCGCCCGCCAGCACCACCTGTCGGCGGGACGCCCCGAAAGGTGGCGGGTGTTCGGACGTGATCTCTCTTACCACGGCGCCACGATGGCAACGCTGGCGGTCGGCGGACACAAGGGCCGCCGGGCTGGGTTCGAGCACTGGCTGGTCGACGAGCAGACCGATCAGCCACGGCCGCCCGCGCACTACTGCATGCGGTGCCCGATGGGCAAGACGTTTCCCTCGTGCGACATCGCCTGCGCCGACGAGGTCGAGCGGGTGTTCGAGGAGATCGGCCCGGAGGAGATCGCGGCCTTCGTCGTCGAGCCCATCGTCGGTTCGAACGCCGGCGCGCTCGTACCCCCCGGCGACTACCTCGAACGGGTCGCCAGGATCTGCCGGCGGCACGGCATCCTCCTGATCGCCGACGAGGTGATGACCGGCTACGGCCGGACCGGCCGCAAGTTCGGCGTCGATCACTGGGACGTCGTCCCCGACATCCTGGTCGGCGGCAAAGGACTGACCGGCGGCTACGCGCCCCTGGTCGCGATCTGCGCCCGGGACGAGGTCACGGAGCCGATCAGGGACGCGGGTGACTCGGTCATGTTCTTCACCTACGGCGCCCACTCCCCCGCCTGCGCCGCGGCCAGCGAGGTGCTGCGCATCCTCGAAGACGAGGAACTCGTCGAACGCGCCGCGACCGTCGGCGCGGAACTCGGCGATCGCCTGCGGGAGACCTTCGCCGATCATCCTCACGTCGCCGAGGTCCGCGGCCGCGGTCTGCTCTACGGCATCGAGATCGTCCAGGACCGCGAAACGCTCGAACCGTTCCCCGCCGAACAAGCGCTCGTCAACGCCGTCGTGGCGGCCGGGCTGTCGATGGACGTCTTCTTCTACCCCGGCGGCAACGACCCGGCCCGCGACGTCGTCTGCCTCGGTCCGCCGTTCATCCTCGGCGAGGAGGAGATCGAGAAGATCGTCACCGTGCTGCCGAAGGCGATCGACAGCGCGATCGCCCGCAAGGGGCCTGCACCGTCATTGCTGGGGCCGCCGGAGCGGGACTGACCATGAGCATCGAGAGCCGCTTCGATGTGCCCCTGATCGCCGAGATGGCTCTGCGCGAGAAGCAGATCCAGCAGGTCTATCGGCCGATCATCGCCGTCCACAAGTGGTTCGCTCGCCGGCCCGGGACCCTGTTCCGTGGCCTCCTGCTATCCGAGTTCGCTGACGAACCTCTGCACGAGTCCTTCTACCGTTCCCACGATTTCCCTGGAGTCCGTGTCGCCGACCCGTTCATGGGCGGCGGCATCCCGCTCATCGAAGCCAACCGGATCGGCTGCGACATCGAGGGACTTGACATCAACGCGATGGCCGCGTGGATTGTCCGGGAGGAGATCGCCTCCATCGATCTCACGGCCTATCAGGAGGCCGCCAGCGCTTTGAGGAGCGCCCTCGATGCCCGCGTAGGTCACTACTACCGGACTGCCTGCCCTCTCTACGGAGACTCGGAAGTCCCGGTCAAGAGTTTCCTCTGGGTGAAGACGCTGACGTGTCGAGGCTGCGACCACCCAGTCGACCTGTTTCCCGGCTTCGTCCTGGCCAGGAACAGCCGTCACCCGACCAACGTTCTGATCTGTCCCGAGTGCGGCGACCTCAACGACGCCGCCGACCTGGCAAGGCCGGGCGACTGTACGTCCTGCTCCGCGGAACTGCGTGCCGCCGGACCGGCAGGCCGTGGGCGCTGCGATTGCCCGAAGTGTGGCCACTCGAACACCTATCCGGACACGCCGGCTCGTCCGCCGGCTCACCGGCCGTTCGCGATCGAGTACCACAACCCGAAGCGCCGGCCCCACCACAAGGGGCGGTTCTTCAAGAAACCTGACGCGGAAGACCTGGAGCGTGTTCGGGCTGCGTCCGAAGAGTGGCGCGGTCTGGCGCCGCGCTTCGTGCCGGACACCGAGGTTCCCGCTGGCGACGAGAGCGACCGGCTACGCCGCTGGGGCTACGGCCGCTACCGCGACATGTCCAATCCGCGGCAACTGCTGGGTCTGGAGTTGAGCTGCCGGCTGATTGCGGCTGAATCGGATGCTCGCATCCGGCAAGCCCTCGCAACCAACCTGTCCGATCTGCTGCGCTACCAGAACATGCTCTGTCGCTACGACTCGAAGAGTCTGAAGGCGCTGGATGTCTTCTCGGTCCATGGTTTTCCGGTGGGGCTGGTGCAGTGCGAGCCCAACCTTCTCGGGATTCCGAGATCGAACGGCGGAAACGTGGGCTCCGGGGGCTGGTCGAACATCACCAGCAAGTACCTTGAGGCGAAGCGATTCTGCGATGCGCCGTTCGAGGTGAAACAGGTTGGGTCGCGCCGGCGCCGCGTTCCGATTCCGGGCGAGCGCATCGGTGCGGAAGCCAACGGTCGCAGCCGGGCCGTGCGACTGCGCCGCGCGGACGCCACATCGACCGACTTCAAGTCCGGCACTCTGGATGCGGTGCTGACGGACCCACCCTACTTCGGCAACGTGCAGTACGCAGAGCTCATGGACTACTGCTTCGCCTGGCTGCAACGCCTTGCCGCCACTGACGACGAGGGCTTCGACCGCACCTCCACACGCTCGAGCCGAGAGCTGACTGGCAATGCGACCGAGGCGAGGGGCCTGTCCCATTTCGCGGAAGGTCTGTCTGCCGCCTGGGCTCGAGCAGCCGATGCGCTGAAGCCAGGCGCACCTCTGGCTTTCACGTTCCATCACAATCGAGTCGAGGCCTACAGTGCCGTCGGCGTCGCGATCCTCGACCCCGGCTTCGTCTGCACCGCAGCGCTGCCCTGCCCGGCGGAGATGAGCGGCTCGATACACATTCACGGCACGGCCTCATCCATCGTGGACACCGTGTTCGTCTGCAGACCCGCGGGCACAGCGTTGTCGCATGAGTTCCCCAACTCCGAGGAAGACCTCTCGACGCAGATCGCCAAGGAGCGGTCCCAGTTGCGAGCGGCCGGCCGGAAGGCCACCTACGGCGACATCCGGTGCATGCTCCTCGGCCACCTGACCCGCCTCGCGGTCAACGAGCTGCACGCCCAGTGGAACACCTCCCTGCCTACGGAGCAACGACTCGGACTGGTCGAAGAAGCACTGAGGCGGTTCGGAAGCCCGGACGAACTTGCTCGACGCTTCGCGGAAGCGCCGTTGCCGGAACAGCCCGTGACCCGGTCTCCCAGAGAGGCTGCCCCTGAGGTAGAGCAGGTTGCCATTCCCTTTTGAGGTCCCCTTCGACGAGGTCGCGTCGAACCTCGATCGCTTCGTGGACGCCGTGTTCGGGGCTCTCGAATCCGAGTTTCTCGTCATGCCGCGAGGCGACGGCTTAGTCGACTTCCCCACGTTCGAGGCCGGCTACGAGCGGCTCAAGCGCGAAACGTCCGGCTTTCGGGAAGTCACGCCGGAGCACGTAGCGGAGGCCGTCCTCGACGAACCGATCTCTCTGATCGTTCTTCGCTGCATGCTGGGCTTCACTCCGCCGGAGTGGGCGTACCTCGCCACGCGCTACACAGGCATCGACGTACCACAGGGCGCAGCGCGGACACTGGACCGCGGAATCCGGACCGATCCGGAACGTCCGCTTCCACGGAATGGTGGCGTCACCGAACAGCGAGTGAGAGCGCTCGTCATGGTCGCTTGCGAACATCTGGCTCGGGGCGCTCCAACCGTGTCCGCTGACCGACTTCATCGGCTCGACAAGGCCGACACGGCTGACGGGCTACCAAGCCTTCGAACGATCGCGACGCTCGGCGCCCCTTGCTCCGTGCTTCTCTACGAGCGGTTTCTAGGTCGCCCTTTCGCCGGACACCGAGACTCCGTCAGCGAGATCGTCGGCAACCTGGTCGAGAACGCCATCGAGCATGAACTGGAGCGGGCAGAGATCAGTTTCCGGAAGACGAAGCGGGCGGAGCGAATCCCCGGCTTCGACCAAGCACCCGACTTCATCGTTCCGAGTGAACTGAACCCCCAGGTCGTCATCGAGGCCAAGCTCAGCGAGGACGATGGAACCGCCCGAGACAAGATCACGAGGGTTCAGCACCTGAGCGAACTGAGTCTGCGAGGCCGGCCCGCCGACCGCCCAAGGTTCGAGGTCGTCGCATGCATCGCTGGCCGCGGTTTCGGCATTCGCCGGGAGGACATGAAGAAGCTCATCATCGCCGCGCGCGGCAAGGTGTTCACGCTTCAGAACATGCAGCAGTTGGTGGACCACACGCGCCTAGGTGAGTACTCGACTCAACGGCGAAGATGAAGACTGCCTGCACACGCGCCGTCCCTTTGTCGATGTGAAGTTGGCCTCATGCGCCTTCTCCCGACACTCGGGTTGCGAGGCGTTCCAGTGCGACACCCGCTGCACCTGAGTCAAGGACGATCTTCAGCTTCTCCCTGCTCAAGCGCTCGTCGATTCCGGCTGTAGATACCGCAAGAGTGTCGATAGTCGTACCGTCGTCGGCGTCGACCTGAGCCGTCGCCGGCAAGCCTCTCAGTGCTTCCGCAGTTTGGAAGTCCCTGCTCAGGAGGAAGCTCACGGCCAGGAGATTCGGCCGATGGTCCCTCAGACCGTTACTACATTGCTTAGCCTTCACCGCCTCCCTCAGCACGAGTTCCAAGTAGCGCTCGGGACAGCCCATCCGATTCGGCACGATTCCTGGCATGCAATTGTTCGCTTTCTCGCCCTCGACATAAACGTAGAGGGAGCTGTCCTCATCCTTGAAGAGCACCACCGGATATCGCGTTTCTGCCTCTCGCTTGGCTTGCGCGAGACGGTCGGGGGCAAGACACCGTTGCAGAACCTTGTCGACGAAAGCCATCTCACTGGTACTCCCTGCGAGGCGGAAGGGCAGGCAACCGTCGTAGTAGATACAGATACTCTCGTCTACACGGGAGACAACGTCCTCGATATAGTTCAACAGTCCGAACGACTTACGCGGCACGTAGCACTCTACAAAGCAACGCTGGCCGTAGACGACTGCTGACAAGTCTGGGCTCGGGACCTTCTGGGTCGCCCAGGTCACTTCTGAGCCCACGCTGCCGAGGTACTCCGCCACTTGCAGTTGCCAGACGAGCGACCAGAACTCGGAGTAGTCACGAGAACCGACTAGGGACGCTCTCTCCTGTTCCCAGTTGGGGAGCGCCTCGGCGCAAAGCAGCAACTCCTCCAGCCGTTGGAAGAGGGTCTCATCTCTCCACGTACCAAGCCGCCAAGACATGTAGTGGGCGTAGTACGGCGCACGTTCTTCGTACTTTCGCAGAAGCTTCGCAGGGAACGTCCGACAAATCGCCGGGAACTGCTCCGTACGAGCTTCCACTAGCTTCCAGTCAAGCAGTCCGTGAACCCACTTGCGCTGAACGGGTTCGCCTTGAGGCATGTTCCTCCCTCGGAGCTTCCAGTCTCCGGTCAGCTCGGCAGTTCGTCAATAGCTGGAGATCGAGATCTCCTTCTCCGTGATGAACTCCAACAAGGCCGGCGTGCCTGCCTCCGTCGCCTCGATGCCGCGGCGGATGGCCGGCACGATCTCCGCGGGGTCGGTGACCCGTTCGCCGTAGCCGCCGAAGGCCTTGGCCATGTCGGCGTAGTGGCCGGAGATGTCCGTGCTGCGGTACTTCTCGGTCGCCACCTGCATGATCGGCAGTTCGATGGCCATCGAGAAGTTGTTCAGCAGGATCGAGAGGATCGGCAGGCGCTCCCGCACCGCGGTCTCGAAGTCCATGCCGGTGAAGCCGATCGCGGCGTCGCCCCAGACGTTGATGCAGAGCTTGTCCGGCTGGGCGAGCTTCGCGCCCATCGCGAGGCCGAGGCCGTAGCCGAGCTGGGTCGTCTTGCCCCAGCCGATGTATGACAGCGGCGTCGTGCTGCGCCAGAAGGGCGAGAGCTGGTCCCGCGGCGAGCCGGCGTCGTGGGTGATGATCACGTTGTCGCGGTCGACGGTGTGCATCAGATCCCAGAGCACGCGATAGGGCGACAGGGGCGCCGAGTCGGAACTCAGCTTGGGCATCCACTCGTCGAGCCAGCCGGAGCGGATCCGCTCGATCTCGGCCGGTACGGAATCGACCCGCGAGGCCGCGTGCGGCAGCGGTCGGCCCTCGAGTTCGGCGATCAGGGCGGCCAGCGTCAACTTCGCGTCGCCCGCCACGACGCAGTCCGAGGCGACGTTCTTGTTCAGGTCGACCGGGTCGAGCGTCGCGTGCACGTACTTCGCTTGCGGGTACTTGCCGAAGTAGAGACCGAAGCCTGTGGTCGTGAAGCTGCAGCCGATGCCGAAGATCACGTCGGCGGCGCCCAGGAACTCGTGCACCGTCTTCGGCACCGCGCGGCCGCCGGAACCGAGCGCCAGAGGATGGTCCTCGTTGAACGAACTCTTGCCGCCGAGACTCGTCGTCACCGGGGCGTTCAGCAGTTCGGCCAGGTGTCGCAGTTCGTCCCAGGCCTCGGCGTAGTGCACTCCCTGCCCGGCGTAGATCACCGGCCGCTCCGCGGCCGCCAGCACCGCCGCCGCCTCGCGCACCAGGTCGGGGTCGGGGCCTACCCGCACTCTCCCGTTGGGCCGGGGACCCAGGTCGTCCGGAACATCCTCGCCGAACACGTCGGCCGGCACCTCGATCATCACCGGCCCCGGACTCCCCGAACGTAACTGGCTGAGGGCGCGGCGCATCACCTCGGGCATTGCCTTGCCCATGGAGAGCGGCTCGCACCACTTCGTCACGTGCTGGAAGTTCGCCACCGCGTTGAAGTTCGGCGCCACGTGCATCGTACGGCGGCTGTAGCCCATCGGCAGAACCAGGATCGGCGCCGACTCGCCGTAGGCCTGGGCCACGCCGCCGAAGGCGTTCTCGGTCCCCGGGCCGCTCTGCATCGTGAAAACGCCGAACTGCCGGCCTGAACTCAGCCGGCTGACCGCGTCGGCCATGTGCAGACCGATGCGCTCCTGGCGCACGATCACGGTGCGGATGTCCGCCACCGCCGCGGCCTCGATGATCGGGTTCACCGGGTAGGCGACGATGAACTCGACGCCTTCCCGTTTGAGGTACTCGGCGACGCCCTGGGCTACCTTCACGCTGGAACTCCTGAGATTCTGGGAAAGGGGGAGAGAGGGGGCGGCTACGATACCCGGAACCGGCGCCGTACCAGAAGCCGGGCGACACCTTGCCGCCTCCGGCGGCTGCCGGCCAGCAGGCCGGCGCACCCAGTTCAGAGAGGATCTGCCAGATGACGATTGCAGCGATCTTGACGGCGCTCGGCCTGGCCTTCGCGACCACCCCGAACCCGGCGACACTGTCCGGGCCCATCACGGGCGGGGAACGCGGGACACCGTTCAACGCGGTGGACGTGACGGATCGCGGCTACCTGACCGAGGAGTACTTCCTCGAAGGCGAGGCGACCGCGTACGAGCTGAGCGACGGCACGCACTCCGCGGACGGCCAGTGGAGAACCCGGGCCTCCGCCGACAAGGCGGACTTCAAGACCCGCATGCTGGTGGTTCGGCCCAAGGATCCGTCGGCGTTCAACGGCACGGTCGTCCTGTTTTGGCTGAACGTAACCGCCGGCTTCGAGTTGGGTTCGGCGGGCGGCGAGGCCCTGCGCGGCTATGCCTGGGTGGGCGTATCCGCGCAGAAGGTGGGTATCGACGGCTTTCCCCAGAACCCCGGGGGACTGAAGGCGTGGGATCCGAAGCGCTACGGCTCGCTGGTTCATCCCGGCGACGCCTACTCCTACGACATCTTCACCCAGGTCGCCGCCGCCCTCGGCCCGGAACGCGACCGGCAGGGTCTCGACCCGATGGGCGGCCTGGAGGTCGAGCGCCTGATCGCGGCGGGCGCTTCCCAGTCCGCCGCGCGGCTTCGCACCTACATCAACGGCGTGCAGCCGCTGGCAGGGGTGTTCGACGGGTTCATTCCGTACATCGATTTCGGCAGCATCGTGCCCTTCGCGTCCGAGCGTGGCGGTGCGCGCCGGGGGCGCAGCCTCGCGTCGATCACGGCGGACCTCGATGTTCCCGTCATCGTCGTGAACTCCGAGACCGAGTTGACCAGCTACTACCCGGTCCGCGAGTCGGACTCGGACCGCTTCCGGCTCTGGGAGGTGCCCGGGACATCGCACGTATCCGTCGTGAGACCGGAGGAACGCTCGGTCGAAGGCTCCAACTGGCTGGCCTACACGCCGGTGTACGAGGCCGCGATCAGGCATCTGCACCGGTGGATCAAGGACGGGATCGAACCACCGAAGATGCCGCGAGTTCAGATGAAGGCCGGAGACCCCCGTCCCGAAGTCGTTCGGGACGAACACGGCAACGCTCTAGGCGGCATTCGCCTGCCGGAGCTCGAGGCCCCGACCGCCTCGCACAGCGGCTTCGGGACGCAGAGGGAAGGGACGCGGTTCGGGTTCCTGTACGGCGCCGTGACCGACTTCGACAGCGAGCAGCTTGCGGCCCTGTACCCGGACAGCAAGCACTACATGGATGCCTGGAATGCCGCCCTGGAGAGTCTGGTCGAGCAGGGCATGATCCTGCCGGAGGACGCACCCGCGATGCGGGAGCGGACCGAGGCATGGGCGGCGCGGCTGGACGGCCCGGCAAGGTAGGAGACCGGCGACGTAGGTACGTGTCCGGAGGCCGGCGCTTCGCGCCGGATGCCGGCCAGAAGGCCGGCGCACCCAGTGGCTACGCTACAGGCCGTAGTACTCGCGGTACCAGTCGACGAAGCGGGGGATGCCGACGTCGATCGTGGTCGTCGGCTCGTAGCCCAGGGCTTCCCTCGCCGTCGTCAAGTCGGCCGCGGTGCGGACGACATCTCCCGGCTGCATGGGCAGGAACTCCTTCTCGCCCTCGCGGCCGCAGCTCGACTCGATCTGCCGGATGAACGCCATCAACTCCTCGGTGCGGCCGGCGGCGAGGTTGCACACGAGAAGCTGGTGGTTGCGGTCGATCGCCGACACGACGCCCGCGGCAATGTCGTCGACGTAGGTGAAGTCCCGGTGCATCCGGCCGTGGCCGAAGACCTTGATCCTCTCGCCGCGCAGCAGGGCGCCAGTGAACAGGAACAGCGCCATGTCGGGCCTGCCCCAGGGGCCGTAGACGGTGAAGAAGCGCAGGCCCGTCACCCGCAAGCCGTAGAGGTGGTTGTAGACCGAGGCCATCAGCTCGTTCATCTTCTTCGTCGCGCCGTAGAGAGAGCACTGGGCCGAAGTGCTGTCGCTCTCGCTGAGCCGCTCCCGCGTGCTGTCGCCGTACACGGAGCTGCTCGAGGC
>Ga0209754_1001966_pt1 | contig 17870 bp, 15 predicted proteins | sample MesohylBB_FD_187295 | JGI IMG/M metagenome (GOLD analysis project Ga0209754, IMG submission 187295) | Host-associated microbial community of the marine sponge Aplysina aerophoba from Gulf of Piran - sponge mesohyl, lysed by bead beating... | ecosystem: Host-associated > Porifera > Sponge >... | reverse complement strand
GTGGCGGATGCGGTCGAAGTTGTCCCGTCCCACGTTCACCGGAAGGTCCTTGCCCCAGTAGTCCTCCACCCGCTGGTATTCCACGTGCCGTCCGGGTTCGAAGGCGCCGATCCTGTACGGGCCGCTCCCCAGGGGCGGGTCCAGGGTCGTCTTGGTGAAGTCGCGCGTTGCCCAATAGTGTTGCGGCAGCACCACCAGTTGCCCCAGGATCAGCGGCAACTCCTGGTTCGTGCCGCTCTTGAAGGTGAACCGCACGGTCCGCTCATCGAGCTTCTCGACCTTCTTCACGTCGCCGTAGTAGCCGCGGAAAAAGGGTACGGCCTTGGTAATCAGCGTTTCGAAGGTCCAGACCACATCGTCCGCGGTCACCGGCTTGCCGTCGTGCCACCGGGCCTCTTGCCGCAGCCTGAACTGCACCCACGAGCGGTCCCCGGGCACGGTGATGCTCTCCGCCAGCAGACCGTATTCGCTGAAGGGCTCGTCGGCGGACCCGGTCATCAGGGTCTCGTAGATGCGCCCGATGCCCGTCGCCGGACTGCCCTTGACGATGAAGGGATTGAAGCTGTCGTAGGTGCCGATGGCCTGGAGCCTCACCGTACCGCCCTTGGGCGCTTTCGGATTCACGTAGTCGAAGTGCTTGAAGTCCGGCGCGTACTTGAGGTCGCCGTGCATGGCGATGCCGTGCCTGGTAACACCCTCGTCGCTCGCGGCCGCAAGACCTGGGGCGGTGACAAGCACCAGCGCCGACAACATCGATCCCGCTATCCAATTCGATCGCATGGAACCTCCCTGCCATCCCGAAAATTAAACGACGCCGGCCACTAACCCAGACTTACAATATGATGACCGGGAGAGGTCATTGCAAGATCACAGGAGTTCGACGTTGGCCCGGGGTATGGCGGCAATGTCGCCGTTGTCCAGCCGGGCGTGGAGGACCCGGGTGCGGGCGCCGGTTTCGATGGGCTGCGGATCGGCGGGGAGGGCGATGACTTCGGCGGTGGCGCCGAAGTGCGGGGCGCGGATGATGCGGACGAACGCGCCGATGCGCAGGCCGGCCGCCGGATTGCGTTCCACGGCCACGGAGGAGGCTCCGGTCTCCCCCGTGGCCACGATGATCTCCGGGCGCACCGCGCCGGCGCGCACCTGGGTGGCGCCGTTGATGGAGGCGGCGCGGCCTTCGAGGCTCCGGAGCAGGGAGTGGGTGCGCTCGGCCACGGGCAACCAGCCGAAGCCCTCGGTGACGATGACGGTCATGGAAACGTCCTCGTGGCCGGTAACGGCCATGCCGAGATCGTACCCGAGGTAGCCGGTGAGGGCGTAGTCGTCGATGGAGCCCACCACCAGACCGGCGGCACCGGCTTCCGCGGCGAGTTGCAGGGCCTCGAGGGTCGGGCGGGTTCCGCCCACCAGCACCTGGCCGGAGGCGTCGCCGGGTATCTTCGCGGGTCCCAGGATGGTCTTGGGGCCGCCGTCGAGCATGCGGATGGTGCCGTAGCGTTCACCGCCGACGCCGAAGATGCCCTGGATGAAGGCTCCGCGGCTCTCGATGGTGACGGACTTGTCGGGTTCCACCCCTGTTACCGTACCCTGCACGTAGGCGCGCAGCTCGATGGCGTGGGGCGCCAGCCGGACCCCCAGGTGCCCGGTGCGCCGCGAGACGAACTCGACGGCGCCGTCCACCGGTGAGTGGTAACGGGACCGGAACAGCCCGAAGAGGCCCACGTGCTCGCACACGAGGTCGCCCGCGGCAATGGCGGCGCCCTCGTCGACCTTGAGTCCCTTGACCGCCTCGAAGGGCTCGATGCCGAGGATCTCGGGGATCCGCAGGATGTTCAGGTCGCCCAGCAACTCGGCCCGGCCCACGACGGCGTCCGGCGTCACGGCATCGCCCTGCCCGCACAGAATCCGGCCCGGCACCGGAAGCTCCCGGGTCTTGCGTACGACCGCGCCGGCCAGCACCTGAAGTCCGGGTGTCAGCGCCTGGCTCATGGCTCCACCAGCCCCAGCGCGGCCATGACGGCGTGGCGCTCCGCGATCCGTTGTTCCACCGACGCCGGGGGTTGCAGTGGGCGGTTCCGGCCGTCCAGGATGACTCCGTTCAGTCCCGCGGTGAACTCGCGTTCCAGGGTCGCGCCGGGCCCGGCGCCCACGTCGATGTTCCGGCCCGTGGGTCGGACGGTGATGTGCGTTGCGGCATCGGGTTCCAGCTTGAGGCGGTCCACGTTGCCGGCGTCGATGGTTTCCACCAGTTCGCCGTCGATGAACACCTCCGCCAGCACGGACCCGGCCGGCCGCTTGCGGGGAAACACGGGGACCACCGCATGGGCCACGTTGACGAGACAGTCGTGCAGGAAAATCTCCCGCGCGGCGTCGGGATGGACGGAGGCGAAGACGCCCAGGTGGGGCATCATGAAGATGGAGTCCACGGCGATCTGGGTGAAGCCTTGCAGCTCGAAACCTTCCAGGATCATGAGCGCGGCGCTCATGCGGTCCGGGGCGTGGCTCAGCACGCCGCCGGAGCCGATGGCCAGATCCAGGGCCATCATGTCCACCAGGTCCGACCGGCTGGCGGTCTGCGAGAAGATGTCGGCGATGCCGCGTTGCTGCTGCACCCCGCTCAGCCCCACGGCCAGGGAACGGTGGTGCACGAGCGCCAGCCGCAGGGCCTCGCGGCAAACCGCCTGTTCCAGCCACAGGTCCTCCAGGGTCTGGGGAATCGACGTCGGGCGGATCATCTTGTTACGCAGCCGGTCGCGGATCTCCGTGGGCTCCATGGCGTAGGGCAGCCAGCGGCGGATGGACTCGACCCCGGCCTCGATGAGGACGTTGGCGACGGAGTAGCTCATGCCCAGGTTGGCGCTCACCGTGCGGTTGAACACGGGTTCGCCCTGCCGGTTGTCGAAGACGCTGAAGACGTCGGTGGTGGCGCCGCCGATGTCGGCGCACAACAACGTCCGGCCGGTGGCCTCGGCATAGCCGCGCACCATGTCGCCCACCGCGGCGGGGGTGGGCATCACCGGAACCGGGGTCCACTTGAGCAGCTTGTCATAACCCGGCGAGTGGCTCATCACGTGGGCGAGAAAGAATTCGTGGATGGTTTCCCGGGCGGGCGAGAGATTCTCCGCGTCGAGGGTGGGGCGCACGTTGTCCACCACCGCCACCTGGGCGGTCTTCTCCAGGATGCGCCGGACGTCCTCCGTGGCCTGCGTGTTGCCGGCATAGATCACCGGCAGCCTGAGCGAGTCGCCGAACCGGGGCCGGGGCGCCGCCGCCACCAGAGTCTCGGCCATTTCCACCACGTGCTCCTGGGAGCCGCCGTCCACGCCGCCGGTGAGCAGCACAATGTCCGGCCTCAGGTGCCGCAGCCGCTGGATGCGCTCGTGGTCCTCGCGGCCGTCGTCCGCGGAGATGGCGTCCATGACGATGGCGCCGGCGCTGAGGGCCGCCCGCTCGGCGGACTCCGCGCTCATGTGGCGCACCACCCCGGCCACGGTCATCTGCAACCCGCCGCCGGCGGAACTGGTGGAGAGATAGAGATCCACGCCTTCGGCGCCGTCCTCGCCGGATTCGATCAGCGGCGCGTCGCCGCCGGGCGCCGCGTCCGGCGCCAGGATCCTGCGGCCGCTCACCTCCTCCACCTCGGTGAAGGCGTTCAGCGCCCCCACCGTCACGTCGGCCACCGGCTGCTCCACGGTGGTGGGCGCCTCGCCGCGGTGCGTCTGGCGCCAGCCCTCCGCGGTCTTCCGGAACAGCAGCGCCTTGGTCGTGGTGGAGCCGCAATCGGTGACCAGCACGGTGCGGAGCGCGGTGGGGTCCGTCTTCATGCGACCAGTCCCGCCAAGGCCCCGGCCCAGTCGATGAGCAGGAACTGCACCCGCTCCACCAGGAGCGCGGTGCGCGCCATCACGGTGGAGCCGAAGAAGGCCCCGAAACACACCATCAGGAGCCACCGGCCCGAAAGGGAGAGCCCGCGAGCCGCCCGGGTCTGGTGCCGGAAGGAGAAGAAGAAGTAGTACATGACCGCCAGCAGGGTGAAGATGAAAAAGGCATTCTCCAGGCTGCTGCCCACCGCCAGGACCCCGTCCTCGAACACCACCAGCGGTCTGAAACTGCTGACCACCTGAGGCATGATCTGATTGAAGAACCCCTTGAAGGCGAGCCCGCCGCTCATGCCCAGGGAGAAGCCGATGACCAGCTTGGCCAGCCACGCGTACCGTTGCGAGTAAATGAAATAGTAGAGGAGGCCGAAGACCATGGGCAGCAGGTAGAACAGGAGGCGCGGGTCGTACTCGTGGGAGAGGCTGCCGTCGGGATAGGTGACGATGTCCAGGCCGAGCATCGGCACCAGCACCTTCGGCCACAGGAAATTCTTGACGCCCAGGACCAGGCCGAAACCGGCGGCGATGCCGATGAAGAGGTGCTCGAAGAGCCGGAAGAACGGGTTCTCCCTGATCAGGAAGCTGAAGATCGCCAGCGTCCCGATGCCCCCCACCAGCACCGTGGCCACGTGCCAGGTGTCCAGGCCCGTCACGATTCCGTATCCTCTCCCGGCCCCTTACCCCGTCCGCTTCCTCCCTCCTGTCCGTCCCGCTCCCGCCGATTGTCCCGCTGCCCCCGTTCGTCCTGAGCGTAGCGAAGCGAAGTCGAAGCACGCGAACCAGAAGCACGCGAACTCGAAGAACGCAGCAACCCCGCGAGGTTGCCCAGCACGATGAAGGCGATGATCACGAGCTGGGCCACTCCCAGGCCGGTGTTCAACATCAGCGATTCGTCAACCGGGCGCTGGGGAAAACGCCGCCGCAGCAGCTCGGAGTACCACGCGGCTCCCGCGAGGCCGCCCAGCAGTCCCTGGATCTGTCCCGAGTCGAGGTAGATGAACGCCTCCGGGATCGTGATGGAGGTGCAGCCGTGGCCGAAGGCGGGTGTGTAGTCCTTGCTGGTGAAGTACTGGACGTAGTTGTCGAAGACCCCGACCAGCCCCGTGAACTCGGCGAGGAACGCGATCTGGCGAAGCGTACGCAACCCGCTGAACCCGGGAAGCTCGGAGATCCGGTTGCCGCGGGCGTCCTTCTCGAACAGCTCGGCGAGGTTCTCCGACTTGGGGATCGCCTGGATCAGGACGCCGGCCCCGGGCCGGTAGCCGAGATTGATCCAGTCGCGGCCGTATTCCCAGGACTCGCCCGGGTGCTCCCGTTCGAGTTGCCGCGCGACCTCTTCGGGGACCGATTTGAGAAACGGCTCGGCGAGATAGTAGAGCGAGAAGACGATGACCGGGATGCGCTTGCGCATCAGGTGCTCCACCACCGCGCGCGCCTGGGGCTGGTTCTCGCCCTTGGTGCTGGGGCCGAAGTCCATGGCCACGAAAGCGTACCGCCCGGGTTCGGGCTCGATGCCTTCGACCACCTCGAAGAACCGCTCGGCATCGTCCATGCGCGCCGGCTCCACCGCATACTGGGTGATGATGGGCACGCTCAAGGCGAGGAACACCAGCAGGTAGATCCAGCGGCGGTCCAGCCGTGCCAGGGACACCTTACCGCTCCTCCCCGTCGAAGGTTTCCGACTCGATGGAGAACCACATGCGGAACGCCATGACCAGGCCCGCCACTCCCGCGCCGAAGGTGATGGCCCGGAACGCGGCCGAGTTGGGAACCTCCAGGAGCCACAGCCTGACGTCCGGCAACCCGGACCAGATCCACACCCCGAAGGGGATCTGTCCGAGCATCACCAGCACCGCCGCGATCATCATCAGCGAAGACTCGGCCGAGCGTATCCGGAAGGCGCGGTAGGCCGCGGCGGCGATGTAGAACCCGAGCAGCGAGAACATGGCCGAACCCAGCGACACGAACAGGCCCTCGAACAGCAGCCGATAGACGTGCTTGGCGCCGGAGTGCTCGTACTCGAGGTTGCGGAGGTTGCGCCAGGAATCCGTCAGCCCCCTCAGGGCCTTGGCGGCGGCGGCGTTGGCGGCCACGTCCACGACCTCGCCCTCCGCCACCGTCAGCGTCTCGAGCACCGCCCGGACGGCTCCGGCTCCGGCGTCCGCCTCCGCCCGGTAGCCCCGCGCCAGCCCATGGTCGATGCTGCCGGCACCGAAACGGTCGAGGTCGAAGCCGGCCAACTCGCTCTCGATCCGGGCCAGCAGCCCCGCCGCCGTCTCCTTGAGCAGGGCGTTGCGCGCGGCCGGCGGCAGCGTGTCTTCAACCTTCTTCTCGTGATCCGACCGGATGCGCTCGGCGAAATCCGACAGCCGGGAGATCTCCGCCACCTTCGCCGCGATCCGGCGGGTGCCGGACCAGTCCTGCCAGGTGACCGCGATCATGATCGCCAGCCCGGAAAGCAGCGCGGCGCTGTAGACCCACCCCCTGCGCCGGAAGATGATCTTCGAGCCGTGTTGCATGAGCAGGTTGATCAGGCCCAGGCCCGCGGCCATGGCGCCGACGGTGATGAAGCCGTTGGAGATCTGGTCGTGGTAGGCGTCGATCTTCACTCCGAAGACGGTGCCCGGAAGCACGAACTCCAGAAAGAAGTAGATCCCGCCGAGAAAGGTAACGAGCTTGATGAGACGCGTCCGCACGTTTACAGCCCCAGGCTCCAGCCAACCTGGAGCAGCGCGTCGAGGTTGGTCAGGCCCAGGTCCGGCCACACCGCGTTCAGCGTCGCGATGCCCACCCCCGTCACGATCATGAGGAACAGGAAGAGCTTGGCCCGGTCCTGCCCGTAGAGGCTGCCGAGCTGGATCGGCTCACGGGTCAGGTAGGCCGAGGCGGCGAACAGCTCTTCGCCGATGAGGGTGTAGTCGCACGCGGTGATGAAGAACGCCACCTGCTCGGGGCTCACCGAGGCGCCCACCTGCATCGCCCCCACCTGCTGGCCGGCCTCCGCCAGGATCAGCGATTCGGCCGCGAAGTGGCCGAATAGGAAAGCGCCGGCCACCTGTTCCCGTTGCACCAGTCCGATGTATCCCGCGGCGAAGGCGAACTGCTCCTCGGAAAGGAACAGAATGTTCCGCGGGTCGAACAGGGCCGAGCGGCCCTCGGCGCGATAGGCGTCCCGCAGCACGTCCTCGGCAATGGCCATGACCTCGGGATTGTTCTGTGGCAGCAGCAGGCGCGACTTGTACCGCGCCGCCTTGCGCGCCACGTAGTAGAGCACCCCGAGGCAGGCGTAGAGCACCGGCCCGACGTTGGTGATGCCGGTGGAGAAGGACATCGGCCTCCCCAGCTCCGCCGATCGGCCGGCGGCCTCGTCGATGGCGTCCACCCCCGCCAGGCGCCGGATGTAGAGGTCCCTTCGCCGCCGGGCCGTGCGGATGTAGTAGAGCACCGGCCCGATCATCAGGCCCATGATCACCAGCACCCCGGGGGTGGCGTTCTCGAACCCGCCCGTCAACCGTCCCCGCCTTCCCCGGCGAGCTGCTCGATGCGCCGGATCAGCCGCTCGACGTTGTCCCGCGACTGGAGGAACGCCGGCAGCTCCCGCGCCTTCGCCCCGAACAGCGGCAGCAGCATCGGCAGGCTCATCACCGCCGCGGCATGAAACAGCGTCGTGAGCGGCTTGTGGGCTTCGAGGAAGAGGATCGCCGGCACCGTCATGCGGCGCGCATGCACCGCGGCAGCGAGTTGCTCGATGAGCGCGTCCGCGGTGCCGGTCTGGTTGTGGTGAGGCGCTTCCATGGTTCGTGGGAGCGTGAAACCCTATCGGTCGCGTCTAACAGGATTTGTCGGGCCGATCAAGGAAACTCCGTGCGGCCCGTGCCCTGCGAATGTCGTTTGCAGCCCAGCCGTTTTTTGGTACAGTTCGCGCTTGTTGACCTTGTTGGGTCTTTGAGAGGGAGCGACCGCGCCCGATGGCGACACTGCTCGAAATCAAGAATCTCCACACTTCGTTCGTGACCTCCGACGGCGAGTTCCCGGCGGTGGACGGGCTGAACCTCACCATCGAGGCGGGCAAGACGCTGGGGCTGGTGGGGGAGTCGGGCTGCGGCAAGAGCGTCACCGCCCTTTCCATCATGCGGCTGATCCCGTCCCCTCCCGGAAGGGTGGCGGACGGCGAGATCCTCTATCGCGGAGAAGACCTGCTCAAGCTGCCGGACGAGTCGATGCGGCAGGTCCGCGGCAACGAGATCTCCATGGTGTTTCAGGAGCCCATGACCTCGTTGAACCCGGTGTTCACGGTCGGGGACCAGATCATGGAGGCCGTCCGGCTCCATCAGAAGGTGTCGCGGCGGGAGGCGAAGGACAAGGCCGTGGAGATGCTCCGGCTGGTGAAGATCGCCGACCCCGACACTCGCGTCAACGACTACCCGCACCAGATGAGCGGCGGCATGCGCCAGCGCGTGATGATCGCCATGGCGCTGTCGTGCAACCCGAGCCTGCTCATCGCCGATGAGCCGACGACGGCCCTGGACGTGACCATCCAGGCGCAGATCCTGGATCTGATGGGTGAGCTTCAGGACCAGCTCGGCATGGCCTTGCTGCTGATTACCCACGATCTCGGAGTGGTGGCGGAGCAGGCCGACGAGGTGGCCATCATGTACGCCGGCCGGATGGTCGAACGGGCCAAGCCCGAGGCGATCTTCAGCAAGCCCCTCCACCCCTACACCATCGGGCTGCTGAACTCGTTGCCCAGCGGCACCACCAAGCGCCGGCTGGACGCCATCCCCGGCGTGGTGCCGAGTCCGCTGGACCTTCCCAGCGGGTGCCGGTTCCGGGACCGCTGCTTCAAGGCCACCGGGATCTGCGCCGGCCATGAGCCCACCCTGGAAGAAAAGGCGCGCAACCAGTGGGTGGCGTGTTATAGGACGAACTGACGGGATCGGGTCGCCGCGTACAGGACACTTGATTCAATGAGCTTGCTGGAAATCAGGAACCTCAAGAAGTACTTCCCGGTGGAAGAAGGCCTGCTCGCCCGCCGCAAGGGCGACGTCAAGGCGGTGGACGGCGTCAGCCTGACGGTGGAGGATGGAGAGACCCTCGGGGTGGTGGGCGAATCCGGCTGCGGCAAGTCGACGCTGGGCCGGACGATCCTCCGCCTGATCGAGCCCACGGAAGGCGAGATCCTGTTCGAGAACAAGGACATCATGAGGATCTCCAGCGCCGAGATGCGCGATCTCCGCCGGCGCATGCAGATCATCTTCCAGGACCCCTACGCCTCGCTCAATCCCCGCATGAGAGTCGGCGAGATCATCGGCGAGGGCCTCAAGATCCACCGCATGGCAACCGGCAGGGACCGCAAGGAGCAGGTGATGGGACTGCTCGAGAAGGTGGGCTTGCGGGACGACCACTACGACCGCTACCCCCACGAGTTCAGCGGCGGCCAGCGGCAGCGCATCGGCATCGCCCGGGCCCTGGCGGTGTCGCCCAAGTTCATCGTCGCGGACGAGCCGGTGTCGTCCCTGGACGTGTCCATTCAGGCCCAGATCATCAACCTCCTCCAGGAGCTGCAGGAGAGTATGCAGCTCACCTTCTTCTTCATCTCCCACGACCTTCGGGTGGTGGAGCACGTCAGCCACCGGGTGGCCATCATGTACCTCGGCAAGGTTGTCGAGATCGCGCCGAGCAACGCCATCTACACCGACGCTCGGCATCCCTACACCCGCGCCTTGCTCTCGGCCGTGCCGATGCCGGACCCCAATCCCAAGAAAGACCGCATGGTGCTGGAGGGGGACGTGCCGAGCCCGGTGAACCCGCCGACCGGGTGCAACTTTCACCCGCGCTGCCCGTTCCGGGAGCAGATCTGCAGCGAGGTGGAGCCGGAACTGGAGTTCTCCATGGGCGGCCACGGCACCGCCTGCCACGTCTTCGGCCCCGGCAAACGCACCTGGGCGACCCCTCCGCGCGAGTCCTGACGGACAGGGGGAGCGGTCGGCGGCGCGTTGACCTCCCGAACCTTTCTTTGACTTCTCGGTGCCGGGTGCTAGAATCTCCCCCGGATTGCAAATCCACGGGCGGGCGGAGGTTCCTCGGCTCGCCCGGATATTTTTTCAGAGGTGCAGTCAGATGGCAGACAACGACGGCCCCGTGCCGATGACGGCGCAGGGGCACCAGCAATTGGTCGAGGACCTCCAGCGCCTCAAATCCGTTGAGCGTCCCAGGAATGTTCGCGACATCGAGGAAGCCCGGGCCCACGGTGACCTGTCGGAGAACGCCGAGTTTCATGCGGCCAAGGAACGCCAGTCCCTGCTCGATGTCCAGATTCGCGAGACCGAGGACAAGCTCGCGCGGGCTCAGGTCATCGACGTGTCCAGGCTCTCCGGTGACAAGGTCGTGTTCGGCGCCACCGTCGAGTTGGTGGACGACGACACCGACGAGAACGTCATCTACAAGATCGTCGGCGAGCACGAGGCGGAGCCCAGGGAGGGAAGGATATCCCTGGGTTCACCGGTAGCGCGGTCCCTGATCGGCCGCCGGGTGGGTGACCTGGTGGAGGTACGCACGCCCGCGGGCGTACGGAACTTCGAGGTACTGGACGTCTCTTTCATCGAATAGCCCCCTTCGACTTCGCTCCGCCGGCGCTTCGCTCCGCTCGGGACCAACGGGGTGGGCCGCGGCTCTGGCGGCCCTGACGCTCTGCGTTTCCGGTTTGGCGCCGGCCGAGGTTGCGATACGGGCGGAACCGGGTTTCGGCGGTGTCTATCGTCTCGGTGAGCCGTTGCCGGTGCGGATCGAGCTGGTGAACTCCGGAGTCGCCGTCCGGGGCGTCCTGGAGGTGGTGGAGGCCCGTGGCGGGCCCACCCGGGGCATCGAGCCCTACTCGTTCATCCAGCGGCGGGACATCTTTCTCTCGACCCACGCGCGCAAGGTCGTCTTCGTCACCGTCGATCCGGATACGGTGGCGCAGCCGCTGTTGTTGCGGTTCACCGGCGGCGGCCGGAGCCACGAGACCTCGGTCAGCCTGCGCGGCCGGTTTACCGGCCAGCCGCTGGTTCTTCTGCTCACCCGCAGCAACGTCGCGCCGGCCATTCCGCTTTCCCACGAGACCCCCGTGCCGGTGGTCTCCCTTCCGCTGAGCGATCTCCCCGAGGACACCCGGGCTTACGGCGGGGTCTGGAGCGTCATGCTCTACGAGCAGTCCCTGCGGGGCCTGTCCCGAGGGCAGCGGGGCGCGCTGGAGCGCTGGCTCTCCGCCGGAGGGATCATGGTGGTGCTGGGCGGCGCCCACTTCGCCCTGTACCAGGACCGGGCCACCGCCGCATTGCTGCCGGTGGCGGTGCGCGGCTTGAAACGGCTGGAGGCCATGCCGGAGTTGTCGGCCCGGTTCGGCGGCGTGCTGGAGGACGCCCTGGTCCAGGACGCCGTCCCCAGCGGCGATGGCCGGGTGCTGTGGGCGGAGCAGGGCACGCCCATGGTGGTGGAGAGAAGCCACGGCGAGGGCCGGGTGGTCTACCTGGCGCTGGACGTGGGACGTCCGCCGGTGGCGGACTGGGCGGGCCTCCCGGCGCTGTTCGGGGAGGTCCTGGGCGCTCCCCCTGCCAGAGGCACGGAGCCCTGGACCCACTGGAATCAAGATCTGTTCACCGGGCTGCTCCAGGACTTCGGCTTCTCCAGCCTGCGGTCCCCGATGTTGTCGCTCCTGCTGGGCCTTTCGCTCTACATCGGGTCGCTGCTGCTCTGGTTTCGCTACGGCAGGGGCGCGTGGCCGTCGCGCTACCCCTGGGCGCTGGGGCCGGCGGGGCTGGTGCTGGCGTGGGCGCTCGGCGGCTACTGGTACTTCGACCGCGGCGGCCATGTACCCGACGGAATCCTGATCTCCTCCACGGTGGTGGACGGGTCGCCGTGGTCGGACGTGGCGCCGGTGCACTCCAACGTCGGCCTGTTCGCGACCCGGCACAAGGAGTTTTCCTTCAGCCTCGGCCGCGACCTGACCCAGCTCGACCTGGTGCCGGCGGCCGGCGGCGATGCGGAGGCATCGCTGGTGCTGCTGCAAGGGAGGCCGCGCGACCGCGTCCACGTACCGCTGGCGGAATGGAAAGCCTCGCTCTTCAGGCTTCGCGCCGTCCGCCCTTCACCGGTTGCCATCGAGTGGGAGCAGTCACGCGAGACCTACCGTATCGGCATCGTCAACCGCGGTTCCGGGGCCTTTACGGAATGCTGGCTGCTGATCGGCGGGCGCGGTTACGAGTTGGGGGACGTGCCACCGGGCGGTGCCCTTAGACGGCAACTGCCCGTGGCTCCCGCGGAGGGCGAAGCGGGGGAGGGCGAGGGTCCCCAGCCCCAGGACGTCCGGTTCGACCAACGGGTGCGCGAGGTCCTGTTGCGGCGCTCGGTATTCCCGGACGGCGAGCCCGCCGACGCTCAAACGGCCTTCCTCATCGGCTGGATTCGGGACGAGAAACCCGAGCTGAGCGTGGAAGACCCCCGGGTCACCGCGCATCACTTCAAGTTGTTCCGCGTGGCCATCCCCTTGGGCGGCGGCGAGGAGGACCTGTGAGACCCTGGGCCAATCCGGTATTCCGGGAGGCCGTGGCGGTCTACTGGGAGGAGGGGCAGGCCGGCGTCTCCTACCTGTTCTACGTGGTCCTCCTGGGCGCGCTGCAGGTGCTGGCGCTGGTGCTCCCCTCGGGTGAGGCGAGGTTCTGGATCGGGCCCGCCTTCCTTTTCAAGTTCACCGTGGTCGCCGCGCTGCTGTTGATCGTCTACCTGACCCTGCGGTTCGCCGGCCTGGAGTTCCTCGCCTGGCGGTTCTCGCCGCTGCGGCACTGGTTCGAGGAGGAGCGGCTCGGCGTGGTGGCGGTGGCGTCGGGGCTGCTGTCCATCCTGGTGGTCCACGGCCTGATCCTGCTGTTGCTGGCGGCGCCTCTGCTGGCCTGGTCCGGCGCCATCGCCCGCGCCCCCCTGGGCGACATGGCATCCATCGTGCCCATGCTGTTCCTGTACGCCGTGGGCTACGGCGTCTGGGGCCTCGTGGGGCTGGCCATGTGGGAGCGCAAGCCCGACAGCCGCCGGGTCTTCATCCGTTGGATCTTCGTCTGTTTCTTCCTGATCTCGGGCGCCTTCGGGGCTTGGGCGCAGACGTTGAATCCGGTGGCGTTTCTGCTCTATCATCTCGGCACCCTGGAGATGACCGCGACGCCCGTGCGTTGGGGTCTGTTGTGGACCCCGCCCCTGGTCCACTGGACCTTCCAGGGTTTGGTGTTCGCCGTGGGCCTGGCATTGCTGGCCCGGGGCCTCAAACGCATCCAGAAAGGCTATTCGTGACCGATCCGGGAGCCCATTTGAAGGAGAAGCTGGCCGACCTGCGCCGCTGGGAACGGCGCAAGCGGCGCGAGCGTCTGCTCCTGGACAGTCTCTTCTTCACGGCCCTGGCCGCCGCCGCCCTGGTGCTGGCGCGGTTCCTGCTGCCGGTGGACGCCGGCCTGCTGTGGTTCGCGCCGGTGGTCTTCGGCGCGGTGGCGGCGGCGGTGTTCCTGCTGCGCCCCTGGCGCGAGCAGGCGTTCATCCGCTCGCTCAGGCAGGTGGACCAAGGGTTGAAGCTCGACGAGCGGGTGCTGACGGCGTGGGAGATCCTCTTCCGGCCGCGGGAGCGGGTTTCCCCGGAAGAGACCCTGGTGGTGGAGGAAGCCGCCGCAAGGCTAGCGACGGAGCCGCTGCGGCCGCTTTGCCGCCGCCGGTTCGCCTGGCATGCGCTGGCCGGGCCGGTCCTGGTGCTGCTGGCGGCGGCGGGGTTGTGGCTGCCCCAGGGCGGCGCCCCCCAGGCGGCCTCGGCGCCGTCGCTCATGGCCCGGGAGCTCCAGGAGCATGCGCGGGAGCTGGAGCAGCGGGCGCGAGAGCAGGACCTGACCGAGAGCGGGCGCATGGCCGAGGCCTTGCGCGAGATGGCCGAACGGCAACTGGACGAGGCCGGCCCGGACAAATCGGGCCTGGAGGCGTCGGTGGGGGCGATGGTGGACGTGCTGGAAGAAATGACCCGGTCGTGGCCCGCGGCGGCGGGACTGGAGTGGCCGGCGCTGTCCGACGCGGCGCTGGATCGGCTGAGGGAGCATATGCGGCGGTCGGACGCCAGGAAGATGGACGGCTCGTTCGCGGGGAAGAGCCGGGCCGATCTGCTGGAGTCCCTGGGGCTGTCTTCCCTCGACCGGCGTCCCGGCCGCTCCAGCGACATGAGCGCCGAGGAAGTGCAGAAGTTTCTCGATCGGGTGGAACGGGAAGCCAGGCAGGAGCAGGACCGCCGGTCGCTGGGTTCCACGCAGCAGTTCCTCACCGAGCTGTTGCTCGGGGACGCGCCGGATGAATCCACGGCCCAGGCGACCCGGCCCGCCGATCCCGCCGGTGACGCTGAAAAGGCGCCGGCGGCGGGGCGGCAGCCGGGGAACGAGCCCGGAAAGGGGCAGCAGGAGCCCTTCGACCCCGCCTTCCAGGCACGGGTCCGCACGCATCTGGAGGGGCTCCTGGGCCAGGGCCCGAGCCGGGGGTTCGGATTCAGGGGCGAGGCGCGTCCGGGCGACAGTACCGTGGAGGAGGAAACCGTCGTGGTACGGTACCAAAAGCAGGTGGAGGCGGAGCTTTCCTCCGAGGAGATCCCCGCCGAGTTCAAGGAAACCATCAAGAACTATTTTCTGTCGCTGGGCGTGACACGGGAAAGACCATAGGAGTCAATGTGAACCTGGAAGCTTCGACCGAAGGGATTCGACACCGCATGATGAGCGCCCAGCGCGCGTTCGAGGAAGTCAGGAGCGAGATGGGCAAGGCCGTGGTGGGCCACGAGGAGCTCATCGAGGGCATCTTCATCGCGCTGGTGTGCGGCGGCCACTGTCTGCTGGAAGGGGTGCCGGGGCTGGGCAAGACGTTGATGGTGCGTTCGCTGGGAGAGCTCATGGACCTGAGCTTCTCGCGTATCCAGTTCACCCCCGACCTGATGCCCGCCGACATCACCGGCACCAACGTGGTCAACGAGGACGCCTCCGGGCGCAAGGTGTTCGAGTTCGAGGCCGGGCCGGTGTTCGCCAACATCCTGCTGGCGGACGAGATCAACCGGGCCACCCCCAAGACCCAGTCCGCGCTGCTCGAGGCCATGCAGGACCAGAGCGTCACCGCGGGCGGCGCGGCCCACGACATCCCCAACCCGTTCATGGTCCTGGCCACCCAGAACCCCATCGAGATGGAGGGCACCTATCCGCTGCCGGAGGCTCAGGTGGACCGCTTCTTCTTCAAGCTCATCGTCCGTTACCCCTCCTACGAGGAGATGGGACGGATCGCGGAGCTGACCACGGCGGCGCCCTCGGGGAGCCTGACCAAGGTGCTTGCGGCGGAGGCGGTGCTGGCGATGCGCGAGGCGGTGCGGGCGGTGCCGCTGGCGGGCCCGGTGCGGGACTACGCCGTGCGGCTCGTGAGGGCGACCCATTCCGAGACCGAGCAGAGCACCGAGTTGGCGCGCAAGTACGTGCAGTACGGCGCCAGCCCCCGCGGCTTGCAGGCGGTGATCCTGGCGGCCAAGGCCCGGGCGTTGCTTTCCGGCCGGCCCAACGTGTCGTTCGAGGACATTCGCCGGGACCTGATGCCCAGCCTGCGGCACCGGCTGCTGCTCAACCTGGCCGCCGAGGCTTCCGGCATCGCCCCGGAGACGGTGCTTGAAGAGGTGGTGGACAAGGTGCCGGAGGTGCCCGCCTGATGGCCGAGGCGGAAGCACACCGCTTCCTCGAGCCCGATTTCCTGGCCCGGCTGGACAAGCTGCACCTGGTGGCCAAGCGCTTGAACTGGGGCATGGCGCGGGGGGAGCATCCGACCGTCCGCAAGGGCTACAGCCTGGAGTTTTCCGACTACCGCAAGTACAGCCGCGGCGACGACCTGCGGTACGTGGACTGGAACGTCTACGGACGGCTGGAACGGCTGCTGCTCAAGGTGTTCACCGCCGAGGAGGAGATTACCGTCTATCTCCTGCTGGACACGAGCCTGTCCATGGCGGAAGGCTCGCCGCCCAAGCTGGAGTTCGCCAAGAACGTGGCCGCGGCCTTGGGTTACATCGGCCTCAAGACCCACGACCGGGTGGGGGCGGTGGGCCTGGCCGAGGACGTGACGGCGCAGTTGCCGCCGGCCCGGTCCCGCCGGCAGGTGCTGGCGCTGTTCAACTTCCTCGCGGAGCTGGCCTGCGCCGGCCGCACCAACCTGGAGACCTCGGTGAAGACCTTCACGCGGCGCTATCCACGCCCGGGGCTGGTGGTGCTCTTCAGCGACCTGCTGGATGGGGCCGGTTGCCGCGCGGCGCTGGAAGAGCTGGCGCGGAAACGGCATGAGGTGCTGCTCGTCCACGTGCTCAAGGAGGGGGAGGCGCGGCTGGATCCCGGCGGCGACGTGTCGCTGGTGGACGTGGAGACCGACCGGGAGCGGCGGGTCTTTCTCGACCGCGACCTGGCGGACCGGTTCCAGCGCGAGGTGGAGGAGTATTTCGCCGGCACCCAGCGATTCTGTGAAGGCCGGGAGATGGACTACCGGCGCACCACCAGCGACGTCCCCTTCGACGACTTCGTCCTGCGCTACCTCATGCAGGAAACAGGATAATCCGCCGTGCTGTGGCTCTTTCCCGCGGCTTTTCTCTTTCTGCTGGGGGCCGTCCCGGTCATCCTGCTGCTCAACAGCCTGAGGCCCCGGGGTCCCCGGGTTCCGGTTACCGCGCTCTTCCTGCTGGAGAAGGTGCTGCGGGAAAGGCCCATGGGCCGCCGCCTCGGTTGGCTCTGGCGCCGCAACCTGCCGCTGATCCTGCAGCTTCTGGCCGCCCTGGCGGCCATCACCGCGCTGGCGGGTCCGGCGCTGCTCGGCGTGGGCAGCGCCGGCCGCGACCTGGTGGTGGTGATGGACCTGAGCGCCAGCATGAAGGCGGCGGGGGAGTCGGGCTCCCGTTTCGACGCCGCCCGGGCCGAGCTGCTCCAGCGCATCGGGGAGTTGGGCGCCAATGACCGCATGATGATCATCGGGGCGGGCGCCGCGCCCGAGGTGGTTCAGCCGTTTACCCGGGACCGCGCCAGGCTCGGGCAAGCCGCCGAGGGTTTGGCCGCCACCGACGCCGAGGCGCCGGTGAAGGAGGCGGTGCTGCTGGCGCACACGTTTCTCAAGCGCCAGGGGCCGCACCGGGTGGTGGTGATCACCGACGGCGCCTTCAAGGGCATCGAGGAGCTGCCGCTGGCGGCGTCCTACCTCGAGCTCGCGCAGGTCGGAGGCGGCGCGGACAACGTCGGCATCCTGGGTTTCCAGTTCCGGCGCGTGGCGGGCGGGGCCGACGAGTACGAGGCCATGGTGGTGGTGGAGAACTTTACCGAGCGCCCGGTGCATGCGCCCCTCATCGTTACGGTATCGGACCGGGTGGTGAGCCGGACGCTGCTGTCGCTGGAGCCGTTCGCCCGGGAGGTGCTGATATACGGCATCCCCGGTCCCTTGCGGGGCCGCGCCACCGCGCTGCTGGCCATCGATGACGACCTGCACACCGACAACCGCGCCTTCCTGGCCTTCCCCGAGGAACGCCCCACGCGGGTCCTCTACGTGGGGCCGGGGAACCCGTTCCTCGAACGCCTGTTGCGCTATTTTCCCCATGTCACCCTGGCCCGCATCGACCGGATTCCGGTGGACCGGGTCACCGAGCAGGTGGCGGCCTACGACGTGGTGATCCTGGACCGGGTGCCGGCCCCGCCCCTGGTCGGCGGCAACTTCGTCCTCATCCGCACGGTGGCCGAAGGCCTGCCCCTGCGCGTGGCCGGGCAGACGCCGCGGCCGGCGCGGGTGTCCGCGGGTTCCGAGCACCCGCTGGTGGCCGGCGTGCGCCTGGACGGGCTCTACGTCCGGGACGCTCTGGAGCTGGACCCCGGCGGCGGCGTGGCGCTGGCCGAGTCCGAGCGCGGGCCGCTGATCCACGCGGTGGAGTCGGGGGACCTCAAGGCGCTGGTG
>Ga0209754_1001956_pt1 | contig 18018 bp, 9 predicted proteins | sample MesohylBB_FD_187295 | JGI IMG/M metagenome (GOLD analysis project Ga0209754, IMG submission 187295) | Host-associated microbial community of the marine sponge Aplysina aerophoba from Gulf of Piran - sponge mesohyl, lysed by bead beating... | ecosystem: Host-associated > Porifera > Sponge >... | reverse complement strand
TTCTTCTGCCGCCTCAAGCGCTTCCATCGCATTGCCTTCCGCAGCGACAAACTGGACCAAATCTACCTCGCCGCCGTCCACCTGGTCCTCATCTACGACATGCTGCTAGCAATGTGAACAGGCCCTAGATCAACGGCAGGCCCTCGACGAGGGCGACAAGCTTGCACGTTTCGCCGCTCGGTATCTCAATGCGCTCCGAGCGAGTGACAATGAGCTTGTGCGGTGGTACAAGGAGTCTCTAACTGAAAGTAACACATCTCTCTTCCCGAATCCGTGCACAGGCTGTGAGTATCGGGAACCGTGCCACGCAAACTTTGGCTTCAGATCGATTGACGGCGCCGGCGATGTTGGGCTGTACCCATTCACGGACCTCGCCCTCGGCAACATGGCGCGCCGCGCTCGGGAACGCTCCTCAGACAACGCGCCGCTCGACCCTCGAGCCGTTCTCAGAGACATCCTCGGCCCCGTCGTCGACGACCATCGAGCATCCGCTATCCGATCAGGGGACTTCCCGGACGAGAATTTGGTGGACAATCACGGTGGCTACAGATTGCCTTTGTCCCTGCGCGATCAGATAGGGGCACAGACAGGAGTTCAGGCGAAGCGATACCGTGCGCTATTGGAACTCTGGAGCTTGCGTCCGGGCGAAGCTACGAAGCTACCCGGTGAGCTCTACTCCGCCTTCGCGCTCAGTCCTTTGACGTTGGGGGAAGAGCAACCCGAAGTTCTCGGAAACGACACAGAACCGGAAGCCGCTCAGTCGCCCGAACTCAGAGAGCTAACTGAGTCCGCAGTTCCATTCGCGGTTAGTCGGCGGCTGAAGGTCATTGAAACTTGGGCCAATGGCGGGCATATGACCGGGGTCACCAACGACCTTCGTGGGCTCGTCAGAGACTCTGTCTTGGCGGCAATTGACTGGGATAAAGAGGGCCTTGAACGAATAGTCTTCTCAGGGTCCAAGGGAACAGCTCGGGACTCGTTTTCTGCGACTAGCGTCGATTTCGCAAGGCAAGACACAAGAGAGACTTCGCGAGCCGTCAAGCTGCGCTTGCCCATGTTCGATGATGACGACTCGCAACTGCGAACAGCCCAAGCATTAGAAGCCCTAGTGAACTTCCAACACTATGGCCATTGGCAGTTCCCCGACAGCTTTAGCCAAATGCTCGCTCTGAGCGAGCAACTGCCACTATGGGCAGAGTGCATCGTCGCCCAACTGCACCGTGTCCACGATCGAAAGCGGGATTGGGATGTCGTTGCCTCGGCCCTTGAGGTGTTGGCAGTAGGAGCGACCCTAGCATCCCGGCCATCAGCGCAGGATGCGTCAGCCGCAGACAGGCTTGAGGCCCTCCTGGCACAGGATTGGCCTGCTCCGGACGAACTGCAGGTGCGCTCTGATAGTTGGCGCGCGCTCTACCGGCAAATTTACGGTGCCCGGAGCGAGATTCGCGAACTAATCCTTGCTCATGCATCTGCAATGAAGGGTGGGCAGTCTGGATCAATGCTGGACGCCCGTCGTGTTTCCGCACCTCTTCGAGCAATCTGCCGAGATTGGCGTATGCGTGCCTTCCCTCCAAATCAACTGGCTGAAGCCGACCTGCCACATCGCTACCGAAGACTCGCTGACTTGCATGGCCAGGTCGCAGAAGCGCTTCCGAGTGTGACCGAGGACGAGCGTGCCTTGCGAGTGGCTTGGCTCGATGCGTTACGCGCGTATATTCCTGACAATGTGGGGCGGCGGGAAGTCGTTGAGGCAGTTGAGCAACTGCTAGACGCAATCAATGCCGAAGGAGTGCCTGTGCGGAGCGACTATCACGAAAAGCTTGTAGAGGTCCTTGGTGTATTCCGAGTCGTCCAACTCGATGAGGCAATACGTATCAGCCAGGAAATGGTAGGAACCGACGTACCTGCATACGAGTTGTTGCCTCGCTTGGCCAGCCATCGGAGCGGCAACGCTATGCGAGCTTGGGAAGAGTTTCGCGAACCCATTGTGCGACTGTTGGGCGATGTAGAGAGCAAGATTCAATCAGAGCGAGAGAAAGTCGGTGGGGTTCAGGAACTCGCGCAACAGTACTCGCGAGTTGGCACGGCACTCGCAAGCCTGGAGTTGGACCTCGAGAAGGCAGCAAGCTCATGACTGTGAACGGAATCGCAGAACAGGCACGCAAGATGCGGATCGAAGTTGAGCAACTCCCGTCGCTCAGGCAAGCAGCCAACAACGGACAAGCGGTTGCTACGCGCGCGGACCAGTTGGAGAAGCTGGCGTCGGAGCTAAAGTCTCAGACTGCTCGGCTGCAATTGTTTCGCGATCAAGGCATCGATCCCTTTGTGTCGCACGACCGGATTGCTTCACTGCTCTCCACGACGCGTTCGTACCGGACCAGATTCGAGGAAGATCCATCCTCGATCTCGGCGGATCCTGAGGACTCAGGGATGAAGTGGAAGTATCGCGAAGAACTGCGTATCTTGAACCGTTCGATAGAGCGTTCTCTGGATCAGTCCTGGCAGGAGTTCGTAGATTTGCTGATCCCGCCTGGGTTGAATGAACAGTTAATCGTTCTGGCTCAAGCCCGCGTACTAGCAAAGGATGTCGCACGAATGCGTGAGTTGGAGGAGCACCTTATTGAAGCGCGATCGCACAGGCCGAACAACGCCGGCGACTTTGCGTCAGTTCAAGTCATGGCTTCCGAACTGAAATGCTTGTGGCAATCTCTCACCGAGATTCCTGAAGAGGTTCGCGACTTTTTGATTCGGGCGTCAACCGACGGAGCGACGCTGGATGCCTTCTCCCCGACCGTTCACGCTTGGCTTGAACAGAATGGGCTTATCGGTTCTGTCCGCTACGTACTGAGAAGCCATCAGTGAACGCCAGAGCGACCGAGCAGCAGTTAGATCAACTCCTGCTTGCGATCGAACAGCGCGAAGCGCGGTCTTTGCGTTGGGGTTCGACCAACGCAGCCCTACTCGAGGATGATTTGGTCGCCCTCGCGTCCCAGTACGTGAACGCTGATTCAGAGGAAGCAGCCGCGGAACTGCTCGATCGGCGGCTACTTTTTCAGGTTCCTACTCCGGGCGGCGGGATATCCTACCGTTCCCGATTCGGCGAGGGCGTGCGTCTAATGGCATCGCTACGCCAACTCTTCCCGGGCAGACCCTGGGAAGCTGCTCCGAGCCTCGTTGCAGACTTCCGAGTGGATCTTCGCGAACGACGCTTTCCGAAGCGAGATCAACCGGCGAACGAGGTGTTCGATCGGCTAGCAGGCAATCTGAATTGGACGTCGCAGGATGTCGCCGTGGCCACTGCGTTGGTGTCCGGTCTGAGGCTGTCGGCATTCCAAGAACGCACTGCGGAAGCAGTGCTTAGGCCTGCGGTTGAGGGTCGCGGCGTGGTGATCGCAGCAGGAACCGGAGCTGGAAAGACGTTGGCATACTATCTGCCCGTCATTGTTCGAATTGCGCGCGAGGTGCGGGCCAACGCCCACTGGACGAAGGCGATATCCGTCTACCCACGAAACGAACTGCTCAAAGATCAGTTTGCTGAAGTTCTTCGATACGTGCGTCGGCTGAACGACATTTTATCCTGCCCAGTGGCAATTGGTGCCCTCTTTGGTCCAACGCCAAACGATGCTTCTATCAACTCAATAAAGCAAAAGTGGGACGCATTCCCTTCTCGCGGCACAACTTTGGGCTATATCTGCCCATTCGCAACGTGCCCTGAGTGCGATAGCCGCCTCTTGTGGCTGCGGTCTGACCTCGCCATGAAACGAGAAGCGCTGACATGCGAGCGCAAGGTCGGCCACAAACACAGTTGTGACTTTGAGACAGATCCCACGCAAGTTCTATTGACTAGGCGCGCCGTGCGCCAAACACCACCCGATCTTCTCTTTGTGACCGCAGAGATGCTGAACCAGCGCATGAGCGACCCGGCCACACGAGGCGCTCTCGGCCTCGGCGTACCTCCCAAACACCGTCCACTCTTCATGCTTCTTGATGAGGCGCATACGTACGAGGGTATAGCAGGCGCTCAAGCGGCGATGGTGTTCCGTCGCTGGAAACATGGCATAAGCGCTCCTGTGCGCTGGGTCGGACTCAGTGCGACATTGCGTGAGGGACCAGCGTTCTTCAGCCAACTTACCGGGCTCCTAGAATCGGCTGTCGAGGAAGTGTCGCCAGCGGATGACGAACACGAGACACTAGCAGCCGAGTATCAGTTGATTCTGCGCGGAGACCCGCTGTCCCAAGCGTCGCTGCTCTCGACTTCAATCCAGACAAGTTTCCTTTTGACGAGGCTCCTGGACCCCGAGGATGCGCCGTCACATGGACGAGTGGGACATCGTACGTTCGCCTTTACGGACGACCTGGATGTTACTAACCGCCTATTCCACGACTTGCGAGACGCGGAACGGCAACGACTCGCTCGCCAGCGCTCGGTTGATCAAGCGAAAGGGCAGCACGCTTTTTCTTCTGGTCAACAGTGGCGGATCGTTGAGGAAATCGGCTGGGACTTGAGTCTGCCCCTCACAGTCTCTCGGACCAGTTCGCAGGACGCCGGAGTAAGTGCCTCAAGCCAGCTTGTTGTGGCCACCTCATCGCTCGAAGTGGGCTTTAATGACGACCGCGTCGGGGCTATCGTGCAGCACAAATCGCCGCGCCGAGCATCGTCATTCGTCCAGCGCAAGGGTCGCGCGGGTCGAACTCGCCGGATGCGACCATGGACGGTGACGGTTTTGAGCGACTACGGTCGCGATCGCCTCACGTATCAGTCTTATGATCGCCTTTTCGACCCGATCGTGGATCCGCTGCAATTGCCCATTAAGAACGGTTACGTGAAGCGGATTCACGCCGGTTTCGCGTTTGTTGATTGGCTTGCAGTGCGCTCGGAGTCTCCTGGGTGGTGGTGGTGGACGATTAATGGACCAGGTCGAAATCGAAGTGATGAGACTCAACGGAGGCAACTCACAGCAGTCATTGAAAAGCTACTAGATCGGGACCCTGCGGAACTTGCATTGCTGAGGCGACATCTGCGTGGAGCACTCGATCTCGATGATGCAGACCTAGACGCTGTTCTATGGCAGCCGCCGCGCTCGCTGATGCTCGAAGTGCTTCCAACGCTCTCTCGTCGACTTGCGACAGGTTGGAAGACTGTAAACCCAAAGGGCCCAGCTGGGACAAGCGACGGCCTATCCGACAGCCCATACCCGCGCCCACTCCCAGAATTCCTGCCACCGAATTTGTTCAGCGACCTGAATTTGCCCGAGGTTAGTATCCGAGGCAATGAGATCGGGTCGGACGCTACATTGCTTGTTGAGCAGGCGTTGCGCCACCTTCCCCCTGGGCGAGTGACTCGAAGGTTTGCGCCTGGGTTTGCGGGTACCTATCACTGGGTGCCAGTACCGATTGACCAAACCACGCAATGCGAACTCCCGATCAGCGAGTTTGTCCCCCGCTCGCAAGCAGTCGCCGAGGTGACGGTGGAGATTAATGGAAGTTCCCACGAACTGACTGTGTACCGGCCCTGGGAGATTTCGGTAGCGAACGCTCCAACGTCGAAGCTTTCACAGGGTGGGGGCAACGTGCTTCCATCGTCAAACTCCAGATATGTATGGCATTCACAAATCATGCCGCAAGGTGCTCCTTTGAGCATCGAGGCGACTCACGATCCTGTGTGGAGCAAGTTTGTTGACCGCCTTGAGTTTTTTCTTCACGATCAACGATCACCGCTCACTGTGCGTCGCTTCGCGGCGGAAGCCGTTGCCGAACTCCGCCTGCGCGAACGAGGAGGGCACGGTACAGGTCCTGTCGATCACACGCTGCGTGTTCTGCTCCGTGATCCCGAAGATCCCAGTCGGTATGCGGCCGTCGGCTATGAGGCTGAAGTCGACGGCATGACTGTGTGCTTTCGAAGACTGGATCGCAGCGATATCGTCGATCGGGCTGAGAGCGCTTCATCGCTTCCGGTGTGGCGTACTGCATACGTCCGCGAACTCGTTCGTCAGGACCAAGAATTGCCGACCCAACCAGGTAGTTTCCTCCGAGATTGGCTGTTCGACCTCTACATGGCGACAGTCGTCAAAACGGCCATTGATCTGGAAATTCATGCCAGCGCGGCTAACCAGTTGCTGCGCTCCGATACCTACTTGGGAGAATTCGATCGATTGCTAAGGGGCTTCTTGCACCTCGAACGTCAGGCCGAGCGGCCGGAAGAAGCCTCGGACAGCGAGAGCGATCTTGGAGGAGACGCCGATGGCGGGGACGGGGGAAATGGCACATCCTCGATACGCGATAGCAGATTGCGTGACCGACTGCTCGGACTTCTTGCTGACGAGGCTATTCGAAGCCGGCTCAGCGACTTGTTTCAGGAGTGCTGGTCACCTGATACGACACAATGGGAAACCTGGTTGGACAGCGCGTTGAACACGACGTTAGCGGAGGCCGCCCGCTCTGCGGCACTTTCAACCGCCCCAGAACACGTCTCAGAGGAATCAGTCCTTCTTGATGTGGTGCGAGAGGAAACAGAAGGATCTGGGCAGGCGCACGAGGCATGGATCACTGAGTCATCGATCGGTGGGACGGGAGTCATCGAGGCCATTGCGGCGGAGTATGCCGCAGAGCCACGAGCATTTTTCCGCGCGCTTGAATTCGAACTACTGCCTGGAGAATTCGAATTGACCTCGCTTGATCTTGACACCACGGTGCGACTCGCCACAGTCGATGACGAACTGCGAGAGGCAGTCGCCGAGGCGCGAGACGCAAGGAGCCACGATGAGCGCGAAAGTCGCATGCGGGAATTGGCTTCGTGTCTCCAGTCTCGCGGAATCACGCCTGGCCACACACAGCTTGTGTCACTCAATCAGCGATTGCTTCGTCCCGGTCTGACCGACGACGCATACCTCCTGATCCACGGGCTCGTGACCCTTTGGCACGAAATCGAAGGCACGCATGGCATCGGGCTCGATCTTCGTGTCTTTTGCAGCGTCGTCGTCAACTCTGCCGAACTCGGTCCAGAGTTGACCGCCGGGACACTTGCACAGTTTCTTGAAGACCGCGCTGGTAACAGTCTCAGCCCAGCCGAGCGCGCCGGGGTACTCATGGGTTTGCTTTGGCCACGCGCTCACGAAGCCCGCCGCCATTCCTTGCAATCATGGTCACCGTTTCGGGAAGCGGGTTTCTGCGACCCTGCTCTGGTCCGAGAATTGCTGTTGACGGAGCGCGTGCAGGAGATCCATTTGGCCGAGCCAAACGCGCGGGAGGCGTCGATCGAGGCCCTAGCTCAGTCAGGAGTAATCCGGTTTCGTGCGGGCGCGGACGAACTTGGCGAGATGCAGACCCTCCTGTTTCGATTGGTTGGGGAAGCCGTGGATGTGGGATTTCTGCAACTCTATCCGAGCATCGAACAACTACGCCGCCAAGGGCGCGATTACGTGGCCACGATCGTGCTGCGAGGTGTGGTTTGACCAATTCCTATCCCCGCAGGGATATCGCCACACGGAGAACCCAGGATGTTCCGCGAGATGTGCTGCAGTCGCTCTTCGCTCTCGAATTGCTGGCACCAAGCAACCCACTTTGGATCATCTCTCCTTGGATCAGCGATGTGGAGCTGATCGACAACCACGGTGGGAGATTCTCTGCGATCGAGCCTGGTTGGCCGAACGCAAACATCAGGCTCCTCTCTGTCCTCAGCGCCATCACAGATCGGGGTGGAAGCATCGTCATCATCACTAACCATTCAAAACATAACGACGACATTGAACGTCGGATACACGCCCTTTTCGACCCGCAACTCAGGTTCATTCGCGATGAGCACGTGCACACGAAGGGCATAGTCGGCGAACGATTCATGGTCACGGGATCGATGAACCTAACCCATAGCGGCGTGTACAGGAATGACGAGCACTTGCAATACGACACCGATCCGACTCGAATCCACGAGTGGCGAGTCGATTTGCAGCAACACTGGGGTGGACAACTGTGATCGTTGCTAACCTCCCAGAACGCGATTTACTACTCAGTGAACTGACTCCGCTTCTCCGCTGGGATCCAGCCAGCGATGATACGAAGATTGACAGACTCAGGAAAATATACTCTTCAGTGGAAGATCCGCAGGTACCCGGAGCATTGATTCCACTAGTTCGCGACAGCCATATGGCTTTCGTCGCTGTTGCAGACACTCCCGCCGACTGGCGGCGCCTCGCTCCGCTCACGATGGCCGCAGTTGGCGTTACGCTCACGGACTTCGACGGGATACCGGCTGTCACGGATGACCAAGTCGGAATCCTTCTGACAGAGCACGGACTTGTGTACAAGTCGTTCAAGACCCGAGTTGGCGACCGCAAGGCTGCAGGGAAAGCCGTTGACGCGCTCCAGCGCCTCATCCACACGCTGCAGACGATGCCTGTGCCTCCCCGAGATCTTCCACGCAGTGCGCCACAGCTACTGCATGAGTTCGATGTCGCGTTACAAAGCGGCGACCGTGATACATCGTTTGATCGATTGCGGGAACTTGAACAGCGTCGAGTCGTTGACACATTAAATCTCCGTTTCCTTGCCGTCCGATGGCATGCGATGTTCCGAGAGTGGCAGCAATTGCTCGACGAGCACTGGTTCCTGGATCTTTGCCGGACGCGTAGACCTCCTAGAGTTACCGCCGCATTGCTGCGTGCAATCTTCGAAGTCCAACTCAACGGGGCGGAACTGCTGTCCAACCCGAGTGCATTGAGTGAACGATTCCAACAACGGGTCGGTAACGACGCAGCAGGCCTCTTCCGCGAGTTGTTGCCGGAACCAGATGCCAAGACGGCAATTATGTTCGCATTGGACGCTTCTGCCAAAGGCGACTACGAACGCATAGCGGCGTTAGTCCAAATCAATACCTATGATTGGGAGCCGTCGGAGCGGAGCGCGCTCGAAGCAGTGCTGGCGTTAGGAGAGTCGTCAAGCTCATCATCAGCAGTTACTGCTGAGCAGGCACCGATCCAAACCCTCCTCAGACTTGCCAACGGTCCACCGCTGACAGACGCCGAACGCATCGCCGTTCGGCAACTGATTGAAGAGGGTGGCGCGGCGCTCAATGTGGTCGAGTTAGGTACCGCTCTGGTGAGTGGGCAAGCCGATGTGTATCCAGCAGAGGAAGGTCCGTCCAGAAAATCCTCAGTTAAGTTCCAGGACGACTGGACGACGAGCAGCTGGGATGGTTGGTTCAGTGCTTTGCCAGGATTGAGTCACCGCAGAGCACGTGAACTAGCGGAGCGACTAGCGGACGAAGTGGATGTGCGAGCTACCTTGGAGTCTGACAAGGCTGTCGAGCACTTCGCAGAGGCGCTTGAAGTCGCTCTCTCAAATGACGAGGAATCGGCCGTTCAGGCGCTCCCGCACATTGTTCGTTGGCTTCAGTCAGATGCAGGGTGGCCGAACGCGGACTTTGCGTCGCTGTACAAGTCGCTCGTGACTTACCTTTTGATCTTCGATATGCATACAACAGGAAGTTTGGCATTGGCCTTGACTCTTTTCGAAGGATGGCTCTCGACGGGTCCCAGAGCATCTGACTACAGCGAGTTGCTTGCGGACATTCGAGGCGCCCTTGATGCACTGGCGTCGCAGAGTGCCATCAACCTCTTCATCGATCTAGCCGAGTGTCTTGTCTTCCACCCGGCGCCCGACAAGGCTGCCCAGCAGTTACTCTGGGAGAAGCTGGAGTTCCACTTGCACCGATTCCATTCGCGTATGACGATCTCGCAGGCTGTGGTGATGAACGAAATTTGCGAAGCGATGAGTGTTCCAGCATCGTTTGAGATACCTGCGCGGGAAATCGAGTCCCGCGATCCCCTTTCTTCTTGGGACGGCATGATCGGCATCTATTCGCTTCGCACAGCCATGAAGTCGCGCGTCGTAGACGCGCTTAGGCTACGGATGCCCAAGGCGAGGGTTGAGTGGCGTGAGGACCATGTGTCGTCGCCTCAACTACGTCAGTTTGCGGCGCGTGCTGATGTCATGGTCGTCGACTGGTCATCAGCAAAACATCCGGCGACAGAGGCGATATGCGAAGTCCTTAAGGGTGGCGGGCCTGTGTGGTTCAATGGAGGAGCGTCAAGTATGATCTCGAAAGTCTTCGACTCAATCTCAGCGAAGTTGGGCGTAGAAGACTCCCTATCATTGCCCGCATAGTGCCGCCAATCGCTTTTGTCGAGCCGTCGGTGTCAATGGAGAATGAAATCGGACAAGGGCCTGCTCGCATCGACTTTATCAAGTCGTAGATCAGGGCAAGGTAGATCCCGCTGAGGAAGATCACGTCCGGCTCTTCGTAGCGGGTGGCGATCCGTCGGAATTGCTCGAGCCGGCCGAAGAGGCGCTCAGATTCGTTGCGTTCACCGCTCGGGCAACTGTCGTTCGGAGTAGAGGGACCGTTGCGGACTTTGACAGTGCCCTGACAAGGAGGTCATACGGACACAGCGTATGAGCTTAGCTTTGGAAACTTTTGTGGATTCCGATCTCGCGCCGTCCGTTCTGGCTTCAAGACCTGATTGTCATAGCTCAGTGTCGCATGATCTCCTTTGCGACCTCCACACACAGCCATTTGAGAGCACAGTTGCCGACTCCTGTTCATTGGGAATGGTGAGCATGGAGTTTTCACCCGTCCTAGCCAAGGATCGCCAAGTCGGTCCAAATGGACCGAGTCGCTCAAGCCTTACGCTGTCCGAAACCTTCAGAGGAATCAATACCCGGGCCCGGGACATCGCCTGTTCAGCGACACGCAGAAAGTGATCGGCAGCCAGTTCGTCCTCGAACACGACCAGCAGCGTCGGCTGAACCCCATGGTCGTCGGTCGGGCGGGGGCTGCAGTAGTAGCGCAGATAGGGTGCGAGCCGGGCCGTCATGGTGGTTGGGCGGACGGCGCGCCGCTCCCACTCGAGGAACAGCGCCTCGGCTTGGCCCTCCCGCCGCACGACCGCGAACGCGTCGGGCTGGATTGAGCGGATGCTTCCGTCGTTGTGGCGGAAGTAGCGGGAGGCGCGGTGGGGCGGGTCGAGTTGCTCCAGCCGCCAGGAGTTGGCGCGGGATTGTTCGGCCAGGGCTGCGATGAACTCGTGTACGGATTCGGTGTGGTCGAGGTGGCGCAAGAGCTGGCGGCTGCGGGCGCCCGAGACGTTGCGCCAATCGAACGGCGCATTCGGGTCTCTTGGCTTGGTGCTCCAGCGTTGGCGGGCCGCGCCGACGGCGGCCCGGTCGCGGCGGGCGAGGTAGGCGATGCCGCGGTCGCTGAGCGCCAACCGTGAGCGTCCACCAAGCCGGTGTGTGGCTACCAGTTCGAGGTCAGCGAGCCAGCCGAGGAGTTGCGCGAGACGGGCGCGCTCCACGCCCAGCAGCGGCCCAAGCTGAGCGGGAGCGATCCAGGGCCAGTCGCCGATCAGCTCGAGCGTGCGCTTCTCAGCGGCCGTGAGCCGTGAGGTGAGCGGCCTGTTGGTTGCGCAGAGATCCGGCGCAAGCCGGCGCTTCGAGAGCGGGCGCTCGCGCGGCCACTCGCGCGCGGGGCCGGCATGGCCGAGCGCTTCTGGGAGGCTGAGCCGGGCCGAGCCTGAGGTCAGCCGCCAGATCGGATCGCCCGCACCGGCCTGGATCGCTTCGGCTTCCAGCGCCAGCGCGCAGAACACGGGCGCGCCCTGGAGCAGACGGCGCGCCTGCCTGAGCCTGATCTCGTCCGGCGCCAGCAGCAGCAGGAGGCCGGGCAGATCGCCCTCCCAGAGCCGGCGCAGGCGCTTGGCGAACGCCGTTCGTTCGGCCGTGAGTCCGCGCCGGATGATGCCGACGCTGCGGCCGTCGGGCAGCGTGATCGCCGCATCCAGCGGGTGGGCGCGGTACCAGCGGAAGCGGAGCGGATGCGCGACATCGGCCAGGGCGGAGGTTAGACGGTAGATGCTCGATCCGCCGTCCAGGCGCTCGAGCAGCAGGCGCCGCTCCTGTTGGGAGACGGGATATCGCCGGATCTGGTCCGCGAAGCTGGCGCCCTCGTCTCGCGCGAGCCGGCGCAGCCCCTGCCTGGTGAGATAGAACCGCGTGGTGCGCGGCGTCGATGAGGTGGAGTGAGGCAGCGAGCCGACCAACCCCTCGCGCTGCAGCACGTGCAGCGTGGGATAGACGGCGCCGCGCGACCAGCCCGAGACGGCGACCAGTTCGAGCCGGTCGAGGAACGGCAGTTCGGCTAGCCGCCGCATCAGCTCGGTTCGGCAGCGCGAGCGGCTCATCCGGCGTCCCCCTGCCTTCTGCTGCGCTGTTTCGAGCGCCTGGGTTTGGCCATCTGCGGGCCCGGCGGCGGCGCATCGGCGTCGGCCTCGCGCAGCTCCTCTAGCCCCTGCTGGTAGGCGGCCAACCGGCGCTGGCGTTCGGCATGCTGCGCCTCGATCGTTTCCGTTGGCGTGACGTAGGCGGAGGCCGCAGCGCGGATCCGGGCGGCGCGCTCGGGGTCGCCGAACTGGGGCTTGCGCACGGTCATCGAGAAGGCCGGCAGGCGCTCGGCGCCGACCGAAGCGCGGAGGTAGCAGTGGTGCACCGGCTGACCGACGATGTCGTCCTCGGCGAGCCGCTCGCGGCCCAGTTCCCAGACCAGTTCGCGCGCGTCGCGGCCCGAGACCTGGAAGGCGGCCAGGCAGCCGACGTTGGCCAGCAGCGTGTCGCGCATGGTGGGGGAAAGATCGTCGAGCTTGCGCAGGCTCTGCGTGGCGAGCACGAACGAGGCGCCGTACTTGCCCAGTTCGGAGAGCATCGACTCGAACTCGACGCCGGGGATGGTCTGCATCTCATCGACCACGACCAACGCGCCGCGGCGCTGATCGTGGGGCAGCCGCTCCTGCTCGCGGATGGCCGAATCGACCAGGTTGAGCAGCGATGCGCCGACCAGCGCGGCCACGTCGCGGCCGACCGTGCCCTGGGCGGTCGAGACGAGCAGGATGCCGCCCTCGAGGATCGTCCGCCTGAGGTCGATCGTGGAACGCGATTGCCCCAGGATCGCCCGCGCCCGCAGCGAAGACGCGTAGTAGGTCAGCCGGGTCTGGACCGGGGCCAGCGCCTCGGCCCGGTACTCCCGGCGCCAGCCGCCGAAGTCTCGCGCCCACCACTCGAGCAGGTACGGATCGCGCAGCCGGGCCAGCACCGGAGCGCGGAACTTCTCATCGCTGAGTAGCCGCAGTCCGTCCAGGATCGTGTACTGATCCTCGGCCTCGACCTGGGGATGACTGTTGGCCTCGTGCAGGGTCTTGACGGTCTGTTCGAGGATCGACTGCATCCTCGGCCCCCACTGCTCCCACAGACCGCGGGCGACGCGGACGACGGAGTCGGCGGTCCGGTCACGGTCCGCGAAGATGCGGGTGTCGAGCACGTTGATGCCCGGCGCGCCGCGTTCGTCGGCCAGGTCGATCAGCCGCACGTCGTCGGCCAGCGACTCCGGCACCTGTTCTAAGAGCGAGGCGACGAGGTCGGCGTGCGGATCGATCACGACGATCGCATCGCCGTCGCGTCCGGCTGCCTTCTCCCCGAGCTTGTGCGCGACGATGTGACGCATCAGGGTCGACTTGCCCATCCGCGTGCGAGCTACGTAGAGGTGGTGGCGGCGCAAGAGGTCGTCGGGGAAGTAGATCTTGCGCGGCTGGTCGGCGGTCGTCTCGCCCACATAGGCTCCCTCCCCCAGCGCACGCGCGGGCGGCGGCAAAGCCTTCGATCCGGCGCGCTCGACCTCGTGCGTCTCGTCGGAGGCGCCGGGCGGATGCCAGAGCGCGGCGACCTCGCGCACGCCGAGTACGCTGCGCCGTGCGAACAGACCGGCCGGACGCGGCTGCAGCGATACCGGTCCCGGTTCGAACGGACGCAGCTTGCCGGCCGTGAACCGGGCGCCGCCGGGATGGTCGTAGTGGCGGTAAGCGGCGGCGGCCTGCTCCAGCAGTTCCGCCGCCCGTTCGGGTTCGGCGGTTCGAGGCAGGATCGACGCGAGTTCCAGTTCGCCCGCGAACGCGACCCGCGAGACTTTCTCCTTGATCAGTTGCGGGTCGAAGTAGCGGTCGCGCGACTGCTTCCAGCGCCGCCAGACCCAGCTCCCGCCGACCAGCGCGACGGCAGCCCCGGCGCAGAGCCCGACCAGATTCCAGATCTCGCCGGCCTGGAGCCAGGTGTAGCCCTGGAAGGCGGCCAGCCCGAGCAGGCCGAGCACGCTCAGCGCCAGCGGGTCAACACCCTCCGTCGTTGGCCGCTGAGCATTGGACGGCGCCCGTTCCGGCTGGCCGGGACGTTCCTGCGCCTTGTCCTGGTATGCGTGCGACCAGTCGGGACCAAGCGAACGCAGCAGCAGCCTGGCCACGACCCGCTCGCCCGGTTTGAGCCCGGTCAGCGCGCCCAAGGGCGCGAGCAGCGGATCGGAGCCGGGGTCGAGCACGTCGTCGTCGCGGAACACGCGCAGGGGCACGTAGTCGGGGCCCGAAGAGCGCAGCGTCATGCGCCAGCCCTGTTCGCCCTCCGAGATCCGCAGCGGGTCGTCGGCCGGGTCGAGTTCACGGATCCGGGCCTGGGGGTAGTGGACGCCGATCTGGCCGCGCACCACTTCGCCGTCAAGGCAGCGCGCCATCAGGGATACGCCTTCGTGGTCGCCGGCCAGTTCCAGCGAGAACGGTTCGGGCACGGCGATCGACTGGAGCAGGTTCTCGACCCCGACCAGTGTGCGCTCGCCCGTGCGTGGCGGAGTGACCGCCAACAACACTGGCCCGGAGGCCTGGGCGCGGCGGCCGAACGATGTGAATGGGTTGAGTCTCATGGTGTGTTTGCTTTCAGTTGGTGGTTCTGGGATTGGTGGAACGGGCCGCTCAGTGGCGGCCAGGCCGCCACTCGATCAGTTCGGTCTCCTCAGGCGTCGCCTCGATCCGGATCGGGAAGCGCTCGCCCTTAGCCAGGAGCAGCCCGTCGCCGCGCGGGCAGGAGACCAGCCAGCGCTGCAGGTCCTCAGGCAGGTCGAACGCGTCGGCGACCGTGGAGATGGCAGCCGCGTCCTGCTGCAGCAAGAGCTTGAACGCGGCGTTCTGCAGGAGCGCCCGACCGGAGTGGCCGGTGATCGTGCGCGAGTGGTCCTCGGAGAGCAGGTCCTGCACGTCCTGGGTGATGAACTGCAGGCCGAGTTGGTGTTTGCGGGCCCGCTTGGCCATCGAGACCATGAACGCGGCGCCCTCGGGGTGCTGCATGATCGACCAGACCTCGTCCACAACCAGCAGGCGCGGCCTGGGGTCGCGGGCGGCCGACGCCCAGACCGTCTCGGTGCAGACCATGGCCGCCGCCGGCCGCAGTTCCGGTTCCAGCAAGCGCAGGTCGAAGACCGTGACCAGCGCCTCGTTGTGCAACAGGTCGTCGCCCTCATCCGAGAGCAGGTGCCTGAGGCTGCCCGTCGCGAACGGGCGCAACAGCTTGGCCAGGCCCTCGGGATCGTTCTCCTCCAGGAACGAATAGAAGTCGCGGAACCCGGTCCGCTCTCGCGGCTCGGCGTAGTAACCGGCCAGGGCGTGATCCAGCGCCGCGCGGCGTTCGGCGCCCAGCCGCTCGCCCACCATCACCTCGATCAAGCGGCGCAAGGAACCGATCCGCTGGAGCAGTTCCTCGGGATCCGATTGATCGAGCACGAACGGGTTCATGCCCTGTCCGGCAACGCCGGGCGAGAGCACCCGGCCGCCGGCCGAGCGGGCCATGTCGGCGTACTCGCCCTCGGGGTCGATCACATAGGCGACGACGCCGCGGCAGATGCCGCGCAAGACGCCCAGCTTGGTCGCGAACGACTTGCCCGAGCCCGAGCGCGCCAGCACCGCCGTATTGGCGTTAAGATGCGTCCCGTCCCAGGGGTCGTACACGATCGGGGCGCAGGCGCGCATGTCGATGCCGTAGAGCGCGCCCGAGCGCGTGTCGAGGTCGGGCGGCGAGAACGGGAAGCAGCGCGCGACCGACGAGGTGTCCAGCGTGCGCCAGGCGGCGACCGCGTTGAGCGCCAGCGGCTGGGTCGAGAGCAGACCTTCGCGCTGGCGGAAGGGCAGCGGATCGAGCTTGCCCAGGGCCGCGGCGAAGTGAGCCGAGGCGCGCTGGGTCAGCTCGGTCAGCGTCTCCGGGTCGTCGGCGTGCAGGGTCAGTGAGAGCGAGACATGGAACAGCCGTTCGCGCCCGCGCTGGACGTCGTCCCTGAGCCGGCTCACGTCCTCCAGCGCGATCTCCGCTTCGGGCGAGAGCGACTTGCCGCGCCGGAACGAGAGCGAGCGGGCCGACTCGAACCGGACCTTCTGCCATTCCAGCTGCCGCGCCGCCTGCTCCGAAGGGATCGGCCCCAGGTGCAGGGCGATGTCCATCGGCGCGCCGGTCGCCATCAACTGCTGCAGGAACCCGGGCGCCAGCGAGCGCGGCCACTTGGTCAGGTGCAGCGAGCGGGCCCAGCGGTCGTTCAGGCGACCTGCCAGCCGGACATCACGTTGGTTGACCTCGACCTCGACCGGCTCATCGCGGCCGCCACGCGCCGGCGAGCCGCCCAGCGCCGCGGCGATCATGAGGCGCTCGAGTGTCTCGCCTTCGAGCGGGTGGATCGTGAGACCCGAGCGCGAGAGCAATCCGCGCAGTTCCAGCGCGTGTTCCTGCTCCGTGACGGCGTAGAAGCGCCGGTCGAGGATGCCCTCACGCGACTCCAGCTCAGAGAGCAGCCGGCGTTGCGACTCGGCTGCCTCCTTAGTCTGCTGCGGCAGGTCATCGGGTTGCGCTTGCTCTAACTCGTTCCGCATCCGCTCCAGGTCGGGCGGGTGCTGGCGAACCAAGAGCTGCAAGGGAAAGTCGCAGGCGTTGAGCATGCCCGCGAACGTGCCCAGCTTGGGCGCGTCCAGTTCGAGCCCCATCAGCTCGGTCACACAGAGCTGGACCCCGTCCAGGCGGACCGGGCCGTCCGGCTCGAGGTGCGAGAGCATGAAGCAGAGCGGGAGCTGGGGCAGCGGCGGAGGTTCGCCCTCCGCCGCAGGTTGCGACACGGCGACGGCGCCGGGAATGGGTGACGCCGCCGGCCGGCCGGGAGATTGCAGAGTGGGAAACAGTCGTCTCATGTCATTGGACTCCTTAGATCACTGGTTAGATCCCTGGGACAGGGATGGGGATGACGCCGTTCGAGATCAACGCCGCCAAGCCCTTGGCCGAGAGCGCCAGCGCCAGCCCCGCGATAGTCAGGAAGACGGCCGAGCGGGCCCGCCGGCCGCGCTCGTCGGCGCCGTCGGCCATCAGCAGGAAGCCGGCCCAGACCAGACCGAACAGGGCCAAGCCCGAGGCGGCGTAGGCGACCGCGGTCAGCGCGGCGTCGAACGCGTCGAGCATCGCCTCCTGCTCGGCCTCTGCCGGCGCGGCGGCGCTGACCAGCAGGGCCGCCGCGCCGAGCGCGATGATGGTTGCGAATCGTCTCATGGCGCTACTCCCAACCGAGCATGGCGAACAGGTCGGCGAGGTCGGGCTCCGAGACGCGGGTCTGGACCGAGCGCGGGCGATCCTCACGCTCTGGCACGACCAGGGCGCGGTAGCCCTCGTCCGCGGCGATCGCGGAACGCATTGCCAGTCGTTCGCTCCTGGTCTGGGTCAACGTCGGCCGCGGGACCAGCTCGGCTCGCACGTGCTCCTGGTGCACGATCTCCAAGGTCACGTCCTTCTGCACCTGGGCCGAAGGGATCGAGAGATAGGCCGAGAGCGTGTGCGAGGATGTGTTGCCCTCCCCATCGGTCCAGCTGACCGTCTCAGAGACGGTCTGACCGGTACCGGGACGCGTCAGCGTGACGGTCTCGGTGCGCCGCTCGACCCGGCGCGGATGGTGGATCAGCCGGACCAGGTCCGGCAGCGCGATCCGCAGGTCGGCGCTCAGCGCCGCCGCGATCTCGACTGCCTGGATCCCGGCTTCAGCCGTCTGCGCCAGCGTGAACCGCGTCTCGCCGCCTGGGGCGAACGCCGCGCTGGTCTCGCGGTCAGCGACTGTCACGGTCAAGCTTCCCGAGACCC
>Ga0209754_1001954_pt1 | contig 18029 bp, 20 predicted proteins | sample MesohylBB_FD_187295 | JGI IMG/M metagenome (GOLD analysis project Ga0209754, IMG submission 187295) | Host-associated microbial community of the marine sponge Aplysina aerophoba from Gulf of Piran - sponge mesohyl, lysed by bead beating... | ecosystem: Host-associated > Porifera > Sponge >... | reverse complement strand
CGGCCTGCGAGGTAACGACCGAGCAGCCGCGCCGTGACCGAGACCCAGCAAACCAGGCCGGTGTCGCCGCCTTTGGAGACGACCCGTGCCCACCGCTGGGACCGGTCAAGGTCCTCCACGTCTAGGGCCAGCACCTCCGACGCTCTGGCAGCGGTCTCGTACACCATCCTCCACAGGGTTTCTCCCGCAACGCAGCCCTCCGTGTGTTCACGTCGAGGCCGCCGCGTTGCTCACCCGCTACAAGGTCCGTACGGCTAGTGCGATGTGGGATAGCCTTTCGTGTGAAAGACGGAGATACGCGAGTCCCAGCCGTTCACCGATTCGGTGGTGGTCGCCCTCGCTGGTGAGGCCTCCGGAGCGTCGACCGCGGACCCGTCGGGGTTAGCCGCTCTCGAGGTAGCCGCCGGGTTGTAGACCCGCGGCTTCGCCGCCACGGTCGAACCCGCGGATCCCCAGCTGGTAGTAGGGCCGGCCGTGCGTGCCCTGATCGTCGGTAACCTGACACAGGCGCGGCGAGTCGGTCCACCTGATCGACGTCGATCGTGGGACCGTGCGGCTTATCCCCGCCGAGTCGTGGGACGAATCCGGGCGGTGCTACGGGGTCGGGAGGTTCGGGCCGTCCGGGAACGCCACCCACTACGCACCCGCCGGCGCCGGGCGCCCTTGTGCTGAACATCGCCCAGGACGGGGGGCAGGGTGACGATTGTGGCCCACTCCGATCTCTCAAGGCGGATATCCGGGGCGCCAGAGGGGGGACAGTGCTGACCGAAACCACCGCCGCCGGGTGGGCGAAGGCCGGGCACCCCCGCCAGATCAGAGCCACTGCTGATCGCCAACACCACCCCCCGCCCGTGCCGCCACCCTCCGCGGCGACGCCTAAGACGCGGTGCTCGCCGCCTTCGAGGTACCGCCCTACCTCGCGAGAGTGTCTACCACCCAGGAGCAGCGCGAGGCGCTCCGCCGGTACCTCACCACCGGACTCGAACCTCTCAACCACCTGGACGCCGCCGAAATCGCCGACAAGGCGGACACGCCGGGTCTCCGGGTCGCCTTCACCGGCACCCACGCCCACGACCTCACCGGACACGCCGCCTCCTTCGCGAAGCTGGTCCAAGGCAGCATGGACGTGAACAAGGCGCTAGCCGTCTCCGGGCTCATGGTGGACGCCGCCGCGTAACGCTTTGACCCGGGAGGAAGAAGCGGCGATTCTCGCCGCCGGGCTGACACCTCACACCGAGCGCTGGACCGGCGAATCACGGCTCCCCAAGGTCGCCCGTCGGCTAGGCCGAACAGAGGTGGGCGGACCGGTCACGGCTCAGCCGGCTCATACGCAAAATGCGGCCAGTGGACCACCAAGGCTCTCTGGACCGAAGCCGAGGACAACGTGATCCGTGCAACGGCCCACCAGAAGAAGCCGGGTGGAGTTGCCGCGCTTTTCTGGACACTTCGCGATTAGTTATCCACAGGGTGGTTGGGGCTCCTTTCGTAGTCTACGGGTGAGTGGTATCCGATGGCGGAGTGCCGCCGTCGGGGGTTGTAGAACCCTTCGATGTAGTCGAAGACGGCGGAGCGGGCCTGGTTCCGGTTGGCGAAGTTGGTCCGGTCGAGGAGTTCGGTCTCGAGGGTGGCGAAGAACGACTCGGCTACGGCGTTGTCATACGCGTCGCCTCGGCTGGAGGACCCCAGCCGAGGCCCTAAGCGAGCACCTAGACTCCCTCAAACAAGGCAGCGTTGCGACGACCCCTTGAACCTGGTTTGGCTTCCGCGGTCTGAGTGGTGGATGACCCGGTCGGGTGTGCGCTGTGCGAGGGCCATGTCCAGGGCGTCGTTGAGTTTCCCACCACCCTCCTAGGAAGCAGCCTCAACGTTCGCCCTCACGGCTAACGAGAGTCTCGAAACCGCAACAGACGGACACAGGAAGCGCTGAAGCATGTGGTTTAACGGTTGGTCGCTTGACGGCCATGATCTGGTTTTACGACGCTACTCGGCGACTAGGTCTGCTCCAGGACGCTTTCGCATCGTATATGACCACTACAAGTATCCTGCAACCGACCTGTTAGAATCAGCCTCAGTTGTTTACACCGTAGAAGGAACCGCAATACCATGCACGCGCCAGATGGCTTCTTGAACGCCGGTACTGCGGTAGCTACCGGAGCGGTCAGCCTAGGTGTACTCGCCGCCACGCTGCGGAACCTCGGGACCAGCCTGAAGGAACGGCAGGCGCCACTTGCCGGAATCGTAGCCGCCTTCGTTTTCGCCGCTCAGATGTTCAACTTTCCGGTGGCGGCAGGCACGTCGGGGCATCTCCTGGGCGGGGCTCTGGCTGCGGTGCTACTGGGTCCTGCGTTGGGATCGGTGGTGGTAACCGTCGTGGTTGTGGTGCAGGCGTTGATCTTCGCCGACGGCGGACTCACAGCCTTGGGCTACAACATCATCAATATGGCGCTGGTTACGGCATTCGGCGGTTACGGTGCATACTCTTTGTTCCGTAAGGTGCTGCCGGCGAACCGAGGCGGCGTTATCGGCGCCACCGGCTTAGCGGCCGGACTCTCCGTCGTCCTGTCGGCCATGGCCTTTTCGCTGGAGTGGCTGTTCGGTGCCACCGCTCCCGTCCCCTTCGACAAGGTGTTCGGTGCCATGGTGTCGTTTCACGTGCTGATCGGGGTTGGAGAAGGTGTGATCAGCGCTCTCGCCGTAAGCGCAGTGCTCGCGGCCAGGCCGGACCTGGTCTACGGCGCTCGAGATATCTCGGTGAGCTTCAAGAGAGGAGCCGGACGGGTTTCCCGGCGAGTGTTCGTCATTGCCGCACTGGTAGTCACGCTTGTTGTTGCGGCCGTGGTGAGCCAGTTCGCCGTCGATTCCCCGGATGGTTTGGAGCGGGTAGCAGAGGACACCGGGATACTGGGCGAAGCCAATCCCTTGGAGGGAAGTGTCTTTTCAGATTACGCAGTGGCCGGCCTCGAGAACCCGACGCTGAGCCTGGCCATCGCCGGGATTGTGGGAACCTTGGTTGTCCTGTCGGTGGGTTGGGGCTTGATCGTGGCCTTGCGACGCCGGAAAGACAAGACAGTCTGAACGGTGGTTGCCGCAGACGCGAGAGCCCTATACGTCCACGGTCACAGTGTGGTGCATCGCCTGGCGCCCGAGGCAAAGGTGGCCGCTACGTTCCTGTTCGTACTGTGCGCGGCGCTGACTCCCCGCACCGCAATTTGGGCGTTCGGGGTTTACGGGACGTTGCTAGCAGTAGTCGTCATGGTTGCGGGGATCCCGTTGCGCTTTCTTATTGCGCGGCTCGTCGTCGTCCTCCCATTCGTACTCTTCGCATTCCTAGTCCCCATCATCGGGGAGGGTGAACGCGTCCAAGTTCTGGGCATTCCGCTCTCGCTCGAAGGGTTATGGGCGATGTGGGGCATCCTTGCCAAGGCGGGAGTGGGTGCGACCTCCAGTATCCTTCTGGCCGGTACCACCGAGGTGCCTGATCTGCTGAAGGGCCTGACCCGCTTGCGCGTCCCGCCCGTGTTCGTCTCGATCACGTCGTTCATGGTCCGCTACATGGAGTTGATGGCCGATTCATTGGGTCGGATGCGGACTGCCATGGTTGCACGAGGGTATGACCCCCGCTGGCTATGGCAGGCCAAGCCGATCGCATCCTCCGCCGGTGCGTTGTTCGTCCGCTCCTACGAGCGGGGCGAGAGGATCCATGCGGCGATGCTGTCCAGGGGGTATACGGGTGTGATGCCTGACCTGACTGGGAAGCCGGCCTCGGTGTCGGATTGGCTCAAGGCGGCCCCCATTCCCCTGCTGGGGCTGATCACAGTCACGATTGCCCTGGTGACGCAATGACGCTGGCCGTGGAGGTGAAGGGGCTGAGATTCACCTATCCGGGTGGACGCCAGGCGTTGTCGGGAGTGGATCTCGAGGTTGAAACCGGGGAACGGCTGGCGGTTCTCGGTCCGAATGGGGCGGGGAAGAGCACCCTGATGCTGCATCTCAACGGCATCCACACTCCTGCAGCGGGAACCATCTGGGTCGGGGGGATGGAACTCGGACCATCAACCGTGGGCGAGATCCGCCGCCGTGTGGGTTTGGTGTTCCAGGACACCAACGACCAGCTGTTCATGCCGACTGTGGCTGAGGACGTTGCCTTCGGACCGGCGAATCTCGGGTTGCGTGGCCACGAGCTAGAGGAGCGGGTGGAGGAAGCCTTGGCGCGGGTGTCAGCTGCTGATACTGCTCACCGGGCGCCCCATCACCTGAGCGGAGGGGAAAAGCGCAGGGTCTCGATAGCCACGGTGCTGGCCATGTATCCCGACGTGCTCGTGCTGGATGAGCCGGCCGTGGGTCTCGATCCAGCCGGTCGCAGAGACCTGATCACCACGCTTGCCGGTTTGGATGTGACCCAGTTGATCGTGACACATGATCTCCCGCTTGCCCTGGAACTCTGTGAGCGAGCGGTGATCATGGATGGGGGGCGGGTAGTGGCCGGCGGACCCACCCGCCGGCTGGTGTCCGACGCCCATCTCTTGGGTCGCCATTCCTTGGAGATGCCATTCGAATTCAGGTTGGTGGAAGAGCAGCAGGCACGGGAGCGCTTGCTTGGCCTGGTCCGGGCCAGCCGAGCGTTCTACGCGGGCGACCCTTCGCCCGCCGAGCTGGAGGCGGCACTCACAGCCCTGTGGGTTCCACTGGCGGGACGGGTGATGGAAGCTGAACTCTCGGCGCAGACGGAGGTAGAGCGAGCCGAGGTTCGCAAGTGGTCCCTACTCGTGGAGGCGCTCCAGTCCGCAGCGGAAAAGGCAGGCGCGGTCAAGCCAGGACTCCTGGCCAGAGCATCTGACGGATAGATCGGCCCCCGCGTAGTAGTGGAGCAGCGGCAAGCGACCGGAGAACGGAGGTTGATCCGTTTCGGATGGACCTACATCCCACGCTGCAGTACGGATCGATCCCCGGCCCACCACACTTCTTGGACCTCCGGGAGGTGAGAAACGCCAGACTGTCCGGGGCTAGAATCCGGTCGGAACCACTCCTAGTTGTTCACGAGCTTCATCGAGCACCTGCAACACAAGTTTGGACATCGACAGAGGGTGCATCGGCGACTCGGTCAAACCGTCCGAGATATGTCGAGCGGCCCAGACCGCCTGTCGGCACAGTCCATCCTCGGCCGTGAGAAGGCCTGATCGATCGACGTACTCGGCGACGAGTTCGTTCCTATGATCATACAGCGCCAAGTCACCAGGAGCCGGGTGGCGCGAAGGGATCAGAACCCGGCCACGGGAACCGTTTACGCTTGCCTCCCCAGGGCCAAATGTATAGAGACTGCAACTCGTAATCGCATGTTGGCCACTCTTGTTGGTCAAGACAGCTATGGATTGACCATCGACACCTGTTGGAGTAAGTTCTCCGACGCATTGAACACGCGTCGGCGATCCCATGACGAAAACGGCGAACCAGACTGAATAGACCCCAATGTCCAACAGAGCTCCACCCCCAAGTGCAGGATCATATATTCGGCTCGAGTGATCTACGGGAAAGATTGCCCCTAAATCCGCAGTTACCATGCGTATATACCCGAGCTCATTCTCTTCTAGAAGCTTCTTCAACACCCTCGTCCTCGGATGAAAGCGTGTATGCATGGCCTCCATCACAAACCTGTTGTGGTTCCTTGCTGAATCGATAATCACTTGTGCCTCTAGCGCTGAAGTTGCCAGTGGCTTCTCGACCAGCACATGCTTACCAGCTTCAAGTGAGGCCACCGCCATATCTTTATGAAAACTATGCGGCGATGCGATGTAGACAATGTCAACACTATCGTCGCCGAGCAACTCTTCATAAGAACCGTACGCACGGGGAATCGAGAATCGCTGGCCAAAACTCTTAGCCCTCTCACGCGATCGTGAACCTACTGCAGCGACTTCTTGGTCGGTGTGACGCTTCAACGACCTAACGAACTTATTGGCTATGACTCCCGGTGCCAGTATTCCCCAGCGCAGTACCGGGCCGCCACGAAGAGGGACGGGATCAGGGTCGGGCAAGAGCTTCATATGACTACCCCCGGCGTCGGCCGAGCGGGCAAGGCCAAGCAGGGGTCCGCCTCGAGGTGGCTTATCTTCTCGCACACCGGAGCTACACGCTCAATGACTTCCCGGGCGATGGCTTGCTGCGTCGTGCGTAACCGATCAGACTTGCCCCGGACCACCGGCTCTAGGAGGAACTGGGCGGCGTATTCCTTCTCCGGCGGGGATGCGGTGGCACACCTGTCAACCACGGACGTATCCCGGTCGGTCGGTTCCGGCTGGATGAACCGGCGGTCCTCGCGCGTCTCCCCTGAGCCTCACAGCAGGTCGCTGAGATCGTCTTCGAGGTTCGTGAAATCAATATGGCCCTTGTCCTGGCACACGGCGATGTTGAGGAACTGCAGCGGGGCGTCGGTATGGTTGATGATCCCGTGCGAACCTCCGATTCGATTGGGGATGCAGTCACCTCTGGTCACATCGCCTACCTCACCATCGACCTTCATGCGCCCCCTACCGCCGATGATCACATAGCACTCCTGGATGGTGTCGTGACGGTGATAGCCGACCGAGGTGCGGGGAGGCAGGAACGCGTGGTCGACGAAACCCCAATTCGTCGTGAACAAGTCTTGGCCGAAGATCCGTCGGAATCGGATTTCCCCCAAGCCGAGATGGGCGCACCCGGGCGAAAGCAGAGCCGGATCGATGTGCTGGACAAGATCGAACTCACCGACACTGCGCTCCCGGCCACCTAGATCATCCCCTAGCTGGACAGCGTCGAACGGTCCGTCCTGCGGAGCCACGCCGATGCGGACGAAGTTGGTCGACCGGCTGGTGTGATTGAGGACACCGTGGGCGTCGCCGGCCCGGCACAGAGCGATCGAGGGCGGCTCGACAACTCCGATGTGCTCGTTGTGTGCCACTGTCAGCGGACCGTCGAGCACCACCAGACACTCCTCGGACCGCTCGTGGCGATGGAGGCCGATACCGGCCCCGGGCCCGAGGCGACCCGACTTTATGAACGCGAACGAGGTTTCGAAGTCCGATGGGCCCAACACGTCGAGCGTCTCTACCTCGCCGGCGCCTCCGTTCACCCGTCGAGTAGTGAACGAACCGGTTTCGTAGTTGCGGATTCGCATGATCTGTCCTTAGGTGAGGGTGGCTTGAACCCGTCGCCGCCTCTCGGCGGAGCCAAACTCGCGCTCACCTCGAATTACTGGCAGTTGCCTGAAGGAGTGGCGGGCCAGGACGGCAGTCAGAAACCCGGTCAGGGTCACCAACCGCATGCATGTCGATCCTCCTCCCAGCCTGGTTCCGTTTAGGGGCGGTGACCTCAAGGAGACCTCCCCTCCAAAGGTAGTCCTACGGGGTACTTGGTGCCCGCTCCAACCACACCTCCGCCTACTACTAGGAGAGTGCTGAGCAATCCACCAGCGGCCTGCCAACCGCTGGCATTCTTCCTGGGCTGGCGGGCGGAAGGCCCGAGCAATCGTCATTGTTCAGCACCCTCCTAGAGCCGTCCCGGTGGCGGCTGCAATAGTTCCAGGACGATCTGATCTGGATCGTGGAAGTAGACCGCGTAACCGCCTTCGTTGACACCGGCCGTTATCCGGTTCGGCTCTGAGAAGAACGACACGCCCGCAGCGCTTAGCCGCTCGTACCATCCGTGAATGTCGTTGACCGTCATCGCAAGGTGGCCGGCGCCCGGATTGGCAATATTGACGTCGCCTCGCTGTCCCCGCGGTGTCACGTACTGCACCAGTTCGAGGTCGTGCGTGGAGAGGTGACGCGGCTGGCCGGGCACGGCTAACTGGGCAACAACGATCCGAGCGTCCGGATAGCCGACCAAACGTCTTGTGTACGGGTTGTCCTGGACCTGGCGATGCACCAGTTCGAACGACAGCAATCCAACGTAGAACTCGAGGGACCGATCCATGTCGGAGACGGTAAAGCTGAAATGCCATACACCGTGCATGGTTCCGATCCATGCCGTCATCCGGCGCACCTGTCGAACGAACGGAGGTCGGCCTGCGTGGCGCCGGACGCTCCCGGTCGAGCGGCGGTGCCCAGACCGGCGGTCACCTTCGCAGCGTCGATCAGGTTGGTGTCGTTGGATGGGAGCCTGCGCTCGGCGTTCAATCCACCTCCTCGCGGTGACGCCGAAGACACTCCGCCAACGGGGAAGCGTGGTGATCCCCGTGACCTACGGAGCTTGCCGCCTCGGCGACCCCGACGTTGACTCTAGCCAGCGCCATATCCGTCTCCAACATGTTGGTACGCCAGGTCTCTACGAACTCGACTCGATCCATCCAACCTGCCACACATCGAGGAAGTCACCTCTCGGATCACCAACCAGCTATCACCCGGATGCAGAATCACAACAGGGCTGGCTTGTCGCAACCGGTCTGTAGCCAACCGCCCGAGGCATCGTTGCCAGGGCCGGGCAGACTCAGTTTCTCGACTATTTCGACTACATGCAGGGCCACATCGGCCGCTGCACGTGGAGTTCTCCCTTGGCGTATGGCCTGCGCCATGTCCGCAACTCCGACTCCGCGTCGATTGACACCTCGGCCATCGGGACTGTGCTCCTCGGACATCCATCTCCACGAGCCCTCACCATGCCGACGCCAGCGAACACCAGCCGAAAAGGTATCGGGATTCGGAAAGCACAACACCCCTTGGGTACCGAACACCTTCAGAACCGGAACCTCCCCTGAAGGTGTGCCACCCCAGCGTAGCGTTAGATCACACAGAACATCGTCCTTGAACCTCAGGCTGCCGGACGCAAAGATCGGACGCTGATCTGAGGGCGTCGGGACGCGACACAGCCGCGACATCCACGCCACCGACGTGACGGGTCCAAACAGGTTGATCAGAGCAGAAAGGTAATACGGTGCCATATTGAATAGGGGTATCGCTCCGGTACGGTGTCGATTTAGTACGGGTAACGGCCGCAACATGGAGGCAGACGCGGAGAGGGGATTACCGATCACACCCCTTTCCAACGCACGGCGGGCGGTTTGGAACCCGACACCCAGAACTGTGTCCGGTGCACAACCGATGCTCAGACCCATGCGCTCCGCGGTTGCCAGTAATACAGAACCCTTCTCTGCGCTCAGGGCGAGAGGCTTCTCGCTGTAGAGGTGCTTGCCAGCTTCTAGAATACGCAAACTTGTATCGAAATGCGCCGGGATAGGCGTGAGATTCACGATCAGGTCTATCCCCTTGTCATTGAGAATCTCCTCACCTGGAAACACCTTCGGGATGTGATGGACTTGAGCCAGCCGTTCGGCCCCTACATGATCTAAGTCACCAACACCGACCAGTTCGATCTGATCACTAGCTAGCAGGTTCGGTAAGTACTGCCCTGCGACCTCTCCGGCACCGAGAAGACCAACCTGTATCGGTCGTGTTCCCACGATGGGTTCCTCCTTCAGAAGGTCGGCCTCACCCCCGCGTACAACTTGTACTCGACACCCACCACGTATGAGGGAGCACATTCTCTACATGCTCTGGTTGTATCAGACATGATACTCGCTTGACTACGCGGTTGTCCGCTGTCTTGACTATCTTCCGCGTCATTTCATCGCTCCTATTCGGAGACCCTCTGTGAGCTTCCTCTCAGTAAAGGTATACAGGACGAGTATAGGGACTATCGTCAGGACGAGGGAAGCGAAGAGGGCGCCATAGTCGGAACCATACTGGCCTCGGAATTGTGTCAGACCAACGGGGAGTGTTCGACTGTCCGGGCTTAGCAATAGGACTTGCCCAAGTCCGAGTTCATTCCAAATGAAGATCACCTGAACCAGACCAACAGCAATCACACCTCCCCACGAGAGAGGCCACACAATACGTAGGAAGGCCGTCAACTCACTCGAGCCGTCAATCTGTGCTGCCTCGATTAGGTCCAGAGGAAACGAGGAGAAGTAAGCGCGCATCATGACGGCTGCGAAGGGTATTAGTCTCGCTGCATACATCACACCGAGCGCTAGCGGGTTGCTCAGCACACCGAGGCGGTCCGAGAGCACGAAGAGTGGTATCCATGTCACGATGAACGGCAAGGTGATCAGGAGCACGAAGTAGCGGTTCAGTAGCCCTCCGAACCTTGTCCGGCTTCTGACTATCGCATACCCGGCAAACACGCCCGCTCCCACTCCGAGGACGACTCCGACGCTGGTCGCGATCACGCTGTTCCGTGCGAACAGGATCAAGGGCTCTCCCAGGTTGGTGCCCTCCCAGGCCCTGTCATAGTTATCAAGACGGAGTCCCGCCGGGAGCTCCAGCGGTTGTGAGATGATCTCCGTCTGTTCTTTGACGGAGGAGAGCACGCTTCCTATGACCGGTATGATGGTCGCCAAGGTCCATAGCAGTAAACACGCAAAGCCAACAACCTTGAGAGCCCCTACTGATAACTTCGTTCGTTTCGACATTGTGTTCGGCACCTATCCGGATCGCTCAAGGCGTCTTGGTCTGATGATCGTTAGATACGCCATCGACAGAACGGCAATGACCAGACTCGTGACAATCGCCTGGGCTGTTGCGTAGCCGAACCTTCTGTTAACGAAGGCCTCTCGCCATACAAAGGTCGCTGCGACTTCTGAGAACCGGCCTGGTCCACCTCTAGTCATGACAAATACCTGGTCGAATACTCGAAAACCAAACATGAACTGGATGAGAGTGATAGTCGCAATGACATCTCGGATAGATGGGATACTGATGTGTCGTACCCGCTGGAGTGGTGATACTCCATCTATGGTAGCCGCCTCATGGATGTCGCGAGGTATGTCCCGTAGTGCGGCAACCAGGATCACCATTGGAAAACCGGCGAACTGCAGAACGCTGACCAAGATGATCACGAGATTTACTGTGGCAGGATCGCCGAGCCAGGGGCGAGAAAGAGATGGATGGATCCATCCGAGAATATCGTTGATCCCTCCGAAATTGCCGTCGAGGAAGAACGCCCACACGAGACTGGTAAATACGATCGGGAGTAATACAGGTAGGAAGACTAGGAACTTGAATGTAGAGGCACCGGGGATCCTTCGATCGATGGCCAGTGCTATAGCGCCCCCTATCCCGACAGTTCCCATCGTCATTCCAATCGAATAGACGAGCGTGTTCCGGAGGGCCAGCCGCGCAATCGGGTCACGAACTAGGTCGTAGTAGTTTTCGAGTCCGACGAAGGTCCCCTGACCGGTGCCTGTCCAATCAAGCAACGAGATCCGCGCCGAATCTAGGAATGGATATAGGAGAAGGAACGCCGATAGGAACACCGCGGGTACCGCAAACAGGATCCAGACCCAAGACGACCGGAGACCTCCACCCAGTGGAGGTCTCCGGTTTGTCTGGTGAGATGCCGAGTTCATGGTTACATCTGAGTCACGGTATGCTCGTTGTTGGCCGTCTCCTAACCGGCTCGGAGCTCATCTGCGATTCGCTCCAGTTCAGCGGCGAGGTCGGCGGCGGTTATCGTTCCCACGAGCATCTCCACCCATCCTTCCGCAATTCGATCGCGAAGCCGGATGTGGAGCAACGTGTTCGGGGCAGGCTGGCCCGCGAACTCATCAAGGGCCGCGAGTTGGGTCAGAGCTAGTGGAGGAACGGTCGCCGGGTCAGGAACCACGTCCTTCCGCCCTGAGAACCGGGAGTACTGGGCCATATAGGTCTGAAAGTCTGCGCCGGCAATGTAGGAAATGAAGTCTGCTGCCAACTCGGGATTGTCGCTATTGGCTGCTACTCCCAATCCGTCAATCGTTGCCAACTGGAACTCGGTCGGCGCTGCTGCCATGGAAGGCATCAGCAACCAACTTCCTTCGAAGGGCAAGTCCGCGGCGTTGATCGCTGCTACCTCCCAGCTGCCACTCATGAACATCCCTGCTTCTTCTGTGAAGAACAGAGTCTGTCCGATATCGCGACTCACGGTCGACGGTGACTCGCCATAGACACCCCGCTCATTCCATTCGGTATTGATGAGCTCAAAGGCTTCTACGGCACAGGCATCCGTAAACCTAGATGTCGGAGTTGCTCCGGGTAGCCATCCTTGCTCTAGTGCCAGCGCCCAGTCGGTACCACAGTTGCTCGCCATGTACTGGCCTGTGAACCACATCGTGGCTCTGAAGCCGCTGACGGCTAGCGCTAGGGGTGTCTTACCCGCATCCTTCAGGGCATCGGTGATCGCATACCAGTCGTCCATCGAAGCGACTCGACCGCCGTCGGGGGCGTCGATCCCCAACTCGGCGAACATGTCCTTGTTGTAGTAGACAACCGGGATCCAGTTGAGACCGACGTTTATTGCAGAATGCCCGCCATCTGCGTCGGTGTAGGTTGCAACCACGGGACCGAGAAAGGCATCCCGAAGCCCATCCTCGACGTAGACGTCGCTGAGGTCTAGCAGCGTCCCGGTATTGACCAGATCTTCCCAAGTACCGGCGAATCCCACTTGGAGCACGGTCACGTCCGGTGCCTCGTCGGTCGCGAGGATCCGCGGCAGGGTAGGGAAGTAGTCGTTTCCACCGACTATGGACTCCAGAATGATCGTGGTCCCCGGGTTCGCTGCCATGTACTGGTCTGCGCCATCATGTATGAAGTCCCAGTCTGGGTGGACAGCCACCGTGATCTCGCCGGTAGGTCCTGCAGCAGCGGTCGTGGGCGCCGCGGTCGTCGCTGCAGAGGTGGGCGCCGCGGTCGTGGCTGCGGTCGTTGCGGGAGCGTCCTCGCCCCCACATGCGGCAGCCAGGACAAGTAGGGCCACAAGTACAACCCAGCCTTTGTGCTGACCTGCAATACTTCTCATACTTTCCTCCAGGTTGTGGATCGGCGCCGGTGGATGTCAGGTACCACGTCGCGCCATACACCCGGTGGAGCCGCCTGCCGTTCACTATAGAGGTGTACGGGTCTTTCATGCCTTTGTAAGGGCGTTTCTCTTGATTCCAGACAGTGGTTGGAGCAGAACCAGTGGCACGGCCACCGGAGGCTTGTGCCGAGGCTGCTCACCTCCAGTTCGCGGACTCTATGGGTAGCCTGTCCCATGCCCGATAGCAGTGAATTCACACCGGCGGCACGGCGACCACTCCCGGTCCGCTTCACCCCGGGGAACAACAGTTCCAGGATGAACAGTCTTGTCGGTTTGATGCCGGACTGAACAACGGTTGACGACCACGTCTATCGTCCGGCATGGTGCCGGGTACCGGAGGCGCGCCGTCCCCAGTAAGCATTCGCAGCCCCGCCATCGTTCGTACCTGCCGGCTTCCACCCTTTCTGATGTATTCGGTCTGGGCGGTCACGTCAGTTCGTCAAGTCGAGGCGAGATGAGCAGCGGTGTATGAGCCGGCATCGAGCTTCGCCTGTAGCACGCTTTTGGGGCTGTCATGGAAGATGGTGGTAACAGACCACTTGGACTTGGCTCAATCGTGCCAGACACCGATCCCGGCCACTCCGAGTCCCCTGGAGAGTCGGACGCTCGTGGGCTCCTCCACTCTCCCCCAAATGCGGGGCGGCCCAGACTCGGTACTGTATCGTCACGTTCATGGTTGAACCTGTGGTGGCCGCTACCGAATCGGGGGCGTTCACCCTTCTCGATGAGCACCAGTTGCTTGTTTTTCTGATCCAGTTGGGATTGCTGGTGGGTGCTGCCCGGCTGCTCGGGGGTCTTGCCAACAAGCTGCGCCAGCCGCCGGTAGTGGGCCAGATAATCGCGGGAGTGGTGATCGGCCCGAGCGTCTTGGGCAAGTTCTACCCGGGAACTTTCGAATGGATATTCTCGGATCCGACGGTCGGGTCGGCGATCTACGGGCTTGCATGGCTGGCGGTGATCATGGTGCTCGTGGTTATCGGCTACGAGACCGATCTGGGGATCATCATGCGGCTGCGTCGGGCCGCGGTGAACGTCTCGGCCGGAGCCTTGCTCGTGCCGCTGGTCGTGGTCGGGCTGGTCGCCCTCCTAACCCCCTCATCGTTCATCGGAAACACCGGAAGGGGCCTGTACGCCGCCTTCATGGCGCTGGCCCTCTCGGTGGCGGCCCTGCCCGTGGTCGCCAAGATCCTCCTTGACCTGGGGATGCTGCGGCGCAACTTCGGCCAGGTGACGCTCGCGGTGAGCATGACGATGGACTCGGTCGGGTGGCTCATCCTCGCCGGCCTGGCGGGCATCGCACGCGAGGGTTTCAGACCGTCCGACCTCCTGAGCTCGCTCGGAGGCCTGGTTCTGTTCGTAGCGCTGGCGGCCACGGTCGGCAGGTGGATGCTGAACCAGGCAATGCGCATGGCACTGCGGAAGGGACAGAACGTGACGGCGGCTCTCACGGTGAGTCTGGTAGCAGCCATCGCCGGTGGGGCTGTGACCCACGTTCTGGGTCTCGAGGCCATCCTCGGAGCATTCATCGTCGGGATCATCCTGGCCACGCTGCGCTACCAGGTGGGGGCGGTACGGCACGTCCTGGAAACAGTTACAGACTCCTTCTTCGCCCCCGTGTTCTTCGCCTTCAGCGGACTTCGGGTCGACATCGGCCTGCTGGCGAGCCCCAGCGCAATCATCTGGACGGTGGTGCTAATCGTGCTCGCCGTGGCCACCAAGGTCTTCGGTACGTTGGTGGGCGCGCGCCGATCCGGACTCAGCTTCCGGGAGGGATTGGCCCTGGGATCCGGCCTCTCGGCGCTCGGCGCTATGGGGATCGTGGTCGCCCTCGTGGGCCTGAGCCTCGGAGTTCTGAGTGATACCGGGTACACCGTCATCGTGCTGGCCGCCATCGTCACCTCACTCGTCGCTCCCATCCTGCTGAAGATCGCGGTTCGGGGAATGGAGGCAGGGGGGGAGGAACGGTCCCGGCTCGAGTCGGAGGCGATCCGGTCCCAGGCACAGATTCTGGGGTCATCCCGGATTCTCCTGCCCACCCGGGGAGGCACCAACAGCGTGTACGCCGCCAATCAAATAAGGACCCTGTTCCCAGAGGCTGAAGTAACAGTCCTGACGGTGGTCGCCCAGCAGACCAGTTGGAGGAAGACACTCAAGGGCGTTCTCACCGAAGAAGATGCCGGACCTGAAGAAGTGCTCAAAACGCTCGGATCAGAGCGTCACCGCCTCATTCGACGGAAGCGGACGTCCCCGGTGGAAGCAATCATCGACGAAGCTGCGCTGGGCTACGACCTCGTCGCGCTGGGGGCTACGGAACCCGCCGACGGGAGCGAGGTCTTCTCCTCGGTGATCGATAGGGTGCTGGCGAGACTGACGCTACCGACCCTCATCTTCCGCTACCCGGATCCCGGTGATCAGGACCGGGTGGCGAACGCGGCCTCCCACAACGTGGGCAGGGTGTTGCTGTCGGTGGAGTCGAACCGGGCTTCGCGCGCCGCCGAGGAGATTGCGTACTCTCTGGCGGCCCATAACGACGGCTCGGTGCTTGCGCTGCACCTCATAGCCGAGACCATCACAGAGCCCGTCTACTTCGACGCCGCGAGCAGCAATCAGGATTACGGGACCGGCTTGGAACTCGTGGAGGAGTCGGTCGCGTTCGGCAAGCGCCTGGGAGCAAGAGTGGACGCCGACCTGAAACCGGTCACCCAGCCGGCTTCGGACCTGGTGGAAACGGCCAACACCGGCAGTTGGGATCTTCTGGTGATGGGCGCGACCAATCGGCCGCTCACCAGACGACCTTTCCTCGGATACACCATGTCCCACGTGCTGAAGCGTGTTCGGATACCCATCGTCATCGTCGCCATACCCGACATCGTCTCCCGATACGCGTCCCCAGAACCACATTCGAGTCAACCCGGCCGATCCTTCGACAGTAAGGACACAAGGGAGTAGGGAACGATCAGGTCGACCTCGGACCTACTGGACGATGCGGGGAAGTCCGGAGTCCGGCGGTCGACGTCGCGCGGTCAGCGACCCTCGGCTACGAGGGCCTCGTTGAACGGCTCGATCATGATGCACTCGCCGGGGCACTCTTCGGCCGATTCGATCACGTCCTCTATGAGGCTGTCGGGAACCCGTGCTACCCCCCGGGGCCCTTCGGGACCATGGCCGTCCCCTCCGGCGTCATCGAACACGAGGGTGGAGCCGAAGTATCTGGCCTCTTCCTTGACAACCCAGAGGCCATCGTCCCGGCCCTCGAATACGTCCGGTGCGATCTCCTCGCATATCCCGTCTCCGGTGCACAGGTCCTGGTCGATCCAAACCATCATCTTGTAGCCGGCCATCGTTGTCTGACTCCTTCGGCTTATGCGTCCCCATTATGGCCGCCGTCGAGCCTGATACCCAATCAATCGACGCTGCTGCAGGCTGCGGGAACCGCACCCCACACGCTACCAGGGATCAGCGAGCAGGCACGGACCCCGGGACGCGTGAGCCCCAGGCGTCCCGGGGTCCGATAGCCGCGACTTTTCATGCAGGGGTTTGTCCCGGGCGAACGGGGCGTGGGATACAAGCTTCTGACCAGGGATGGCGGCCGGGTCGAGAGTCCCGTATCGGGCGGGCGCGACCTTCACCCGGTGGATGAAGCACCGCCCGGTCATGATGATGCAGGTGATGTGGCATGCTGCGGGGTGAGTGTCCGGGTGCCTCAGGAAGAATCAGGGCTGGAAAACCCTGAGAAAACACACGGGTATACACTTCCGACGCGAACCGCCGAGTGGGGAGTGTCACGTGTCAATCGGTCTTATGGGCTTCGGCCGGATCGGACGCAACGTCTTCCGCCAACTTGAGGCCGATGACCGGGACCATGTGGGGGCGGTTGTGGACATCGCCGATCGGGAAGCCCTCGCCTACCTACTCAAGTATGACTCCATCTACGGACCATTCCCGGAACGCGTCGCCCTCGACGACGATGTTCTCCTCGTCGGTCAGCGCCGTATCCCGCTCATCCACGCCGTCGAGCCCGGAGAGGTGAACTGGGCGTCGCTCGGCGTGGAGACCATCGTGCAGGCAACCGGCAAGTACCGGACGGCGGAATGGTGCGCCAAGCATCTACGAGCAGGAGCCAGGAGGGTGATCCTGGCATCGACCACCGAGGAGCCCGGAGAGCTTCCCCTGCTGCTGAGCGGGGTCACAGACCATGTGCTCGACGAGGATCCGGAAATGGTGGCAATGGGCTCGAACACGTCCAACGCCATGGCTCCTCTGGTCGAGATCCTGGACAGGTGCTTCGGTATCGAGGAGATGTTCTTCACCACGATCCATGCGTATACGAACCGGGCCCGTCTCGGCGACGTGCCTACCGGCGGCTTCCGGTCGAGCAGAGCCGCGGGGGAGAACATCATTCCGGCCACCAGCAATTCCGCAGACATCCTCAAGGGGGTGTTTCCCCATCTTGATGGCCGGATCTCCTCCAAGGCCCTCAACGTTCCGGTGGACGATGGATCGACTGTCGACGCGGTGACCCGACTCCGCACCTCAACGGACGCCCGTGAGGTGAACGAGGCGGTGCGGGAGGCGTGCCGAACTGACTACCCGGGTGTATTCGGGTTCATCGATGACCCGATCGTCTCGAGCGATGTCCGGGGCTCCACGTACTCAGGCACATTCGACAGCTTGTCGACCATGGTGATCGGCGGGAGCCTGCTCAAAACGATCACATGGTTCGATACGGGATGGGGATACTCGGCCCGAATCGTCGAGTTGCTCGATCGATACCACCCGAAGGAAGGCTGACATGGTGATGAAGGTCGCCATCAATGGCTTCGGCCGCATCGGGAGAGCGGTGTTGCGCATCATTCTCCAGCGGCCCGAGTCCGCTATCGACGTGGTCGCCATCAACGACCTGGCCGACCACGACGTTCTCGCCTATCTACTCCGGCGCGATTCGGTGATGGGCGCCCTCGAGCGCCGGGTCAAGGTGGGGGAGGGAAGGATGACAGTCGGGGGTCATCACATCCAGATGCTGCAGGAACGAACACCCTCGAAGCTTCCCTGGCGGGAACTAGGGGTGAACGTCGTCATCGAGTCGACCGGAGCATTCCGGACCAGGACCGCCCTGGAACAACACTTGGCGGCCGGCGCGCAGCGGGTCCTGCTCACCGTTCCGG
>Ga0209754_1001953_pt1 | contig 18031 bp, 16 predicted proteins | sample MesohylBB_FD_187295 | JGI IMG/M metagenome (GOLD analysis project Ga0209754, IMG submission 187295) | Host-associated microbial community of the marine sponge Aplysina aerophoba from Gulf of Piran - sponge mesohyl, lysed by bead beating... | ecosystem: Host-associated > Porifera > Sponge >... | reverse complement strand
AGGAGAGCACCTGCTCGGCCACCTCGGCGGGGCTGCCGAGGACCAGGCGGTCCTGCTGCAACTGCTCGAACGGCAGGTCGTAGCGCTCGCCCGGCTGGCCCCAGCGCTGGTAGCGTTCGTAGCGGCGCTCGTAGCCCTCGCGGATGCGGTCTTCGGCCTCCTTGCGGCTGTCGGCCACGCAGAGGTCGCGGAAGATGAACAGTCCCTCGAAGGGCCTGCCCTGCTCCTCCAGCGCGCGCTTGTACGCCGGCACGGCCTCGCGCAGGAACGTCTTGGTGTGGCGCCGGCTGGCGATCCAGTGGTCGGCCACCCGCGGCACCCGGGCGACCGTCGGCACCTTGTCGGCGCCCAGCAGGATGGGCGGACGGGGCTTGTGGAGCGGCTTGGGCTCGATGGTGACGCCGTCGATCCGGTAATACTTGCCGTGGTGGTGGACCTCGTCCTCGGTCCACAGCCGCTTCACCACCTCGATGCCCTCCTCTAGCCGCGGGCGCTTCTCGCGCAAGGGAACGCCCATGGAGGTGAACTCGACGTCGCGATAGCCCTGGCCGATGCCGAACAGGAACTTGCCGTCGCACAGGTTGTCGATGGTGGCGGTGTACTCCGCCACCATCAGGGGCTGGTGCATCGGCAACAGGAATATCGCCGTGCCCAGGTACATGCCGGGGGTCAGGCCGGCGAAGTAGGACAGCAGCGGCAGGGACTGCAGCATCGCCGCGTCCGGCCCGGTGGAGTAGTGCTGGGCCACGAACAGCGCCTCGTAGTTGCTGGCGTGGGCCACCCGCGCCCGTTCCGTGAAGTCGCGGCAGAGGCCCGCCCGGTCAAGGTCCGAGGGATAGCTGCCGAACGCGATGCCGAAACGCATGATGAAATCTCCCGTTGCTCTCGCCCGGTCAAGTGCGCCCGCCGCTTCTTGCGCCGCCCGCCCGAGATCGATCCTCCTCGGGTAGCGCGACGCTACAGGCCGGCGAAGGGATCCTGGCCCGGCGGACGCCTCACGAGACTCAGCGGATGACCCGCTCCACCGGCACGCTCCGGACGTCCATTTCAAATTCCAGTCCCTGGACCGGGGGCCGGGCGTAGGTCCATGTGACGCCGTCCGGCGCCGCACCCCGGCGGACGACCTCGTCGGCGAGAAACTCCTGGATTTCGTGGACCGTGTAGACTTGGCTCGTGGTGGCGTCCGCCCACGTCAGGCTCAACGCCGCCATCCGAACCTCCAACGCTCCGAGGACGAATTGCGCCTTTTCCCGCATGGCATCGGGCGAGGTATCCCCGAGACGGATGATCCGCGCCCCGTACCCTCCCGGTCCTTCGGGCGCTTCGCCGGAGCCCGCGATCACGAAGCTCTTCACGCCCGCCGCAGCGCTCGCCTCCGCCGGTACCGTGTACGAAAATGCATGGAAGCTGGGTTCGGTCGGAGGATGCACCTCGGGACATACGTTTGACCGCGCGACGGGATTGTCGTCGTCCTTGAAGATGCCCCACCGTTCGAGCGTGCGCACATAGACCCGATTGAAGGCTATGAAGCCTTCTTCCGTGAACTGCCCCGGCGAGCGCAGCTCACAAGCGCAGAACGCAGTGGGCGGCCGTCCGAGGCCGTCAAGATAGGACTCGATCCGGCGGAACCCTTCCTCGAGCGGCACAGGTCGTGCGAACCGGGCGCGTTCGATGACGAACCCCGGCTCCGCCGAGACGCCCCCCGAATACTGGAACCGCCCGCGCACGTACCGATACCCGCCGGGTTCGAATACTGTTGTTTCCGCCATATCGCATCTCCGATCACTAGCCCAAAGAACACAGTTTCGGGACCTCGCCCACGCGGCCAATACTCTCGTGTATGCCCTGCGAACTATCGGGTCAATGGCCCGCCTCGGCCCGCCTCGCGATCTCCCGCGCCAGCCCATCGAAGATCCTGGCATGGAACGGGTAAAGTCCGTACCAGTAGAGCAGGCCGCCCAAGCCCTTGGGAAGGAAGGCCGCGGTCTGTTCCAGTTGGGTCTTGCCGTCGTCGGTCTCCCACACCCGGAACTGGAGCCAGGCACGCCCCGGCAGCTTCATCTCCGCTCTCAGGCGGACCAGCCGGTCCGGCTCCAGGGCCTCCACCCGCCAGAAATCCAGCGCGTCGCCGACGCGCAGCTCGTCGGGATGGCGGCGTCCCCGGCGCAGCCCCGCACCTCCCAGCATGCGGTCGACCATGCCCCGGACCTGCCACATCCAGTCGCCATGGAACCACCCCCGGTCGCCGCCGATGCCGGTGAACACCCGGTACACCTCACGGGCGGGCGCGGCCACCTGGCGCGTGCGGCGTTCGAAGATCATCCCTTCGTGGGATTCCACGCGAGAGAAGGAGTCCGGAGTGTCGGACCCGCCATGGGCGTCGCTCCAGGTGGTCTCGATGCGCCCGTGCTCCAGGTCGTCGATCACCTTCGCGATGGCGCCCGCGTAGTCCCGGGGTTGGATACCCGGGAACAGCTCCCGGGCCAGATTGTCGGTGACCACGACCTCGTTCCGGAGTCCATCAATCAACGGTCCGCTCACCCCGGAAGGGATCGGTGTGATCCAGTGCACCCAGTAGGACGACAGGCGCGGCGTCAGCACAGGCACCGGCACGAGCCAGCGCCTGAGGCCCCTGGCCCGTGCGTAGCCCAGCATCATCCCCTTGTAGGTAGTGACCCCGTCGCCGCCGACCTCGATGACCTTGTCGCCGCAGGCGGCGTTGGTCAGGGCCGCCGTCAGGTAGTCCAGCACGTCGCTTACCGCAATGGGCTGGACCCGCGAATACACCCACCGCGGACACACCATCACCGGCAACCGTTCCACCAGATAGCGGATCATCTCGAAGGAGATGCTGCCGGAGCCCACGATCACCGCGGCCCTGAACTCCGTCACCGGAACGCCGCCTTCCCGGAGCGCCCGCCCCGTGTCCTGCCTGGATCGCAGATGGCGCGACAGTTCGGCCTTCGGGTCGCCCAGCCCGCCCAGATAGACGATCCGGCGGACGCCGGCTTCCCTGGCCACCTGCCCAAACAGCCGCGCCGCCTCCACGTCCAGCTCGTGGAACCCCGAGCCGCTGCCCATGCTGTGGATCAGGTAGTAGGCAAAGTCGACGCCGGCAAGGGCGCGCGACAGCGCCTCGCGGTCCAACGCGTCTCCCTCGACGATCTCGACCCGGTCCGCCCAGGAACGCGAGCGCACCCGCGCGGCGCTGCGGGCCAGCACGCGTATGTGGCAGCCTTCTTCCAGAAGACGAGGGGTCAACCTGCCGCCGATGTAGCCGGTGGCGCCGGTGATGAGGACTGTTGCCGGTGGGTTCATGCTTGAGAATAGGGCTGGCCGTGAAGGCGACAATGACGCGCTACCGACTTCCTGCTGCCAATCCTGGGCGGTGACGCTTGTTTCTCCTCCACTGATCCCGCGTGGCCTTCCGGCTCGGGATGATCGTCTTCAGACCTTGAACCGTACATTTTGTCAACAGTGAAGAGACGGAGGGCCGGGCCAGCGGTCCCGCGCCTCAACAGGACGACAGGCGGAGGATCAACGCCCTGCCTGCCGTAAGCCGGCAAGCACCTCGCGGAAACTGCTGAGACCCGCCTCCAGGTTCTCGATGATCTCTTCGGCGAGGTCGTCGGGTTCGGGCAGGTTGTCCAGGTCCGTCAGGCTCTTGTCCTTGAGCCAGAAGATGTCGAGGCTGGTCTTGTCGCGGGCGGTGAGCTCCTCATAGCTGTAGCTGCGCCAACGGCCCTCCGACGCATCGTTCTCGTCCCAAGTGGGCTTGCGTTGATGCCGGTTCCGCGGGTTGTAGCACTTTACGAAATCCGACAGGTCCTCGTAGCGCATGGGCTTCTTCTTGAGCGTGTGGTGAATGTTGGTGCGGTAGTCGTAGTACCACACCTGCTTCGTCCACGGGTCGGGGCTGGCTTCGCGGTTGTCGAAGAATATCACGTTGGCCTTGACCCCCTGGGCGTAGAACACGCCGGTGGGTAGGCGCAGGATCGTGTGGAGGTCGGTGTTGTCCAGCAGTTTCTTCCGGATGGTCTCGCCGGCGCCGCCCTCGAACAGCACGTTGTCCGGCACCACGACCGCGGCGCGGCCGTCGGTCTTGAGCATGGTCCGGATGTGCTGCACGAAATTGAGCTGCTTGTTGGACGTGGCAGCCCAGAAATCCTGCCGGTTGTAGGTCAGGTCGTCCGTCTCCTGCTCGCCTTCCTCGTTGGTGAAGCTCATGGAGCTCTTCTTGCCGAAGGGCGGGTTGGCGAACACGTAGTCGAACCGCTGTCCGGGGTCGGCCACGAGCGCGTCGTTGGGCGATATGGGCGCGTCGCCGTCGATCTCGCCGATGTTGTGGAGGAGCATGTTCATCAGGCACAGGCGCCGGGTATTGGCGACGATCTCGTTGCCGTGAAACGTCTCGTGCTTGAGGAACGCGTTCTGTTGCTGGTCCAGTTTGAAGTTGTCCTGGTTGGAGAGGAAGTCGTAGGCCGCCAGGAAGAACCCGCCGGTGCCGCAGGCGGGGTCAGCGATGAGCTTGCGGGGTTCGGGCCGCACGCATTCCACCATGGCGCGGATGAGGGCACGCGGCGTGAAATACTGCCCCGCGCCCGACTTCGTGTCCTCGGCGTTCTTCTCCAACAGGCCCTCGTAGATGTCACCCTTGATGTCGGCGACCATGGTGACCCACTCGGTGTCGTCCACCATGTCGATGAGGCGATACAGCTTCGCCGGGTCCTGGATCTTGTTCTGGGCCTTGGTGAAGATCTGCCCCAACATGCCGGTCCTGGCACCAAGCTCGCGAAGGAGAGTGACGTAGTGACTCTCCAGTTCCGCGCCCCGCTTCGACCTCAGACTCGACCAGTTGTACTGGGCCGGGATGCCCACATCACGATTGCGCGGCGGCTTCCCGTACTCGTCCGCCATCTTGAGGAAGATCAGGTAGGTAAGCTGTTCCAGGTAGTCGCCATAGCCCACACCGTCGTCGCGCAGCGTGGTGCAGAAACTCCAGACTTTGGAAACGATGGGGGCGGTGTTCATGCGGGGGAGTCCTTGGCTTTGGATTGTCGCGCCAGGGCTTCGCCGGCCATGGTCCGCCGATAACGCTGGTTCCGGCTGTTTGGTTTGTCGGGGAGCGTCATTTCGATCAGGCCGGCTTCGAGGGCAGGGCGGAGATATGCCTCGGTGAAGTAGTCCCGGTGCGTCAAGCTCAACGCCGCCTGCAATTCGGCGCGGCTCATCTCCCCCGTGAGGGCCACCACCAGTTGCTCGACTTGCCCGGTGACTTGCCCGGTGACTTGCCCGGTATCTTGCCCGGTCTCATGTTCGGTCTCATGCGGGGTATCTTGCTCGGTTGGCTCCGGGCGCACCCGTTCGTGCACCGGAAGACGGACCAGAAACCAGGTGCGATCCTCGTCGCTCTCGAAGACCGGGGCCGGGGAGCCGTTTTCCCGCATGGCCCGCAGGATCTTGGGCACTCCGGTTGACCTGCCTTCGGCCAGATCGAGCTCCTTGAGAAACTCTCCAATTCGGCGGTTGCGGTAGCGGCGGCTGACGGCTTGCCCTTTCTCGAAATCTTCCATGCGGATGGATCCGTCGGCGCCGGGAAAGCTCAAGACCACCAACTCGTCAGGGGTGATGCGCACCTCCACCGGCTCCCGCTCCTCGTAAGAGCGATGGTAGACGGCGTTGACCAGCGCTTCCTCGATTGCGCCAATGGGAAAGTTCCAGAATCGCTCGGCTTCCGGCTTGTGCGGATGCTTGACGATGGTTTCCTTCAGGTAGTTCCGCTCAATGTAGCCGATCGCCTCGCCGAGGATGATCGATAGAGGGCCGCGGAACTCCTTTTCCTCGAATCGGTCCCCACCCGGGCCGTCCGGGAACCACACGACGTCGATCTGGGTTGCGGGGAAGAAGTCGTGCGGGCGGTCGTTGAAGAACAGCAAGCCGACGTTCTTGGGAAACATCGCTTCGGGCGGTCCGCCGACGAGGTTCATGCGCCGACCAAGGGCCGCCACCGACAGATCGGCGGCTTCAGAGGCGAGGTCGCTGCCTATTTCCCGCAGAAACTCCCGGATAAGCCGGTGGGACAGATCATCCAGCGAAGCCGTTTGGCGGTATCGATCATCAAAGGGCACGGTGGCGGTCAGGCTCAGCAACTCGCGCTCGTCTTGGCCCTTGGCGCGGACCGTGCTGCTGTGCCTGCGGATGAAATAGCCCCACTCCTGCCGTTTCGGCGTCAGGCCGAGCCTGGCCTTGTACGGTCGGGTCTCACCGCCGGGCGCCCACAATACGAGGATGGTCCGACCATCGACTTCGTAAGTGGCTGTAAGCGGGTGGTATTGAGGCTGTATGGCCGAGTGTCCGAGATTCAGCAGTTCTCTCTGTATCGCGTCAACCGAATCGGGATCGATGCCCGTAGGCGGCAAGACTGGACGGCCGTTCTGTTCCTCGACTCCCACTACCACGTAACCGCCACCGAGGTTGTGAAAGTCGTTGGCGAAGGCGCAGATGGTGTGCAGCACGGCCTTCGGATTCCAACCGGCCTTGTACTCGACGCGCTCGCCCTCGATGGTCCGCTGGCGCAGCAGATCGTGGAGGTTGATGGGAAGCTTGCCGGTCATGACGTTGCGTCGGCCTCGTGCACGTGGGGCCGGGTGGCAAGATACGCAGAGAGTACGATGAAGGCAAGGTTCATGCCGCCGTCTTCGCCTTTCTGTTTTCTAGTGCTCCTTGAGCTTGGCCAAGTTTTCTGGATAGTTCCTAAGATACCATCCAAATGAATTCATCCTCACGTTTTTGTTGAGCCAGGAGCGCATGTCCCATCCTGACTCAATGAGATCGGAGGCACAGAAAACGAACTCCAAGGTGTCGGTGAGGAACATGAAGAACCTTTTCAGTTCCCTCCTCCTTTTTCCTGGTCGGTCCCCGTGAACGAAATAATGGCGGAGATCTACCGCCGCGTCTGTCACCAAGTCTATCTCTGGTGTGGTCTCTCCAATGGCAGCCGTAATCAGCCTTGAGCGATTTCGTACTTTTTCTTTGAGAGTCGAGTCGGGCACCGCGTCCTGTGGTATGAGATCAAACGCATTGGCCGCCCCAACCATCCGGTCCTCGTCGTACCAACGCTGCTTCCTCCAGCCAGTAACAAACCGTGAGCGCGCCGGATCCCAAGTCTCATCACGCTCCAGCCACACGGACATCAGCCTGGAGAACTCTTCGGGCTGACCAGCAGTGTTGGTGAGAGCGAGAACGGGGTTGGACAGTTTGCTGAACTCGTGCTCTTCGGGCCGGCGCAGGAGCATGTTCATGTACACAGTGGATCTGTAAGGCTGACCATCATGCTCTTTCCTAACAGTGAAGTGCAAAAGGTTCTGTGGACGGCCTGCGAGGATACCCAAGAACCGACAGATTCTCGCGACGATCTTCTCCGTTTCTCTCGCATCCAGCGGGCTAGAGAACCTCACGGACACCGCTATGCGGTTGTCTATTTTCCCGCCGCCGTAGCTGGTCGTTAGGGTTGGTTGGTGTTCTACGGCAACAAATCCCACCGGCATGTCCCCTGAAAGAATCGTCGTCTTCCCTGTCCAATAGCTGAGGAACGGGTGTGTCCCCTCTTCAATGTCGGGAATCCCGTTGAGATGCTGAAGTGCCACCCTTGCAGAATCCTGGGATTTGGACCCAAAGGTTCCAGGATCGAAGAAGAGGATATCCGCATCGTCAATCACAAAGGAGACGTGAGAAAACTCGCCGTCGAAAAGATGGTTTCCTACAACCGCGTAGAGAGGTAAGAACCTGTATTTGTGTGCGAACTTGGTAGGGGCACCAATGCTCAATGTTCCGGCCTGAGGGATGCATTCAAGGAGGGTGACGGTTTTCCCGTCCTCTAGTTCGCCGGTGATCGTTTGATAGCCATCCGTCAGCCCATCAATAGGATGATCCGACCACAGCTCTAGTTCACTCTTGGACCTGTCTAAGGTGAGCTTCCCGTGAAGGTCTTCCCCGGGAGCCGCAGTAAAGACTCCATACTTTGAAAGTGGCTCATTCAACGCCTACTCCTGAAGGGTTCGCCGGACACCGTAGGTTCTTGTATTCGGCGGAAAGCCCGCCACACGCCAAGGCGATATCGGCGAATTTCTTACAAGCTGCTAGCGGTTGGGTTGCTCTTGCCGGCCTGCGCCCTTTCCGTCTTGATCTTCTCCAGAAAAACAGAAGCGGGCTCATCGCTGGGGTCTTGGGCGACTAGGTGACCGGCGAAGGCTTTCTTCAGGATCGCTTGACGTAATACCTCTGTCTCTACCAGCGCCCTGTCAATGTCTCGCTCCTGTTCGTCCGCCACTGACAAGATTACCTCAAGTCGATCAACAAGCACTTGCTGTTCTTCCAAAGAACAAAGGGGAACCACAAGCTTCTGGAGCGTATTCAGATTGATGTTCTTCTGTGCTGTTGCCGGTGCGTACGCCTCGATCCGTGCACGAAACGACTGGATGAAAAGATGTACGTAGCTCGGTAGGACCAACGTCTTCGTCGCCGTAAACCCCACAATGCTATCGGGGAAACAAGCATCAAAGCCGAGAAAGGCGGTTTCAGCAATGTTTGCTGCTATGGTTATGCATAGCGTCCCTTCCGGCCAAAGTCTGCTTTGCTCAAGCCCCAACTCGCTGTAGGTCTGGGAGTGATGCCGGATCGTGCGACTAGCCGCCTTGACTTCTCCTGTCTGGATGAACGGATACGATCCCCCGAATAGTTCGGGAGCATTGCGCGGTCTGTGTTTCGATTTACCGCGTTCCAACTCCCCCAAGTGGGCCAAGTAAGTATACACGTGACCCCCGGGCAGTAATGGAAGCTCCGCGAGTTCACTCGATTTCAACTTGGCCAACCCGGCCGGTTTGCGGTGCTTCGTCGGCTTCATGTACGGCTTGCCGTTAGTTTCCCATACCCTGACGGCAGACTCCCACTCCGCCAATTGCTGCTCATGGTGCGCCACGCGCTCCTTCTTGATGCGAACCAACAATTGCTCGGGCGTCTCCAGCTTGTCCTTGTTCTCTTCGCGCCATTGCGCCGTCAGCTTCCCTTCGAAGGCGTGCTTCAGAACAGATTGTCGATAGACTTCAAGCTGCCTGCGCGCCGTCTTCAGGCTCTCGATGCCTTTGTCCAGTTCCGAGAAGAGTTCTTCGATCTTGGCGACGATGCGGCGCTGTTCGTAGCCGGGAGCAAGTGGAACGGTTACTCTAGCGAGATTCCTGCGAGAAACTCTTTTGCGTGTTGACCCGGACCTATGCGTTTCAATGTCCGCTCGCGTGCGAGCACCATTGATAGCGTACATGACGTATTTGGGGTCGATCGCCGAAGTACCTAGACGGACCACACATACGTCAACTACCGTTACGTACTCCTCGTCCCCATCCAGAGGGAAAATGCAGCAACGCCCGAGCGGCTCCGCCAATCGTGCGACGAGTAGATCTCCCTTAGCCAGAAACGTGCAATTCAAAGCAAGGGCTTTAGCTCTGGTTAGAAACCGGGCGGATTTGTCGAGGAAGTTCCCGTCCCCAATGTCCGCCAATTGGATGAGTCGAACGGTCCCCTCGGGATCCTGATCCTTGGTCTCCACCCAATCACCGTCGGTGAAGAGTCCATCGGACGCAACCAACTCACCAATGCTGGCATCCACCCAAGCAGGATGTCCCGCGCCGTCGTCCCTCATCCCGCCAACTCCTCGTTCAACTCGTCAATCACGCCATCCATCCGGTCACCGAACAACTGGTACATCCGTCCCAGCCCGCCCTTACCGTCGAATGGTGCCATGTCCAGGTCGCGGTGTTCCAGGTGAAAGGATTGGCTGATGTGGTCCCGGATCATGCGGAGCCACTCCATTTGCTCCTCGTTGAACTTCTCCCCGCCGCCGCTGTGGTGGGTCATGATCCAGTTCTGGAAATTGCGGCGCACGGTTTCGGAGTAGGGTGACAGGGTTGCGTCAATGCCACACACCCGACGGATCAAGGCGACCAACGCCGTCAACTCGCTGGCTGGTTGGCCGCCCTTGTATTCGTCCAGCACGGCATAGGCCTGCCACACCCGCAAGGGGGACAACAGGGGCCGATCACTCCTGAGCCTGTCGAACACCTCCCGGATCATGGCGTAGGTCAGCTCCCGGCGGCGATGCGGTTGGCTGTAGAAGATCGTGAGGGCTTCGATCTCGTCGCGGTGGGCTTCCAGGTAGCTCCGGAAGTCCTGGACCATGGCCTCGGCGTTCGCGTGTGCGTCGCCCTCCCATTCGGCGCGGAGGACGGTGTCCAGGCTTTCGTGGTCGATGGTCTGTTCCTTGTCGCGGCGGATGGAGTCGATCAGCTCGATCAACTCTCCGTTGAAGACGGCTGCGGCGTCGCCGACCAAGTGTTCCCGCGCCTTGTCGTAAGCCACCGGCGACGGCTTCGCGCCTTCGGACACGGGCTCGATCTCGCGCGCCTTCTCGTCGATGCGGTCGGGATCGAGGGCGCCCAGGAAGTCGCCTACGATCTTGGTCAGTTCGATGCCTCCGGCTCTCGCCCTGATTCGCTCCTGCTCAGCGGCGTCGAGTTGTTGATTCAGCCTCGCGAGGCGTCCGGCCAGGGAACTCACCGTGTCTTCGTCGCGAGCGCCCATCATCACGCCCATGGCCAGATCCTTGAGCGGCACGGACGGCATGGTGATGAGCGACGGGCTGGCGGTCTTGAGCGACTTGGTCACACCCACGGCGTCCACGATGACGTAGTGGGTCTTCGCGGTGAGGGCCGACCGCGTGACCTTCCTGAGATCATCGTGGCCGAGGGTGCGGGTGCCACGGCCCTTCATCTGCTCGAAGTAGTTGCGGCTCCGCACGTCGCGCATGAACAGCAGGCATTCCAGCGGCTTTACGTCGGTGCCCGTGGCGATCATGTCCACGGTTACGGCGATGCGAGGGTAGTAGTCATTGCGGAACTGGGCGAGGACGGATTTCGGGTCTTCCTCCACCTTGTAGGTGATCTTCTTGCAGAACTCGTTGCCCTCGGCGAACTCCTCGCGCACGGTCTGGATAATGTCGTCGGCGTGGCTGTCCGTCTTGGCAAAGACAAGCGTCTTCGGGACTTCGCCGCGGCCGGGGAATATCTCCGGCAACTTGTCGCGGAACGCGCGGACGACGGTGCGGATCTGATCCGGGTTGACTATGGAGCGGTCGAGCTGATTGGCGGCGTAGGTCGCGTCTTCTTCCTGTATTTCCCAGCGCTTCAGACGAGTAAGGCGCTCTCGCTTCTCGATCTGCTGGTTGGCCTTGAGCTGGCCGCCGTGGCGGGTCCTCTCCGTGTCGATGGCATATATTTCGTTGCCCACGTTGACGCCGTCGGCGACGGCCTGTTCATGGTCGTATTCGCTGACGACGTTGGTCTTGAAGAACCCGTAGGTGCGGCTGTCCGGCGTAGCGGTCAGGCCGATGAGATAGGCGTCGAAGTACTCCAGGACCTGACGCCAGAGGTTGTAAATCGACCGGTGACACTCATCGATGATGATGAAGTCGAAGAACTCCGGTGGAATTTTCTCGTTGTAGACCACCGGCATGGGTTGTTTGGGCTGCACGAGCTCCTCGGGATTGATTTCCTCCGCAGACTCGTCCAACTCCTGGCCCTTCAGGAGCGAGTACACGCGCTGGATGGTGCTGATGCAGACCTGGCTGTCCCTGGCGACGAAGGACGACCTGAGCCGCTGGACGTTGTAGAGCTCGGTGAATTTGCGGTTGTCGTCGACGGGCGCATAGGCCATGAACTCCTGCTCGGCCTGTTCGCCCAGATTCCTCGTGTCTACCAGAAAAAGGATCCGCTTGGCGTCGGCGTGCTTGAGGAGCCGGTAGATGGATGTGATGGCGGTATAGGTCTTGCCCGCACCGGTGGCCATCTGGATGAGCGCGCGCGGGCGGTCGTCCTTGAAAGACGTCTCCAGCTTCTCGACGGCGTGGATTTGGCAGACCCGGAGGCCGGCCGGGTCCAACAGCGGAAGATCCTGGAGCCGTTCACGGAGCGACGCCGACTGGCCGCGCCAGTCCTGCATGGCGTCCGGCTGAGGAAAACTGAAGACCTCGCGGGACCGGGGCTTCGGATCGCGCCCATCGGTGAAGCGGGTCAAGACGCCGGTGGACTCGTAGACGAACGGCAGCGGCTCTTTATTGTTCACCCACTTGAGCTTGGCGGCGGCATAGGCCGAAGACTGCTCCTCAACCGTGGTTATCTTCTGGCCCCAATCCTCCGGCTTGGCCTCGACCACTCCGACCGGTTTCTTGTCGACGAAGAGAACGTAATCGGCCGGGCCGACGTCGGTCTGGTACTCGCGGACAGCGACTCCGAGACCGGCGCTGAAGTCGATCTTCTTCTTGTCCTGAACGACCCACCCCGACTGGGACAGCACGGCGTCGATCCTCTCCCGAGCGGCCTGTTCGGGCGTCTGGTTGACATTCGGCATTCCAGTCACTCGCCCGTCCATGGATCGATGAGTTCGACCCCCATATTCTCGAAGTCACGAATGTTGCGTGTCGCTACCGCCATGCCCCGCGAGCGGGCAATGGCGCCGATCTGGCAGTCCGCGTGAGAGATGGGCCGACCAGCGGCGCGGCGGTCAGCCGCAATCCGGGCATAGGCGCGTGCCGCCTCACGGTCGAAGGGCAGCACCCGACCGGCGAAATCTTCGCGCAGCATTCCCTCGACCTCGGCCGCCAATGCGTCCCGACGCCGACCCGTCGGCATGATCTCAAGACCGTAGCGCAACTCGGCTTCACTCACCGCTGAAAAGAACAGACTCGCCGCCGCACGTCCAGCCACCCATCCTTCCACGGTCGGGTCCGGCGACGGGAGCATCAGTTCAGAAACCACGTTGGTGTCAAGAACGATCATCGCCGCCGTCTCAATCGAACCGCGGTGGCTCGCGTACGGGTTCGCGTACAGGAACTTCCAACTCCACACCGCCCAAGGGCGCAAAGCGGGCACGAATGGCACTCGCGAGATTGGTTGGACCATCCGCTCGCTCGACCGCTTCGCGCAAGATGAGACGCACTTCCTCCTCCATGGAACGCCCGTAGCCGGCTGCCCGTATGCGCAGCCGTGTTTTCACGTCGTCGTCAAGATTGCGGATCGTAATGCTCGCCATAACCTCACCCTTCGCTGTTTGTGTAGGTCGATAGTCTAACCGTTGATTGCGATGCAAGCAAGGCTGACTTAGTGTTGGCGCAAAGCGATAAACTCCCCTTTTCTGCAAAGCTAAGATGTCCCCTTTACCGGAAGGATGGGGACAGGGTCGGTGGAGACCCTGATACTTCCACCCTCAAGATCTCCACCTCCAACGAGCCCGCCCATCTGAACACCCAGGTCTGCCCTTCCCGGATGTTTTGCACGAGATTGGGCCGTAGCGCCGCCAGACATTTTCCGCCCTCGTAGCGAGCGGACGGGTAAAGCACCCCGTTGCCACCATCCGCCAGGATGTCCCGGGCCAAGGCCTGACCCGCGGGATGGACCACCGCGGGATCTCCGCTGAAGACCGCATCGTCCGTCCTCTCGCCGAGATCATGAAACCGATTCACGAAGCCGGCCAGCAGCTCCCGGTATGTCGTGACGTTCTCGTAGATGCCGGTGGCGCGAAGCTCCCGCGTGAGGTGCCACGCGACCTCGGCCTTCGCCGTGTCGGTCGCATCGTTCCCGTACGACGCATACCAGGCTCCGCGTTCCGGACCGTTGAACCGGTTGCCCGCGGGGCGCGTGTGGCAGAATGCGGCGTTTACGTAGGCCCAGCCGTACCCGTCCGCTTCCGTCAGCAATTCCCCCGGTTGGATACCGGACGGGACCGTGGGCGATGAAGGCGCCCGGGCCGACGTGAGCCCTTCGATCTCTTCCAGAATTGCGAATTCAGACGGGTCATCCGCGAGCAGCGCCATTGCCGGCTTGTCCAGGTAGCCGGCCGTTACCAGCCTTACTGTCGCCGGCTCGACGACTTCGCGGACCGGGAGCTCCGTCGCCCGCATCATGCTCCGCCCCTCAACGCATCGATGTGCTGACGGACCTTCAACATGGCGGGGATGCCGCCTTCGCACATGACCTGGACCGGAGTCCTGCCTTCGAAACCGGGACCGGTATTGGGAAGCTTCAGCCAACCGTAGGCCAGCGGGCCGTTGAAGAGCGACGCGAGCCCGTTGAACAACCCGATGATCAGGCTTGCCCGTGTCACCTTGTCCTGATCGAGGGTACCCCTGTAGCTGCCGGCCTTCATGCGGCTCCAGGTCGCCGTGGGTACGTCGAACAGGGCCGCGCCCTCGATGTTGGTCAAACCCCATGCATCGGCCGCGCGCGCTACGGCCTTTACGACAACCGCGATCCTGTCACGGTCCCCGAGGGGGCTGAAACGGCTCTCGCCGGCAATGTGTGGAAATGGGCGCGCCATTCAAAAGGCCTCCGCTTGGTATCATATGATACATTTTGTGTGCATCATATGATACGACGTAGGCCAAGACCACAACATCGCCTCAAACATATTGTTTATTGCATTAGAAGCACGGTCTGGGATAGTATGCGCGCCTGATCGAACGCATGCCCACGGCAAGGGGCTCATCGTGGGCGACGCTGTTGGGCGCAGACTACAAGGAGGGGGAACATGTCATATTCTGGAGGGTGCGACCACATACACAGTAGCTCGGACAACGATCCGATCGACGTCCACACCTGTCACTGCTCCGTCTGCAAGCGCGTTACGGGACAAGCCACGACCCATGTCGCGTTTTTCGTTCACGGTGACATGGTCGTCGACAACCCCGACGGCTTGAACCGCCAGCCGTTCAACGATCAAAACCCGGATGGTCCCCTGGAACTCTGCACCTGCACGGACTGCGGCACGCCCATCATGCTCGATGACAAAATGCGGCGTATCCGCGCGGTCGCGCCGAATCTGATGGGCTTTGATCCGGACAGCATGCCGGCGACCTATCATGCCTTCTACGATCCGGCCACCGGCGTGCCGAGACCGGACGACGGCCGCCCGGTCTATGAAGGGCTCCGCCCCGACTTCGTCTGGCCTGACCCATCCTGAAGCAAAACCCGTTCCACAACGCCAGAAACGACAAGGCCCCGGGGGTTCCTCGGGGCCTTGTGTCCTCTTGTGATCCCGCGTCGCCTTCCGGAAGCGACACGAGCCGGTCGATGTGGATCCTCCGTCAAGGACTCTTGTACCCAAATCCCAAGTCGAGCTAAAGAACCGCCACCAGAGGCCGATCCTTTCTGGGTAAGGGGGTTCTCCAACCTCCGTTCCAGGACGCTTCGCTACACCAAGCGTCTTGAGAGAGCCGCCCAATGGGAGTACATTACTCTGCGACGGGAAGGAGCCAGCAGATGAGCAGTGACCTCTTCACGATCCTGACCATCATCGGCACGGGGTTGGCGCTCGCCGGCCTGATCTTGCCGGGGCAGCATGCCCTGCGTCGGGACGTCGGCGACCTCCGCGAACGAATGGCCCGGCTGGAAGGACTGTTCGAAGGCTTTACACGCCGCGATGGCGCAAGAAACGAACAATAGTTGACCCGCCCGGAAGGCTGCCGGCACGCCACAAACAACAAGACCCCGGGGGATTTCCCTCGGGGTCTTGCTTCAACTGGTGTCTGGATCGCGGGCCGGAAATATGGCTCCCGGGGAGGGACTCGAACCCCCGACAAAGTGGTTAACAGCCACCTGCTCTACCGACTGAGCTACCCGGGAACGACTGGTTCAACCTAACACAGGCCCCCTTCAATTTCCAGGAGCGGGGAAGCCCAGGCGCTTGAGCTCCTCCACCATGAGCTGCTGGTGGGTGGCGGGCCAGAACACCCGGCGGCAGCCCGGACAGACGGAGAAGACCTCCTGGGTCTCCAGGACATAGGGGGGCAAGGTGTCGGCGATCTGCTCTTTGGCGATGGGTTGAAGCGGCTTGTTGCACTCGACACAACGGGTCAGCAGTCCCGCGAAGGGATCCAGGCCGCATTCTTCCACCACTTGCTTCAACTGGCCCCGGAAACGATCGTCCCGGATGAAGATGCAACGGTCCGGGTTCCAGCGCCGTATCCCGCGGTCCCGGGTCAGCATCACCCGTCGCTCCTGCGTGGCCGCGCGCACCAAGCCCCGGCCGGACAGATGCCGGCCGTAGATGACGTCCTGGCCGATGATCCGCAGCCACTTGGCGAGGCGCCCCAGCATCCTGTCGGCGGCGAATTTCAACGGGTCGTCCGCGCGCTCAGCCGTTGCCATCGTGTTCTCTCCCCCACTACCTCGGATCGATGACCTGGTCGAGGTAGATCCAGAGGACCCGGGAATAGCGGAACAGGAACGGGGAGCACACGACCAGTAGCGTACATGACACAAGGTAGATGGAAGCGGCGGCGAAGCCGAGCAGAATCATGGCGACGATGACGGGCAGGACCGCGGCGAGCGCGAGGGCGTAGCTGAAGTACATGGCGCCGACAAAGTAACCCTGCTCGCGCGCGAACTCAAGGCCGCAGACCGGGCATTGGCGGTTCATTCCGAAAAGGCTTGCGAAGATGGCGCCGGTGGTGCAGCGGGGACAGCGCAACCGGATGATGGCCGACAGCTTGTTCATGGCGCCTCGTGGAGCTCGCCGGTCATGGTCGCGTCTATCCTCAAGATGCATTGCAGACCGCGTAGGCCGAAGCGGTTCCGGGGGTTCCGCCGCCGGAAGATGCGGGCAGCGCGTCGAACGGGTCTCCGGCGTCCCGGGAGACTTTGCGCACGGCCTCGATGGCCCGGGGCAGATCCCGGCCTTCCCGCCGGTAAAGTTCCTCGAACCGCGCCAAGTCGGTGACGTAGAGCAGGCGCTGCAGGATCACGGCGTTGTCCAGCTTTCTCCGGCTGAAGGAAGCGTGGCGGTGATCCGGTCTGCCGTCCAGGGCCTTGGCCCACTGCCGTTGGCCTCGGGCGAACACTTCCTCTCGGCGGCGAAGCTTCTCCGTCTCGGGCACCGGCTCGCGGTAAAGCTCCCGCAGGCACTTCACCAGCTCCATCATCATCCCCGAGAACTCGACCTCCTCCCGCCAGGCCCGGCGGGCGGCCCTGGCCTCCGGGCTTTGCGGACCGTGGCGCCGGGTAAAGAACTCGATGGCGCCGCGCTTGCCGACGAAGTTGGCCAGGCTCTCGTTGAAGGCCACCGAGCCGGGCACGAACAGCGTGTTGTGGAGCAGCTCGTGCAGCACGACGTCCGCCAGCCTTAGCCGGTCGAGCTTCAACAGGCGTCCGAGCAACGGGTCGTCGAACCAGCCCAGCGTGCTGAAGGCGCCGGCGGGGCGGATGCTGGTGTCGTGTCCCCGGGCCGCCAGGCTGTCGGCCTCCTTGCTGGCATCGTTCCGGTCGAAGTAGCCCTTGTAGGGGATGCGGCCCACGAAGGGGAACCACCAGGTGTGGGGCTCGAAGGAGGTCTTGGGAACGGCGGTGAGGACGTGCAACAGCACCGGGCGGTCGACGTGGGAATAGGCGGAGTAGCTGCCGCCGACGTTCAGCCGGAGCCCGTCGGCGGCGAAGTCCCGAAGCTCCAGCACCATCTCAAGCTTGCGCCGGACGTCCGGGGCAACCCCGTCCTCGGCCAGCACCGTGGTGATGGGCGTGCGGCGCCACAGGATCCGGCCCTCTTCGTAGGCCGCGCGGATGAGATACTCCGGAGAGCAGCCGCACAGACCCAGGAGCAGGATGGCCCAGAGAGATCGCCTGAACGTCGCCACCACGGTACGCGTCTCCCCGGCTAATCCACCGCGACCACGTCCGGGGCCTCCGGCGCGGCCATGCCGTCCCCGTCCCCCTGGAACTGCAGTTGGTGGAGCCGGTAGTAGACGCCCTGCTGCTCCATCAACTCCGCGTGGGAGCCCATCTCGCGAATGACGCCCCGGTGGAACACGACGATGCGGTCGGCGTTCCGGATAGTGGAAAGGCGATGGGCGATGACCAGGCAGGTACGGTTGGCCATGATCTTCTCGAAGGCGCCCTGCACCAGGAACTCGGTCTCGGTGTCGACGCTTGAAGTG